>Ga0207421_10001313_pt1 | contig 32262 bp, 21 predicted proteins | sample SodLakKL_010_SED_4_FD_187542 | JGI IMG/M metagenome (GOLD analysis project Ga0207421, IMG submission 187542) | Alkaline sediment microbial communities from Lake Tanatar, Kulunda Steppe, Russia - 8KL_010_SED (SPAdes) (version 2) | ecosystem: Environmental > Aquatic > Non-marine Saline and...
TGGGCTCTTCGAGCCCGCCTGGGAGACCCCCGCGCCACCGGACGAGCTTCCGGCTACCGTGGTTTTTTTCCCGGACACGATCGCCGATTTCGAGGAGCTGGGGCATGTCGTGGCCCGGCATCCGCGCGTAGAGCTTTTTTCGACCACTGGGCTCGCGCCTTCAGCCGGGGCCGGACAGGTGCGAGAGTACGAGCACAGTCTTTCCGAGGTCCGCGCGCTCTTTCGCGAGCTCGAGGAGCTTCTGGAGACGGGAGTGCCCGCCGAAGAGGTTGCGGTCACCGTCGGAGATCTCGAGAGCATCCGGCATCTGCTCGAGGAGGAGGCGTATCGCCGGCAGGTTCCCCTGAGCATGCGGAGCGGCCGGCCCCTCGTGGAGTCGTCCGGCGGGCGTCTGTTCCGATTGCTGTCGGAGTGGATCTCTCAGGGGCTCAGCGCCGATGCGCTCAAGCTTCTCATGCTCAACTCGGCGATTCCTTGGCTGGAACCGAGACGCGGTACCCTCCTTGTGAGGCTGGGGTTGGAGTACGGTTGTGTTGGAGGCGGGCGTGCCGAATGGGAGTACGCGTTTCGCAGGGCGGAGCGAGATACGCGCTCGGGACGGGGCGGCAAGCCGGTTCTTGAGCTGCTGCGCCGCGAAGGAATGGCGCCCGAGGACTCGGCACGTTTTTTCCGGCGGTTCCTGGACGCGGCAACCGCGGTGACGCAGGCCGGCTCGCTCTCGGAGCTTCGGAAGGCGGTGCTCGCCTTTCTCGCGCGGTTCGTGGACGGCGAGAGCTGGTCGCACCACGCGAGAAACGTGCTGCAGCGGAGTGTGCTCGTGCTCCGGGACCTCGCTGACGCCGAAGCGGCCGGCGGCCTGGCCTCCCCGGCGCCGCTCTCGCTCTTCCTGGAGGCACTGACGGAAGAGATCTACGTTCCGCGCGGAGGGACCGGCATTCCGCTCTATCCGTACCGAGTTTCGGCCGGCATCCGCCCCCGCTACCACTTCGTTATCAATGCCGCCCGGGAGCATATTCGCGTGAGAGTGCCCGGCCCCCCCTTTCTTCGGGACGACCATCGCGCCGCGGCCGGTTTGGACGATCGGGAGCAGACCGACGCATTCTTCCGCCTCTACCGCGCGAGTGGGAGTCGGGTACGCATCAGTTACGCGACGCGCACCCCGGTGGGGGCGCGGATTGCGCCGCCGTTGCGCCGGGTGCCGGTAGACCCACCATCGGATTCCGCTTATCGGCGGGACGCGTTCACCCTGGAGCGAAGCTTCTGGGCAGGCGAGGGCGAGTTACCGAATAAGCTGTACGGCACGCAAAGCGACGGACTCGCGCAGGCAAGCCGTGATCTGCTCAGAATAAGGGGCGACGATGTGCGCGCGGGCACCCCCCTCGCAGCCGACCTGGTGGCGCGTGTCGTGCCACGAACGGACTCGGAGCAAGATAGCGCCGGAGGAGGCGTTCTCCCGGTTCGGCTTTCGCCCTCTTCTTACGAACGCGCGCGTAATACCCCCTTCGGATATCTGCTCCGGCTGGCCGCGGGAGACGAGCTCGTCACCGCTGCCAGGGTTTCGGACGTGCGGGCGCTTGGGACGGTTTACCATGCGCTTCTTGCGCGCATTTTTGAGACTAAGCTTGCGGCGATGGCACCGCCGGCGTCCGTCGGAAGCAGCCACTTCGAAGAGGAGGTGAAACAGCTGGTCGAGCGATACTTCGATTCCGCTTGCGAGCGTACGATGCTCGCGCCGGCCGTAGCAGCCATGTACAGGGAGCGCGTCGGCGAGCGCATCGCCGTCGCATTTCGCCGCACGGTCGAGCGACTTGGCGCGGAGGGGCTTCGCATCGAGGCAGTCGAGGAGAATCTGGAGGCCGCGATCGCGGAGGGGCGGGTCGTGCTATCGGGGCGAGTCGATGCGGTCTTCGGGAATGCCGAAGGAACTCGAATGCTCGTGGACTTCAAGCGGAGCGATGGAACGCTTCCGGCCCGGCGTGACGCAGTTGACGAGCTTCGCCGTCCACAGCTCCTGCTCTACGTCCTCATGGCTGAGACGGCGGAAACGCCGGTGGATGCTGCGTACTACGTAACAATCGAGGGGCAGCGCGACGTGGAAGTGTTTGGTCCTCGCAAGGGTTGGGTCAAGCCGGAGGAATGGCCGGCGTTGTCGACGCGGCTTGCGCGTGAGGTGACTGCTACCGCCGATAGAATCGTGGCGGGGAACTTCGAATGTCCGGACCCCTATCACAGTTGCGAAGGGTGCACGACTCGCTCCGCATGCCGGGGCGGCTTTGTGGTGCGCCGGCCGTAGGTGCGGCGCCGGACGGCTCGAGTGTCGCTGCCGGCGTGCCTAACGGGGCCGGGTAGCCGGCGGGGAGGCGAAGTCGGAGAGGCGAAGTCGGAGAGGCGAAGCCCGAGACGCAGAGTCGGAGAGGCAAAGTCGGAGAGGCAAAGTCGGAGACGCAGGATCGGAGATGCAAGATGAGAGAAGCGGACAGCGACCAACTACAGGCAATCGAGTGCGAAGGCGATGCCGTCATCGAGGCCGGGGCAGGAAGTGGAAAGACGCGGGTCCTTGCGGAGCGCTACCTGCGACTTATCCGGGAAGGAGAAGCAACAGTCGAGAGTATTCTCATGCTTACCTTCACGCGAAAGGCCGCGGCCGAAATGTACGACCGGGTCTATCGACTTCTTGGCGAGCAGGCAGACGACGAGCGGGCGTCCGCTGCCCTAACGAACTTCGACCGCGCGCAGATTTCGACGCTGGATGCGCTGTGCGGGAAAATCGCGCGGGCCGGCGCCGCCGACCTAGGAGTTCCGCCCGACTTCACAAGCGATGAGGATCGGCTCGAGCGCCTCGTAGCACGGGAAGCGCACGCGTACATCCTCGAGCACGCCGGCGATGCAGCGATGGCACACCTCGTGGCATCGTCCGGTTTCGACCAGGTGCGTGACGCGCTCGGGCGGATAGCCCTGCGCTACTGTTCGCCTGCCGCGCCGCTCGACTTTGAGGCGGCGGTCGAGGAGCAATTGAGCGCGTGCGCCAAGGAAGCAGGCCGAGCTGTCGCACAGGTCGACGAGAGTGCCTCGGAGATCGCCAAGCTCGAGCCGGGCGGCTCGAAGACGATGACCCGGTCCGTTGAGTTACTGAGCGACTGGGAGTGGCGCGTCAGCCGTTGCGTGGAGCGCCGCGACTGGCAAGGAGCGGCGGAGGCGCTTGCCGAGTTGACAAACAAGCGCATTGCGCTTACGGGAGCAACGAAACGTCCGGAGTGGGAAGACTACAAGCAGCTCGTAGGCATTCTCCGGGAAGCGCGAGACAAGGCGCTCGAGCGCGTGCTCTTCTTGGCAAGCGCGGATTGGGTGCGTGCGTGTGCCCGCCTTATCGCCGGATTCCGTGACCGCGTGGTTGAGGCGAAGGGCTCGGCCGGACTGCTCAGCTACCAGGACGTTCTCGATTGCGCAGTAGCCGTGCTCGAGCGCGACGACGCTCTACGCTTGTGGTACTGCGGGCGGGTAAGTCACATCATGATCGACGAGTTTCAGGATAACAACGCACGGCAGAAGCAACTGCTCTACCTGCTGGCGGGTCGCGACGCGGAAGGGCGGGCGGTCGACAAGGAATCGCCGGCTTTGATGTTCGTCGGTGACGAAAAGCAGTCGATCTATCGCTTCCGGGGAGCGGATGTTTCGGTCTTCAAGGCCTTGGGTCGAGAGCTGAGTGAGGTGGGCGGTACGGTGCTGCGCCTCGGCTACAACTACCGAAGTGCTCCCCCGCTGGTCGAGCTGTTCAACCTACTCTTCCCCCACATTTTCGGCGATGCTGAGCGCGAGTTCGAAGCGCGTTTCGCTCCGTTGGCAACGGGGGGGATCTCGGCGGGCTCGGGCCCGGCAGAGGTGACCACCGCCGCGCCGTGCGACGCACACGCGGGTGGAGTCGACGGAACGGATGTGGATTCGGGAGCATCGGCGGTGCGGAGTGCGGCGATCCCATGTGCGCGGATCTATGCCATATTGAAGGAGCCGAACGAGGGGGGAGAGCGGATCTCGAATGCACCCAAGAGCACCGGGGGCGGCGAACGTGCTGAGATTCGCGAAGCGGAGGCCTACGAGATGTGCCGCTTCATTCAGTGGGCGGTCGAGGGAGGGCTCCGCCTACCCGCAGACAGCTCGCAAGGACCGGCACGGCCGGTAACCTATGACGATATCGCGGTGCTGATGTACCGGACGACGCGTCAGGGTGAGTACGAGGAGATGATGCGGCGCTTCGGGATTCCGTACACCGCCGACTCGGTGCGGAGCCTCTACTTGGATGCGCCGGCAAACGACATCTACAGCGTGCTGCAGGTCTGCGTGCACCCTGACGACAGGCACGCCTATGCGGCGTTTCTCCGTTCGCCGTTTGTCGGCGTGTCGGACGATGGGCTAATCCGAATTCTAGCGTCGCGAGCGCGTCCCGGCGAAGAGCTCGATTCGGAGCTGGGACTCTCTCAGGCGGACAGTGAAGTCTACCGGCGAGCGTGCGGACTATTGCACCGAGTATCTCAGCGACTGGACGACGTGCCCCTCGACGAAGTGATCCGGCATCTCTGGTACCGGGAAGGATATCGATACCTCCTTCTCTACCATCCCGCCAATCACACGTTCCTGGAGCACTACGACTATCTCTGCGAGCTGGCGCGAGAGCACGAAGCCGACGGCGTTGCCGCCTTTCTCGACAGCTTTCGCGAACACCTGGGAAGCTTCGAACGGATCACCGACTCGGCAGTCGAGCGCGAGGAGCCGCGCGGGGTGCGGCTGACGACGATCTTCCGGGCGAAGGGGCTGGAGTTCCCCGTGGTGCTACTAGCCAACGCCGAGGCTGAGCCGATTCGGCCCGGCGGATCGATCTTCTTCGACGCGGGGGAGTTCGGTGTCACCTTCCCGGTCGAGGTCGGGGATCGATATCGGGGCGTGTTATCACGGCGCTGGGCGAATCCGTACTTCAGCGCGGCGGACGAGCAGGATCGACTCGAAACCGAGGCGGAGCTCAAGCGTCTTCTCTATGTCGCGCTCACGCGAGCGGAACACCATTTCGCCGTCTTCGGGGGCGACACCGCAGGCGGCACCGCGGGCGACAAAAGCATGATGGCTCTGCTCAACCGAGCCCGCGAAGGGGATCCCGAGGTGGCGCGGCGACTCCCGCGCGAAGAGCTCGCGCCGGTAGAGCGGAAGAAGATCGCCGCGCACCGACGTAGCGGTCGAGCTCGTACGATCGAGGAAGCCGAAGCGGCTTACGCCGCCGCCGAGCGAATCTCGTACGAGCCGGCACCCCCGCGAATCTCCGCCACCGCGATCAATGCCGCCTGGCGTGAGATTCTGGACGGCGCTCCGGAAGCGGACGAGCACGGCGAGCGCGCCCCCGTTCCGCTCCCGGATCTCGCGATCGACGAGCTCCTCGACCGAACCGAGCTGTGGCCCGTCTTCGGGAGCCTCTGCCACTTGATTGTAGCCGAAGAGATCGAAGCGGGCGCGCGAGGGATGGCTTCCGGCCCCGGTTCAACGGCGGAACTGAAAGATGGAGGCGGGCCCCGCGGTCCCGGGGGCGACAAGGCCCCCAGTCCCGATGAGCGGAGCGCCCGCAGTTCCGGTGAGGGCGGGGCCCGCGGTCGCGATGAGGGCGATGTCGAGCCCGCGAGGAGCGGCTCCGGCCCTCCGCGGGCGGAGCGACCCGGCGGTGGGAGCATGCCGCGGTCGCTCGCGCGGATGGTACCCGACGCCGAGACCGAGGCGGCCTTGATGGCCGCCGCGCGCGAGCTGACCCAGGGGATGGCGGCGCGGTTGACGGCGCCATCCTCGGATGGCGGGCGGGCCGGCAACGAGACCGTCGCCGGCGAAGGGCCGGGTCCGCGTGGCGGCGCGGCGGAGGCGGCACCCAGCGGTGAGGGCGCGGCGGAGACAGCGGCTCGCGGTGAGGGCGGGGCCGGCGGCGCCTTCGGCGGGGCGGCGGCCCGCGGTGAGGACAGTGCCGGGGACGAAGGCGGGGCTATCGGCGGCGCGGCCGCCGTCGAGAGCGAGGTGCCGTTTCTCTTGCGGTTCGCGGAAGAGATGCCGGTGGTAAGCGGCACGATCGATCTCGTGATCCATCGCGGAGGTGGACCGGAGCTCGTGGACTTCAAGACCGATCGAGTCCGCAGGCCGGAGGCGTACCGGGCACAGCTCGATCTCTATCGGCGCGCAGCTCGCGAGCTGTGGGGAGAGCCGGTGAGGTGCGTGGTGTGCTACCTGCGCGACGGATCGGTGTTCGAGCTCGAGTCGCTTCCCGAGGAGCGGTACGGAGAGTTGGCCGGGCGCGCCGCGGAGATCACGACCGGCTTCGAGGAGCCGTCGGGCGCGGGCGATTGAGACGCGCGTGAGTAGATGGTAGACTGCGGAGCGTATGAGCTCGAACGGCGCCGGAGCGGACACTTCTTCCGTTGAGCGGGACTTGGACCGGCAGATGTCGACCGTCGAGCGATTGGTCGGTGGGCTCGGCAGAGTGATCCACGGCAAGGAGGAATTCCTCCGGCGGTTCATAGCCGGGCTGGCCGCCGGCGGGCATGTCCTGATCGAGGATATGCCGGGGCTTGGGAAGACCACCGTCGCTAAGACGCTTGCGCGTCTCATCGGCGTCCAGGAGCACATCGATCCGGAGAGCGTGCGTCGCGCGGTGGACGCTGCCGCGCTCGCCTCGGTTCCTTTTCGGCGCATTCAGTTCACGCCCGACCTTCTACCCTACGACATCACCGGGGTCGACGTGTTCGACCCGGAGACCCGCCGATTTACCTTTTCTCCGGGACCTGTCTTCACATCGGTCCTGCTGGCTGATGAGATCAACCGGACTACGCCGAAGGTGCAGAGCGCGCTCCTGGAGGTGATGGCCGAGGGGCAGGTAACGGTCGGCAACACTACCCACGAGCTGGATCCACTGTTCTTCGTGATGGCGACGCAGAACCCGATCGAGACCGAGGGCACCTACCCGCTTCCGGTGGCGCAGCTCGACCGGTTCATGATGCGGCTTGCGTTGGGGTATCCTGACGAGCAGTCGGAGTACCGGATCCTGACGGAGGATCCGTCGGAGACCGTGATGCCGGGTCTCGGGCCTGTGTGCGGTCGGGGCGACGTGCTTGCGCTGCGCCGGGCGGTCCGCGCGGTGCATTGCGAGCCGTCGTTGGTTCAGGCGATCGTGTCGGTCTGCGATCGGACGCGGAAGCGGCCGGAGCTGCTGTGCGGCGTGAGCCCTCGGGGTGGGCTCATGCTTCTGCATGCTTCCCGCGCCTATGCGCTCGTCCGGGGGCGAAGCTACGTGATCGACCAGGATGTGCTGGACCTGGCCCCTTCGGTTTTGGCACACCGCATCGCAGTGCGGGATCCGAGCACGGACGCTATCGCGCTCGTCGAGGAGCTCGCATCCGAGCAGATCGAGGCGGTTGCCCACGCCGCCGAGAGGTGATGCTCGTGCGTTCCGCCGCAGTGCCGTTGACTGGGCGGGGAGCGGCATTCTTCCTTCTTTCGGCAGTGCTGTTTGCGCTGGGCCTGGCTCGGGCAGAGCTCGCTTCACTCCTCTGGGGCGCGGGCGTGGTCGCGCCGGTCGTCTACGCGTGGCTTGCAGTAGGGATCCGGGGGGCGCTTCTCCGTCGGGAGGTCGCCGGCGGTGCCGGACCTCGCTTCACCATCTCCCTCGTGCCTTCGACATCGGAGATGGGTAGGGAGATCGAGCTGCGCGTCCGGCCGCGGATGGAGCTCGGGAGGCCTCCCGGCGTCCGCATGCGTGTTGCGGCGCGGCTCCGGTGGTCCGGGGGCCGGACGATCGCGATCCGCGCGCCGGTTCCCCGAGGCGAGGAACCGACGGCCGGAACTGCGCAGGTGCAGGAGCGCGGTGTATATCGCGGGGTGCCGGAGCTCCGGATAGAGGACTTCTTCGGCTTCGGCTCCGTCGCCGTGCCCTACGGAGAAGAGCTCGTGCTGCACGTGCTTCCGCTTCCACGAAAGGCCGAGATCACGCTTGAACCGGCCGTCGGGACCGCGCCGGAAGCCTCCGGCGCAAGGCGAAAGACACGCTCGGATGAGCTCTTCGAGACGAAGCCGTACGTTCCGGGAGACGATCCGCGGAGAATCGCCTGGAAACTCTTTGCCCACAGCGGGGCGCTCCTCGTTCGGATAGGTGAGCCGACCCCACCACCGCGGGATCGGCTCACGTGTCTCCTGATCCCACCCCCTGCGTTGAGCGCGTGCGATCGCGTGGTCGAGGTGTTCCTCGGGCTGTGGCGCGATCTGACCGACGGCGGGAATCACGTCCAGGCGCTGGTTCTCGGGGGCGGCGGAACGTTTGGCGACGATGCACCCGACGATTCGCCGGCATCGATTCTGCGTGGCCCGGCGGGCGAAACCGGAGGAAGGGGTGGGAACAGCTTCTCCGGCGCTCGCGGCCGGGGAGGTTCCGGTAGCCGGCGTGCCGAGAGTGAGATCGCCTTCCGGCGCCGGTTGGCGGCGGTGGAGCCGCGTGGCTCGGGTCGGGAGCTCGGTAGCAAGAATGAGCCGCTGCCCGCGGAGATCCGGGGAGAGGTGGTGCTTTGTGTCGGGAGCGCTACGGACCCAGGGTTGGAGGAGGCACAGCGGCGCGTGCGCGGGGCCGGCGCTCGCGTAGTTGCGGTGCCGGTGAGCCTTGCGGCAGGCGCGGGTGCGGCCACGTTACGGACGCGGCTGCGCCGCGCGGTCTTCGCCACCGGCACGACGGCGCCGGGCACTCGGACTGCTACGCGAGAGCGGGGGGACCGCAGCTGAACGGTGCAACCGGAAGCACCGCGGCGAGTGCTCGCCGAGGAGGCTCGCCGGCGCCGTGGAGCCTCCCCCGGGCGTGGTGTCGTGACGGCGGTGACGGGCGAAGGGGTGAGTACCCGCTTCAGCTGCTTTTCACCACCGCCGCGGCGTGGCCGCGTACCGGTTTGCTGCGGTTGCCCTGCGGGCTCCTCTCGCCAATCCATCCGGCGCAGTGCTATCTTGAGTGTGGCGGCCTGTCCGGTTACCGCGGCCCTGGCCGCGTCGAGCTGCAGTTTCGCCGGGCAGCCGGCGAGAGGGAGTCAGGCTTGCGAAGCGCGTGGACTCGTTTACACGGGTGGCTCCACCTGGGGCGAACGGTGCTGTGGGGGTTTGTCGCGGTTGTCCTCTGGCTGCGACTCGACGGGTTCGTTGCGCCCGGCTTTGCGGCGGCCGCCCTCGTTATGGGGCTTGGCGCCGGGGTGGCGGCGTGGGCCCTGCGGCTTCGGGTGGCGGCGGCGCTTGCGGTGGTGGCGGGGCTGGCCGTGGCGTTTCGAGTGGTTGCGCTCGGGGTGCTCTCCGGGATGGCCGCGACGGCGGATTCGCACGCGGTGCGGGCTCTTCCTTTCGCGTTCGATACGGGCTTCTGGCCCGCGCTTCCGCTCTTCTTCGTAGTTGCCGCGTTCTCTTACGGAGTAAGGCGGCGCTCCGGGGTGGTGGCGCCGGAAGTCGGCGTTGCCGCGGTGGCGGTTGCCGCGCTTTTCTGGGACCAGGCCCACTATCAATTGACACTCTTCGGCCACCCGATACCGGCTGCGGGGTTCGTGACGGCTTTCCTCGCGTGCTGCCTTGCGGTGCTTGCCTTGGAGCGGGTCGGCTCCGGTCTGCGCGGCGGCTCCGTGGCTGTCTCGGGCCGCACGGAGTTCCGGGGCCGGCGGAGCAGTGCGACCGGATCTCGGGCGAGTCGGCTTCTGCGAAGTGGGGCTTCAGCCGTTCCGCTGGTGCTTATCTTGGCGGCGTTTCTCGGCGGGTTTCTATATCGCTACAACGAACAGGCCGTCCGTGGTGGAGGCGGCTTGATGCGCCCATCCGGCTTTCGGTTTGACTTTGCCGACTACCTTCGCCTGGAGAGCGACATCACCCAGAGCGAGGACCTGGTGCTCCTCTTCCGGACCGACGCCGAGCCGGAGCGTCGACTCCTGCGGCGCTACGTGCTGTCCGGTTACGACCCTCGTCGCGGCTTCTATCGCGACGAGGCGGCGCCGGACTCCGATCGCCATGCAATCGAAATGCCGCCTGCTCCCCGTGAGCTCGATATGAACGAATACCGGGCGCGCAGTGAGATCGAGCAGGAGCTTTACATCGTGAATTTCGACCCCGGCTCGGTCATGGCGCTGAATGAGCCGGCCGAAGTCGTGCCGTACCGGAGCTGGGACGATTCGAGCTTCGTGGGGAGCTACCGAGTGACGAGCGAGGTAAGCGCCGCGTATCCGTTCCAGCTCGAACGGAGCCGCGCACAGGAGGCCGACGGGCTGAGCGCCGAGGCCCACGCGCACTACACCGATTACGCCGGCGATCGAGCGGTCGCCGAGCTTGCTCGGGAGGTTAGCCAAGGGGCGGAGAACGACTTCGAGCGAGCCGACCGAATAGAGCAGTTCTTCCTGGATGAGTACTACTACAGCCATTCGCCCGGCGTTGCCGCCGACGGGAACCAGCTTCACCATTTCCTCTTCGACGCGCGGAAGGGATACTGCTCGTACTTCGCCTTCGGTATGGCGCTCATGCTGCGCAGCCTGGACATTCCGGCGCGCGTGGCGGTCGGCTTCTACGTGGAGCCGGGCATGTCGGTCATGAACTTCTACCCTGTCCGCGGCAATATGGCACACGCCTGGGTTGAGGTCTACTTTGAGGAGTACGGGTGGATCGAGTTCGATCCGACCAGCCGGACTCCTGCGCCCGGAGAGACGATCGAGCCGCCTGCTCCAACGGACTTCGACCGGCTGTCCGGGCTCCTCGAGGAGATCCTGGCGGCTCCGCGCGTTGCTGCCGAGGAGCCGGCGGACGCTGCCGGGTGGGACCGAGGCGCCGATGTGCTCGGCCGGGCGGCCCGGGGAGCCGTCGGGAGGTGGTACCTCATTGTGCCGCTCCTCTATCTGGGATGGATCGGGGCCATACGTGCCGCAGGGAGCATCCCGGCACTCCTTTCGCGCGATGCGCGCAGGCGTGCCGCGGGGTACTATTCGAGTGCGTGCCGGAAGCTCGCCGCGTTGGGCCTTCGCCGCCGGATCGGGGAGTCGAGGTTGGAATTCGCGGAGCGGGTGAGTGCTCTGGGTATCGACCTCGTGCCGATTACCGAGCAGCGGCTTGCCGCGCGCTTTGCCCCCGGGTTCGACCGCGGCGAGATCGAGAAAACCAAGCGGGCCTTTCGGCGTTTTCGCGAGGATTTCCGGGGGCGGTTTCGGTGGTGGCGACGCCTCATCGGCGTGCTCAACCCGTTTGTGCTGCCGCGGTACTGGTAGAGGAACGGGCGCGAGGGGCTGCAACGGAGAGCTGATGGAGATGGAACGGTCGAACGACATCACGCGGCGAATGACGTCGATGAGTAGGGGCGGGGTCGAGCCCGCGCGAACGGGGCCGGCCGGTGTTCGAGGCAGGGCCGCGAGGGTCGTGGGCACGCTCCTGCTCGTCTTCTATCTTCTCATTCTTTTCGTGAGCTCGGCGGCCGGCCGGGAGAACGGCATGCCGCACCCCGCGGATCCCGCTGCAAACGGGAACCGCGGGGTCGCATGGTATGTGGAAGAAGGGCAGCGAGCGATTCAGCGGGAGAACTTCGAACGCGCGATCTCCGTTCTGCAAGAGGGGATGGAGCGGTATCCGGCGGAACACTCTCTCGGGCTCATGCTGGGCGATCTCTACGAGGAACGCAGGCTTTATGGCGCAGCGCTCGATGTCTATCGAACGGTGGACCGTGAGGTCGGAGAGGAGCGAGCGGTGGTTCGCCGGCTGGCCGAGACGTACGGCAGGAAAGGACTGGATCGCGATGCAGCGCGTGAGTTCGAGCGCCTCCGCGAGATTGCGCCTGACGATCCCAAGGTGCTGAGCGACGTTGCCTGGATCTACTACAAGCTCTCTCGCCTGGAAGAGGCGGAAGCGCTTCTTCTCGATGCGCTGGATCGCCTGGGGGAGGATAAGTCGCTTCTCCTTTCGCTCGGGACGGTTCGAAGCGAGCTTCTCGACTACGAAGGCGCGGAGGAGGCGTATCGGGGCGCCGTCGACCGCGCCAAGGAGGTGGATTTCCCGGCGTTCGTCGCGGTTGCCAAGTACAATCTCAGCCTCGTGGAACGGACGTTTCACAACTACGATCGAGCGCTGGAGCTCACCGACGAGTCTATCGAGTGGGCCGAGCGAGCCTCCGGCTTCGTTGCGCGAGGCGACTTGCATGCGCGCCGGCGCGAGTTGGACGAGGCTGTGGTTTCCTACCGTCGCGCCGAAGAACTGAACCCTGACATGCCGCTGGCGCGGCTGGCGCTCGCGCGACTCCATGCCGAGGTCGGACAGCTCGACGAAGCCGAACGCTTTCTGCACGCGGTCGAGCAGACCGAGCCTTGGCAATGGATCTACGACTACGGTACCGACATCCAACGCCACCGTATGCAGGTAGCGCAGCTTCGGAGCCGGATCTCGGAGGCGCGCGCGCGAGAGGTGCGGCTGCGTGCAGCGACCGGTCCGTTCGACTGGCTACGACAAAGGCTTGAGCGGGCGCGACTGCGGATTACGGCGTGGTACCACGACCGTGTATACCGCTCGATGGCCCGAGGCGTGTCGGACGAGTATTTCGAGCGGGGGGCGGCGCGCGCCGGTTCGTGGACCGCCTTCCGGGCCAACGAGCCGTACCGGAGCGTTGCCCTGCGGTATCTGGAGGAAGCGCGCGAGGCTGAGCTTCCGCGGAACCCTGCGGCCCAGGTCGACTACCGGTTCGAGGAGGCCAGGTTACGGAAGGACCGTGGCGAGCTCCTCTCCCTCTTGGAGGAGCTCGATTCGCCGTGGTACCGGGAGCTCAGGGAGCAAACGCTCCGGGAGCTCGCGCTCCTCGAGAATGTCGGCGGGGAGGCCGGAGTATACGATCGGCTCGTTGCCGAGCTCTACCGCATGAATCCCGGACAGCTCCGCGTCGCCGGGCTCAAGATAGCTGCTTCGGTGCAGGTTACGGCGCCTGGCGGGAGCGCGGGGGCCGAAGAGGCGCTGGACGGGGCCCGCGAAGACCAGGAGGCCGCGGCGGCTTCGAGCGGCGCCGCCGATGCCGGCAGCGTCGACGTGCGGCGGCTCGAACGAGCTCTGAATGCTGCCGGGGTTGTGGCGCGCTCTCCCGACGACGCCGAGCGAACGCTCGATCTGGTGGTGAGCGTGGAGGGTGATTACGTCACAGCTGTGCTCCATCCGGTGGAGGAAGGGCGGCGGGGCGCTGATGCGCTCCGGTCGGTAACCGTGGAGGTGCCGGATGCGGATCGGAGCCGAGCCCGCGCGGCGCTGAGCGCGAATGCGGTGGTTGGCGAGCTCTTCCGCACGCGGCTCAGGGGTGGGCAGGTAACGGGTCAGTAGCGAATCAAGTTTGCGCCGTAGGTTAGGCCGGCGCCGAAGCCGAGCGTGATGACGTTCGTGCCGGGCTCGAGAAGTCCCTTTTTCTCCATCTCGCAGAGTGCGAGGGGAATCGAGGCGGCGGAGGTGTTCGCGTACTCGTCGAGGTTCATGTAGAAGATCTCCTGGGGGAGGCCGTTCCGGCGCGCAGCAGCGTCAATGATCCGGCGGTTGGCCTGATGCGGTACGATATAGCTGACCTCGCAGATAGCGAGATCGTTTCTCTCAAGGAGCTGGTGCGTCACACTGCCGATGACTCTTACTGCGAAGTTGTATATCCGTCGCCCATCCATCTTCAGGCATCCCAGATGCTCTTCGTTGTTCGGAATGTGGGATTGACGGCTTCCGCCGGCCGGACGATAGAGCGACGTTGCTCCTGAGCCGTCGGAGTAGAGAAGCGAGTCAACTATCTCTCCTCCCGAGCCGTCCGCCGAGACCACCGATGCCGCGGCGCCGTCGCCGAAAAGCACGCACGTGGAACGATCGGTCCAATCGAGGATACGGCTGTATACCTCCGAGCCCACCACGAGCACGTTCCGCGCCGAACCGGCTTTGACGAATGCACGTGCCGTCTCAATGCTGTACACGTAACCGGTACACGCGGCCACGATATCCATTGCGGCGGCGTTGGACGCGCCTAGCTTGTGCTGTACGATACATGCGGTGGAGGGAAGACCGGGATAGTCCGGCGTCGATGTGGCAAGCAGAATGAGGTCGAGCTCATCGGCCGGGATGCCCGCGGCCTCGAGCGCCCGGCTCGAGGCGCGGAGTGCAAGGTCGGAAGCTGCTTCGTGCTCCGCGGCAATGTGCCGGTACCGGATCCCGGTGTGGGAGTAGATCCATTCGTCGGAGGTGTCGACGATCTGGGCCAGCTCGTCGTTGGACACGCGTCGCTCGGGCACGTACGCTCCGTGCGAACGGATAACGGGATTCTGTGAGCTCACTGAGTGCAAAGTGCCGCTCCTTTGGGCTATGGATTGTGTGTTGGCGCCTACCGACTTCCGAAGGCCGCCACGGGGCTGCTTTCCAGGCGGGCACTTGCGCCGGGCGAGGCCAACTGTAGCCCGGCCACCTGAGCCGGTCAAGCCCACGCCGCCGCTGCCGCGAGCGCTGGGACCAACAATACTCGCCTCAAACTCCGCGCTTCAGTCGAAGCTTGTGAGCGACTGATCGAAGGCTCGTGCTTCGCCGCGGAAGAACTCCTGGAGCTCGTCCGCACTGCGGTCGCCCGGATGGGGGCCGGGGAAACGTTCGCGCGCCTCCTCCACGTTTTCCTCGTTGATGAAGTCGGGGAGAACACGCAGCCCACGGTATCCGGCAAGGCTCTCCAGGAAGACATAGCCGTCGGTCAGGTCGCCGAGCGTAAGCGCGTCGTACCCCTCCGCATACTGGCCGGTCTCGATCGGTAGCTCGGCCAGGGGCGTGCCGGGTATGGTGAACCCGGCTGCGCGCTCTTCGGGTGGCAAATGATCGAGAATAGCGTCCAGCCTGCCTTCGGCGCCGTAGTTCATGTTGGAAGGCAACCGTTCGTCCGGCCACGGACCGTGCAGGAAGAGCGTGGCCGTTCGGTCCCCGATCTCCCGGTAGATTTGGTTCCCTACGCTCAGCTCGGTATCGAAGCCGAGTCGCTGCATTTCGTCCGCGAGGGCGGTGCTTCGAAAGCGAGTGAAGGCATGGGGGAATGTCAGAAAAGCGACGACGCGGCGGTCGCGCTCGATGGCTTGAGCCCGCAGAACCTCGTACATGAAGTCGTCCGGAGCTCCGTCCGGAAGAACCTTGCGATACACTGCAGGGTCCTGGGTGTCCTCCTGTGTCCGGATATGCTCGTAGCGGAACTCCGGGGAGAGTGCAATCAGTTCGAGCGCATCCCCGGGCGCGGAATCGCGATTGTGTCGCCACACCGCCTCGAGTAATTCGAGGTATTCCCGGTATCCCTGAAACACATTCTGCTGAAACAGCAGACGTCGTGCGGTGGCTTCGTCGAATTCGGTCTGGAGCTCGGCCTCCGTGTGCCCGTCCCGTCCATCAGGTTCCACCTTACTGCCGGCGCCGATGAGGCTATTGAGCTCCTCTTGGTCCTTGGCGCGAACCAGATTGATGGCAATCGCGTCAACGCCGGCAGCCGGTAGCTGCGGCGCGAGCTCGATCAGAAACTCCACATGCTGACGAATGTGGCCGAGCGTTCCGAGGAAGACGACTTGATGCTTCCGGGCGTAGTCGAGCACGAAATCGTCGGCCGGACGGGCTGCTTCCTCGGCGTGCGCGACGTAAGGCGCGATCTCCTGCCGTGACATTCCCGGCCGCCTCGGACCCCGGTCGGAGAAGAGCCCGAACGGGTCGAGAAGCAGAAAGCCCGCGACAACAATGCCGATGAACAGTATCTTCCGTGACCGACCACTCATCCGTGCCCGTTGCGCGCTTGCCTGGCTCATACCCGGAGGATACACCGAGGAGTCCGGTTCCGTCACCTCCGGCCGAAGCCGCAGTGTCCGATTGCAGCGTGGCCGACCGGGATGAGCGGTACCGGGCCCGCTCCGTTTGCCGGGTACCGAGCTCATGGGACTGTACAAGCCCCGTATCGTCCGTGCTACACTGCTCCGGGCGTCGGTCGGCGACCGATTATTGGCGGCATGCGTCGAGCGCGGGAAATTCGTGCACGTGAGAATCGATATCGATGTCGAGAGGAAGTTGAGATGGAGAGACAGCGAGTTGTTGTGACGGGGCTGGGGACGGTCAATCCGTTGGCGAACAGCGTGACGGATACGTGGGAAGCGCTGAAGGCAGGCAGAAGCGGCATCGGTCCGATTACGCGGTTCGATCCTTCCGAGCACGTAACCAAAATCGCCGGGGAAGTCAAGGGTTTTAACCCGACCGACTTCATGGATCGCCGAGAGGCAAGGAAGATGGACCGCTTCTCACAGTATGCAACCGCATCCGCGATCGAGGCGATGGCGGATGCGGGACTCGAGCAGGGAAGCTTCGATCCGGCACGTGCCGGTACGATCATGGGGGTCGGGATCGGAGGATTCGAGACGCTTGAGGCTTCGTATCGCGTGCTCTTTGACAAGGGGCCGAGCAGAGTACCGCCAATGACTATTCCGAAGCTGATCAGCAACATTGGGCCCGGCAACGTGGCGATACACTTCGGCTTGCACGGGCCGGCCTACTCGGTTGCCACGGCATGTGCCAGCGGGACTGATGCAATCGGCAACGCGTTCCACTGGGTGCGAGCCGGGCACGGTGATTTCGTGATCGCCGGAGGCGTGGAAGCCTGTATCACCGAGATGGGCTTGGCTGGATTCAATGTTATCCACGCGCTTGCCGGCAACTACAACGACCGTCCGGAGGAAGCCTCACGGCCGTTCGACAAGGACCGAGATGGGTTCGTTCTGGCGGAGGGTGCCGGAATCGTAGTTGTCGAGAGTCTTGAGCACGCGCGCAAGCGCGGAGCTTCCATCTATGCGGAGGTGATCGGAAGCGGCATCTCGTGCGACGCAAACCACCTGACTCAACCTCATCCGGAAGGACGCGGCGCTCGGGAAGCCATGGAAGGGGCGATTGCGGATGCCGGCATCGCGCCCGAGGAGATCGACTACGTGAACGCGCACGGCACTTCGACCGCCATCAACGACCCGACCGAGACCAAAGCCATCAAAGAGGTCTTGGGAGAGCATGCGTATCGCGTGAAAGTGTCGTCGTCCAAGTCGATGAGTGGGCATCTCATCGGTGCTGCGGGCGGCTTCGAGGCGCTAGTCTGTGCGCTTGCCATTCGAAACGGCTACATTCCGCCGACAATCAATCTCCACGAACCGGGCGAGGGCTGCGATCTGGATTACGTTCCGAACGTCGGGGTGGAGGCTCCGGTGCGTGTCGCTATGTCGAATAGTCTTGGATTCGGGGGGCACAATGGCGTGCTGCTGCTCAAGCGGTACGAAGAGTAACGCGGGCTGATCGCGCTTGCAGCGCGGCCGGCCTGGCCCGCGGGACGAGCTATACAGTCGTTTCACAGAACTCCAGGAAACAATGTGGCAGGAATGCCGCGCCGGCGATCCGCCTGGGGCGGAGGCCGGCCTCCGGTCCGGCTGTCAACAGGGGTTACGGCCGACGGCCTGCTTCGCCCTCGTCTGTGCCTGAGACGTCCGGCTCCGAAGGCGAACCATCCGATCCGGCCCCGGATGCGTGGTGCTGCGGTTGCTGTGACTGGTCGGCGACCGCGGCACCTTGAGCGGCGGCCTCCTCGTCCTTGGGAGGCAAGCCCGCGCATTCCAGCACCTCTTTGCCGCTCAACTCCTCACGGTCGAGGAGTGCTTGGGCTACCGCTTCCAGCGCGTCGCGGTACTGTTGGAGCGTATTCTTGGCTCGTTCGTAGGAGGCAAGGAGGAGGCTCTGGACTTCCAGGTCTACCTCACGAGCAGTCTCGTCCGAGTGCTCGCGTTGGTGTCCGATTTGCTCGCCGAGAAACACGTTCTGGCGTTCGGCGGCAACAGAAAGTGGCCCGATCTTCTCCGACATGCCCCAAGCCGAGACCATCCGGCGCGCGAGCTTGGTCGACTCGTGAAAGTCATTCTCAGCCCCGCTCGAAACCGAATGAATTACCAGGTCTTCCGCGGCGCGTCCGCCAAGGGTCACGACCAGCCGATCGTTGAGGTACTCGCGGCTGTAGACGTATTTCTCATGTTCCGGGAGCTGCTGAGTGACCCCCATGGAGAAGTCACGAGGGATGATAGTCACCTTGTGAAGCGGATCCGTGTGCGGGAGCACTGCCGCGAGCACCGCGTGACCCGCCTCATGGTAGGCGATGATCTTCCGCTCTTCGTCCGTTATCTGTAGGTTTCTCCGTTCAAGCCCCATGAGGATCTTGTCCCGCGCTTGGTTAATGTGGCGATGCTCGATAACGGCTTTGCGCTCACGCGCGGCCAGGAGGGCGGCTTCGTTGAGCAGGTTCTGAAGATCCGCGCCGCTGAATCCGGGGCACCCGCGCGCAACGGCTTGCATATCCACATCCGGCGCGAGCGGCTTCTTGCGTGCGTGGACCTTGAGGATCTCAACGCGGTCGTTAAGGCTGGGCAGCCCAACAGTTATACGGCGGTCGAATCGGCCCGGGCGGAGAAGAGCCGGATCCAGGATATCCGGGCGGTTGGTTGCGGCGATGATGATGGTGCTGTCGTTCTGCTCGAATCCGTCCAGCTCCGAGAGGAGCTGGTTGAGCGTCTGCTCTCGCTCGTCATGGCCGCCGCCGAGGCCTGCGCCGCGGTGCCGGCCGACCGAATCCAGCTCGTCCACGAAGATAATGCTTGGCGCGTTTCGCTTTGCCTCTTCGAAGAGCTTGCGGACGCGCGCAGCGCCGACGCCGACGAACATCTCCATGAAGTCCGACCCGCTCATGCTGTAGAAGGGGACGTCTGCTTCTCCGGCAATGGCGCGCGCGATTAGCGTCTTTCCGGTCCCTGGGGGGCCCAGCAGAAGCACTCCTTTCGGGGTGCGCGCGTCCAGATTCTGATATTTCTCCGGATGCTTGAGATAATCGACGATCTCCTGGATCTCCTCCTTGGGGCCGGAGGCTCCCGCTACATCGTCGAAGGTTGTACTCTCTTTGGTCTTCTTGTAGAGCTTGGCCTTGTTCTGGTTGATCGAAAAGATGTTTCGGCCCTGTTGACGCATGCTTCGGAAGAGAATAATGCCGATCCAGATGAAGATGAAGAGCGGAAGTATATTGAGGATCACGGTGAAGAGGTTGAAATCCTGGGCAGGTTCCGTCCGGACCTGGACGTTCTGCTCTTCTAGAAGCTGGAGGAGATCAGTGTCTCCGAAAGATGGCACGTACGTCACAAAGCTCTGTTCCGGAGCGTCGTCTTGGGGGCGGAACGTCCCCTCGATGCGGTCGTCCTGTACCGTGACTTCCAGGACGTTCCCGTTCTTGACCTCCTGGCGAAAGCGGCTATACGCGATCTGATCTTGGTCTTGGTCAGCCATGAACATGTTGGCGATGACCGGGATCAGAAAAAGAATGATCAAGAAGAAGACGAAGTATTTGTAGCTCTGGCTTGCGGGCTTCTGCTCACCCTGGCCGTCGCCGGGGAGCTTGTTGCCCTGATCGTTGTTGTCCATGTTTCCGTCCGGCATAGGATCCTACTCACTGGGCCGCGTTACGCAGCCCTGTGCTAAATAATGTAACGGAACCGACCAAAAATCCAAGTCCCGCGGGGCCGCATGCCCGCCGAGTACGGCCGGGCACGGCGCACATCTCCTGAAGCTTCGACTCGAACCGAGAGCATCGAGTGCAGTTGCCAGAAGTGGCGTGCCGACGCAAATATTTGTCGGTATGCCATTTGCTGAGCCGGCGCTGTTGGCAGGCTACCAACGGAATTGCCTGCATTCCACACTCTGCACCCAGCATAGATATGCCTCAACAATAGCTATGCAGGCTCGTTGTGTCAAACCCACCGCAGCTCTCAGCCGAGCCGGCCTGGCGTCCGCCGTGGTTCTACCCTCTTGAAACGATCTTCGTGACGCGCGATTCTATAGACAGCAACCATGGATAGCTTGGTCTGTCGGAAACGGCCGGCCGCGCCGCATTCGAACGCCGGCATTACTACAGGGCGTTTCGCAACCTGTGACGCAGTCAGACGTTCCGATAGAAGCGGAGGAGGCGCATGAAAACGAATGCCTGTCAAGCCGTTGTCTTCGACCTGGACGGAGTAATCACGGCAACCGCTCGCACCCATTTCGTCGCATGGAAAGAAACCTTTGACGAGTTTCTTCAGAGCCGTGCGGATCTTCCGGAGGTGATGCGACGGGAGTTCACCCATGGCGACGATTACATTCCCTATGTCGACGGCAAGCCGCGTTATGATGGCGTGGCTTCTTTTCTGGCGAGCCGGGGCGTGGAGTTGCCCTGGGGCGATCCGTCCGACGATCCCGGGCAGGCGACGGTGTGCGGGGTCGGAAATCGGAAGAACCAGCGGTTTCGCGAGGTGGTCGCGCGCGACGGCGTGGATGTGCTTGACGGGAGCGTGGACCTGGTCAAAGGGCTCCGGGAGAAGGGCATCCGAGTGGCCGTCGCTTCATCAAGCAAGAATGCCGGCTTCATCCTGGCACAGACCGGGTTTCTGGACCTATTCGAAACGGTCGTGGATGGGAACACGAGCGCGGAACTCGGGCTCTCCGGGAAGCCCGCCCCGGATATTTTCCTCACTGCGGCCGAACGACTCTCCGCCGATCCGCAGCGGTCGGCCATGGTCGAGGACGCCTACTCCGGCGTCGAAGCCGGAAAGCGCGGGAACTTCGGCCTGGTGATCGGGATTGGTTCGGGAGAGCACGCCCAAGCGCTGAAAGAGCGCGGGGCGCACATCGTGGTGGGCGGACTCGGAGAGCTGTCGGTGGAGGATATCCAGCAGTGGTTCATCAGCTCGTAGGCCGCCGTCGCGGCGCGAATCTCAAACCCGGGAGGTGTAGCGATGGCAGGTAACGCGAAGAGCCGGAAGGCCCAGTCGAACAATAGGAAGAAACGGAAGCAGCGCGGGGGCAAGGGAGGGCCAAGAGGTCGCCGTCGAAGCGAGATGTACGTCAAGATGCCGGATCCCGTTCCCGACCGTGACTACGACCCTTGCCCTGTCTGCGGAGGCGAAATCAAAGATCCCTTTACTGCGATCGCGCATGGACGGACACGTCGCCCTGCGCACCTCGAGTGCATCGTGGAGGAACTCTCGGAGACCGAGAATGTGGGGACCGACCAGCGTATTGCGTATATCGGACGGGGGCGTTTCGGCGTAATCGACAAAGAGCCTGTGGTGGAGGAAGGCAAGAAACGCCTGTCCATCCGGAGGATCATCGAGTACGAGTCGGATTCGGAGCACGAGCAACAGCCCCCCTGGCGTAAGGAGCTGAGCCCCGGGATTTCGCGAGATTATTCGCCTGAGCCGGAGCCGCTATCGGAGCTCGATCAGAAGGAGAAACCTTCGCTCCGGGAGTCGCTCGGAACTAACCGCGACGCAATCTACATGCCTCGTGTGCGATAGGGCCGGACGACGTGCCGGCAGTCGGCGGCTTCTGAGATGCCGCGCGCTACCCTTGGCCCCGGCTGCGGCGCCGGCTGCCGCGCCGACCACGTGGCCGGCACGGCAACGGCGCGCCGCAGAGGGAAGGCGGGGCGTAAGCGTCGTTACGCTACGGTGATGTCGTTGTCCAGATAGACATCCTGGATAGTATTGAGGAGCTGGACTCCCTCCTTCATGGGGCGCTGGAACGCTTTGCGTCCGCTGATCAAGCCCATGCCGCCTGCGCGCTTGTTGATGACCGCGGTGATGGCGGCTTCTTGAAGATCGCTTTCGCCGGAGCTGGCTCCGCCGGAGTTGATCAGGCCTGCCCGACCCATGTAGTTGTTCATCACCTGATAGCGAGTCATGTCGATCGGATGGTCGCCGGAAAGCTCGGTATACATCTTCTCATCGAACTTTCCAAACTTGGTTCCGCCGCTGTTGAGCGCCTTATATCCGCCGTCTACCGTCGGAAGCTTCTGCTTGATGATGTCCGCCTCGATGGTGACGCCCAGGTGGTTGGCCTGACCGGTCAGGTCGGCTGCCGTATGGTAGTCCTGGTCCTGTTTGAATGCGTCGTTCCGTGTGTAGCACCACAGAACCGTTGCCATGCCCAGCTCGTGTGCGTAGGCAAACGCCTCGCTCACCTCTTGGATCTGGCGGTTGGACTGCTCGCTTCCGAAGTAGATCGTGGCGCCGACCGCAGCGGCACCCATGTCGAATGCTTGCTTCACCTGGCCGAACATGATTTGGTCGAACGTGTTCGGATAGCTCAAGAGCTCGTTGTGATTCAGCTTCACGAGGAAGGGAATCTTGTGGGCGTACTTGCGGCTTACCGCGCCGAGAACGCCGAAAGTGGAGGCTACCGCGTTACAGCCTCCTTCCACCGCAAGCTTCACGATGTTCTCCGGATCGAAGTACAGCGGATTCTTGGCAAAGCTGGCTCCGGCGGAGTGCTCGATGCCCTGATCGACAGGAAGGATCGAGAGATAGCCGGTACCTCCCAATCGTCCGGTGTTGAAGATGAGCTGAAGGTTGCGCAGCACGTTCGGTGTGCGATCCGACTCTATCCATACGCGATCCACGAAATCCGGACCGGGCAGATAGAGTGCTTCCTTGCTGACCTTCGGCTTATACGTCAAGAGGTCGTCCGCCTTCTCTCCCAATAGCTTCGTTAGCTTCTCGTTCATAGTTCGCTCCTTTTGCGACTGTTCGGGATTATTTATCGAAGCCGATCATACCGGAAATATCGATTCGGCTCTACAGGGTATCCGCTTGCCATACTACTATATCGAGTCAGCGGGGCATCAAGGGGCTCAGGGCTTTCGCCAGGCAAACCCAGTCGGATCACTACGGTTGGACGACGGCGGCGAGAAGGCGATGAGAGGCGTACTCCCGCCCCTCTCTCCGCCACACCGCGGGCCACCGGCAAGCGCCAAGACTTGGCACTCGCCGCCGCCCTTTTTTGGTTGCGGCGTTCAACGGCGTTTGCCGGCGTTTCCCCGCCGGAGCCGCTGCACGGAAGAACGGAATGTGGTAGAGTAGATCGGCTACGGTACGGTTCGAAGAACCGGTCCCGACCGTTCGGTTACCGAGCTGACACCAACCATACACGAAGGGCACCGTGAATTACGAGGACTACTATCAGCTGTTGGGGATCTCGCAGGGCGCCTCGCAGGAGGAGGTGCTTGCCGCCTACCGCAAGCTTGCGCGCAAGTATCACCCGGACGTGAACAAGACGAAAGAGGCCGAAGACATGTTCAAGAAGGTGGGTGAGGCCTACGAGGTCTTGCGCGATCCGGAGAAGCGCAGGGAGTACGACGCGCTCCGTAGCGCTCGAAGCTCGTGGGGCGACAGGAGCTCGCACCGAAGGCGTGGTAGCGGTGTCCGTCCCGGTTTCGGGTTTCGCTCATCAGCGGAGGAGGACTTCGTCTACGGAGATCCGGAATCCGAAACAGCCGGCTCGCGGGATACGTACGATTTCCGGAGCGATGACTTCGGTCTTGGCGATCTGTTCGAGTCCGTTTTCGGCGGGTTTGGCGGCCTCGGTAGCGGAGGTGCCACCGGAACGGAGCGACAATGGGATAGCAGCCGGCGCCGGAACCGTGGAGCCGCAGGCTCGGGTGAAGGCCAAGGCGAAGGAGGAGATCTCAATGCGGAAGTGAGTATCACCCTCGAAGACGCTTACCACGGCGGGCGACGGTCGATAACCTTGACCGAGACCGTTCCCGACGGCCGCGGCCGTGCCAAAACGCGTAAGCGGAGCTACGATATCACCCTCCCGCCGGGAATCCGCGATGGGGAGCGACTACGACTGTCCGGAGAGGGGGAGATCGGCCCCTACGGCCGGCGCGGAGACCTCCTGCTTACCGTCCGCATTAGACCGCACGAGCGTTTCCAGGTCGACGGCGCCACAATCCTCACAGAGGTGGACGTTGCGCCGTGGGAAGCTGCCCTCGGCGGGACGGTTGGAGTTCCGACTGTCGAAGGAACCGCCAAGGTCACCATTCCGCAGGGAAGCCAGACTGGGACCAAGGTCAGGCTCAAGGGGCGCGGGTTGCGTTTGCCGGAGGGGGGACGGGCGGATCAATATGTAAGCCTCCGCATCGTCGTCCCGCGGAAGCTTACCAAGCGCGAGCAAGAGCTTTTTGAGAAGCTCGCCGCAGAGAGCCGTTTCCGCCCGCGGTAGTCGGATCCGAGGAGGAGTGCATCGCGAAACCGCCGGCGCGACGGACCCTGCAGGGCCACGCAACCGCCGGTGCGACGAAACCGGCAGTTCCCTGGAACCGCCGGGTCGAAGAAGTCGTCCAAGACGCTACGTGAGAGTCGAGCGCGAACCGAGTTGCTCGATGGGGGGTTGCGTGCGATACTAACCCATCCGGGATAGAAAGGGGGATACCGTGCGAGTAGGAACAGGACGACAGTGGGCTTGTGGCGTCACGTTCGTGGCAATGCTCGTCGTGAACTTCTTCGCGGGCCGGACCGGACTGGGAGGGGCTCTCACCGGCGAGATCGCCGACATGTTCGATGTGTATCTGATTCCCGCCGGCTATGCGTTCTCCATATGGGGGCTGATATACTTGGCGCTTGCCTGTTTTACCGTATTCCAGGCACTTCGGCGCCATCGGGATGAGCCGGAACTCAACCGCATCGGGAAGCTCTTCGTGCTCATCAATATTGCAAACGCCCTGTGGCTCGTGGCGTTCCACTACCTCTACTTCGGCGTGGCGCTGGTTCTTATGATCGTTCTTCTGGTACTCTTGATTCGGACGGCCCTGGTACTGGATATCGGACGACATCGGGCACCAACCGGCCGGCTGGTCTTCGCGCACCTTCCGTTCGGAATCTATCTGGGTTGGATAACCGTAGCTACCGCAGCCAACGTAGGACAGACACTCTCCTCTTGGGGATGGGAGGGCGCACCGCTTACCCCGGAGATCTGGGCGGTTATCGTTTTTGCTGCGATCGTGGTCATATCCTGGGCCATCAGCCTGCGCCGGACCAACCTCCCGCATGCAGCGGTGTTGGTGTGGGCGCTTGTTGCCATTTCCGTGGAGTACCCTGACGTGGCCCTCGTGAGCATCGGTGCGATCGTGGCTGCAGTCCTCGTGGTGGCGGGTTTCATCGTCGCTGTGGTCGCGCGGCGGCCGAGCGCAGCCCTGATGGTGTAAGCAAGCTGGGGCGTCTCCAGTGGTGTCAACGGCTCGCGTTATCGATCGCAGGTAGCCCGGATCGATTGAGGGTGCCCTTGGCGTGCGCTTGAGAGCACAGTCGCTCGAAGTGGGGCGGGCCTCACCTGATTGCGCTCGGAATGGGAGCACTCGAACCGGCCCGTCAGGCTGGGACCCAGTCGGTGGGGGTCAGATAGGGGGCACAATCGGAATGTGCGGTTCTGCCGGCGGATCGGGATTCACGCTTAGGTAGACGCGGGTAATGAGCCATGCGGCTACTCCCGCTATCAGAATCAGCATCCCCAGGCCCAGGAGCTCCACGAAGCCGGCTCCTGTCCATCCCAGAACGCGCGCTACCGCGATTCCTGCAGTAGTGCCTAATACATTCACGAGTAGCACCGCGCTCAGAAGATACCCGATGCCCAGATCGTACGCTACCGTTACGCTTGTGGCGGCGGCCAGCGGGAGTAGAAGCGCCAGATCCAACCCGTGGAGGGCGAAGGTAGTCCTGCCGGCGAGGATCCCGTCGATATCGGTTGCCAGCGCCCGGACGGGAGCATCTGCCTGCCCGATTAGCAGGGCTGCGGCGAAAACGCCCGCGAATAGCGCCAACGATCGCCGCGGGAAACGGCCGGAGAAATGGCGCCCGAGGGAGCCGACATCGAGGTCGGTTACCAGCAGTGCGAACGCGCCGGCGCTCAGCCCGCTCAACAGGACAAACACCGGAAACGCCCACCCGAAGGCGAGGCTCACAGCGTAGCCCAAATAGCGGTAGAAAATATACGCTGTTACGCCGACGGCTGCGAGCCTGCCCCGCAACGAGCCCCGAGCCAGACCCGGTAAGGAGAGCAGCATAATCGGCGCAGCCAGGAAAAGCGTCACCCAATCGCGGCCCGCATTGGCTACGAGCGTCGGCTGGGCGTTATAGGCATAGATCCCGCTGCGTGTCATGAAGTAGCGCTCGCCGCGGACGCTTACCGCGCGCTCGAAGGCGGCCTCGGTGGCAGCCGAGAGGCCGGCAGCGGCCGCTACTGCCGCACCGATGGCGATCAGGGCACAGAAGACTACGACGGTCGGATGGACGCGGTCAGTCATCGGAGGCTCCTAGGTGAAGATTGCGGGGTCGATGGGACATGGGCCGTCATCGACATCGTATTCTGAATCGACATCGTCTTCTGACGTCGTACAAAAGGAAATCACCGGTGGACAGAAGAAGTTACGGGAGACCTAGGGTGTTCCACGTTGACAATGGTCGCGCCCCTTCCATAATGGAGCTTAATGTGGTGGTTTCGGAAACAGAAGAAACTAGGCCTTGCCCTTGGGGGCGGGGCGGCCCGCGGCTTTGCACATATCGGGGCGCTCAAGGTACTCGAGGAGCGCGGCATTCGTCCCGACTTCGTAGCGGGGACAAGCGTAGGGAGCTTGGTAGGCGCGCTCTACTGCGCGGGCCTGACTTCGGCGGAAATCGCCGACCAGGCGCGACAGATCGCCTGGCGGGATCTCGTACAGATGACCGTTCCGTCAATGGGGCTCGTCAAGGGTGAGCGGTTGGAGAGCCTCGTGGATGAGCTCGTAGAGGGACGGACTATCGAGGACCTTGAGATACCGTTTGCTGCGGTTGCCGTGGATATTCGTGGCGGCGAAGAGGTTGTCTTGGAGTCGGGGCCGATAAGCCGGGCCGTTCATGCGAGCTGTGCCATCCCCGGGTTCTTCGTGCCCGTGGACTATGATGGGGTACTCCTAGTGGACGGCGGCATCATGAACGGTGTTCCTGCCGACGTGGTGAAACGGATGGGTGCGGAGTACGCGGTCGGAATCGATTTGAACGCCAACGACATGGATCCGGAAGAAGAGATGGAAAACGTGCTTGCCGTCTTGGCCCGCACGATGTCCATTTTCCTGCGGTCAACGAACGCCAAAGGCCGCATGGCGGCGGACTGTTGGGTGGAGCCGGATCTCTCCAGCTTCTCCTACCGCGACATGTCCCATATGGAGCTTATGATGACCCGCGGAGAAGCAGCTATGCGGGGGAGCCTCCGTAAGCTTCGTAAGGTCTGTCCGAGGCTCGCGTAATCTCAACGAACGCGAACGGAGTCGACGGCCCCTATTTCGCCCCCTCTACGGCTCCGAGAGCATCACTTCGTCGCTCTCGAGCGTCCGGTGACGGATCTTGTGAAACTCCTCCACTAGTTTGTCGACCGTGAGGTTGCGCTTCTCCGGGCCGGACACGTCTAGGATGATCTCTCCCCTGTCCATCATGAGAAGACGGTTTCCGTACTCGATCGCGTCCTTCATATTGTGGGTGATCATCATCGCAGTCAGTTGGAAGCGATCGATGAACTCCTGGGTCAGTCCCAGCACCAGCGCCGCGTTCTTGGGGTCCAGTGCCGCCGTGTGCTCGTCCAAGAGGATCAAATCCGGCTCCGAGAGTACCATCATAAGCAGAGTCAGTGCCTGACGCTGGCCTCCGGAGAGCAGGCCGACGTTGTCCTTCATCCGATGCTCCAAACCCATGTCGAGCTGGACAAGCTGCTCGCGGAAGAAGCGCCGCCGCCGGGAGTTGAGGCTGATCTTGAGCCCCTTGAATCCCTTCCGGTAGCAGATCATCATGTTGTCTTCGAGAGCCATGTTCGTAGCCGTCCCCAGGAGGGGATCTTGGAAGATACGTCCGATGTACTTCGCTCGTTTGTACTCAGGGTCCCGCGTGACGTCCGTTCCGTTTACGTGAATCTTTCCTGCGGTCGGTGGCTGGTTGCCCGATATCAGGTTGAAGAGCGTTGTCTTGCCGGCGCCGTTGGAGCCGACGATGGTGATGAAATCGCCTTCATGGACGGTCAAATCCACGTCATGGAGCGCTACGATTTCGTTGGCCGTTCCTGGATGGTATACCTTGGTGAAGTTCTCGACTCTAATCATGGGTGATACCCGTTTTCAACTTTGCTTTGGAACTATTCATGGAGGCGCCGGACGCGTTTCCCGACGTCTGCGGCACGGTCCCGGCGGCCGGCCCCGCTGCATCCAGCTCGTCCGGACCGACGTGTTGCTGAAGGCCCTTCCAGCGGGCCTGTCCCCGGAGATGGGTGGCCGCCAGCAATGCGATGATCAGCACGCCGGTGATGAGCTGGAGATCGCTTGGTGTGAGGTTTATGTGATATCCGTAGACGCGCCCCAGGTACATGAGCCCGCGGTAGCAGATCGAGCCGATCAGAACTCGTAGCGTGAGCACGAAGATTCGGTTGGAGCGCAGAACAAACTCCCCGATCATTACCGATGCCAAGCCTGCGATGATGATCCCACGGCCCAGGTTCACGTCCGCAAAACCCTGATACTGCGCAATAAACGCCCCGGACAGAGCAACCAGCCCGTTTGACAGTCCGACACCAATGATTTTGAGGGTCTCCGGATTCACGCCCTGAGTAACCACCATCTGCTGGTTATCCCCCATTGCCCCGATCGTCATACCTAAATCCGTACGAAAGAAGAGGTCCAGCAGAAGCTTGACAATCATTGTGACAGCGAAGAAGAAAATAAGGAGTGCCCAGGCACGGGGTATCAGCCCGCCGGTCAACTCGAGAACGTCGGTAATGATCGTCTCTCGACGCATAAGCGGGAGATTGGCCCGATTGCCCAGCACCCGGATGTTGACCGACCAGAGCATCGTCATCGTCAGAATTCCGGCAAGCAGGTTCGGCACCTTGAGCTTGTTGTGGATTAGCGCCGTGCAGACGCCCGACAGGCAGCCGCCGAGCACTGCCACGGCCAGCGTGAGAGTCACGCCGTAGCCGTTTGTGAGCATAATCGCCGTGATGGCGGCCCCGAGCGGAAACGAGCCGTCGACGGTCAGATCCGGGAAATCCAGAATCCGGAAGGTTATGAAAACTCCCAAGACCAGGAGACCGTATATGAGTCCTTCTATGAAGATGGCTTCGATCATTGTGTCTCCCTGCCGGCAGGTGGACGCGCTCGAGTAGCCGCTTCGGCGGGGCCGGCCTTGGCCGCGCCGGCCGCGTTACAAACTGTGCCGGGCCGTCCCGTTTACCCGGAGTGCATGCCCCGGCACGTACTGCCGGGGCACATCTTCTCCGATGCTATTGCGACTCCGGTGTTACTGCCGGTGCGCTGCTACTGAGAGTTGATCCGTCCGTTCTCGACGATGGTGTTCGCCATAGCCACGATCGCATCGGGGAGCGTGATCCCGAGCTCTTCGGCCACGTCCAGGTTGACAAGGAGCTCCTGGTCCTCGGGATCGGTCATGTAGATCGTCCCTACGTCCGCAGTATCCTGGCCTTCCACGATATCCGCGATCAGGCGCCCCGTTACGCGTCCCATCTGGTAGTAATCGAATCCCAGCGCGGCCAACACCTGGTACTCCTCCGCCGAGGAAGGATCAGCGGTTATCACCGGGACGCCCGCGTTCATGGCGACGTCCGTAAGCGCGCTGAGCGCCGAGACGACGGTGTTGTCGGTAGAAACATACATAGCATCGACCTGCCCGATGATCGACTGCGTAGCGCTTCGAACCTCGGCGGAGTCCGAAACCGTCGACTCCACGAAGTCGATTCCTAGGTCGGCCGCTTCCTCACGAGCCATCTCCGCGAGCCGTACCGCGTTGGCCTCTCCGCTCGCGTACACGTGTCCCAAGCGCTCGATATCGGCGATCTCCAGGAGCAGCTCCAGCTGCTCACGAACCGGCGTCAGATCGCTTACACCGGTAACGTTTTCGCCACCAACGTCGTAACTGTCAACCAGCCCTGCCTCGACCGGATCGGTGATGGCGGAGTACACCACCGGCAGGTCGGTGATCGAGTTGACCAGCGCTTGTGCAGTGGGCGTGGCAATCCCCACCGCCACGCGAACGCGGTCATCCCGGAACTTCGTTGCGATCTGGTTGGCCGCCGTGATGTCGTTGTTGGCGTTTTGCAGATCGTACTCGAAGTCGTATCCAAGCTCGGCCAGCTCATCCTGGATCCCGCGCTCGACTGCATCCAGCGCCGGATGCGAGACGATCTTGGAGATTCCGATGACATTGCTCTCTTCGGCCTCCGGCTGCCCGGCAGCGAAGCTCATTGCTGCTACCAGTGCGAAGAGCACGAATCCTACCGCCAGCATCTTTGATGCCTGTTTCATGTGTTCCTCCTTTGAGATACCCCGCAGGCTCTTGGCGGAAGAGATCCCTGGCCTGCACGGCTTACGACCGGCTTGGCGCGTAACGGGTAGCCGGCCGACGCGGCGGTAGGCACCGGGATATTCCTCACGCACGCCGGAAGCGAGGTGGTTGTACGCATGGCCCGCGTCGAAGTCGTGCCGCCCCGGTAGGAGAAGCGCTCTCTTCCGTACGGGCCTGAGTGCATACTTATACAACGGTTTTGCACAAATATGCAATGCTTCGGTTTAGGGGATTTGGGAAATCGCGTGCACGCGGAACACTCGCGTAATCGAAGCAGGAGCCGCATTTAGTACAGCGTATATGCCGAAGAGTCGGAATGAAAGAATCGGAGTCCTGCAGCTTGGTCCGGGGTGGTCACGTACGCCGTGGATCGCATATCTTCGCGGTGCACCGGCATAGGTCCGCGGTTCGTCGTTGAGAAGTCGTGACGGCGGCCATCCAGGACGGCGCTATGTGAGACGACGCCCCGCAGGACGGCACGATGTGTGGCCGCGCCCTGGGGCAAGACGCAGGAGGACGCCATGCGGAAGGAAGACGGAGCAGAACGAGGGGGAGCGGAGGATAGCGCCCGAAGACCCGCGATGTTCGACACAGGGCAAGTCTTTGACGACGACTATCTGTATTTCTATGGGATCTTTCTGACGGAGGAGCGGACGGAGACGGAAGTGGAGCTCATCCGCACTCTCCTCGAGCTCCAGCCGGGGCAGCGGGTTCTGGACTTGGCGTGCGGGCACGGGCGGATAGCCAATGTGCTCGCGCGTGCCGGGTTTCGGGTTGTGGGACTCGATGAGTCGGAGCGGTTCCTGGAGCTTGCGCGGGCCCGCACGCCGGAGGATGCCGAGGAGATGACGTACGTGCAGGGCGACATGCGGTCCCTGCCGTGGGAGGGCGAGTTCGATGCTATTCTCAACTGGTTCACTTCCTTCGGCTACTTCGGAGACGAGGAGAACTTGGCGTGTCTTACCGAAGCGTATCGCGCGCTGCGCGAGGGTGGGAAGCTCCTCATCGATCAGTCCCACCGCGACCGGCTCGTGCGCCGGCTGAACGGGACCCTCCACTCGATCCTCGAGCATCCCGAGGACGAGGGGAACTTCCTCCTGGATCAGGTTAGCTACGATGTGGCGACCGGTCGTACCCACACCGAGCGCACCGTCATCCGGGACGGCCGGCGGCGCAAAGCCCACTATTCGGTGCGGCTGTTCACGTTCACCGAGCTCCGTGACTGGCTAACCGCGGCCGGCTTCCACTCGGTTACCGGCTACGGGGCGAACGGCGAGCCGCTTACGCTCGACAGCCGGCGGATGATTGTCGTCGCGACGAAGTGAGCGCCAAATCGCGAGCACGGTTACCGCGGATACGCCGGCCAGAGTCACGAGGATGCCCGGGAAGGGGAGGTTCATCACGAGCGGGCCCGCGAAGCTCCCGGTTATGCGGAGGGTAGCGTAAATCCCCATGCCTGTTTCCTCGAAGCCTCGGGTTGAGCGGGTTGCGAGCGTGTTGCCAATACTCACCAGCGCGCCGATGCCGATCCCCGCCACGAGGAGGCTTCCGAGGATCGCCGGTTCGCCGAACCGGTGGAGAGCCCAGGTTGCAAGGAGAAGCGCGGTCAACCATACGGGCGTGCCCGGCGAGACCGTGGCGCTCCGTGCTTTGAGGAGGATCCCCACGAGGACCGTTACCTCGAAGAGCATTGCGGCACCTTTTCCCAGGAGGGGCTCGCCGAAGGCCGCTTCGGCAACGGTGGGTACGAGCGTCTCCGACGCCGAGAGGAGTAGTGCCGCCGCGGAAGCTACCGCGATCGGGAGCGCCAGGAGGTGAATCCGGCCGCGGGGTAGCCGGGCGACACCCGGTTGTCTGTTGTCCGTATGCTGGAGGAGATCGAGCCGGCCGGAGGCCCGGCGCGCGCTCGCGTAGAGGAGCCCGGTCACGGTTGCTGTCACCAACAGCACCGGGCGCGGAGCGAGCACGAGTCCGGCTCCGACGGCAATCGGGCCGC
>Ga0207421_10001314_pt1 | contig 32260 bp, 24 predicted proteins | sample SodLakKL_010_SED_4_FD_187542 | JGI IMG/M metagenome (GOLD analysis project Ga0207421, IMG submission 187542) | Alkaline sediment microbial communities from Lake Tanatar, Kulunda Steppe, Russia - 8KL_010_SED (SPAdes) (version 2) | ecosystem: Environmental > Aquatic > Non-marine Saline and...
TAAAACAGTTTGATGTCGCTGTTTTTGCGGTGGCAAAGATAAGTCCAAAAATGAAAATAGCAAAAAAAAGCAGTGTTTTTTCTTCACAAAGCCCCCAAAAAGCACTATTTCAGGACCGGATGCCGCTCGAAACTGGCCTGTCGATCAAAAAGGTGGCGATAGGTGATCAGCGTAAACCTTCTTTTTGCCTGGATATGTTCCACTATCCGGATCATTTTCGGATTGAAGTCGCCGAGCCAGGTGATATACATTCCACTGTAGTAGTTTTTTCTGGATACGATCTGCTGTAATGACATAATCAGCGCACTTTCCAGTCCGCGGTGCTGGTATTCCGGAACGATGCCGAAAACCAGGCCATAGATGGTGCGGCATTTGCCTCGCCAGCGGTGGTAAAGGAACTTAAGCTTTCCCAGGATATCCAGTTTGCCGTTCACGTAGCGGAATAATTCATTCAGTTCAGGGATGCTGATGATAAAAGCCACTGGCTTGTCCTCGTGGTAGCCAAAAACGACCAGTTCTTCATCGATCACCGCCTTCATCGACTGGAAGGTTTGCAAGGCTTGTGTCTTTGTCATGGGGGTAAAGTTTTTATGCGCCTCACCCCAGGCCTTGTTGTAGATGGTCATGAAATCTTCTGCATATTTTCCAATATGCTTGATTTTCATGTGTTCAAAATGATAACCTTGTGTTTCAGTCAGTCGTTGAAACTTCTTTTTCAGAATGGCCGGCAGTTCGGTGTCAGTAGGTGCGTAATATACATATTGTTCATAATAGTTCCTGAAACCATAGCTTTCAAAAAGGTGCCGGTAATAAGGAGGCTGGTAGTTCATGAGATAAGGGGGGCGCCACCGGTGTCCGTCGACCAGCAAACCCCAGAATCGTTCTTTTTCCCCAAAGTTGATGGGGCCGTCCATGGCTTCCATCCCCCGCTGCATAAGCCAATCTTTGCAGGTGTCGAAAAGCAGAAATGCCGCCTTTTCATCATCGATGCATTCAAAAAAGCCCATCCCCCCGGTGGGCTGCTTTTCCTTGGCTGAACGGGTGTAGTCTATAAATGCGGCTACGCGCCCCAGCGGATTGCCATGCGCATCCCGCAATATCCACCTGATGGCTTCTCCTTTTTCGAAACGGGCGTTTGCCGAAGGATCAAAAACGGCTTCTATGTCTTTTTCAAGATGTGGAATCCAATTGGAATCTTCTGCGTATATCCTGCGGGGCACGCGGTGAAAGTCACGGATTGTCCTTCGGTCGTTTACTTCAATGAGTTGCATGGTTGAAATGTCAAAAAGTCGAAATGTCTAAAAGTCTAAAAGTCCCCGGATGCCGACGGGGCAAAGGGTAGCTTGGCAATTTGTTTGCAAGCAAAAATAATGAATTTGCTTATCTTTATGGGGCATTCATGCGGCCATGAACTACTAAATTATTGACATTTCGAATTTCAGACATTATGACATCAATGCATATGAAGGACAAAGTGATCATCATCACCGGTGCATCATCGGGCATTGGCAGGGCCTTGGTACTTGAAGCCTTCCGCCGTGGGGCGCGTGTGGTACTTGCGGCGAGAAATGCGGAGGGCATGCAGGAGATTGTAAAGGGAGTGCCCCCGGAAAAATATCTCGTCGTACCAACGGATGTGGCCATTGAGGAGGATTGCCGGAAGCTGGCAGATGCCGCCGTGGCCAGGTTCGGGGGTATTGACGTGCTCATCAACAATGCGGGCATCTCCATGCGTGCCCTTTTTTCGGAGACGCGGCCGGAAGTATTGGAAAAGCTGATGAATATCAATTTCTGGGGTGCAGTTTACTGTACGCGGCATGCCCTTCCCTGGTTGCTGAAATCGCAGGGCAGCCTCGCAGGTGTCAGTTCCATCGCCGGCTATAAGGGACTGCCTGCCCGCAGTGGGTATAGCGCCTCCAAGTTTGCCCTGCAGGGCTTCCTGGAGAGTGTAAGGGTGGAAAACCTGAAGAACGGCTTGCATGTGCTGATCGCCTGCCCAGGCTTTACGGCTTCCGGCATAAGAAGGACGGCCCTTTCCAAAGATGGTACTGCGCAAGGTGAGTCGCCACGGGACGAAGAGCGCATGATGCCGGCAGAAACCGTAGCCAGCCATGTCATCAACGCCATCATCCGCAGAAAAAGAACCCTGATCCTTACACGACAGGGTAAGTTGACCGTCCTGTTGAACAAGTTCTTCCCTTCCTGGACCGATAAACTGGTGTATCAACACATGGCCAGGGAACCGGATTCTCCTTTTAAGTAGCTTCTTTAATCATGGGTGCGGGCGAATTAATCCATATATTTGCACACCAACCGAATATCAAAAAAGCAGGTCATCCGAACCAGGTTATGTCAACGGATTAAAAAACAGAAAGATGATTCTGTCATGGTGAGTTTGGCTTCGCCGCACGCTCAAAGTGCCCGGTTTATATGACCGGATTTATTTAATCATAAACACATCAATGCCATGAAGAAAATTACAGAAATTAAACCCTTGAAGGGCTTTGGTCCCTTAAAATTTGGCGCTACGCAACAGGAAGTTGAAAAGACATTGGGTAAGCCTGAGGAGACGGAAGTCATTGACATGGAGGGTGATATCCAAGAGGTAGAGGTTTGGAGCTACTGGGAGGATGGCCATGCCGTTTATTTTGAAAAAGCGCTTGACAACCTTTGCACCAACTTCGAAACGGACCATCCGGATGCAAGCCTGTTTGGGCAAAAAGTTTTTGAACTGGACAAGGATGGCATCATCAAACTGATGGAGGAGCATGCATTTGAATCGCATGAAGTGGAGGAAGACAAGGACCTGGATGAGCTGATCCTGTTTTTCCATGACGCCCACATGCAGTTTGTCTTTGAAAAGGAGCAGCTTGTGTTGGTCAGCTGGGCAGTTGCCATGGATGATGAAGAAGAAGTGGAATGGCCATAAACTGTTATTATATCATATGTACACACTGTATCCGATGAAATTTACTCCGATCCTGCAGGAGAAGGTTTGGGGCGGCAGGAAGCTCAATGCACTGCTTGGCAAGGATTTTGACCCGCTCCCCAATTGTGGCGAAAGTTGGGAGATATCCGGCATGCCTGGTAATGTTTCCGTGGTGAGAAATGGCTTTCTGGAGGGCAATGAGCTCCCTGAATTGATCGAGGTATATATGGGTGAGATGGTTGGGGAGGCTGTTTTTGATCGGTTTGGCGCCACTTTCCCCTTGCTTATCAAGTTTCTGGATACTGATGATGACCTTTCCATCCAGGTGCATCCCGGAGATGCCATGGCCATGGAACGGCATCATAGCAAGGGCAAAGCGGAGATGTGGTATGTGGTGGATGCGGAGCCCGGTGCAGAGATCATGCTGGGCTTTCGCAAAGATGTCACGCCAGGGCTTTTTCGGGAAAAATTGATGGATAAGTCGCTGAAAGAGTTGCTGAATGTTTATCCGGCAAATCCAGGGGATGTCTTTCATATTCCTACCGGGCAGGTGCATGCCATTGGAAAAGGGGTTACCCTTTGTGAGATCCAGCAGGCATCGGACATCACTTATCGCGTGTATGATTGGGACCGGCCCGGCATCGATGGCAATCCCAGGAAACTGCACCTCGAAGAAGCCATGGAAGTGATCGATTTTTCTCCTAGGGAAGGCCAGGTGGCCTATCAAATCAGAAAAAATCTGCCTGTTGAACTGGTCAGCTCTCCGGAGTTTACTACCCGCCTGTTGTTGTTTGACCAGAAAATCAATCAGGAATATGTGTTTGTGGACTCCTTCGTGATTTACGTTTGTTTGAAAGGCCGGTTCACCATCAACTATGCCGGTGGCTCCGTCCAGGCGGCTGCCGGGGAATGCCTGCTAATCCCTGCAGAGATCAATAATCTGAGCCTGGAACCTGAAGACAGCTGCCAGATACTTGAAATCTATGTGGTATGTTGAGGCAATCTCCGTCTGACCTGTCCTGAATTTTGTTTACAAAAAGTGTAAACCTGTTTAACCTGTATTATTCATGCAGGTGCAGGGCGCGCCACAATGAAACCGGCATGGCTTGGCTCATTTTCTACCTGTAGCTTTCTGCCCGCGTGAAATCCCGGAGCAGGAAGCCAGCTTCCGGACTCAAGCAAACGCCTGGATCAAGTTAACTGGTATCATACCAGTGAAGATGGCAGAGTTTGTACAGGTCGAAAACCCACATCCGGGGAGCTTTCCCTTTAAGGTTTTTTTCCGACATCATCCTGACCCTTGGGGCAGATTGTTTTAGTGGCCAGAAAAGTCTGTAGCTCTTGTACCGCAGGTAGTTTTCAAGAATGGTCACCATTTGGGCATATTCCATGTCGTGGCCGGTCATATGCCAGGATTTCATCAGGTTGATGATGCTTTCCCTGCTTTTTTTCAGGAAGCTGTCTGCATCTTCCAGTCCTGCATGAAGCAGGGGGTTTTCAATATGGTTTATGGGGATGTGGTTCTTTTTTAATTCATAACCAAACATGGTGTCTTCATGGCCGTAACCTTGCAGGTTTTCATGAAACCGGATATCCTGCATTACCTCCCTGGCGATCATGAAATTGCTTGTCATGAAAGAATGATACGGCCTCTTTTGCCGGCCAAGGGCACTTCTGACCTCCCTGTTTGAGCCAACTGTCCAATGCAGCAGGTATTTTTGTTCTGCAGGCCTGGTGTCATATATATGTCCGCCGCATACTACATGGGACTTATTCATTTGTTGAGCATACAATGCGAGATAATCCTCATGGGTGACAAGGGTGTCACAGTCCATAAAGAGGACGTGGGACCCCTTGGCCTTGTCTGCGAGTACGTTTCTTATCCGGCTTCTTCCCACGTTGCGGGTCAGCTCCTCATAGTGTATTCCCGTTTCTCCGTCCAGTTTCCTGTTGAGCTTTTGGTATGCAGGTGCCGACGCATCGTCAAGCAAAATTAGCTCTGCATCCGTTTCCAGTTGATTGGCTTGTCTTTGCAGGGTTTTTGCCAATTTTCTGACGTCGCAGTTATATATGGGGATGCAGATGCTTAACATAGGGAGATTTCAGGTTGTTGGTGTTCACGATTTGCTTTTGAACATCTTGTCGACACCATCGAAGGCGTCAGGCAGTGCAAACACCACCACCTTGTCGCCAGGCTGTATCTGCATGTCGCCCCGCGCGATGTACCCTTCATTGTCGCGAATGACACCGCCAATGATGGCGTCACGCGGAAAGTTCAGGCGACGTATGTTTTTTTTCGTCACGGGAGACCCTTCCGCCGCCAGGAATTCAAAGACTTCTGCATCCACACTGGTGAGGCACTTTGTGGAGACCACATTTGCAGTCATGGTGAAACGAATGATATAGCTGGCGGTGGCCAGCTTTTTGTTGATGATGGTGTCAATGCCCACACTTTGTGATATCTCAATAAAGTCAATGTTTTCTACCAGGGCGATCGTTTTCTTCACCCCATAGCGCTTGGCAAGCAAACAGGTGAGGATATTGGTTTCCGAGTTGTTGGTCACCGCCACGAAAGCATCCATGGAGGAGACACTTTCGCTCTCGAGCAGGTTGATGTCCCTTGCATCCCCATTGATTACAAGGGTAGAGCGCAATTGGTCTGAGAGTTCATTTGCCCGCTCCACGTTTATGTCGAAGAGTTTCACGCTGAAATCTTTTTCGAGCGATGCGGCAGCCTGGCTGCCCACTGCGCCACCACCCACGATCATCACGTTATTGATTTCGAAGCGTTTTTTGCCACCCAACTCCAGGAGGTGGTCGATGCCTTTCGGTTTGGTCACCACATAGGCCAGGTCGTCCACCTGGAAACGGTCATCGCCCCTTGGAATGATGGTTTTTGCCCGCCGGTGAATGGAAACCGCCCGGAAATTCAATTGTTCATATTCTTTGGCTATCTCACGAAGGGTTTTGCCAATCACTGGCGCGCCGGCCTCCAGCTTCACCAGCATGAGGGATAGCTTGTGGTCGGTGAAATCAAAAATCTCTGCAGCAGCCGTATTGGTCAGCAGGTTCGCGATCTCTTTTGCTGCGATGAGCTCGGGAGAAACCAGGTAGTCAATTCCCAGGTCTTTGTAATGCCTTTTGCACTCCTGGGTAAGGTATTCGGGTTCATTGACCTTTGCAATGCATTTTTTTGCCCCCAGGCGCTTGGCAAGCAAGGCAGTGAGCAGGTTTAACCTTCCGTCATTATGTGCACTGATAACCAGTTCTGTCCGCCGCACATCCGCATTTTTCAACACCTGTATGGAGGTCGAGTCTCCTACAATGGTGAGCAGGTCAGAGTAGGACTCAATGACCTTGAGCAGGTCTTTGTTCGGTGCCACCAGGGTCACGTCATGGTTTTCACCCGACAAAAGCTCAGCAAGGTGCAGCGCAACCTGGCTGTCACCTGTGATCAGAATATTCATTGCTTAGTCTATTTTAAAAGCAAATATACTACCTTTTACATAATCCATGACCATAATGCCGCGGTGAAAAATACCGGTGCCGCTTGCAGTTACTGCGACTCCAATGGTCGCAGGCGGATATGATCAAATCCCCTGCGGATAAACTATAAACCCGGATGGTTCCTTGTAAAGTACCGGTAATTTGGAAGCGGCTGTTATTTGTTGTGGTCCGGAGCGCTTTGCCTGAGTCTTTGTTGTATATGCGTGATGGCTTCCTTTGCCGTGATGTGCTTAGCCCGGCAATGTCTGCCCTCAAAGAGATTCACCTTCCCTTTGTGCGTAGCAATGACACCGTAATCCGCATCGGCCATTTCACCAGGCCCGTTGACCATGCAGCCCATGATGGCGATGCTGACGCCGGGGTAATGCCCCAGTTCGCGAGAAAAGGTGTGGCATAAGCTTTCCATGTCAGCCTTTGTCCTGGCGCATGCCGGGCAGCTGACAAAACGAGTGCCTGTGTTGCGCATGCCGGCCGCCTGCATGATGTTGTTTGCCAACTCCGCTTCCAGATCTCTGTTGGCAGGGTGTAATGCACGGATGCACAGCTGTCTGACAGCTGCTTTTTCCTCGAACCTGGTCCATTCGTAGGCCAGTGCTGCCATGAAACTGTCACGGTCTTCCAGGTCACAGTCTATTTGCAGCCTCTGGTCATGGAAAGACGTGTTGCAATGGTGGGTAAGCTTACCTGAAGCACCTGCGATCAGCTGGCGCGCAAAGCGTATTTCGTTTTCCGGTGCTTCCGTCAGACTTACCCTGATGGTATCACCAATGCCTTCCATCAGCACAGGCATGGTGCCCAGGGCAGAAGAGATCCTTCCGGGCACTCCCATCCCGGCCTCTGTCACCCCTATGTGCATAGGGTAGCGCTGACCTGTTTTTTGCATGTTGTGGTGCATCAGGCGGCATGCCGTCACAGTTTCTGCCGGGCTGCTTGTTTTTACCGATACGATGGATTGAAAAAAGCACAGGCTTTCGAGGATGTCCAGGTAGTCCAGGTTTTCATTGACGAGGGTGTGGACCGGATCTTTTCTGTGGACTTGGCCGGTCAGTGAGCCGGCATTGCCTCCCAGCCGGATGGCGGTGTGGTGCTTGCGGCATGCGGCCACCAGGGGTTCGAGCTGCGTGACGAGTTCCTGCCGGAGCGCAGCGCGTGTCTTTGTTGGGGATGCTTTTGTGTTTCCTGTAGCGACGTGTGTCCCGGCCTGATTGGCAAAATTGGCGGGATTGATGCGCAGCTTGTCTGCGACGGCGGCAGCTTCAATGGCCAGATCCTGGCGGTAGTGAATGTCTGCAACCAGTGGGTGGGTATAACCGCCATTGATCAGCCTGGCCTTAATTTGTTCAAAAGCTTTAAGGGATGCATCATCAGGGATACTGATCCGCATGTAATCGGCGCCTGCATCAATGGCCTTGATGCATTGCTCCAAGGTGGCAGGCACCTGACGGGTGTCTGTTTTGGTCATTGATTGGATGCGGATGGGATAATCTGCACCCAGTGGAGTGTTCCCCACGGCAACCGCCCTGCTTTTGCCATTGATATGGTGTGGTCTGCACATTGGTTTACACCTGCCTTGAATGTATTTACCCCATGCTATCTGAGCATGCCCTGCACACGTTCCAGTTTTCCATCTACCGGGGCAGGATCAAGGCCCAAGATCTCAGTGATCAACGGATAGAGGTCAACAAGCTCGAAAGGCTCGTGCACGTGGCCTTCCTTGAAGGCTGGCCCCATGGCATAAAAAATGGTGTGCATGTCCTTCTTGGCATTGTCCCAGCCATGTCCGCCGCCAGTATAGAAGCGCTCTTCAGGTTCTCCCCATCCGATGTTCCAGGTCGAGTCGGCCAGCACGATCAGATCCAGGGCGCGTGGATTGTGCCCAAAGTTGAGGCGCTCAGGAACTTCTCCCGCACGCCAGATATGGACATTTTCCACTTCCTTCATGATATGGTAAATGCTGTCCTTCATCCCTTCCGCAGGCCGCCAGAACTGTACCGGGTTGTGCCCGAAAGAGATGTCAAGCCAGTCCCGATCCACGTATTGTCCCACATCCACATAACGCTCCTGGCTTCTCTCGGTCATCCCATGGTCGGAGGTGACGATCAGGTTTACCTGGTCGGCGATGGGCAGCTTACTGATGTGATCAATGAGCACGCCTACCAGGCTGTCGAGCTCGGTCACCAGCTCATCGATCTCTTCGCTATCCGGACCAGTGCGATGGCCCTGTGAGTCGGGTTCGTGAAAATAGAAGGTGATCAGCTGGGGACGCTCTTCTATGGGCAACTGCAACCAATAGGCCACCGTGTCTACCCTGTCGGCGAAAGCGTGCCCCGTATCATAAATTTTCCAATAGGAAGGTTGCATGCCTTTCACGGGTGCTTCAGAACCAACCCAGAAATAGGATGCGGCTGTCATGCCCTGTTTTTCAGCGGTCACCCAGATCGGTTCTCCACCGTAAAACCTGCCATCTTCCACCGCATCGCGGTCACGCATCCGGTAGGTCATGTCGAGCTCCGGACAATAAAAATTGTTGTTGACAATCCCGTGATTGTCAGGATAAAGCCCGGTGGCCATGGTATAGTGATTGGGGAAGGTGTTGCTGGGGAAGGCCGGCTTGACGTACTCCGTGCTTACCCCGTTGGCAGCAATGTAATCCAGGTTCGGTGTGTGGGTCCGGTCGGCATAATCCCACCGGAAGCCATCCATCGACAGCATGATCAGGTATTGCTCCTCCTCCAGCTGTTTACCCTCTGTCGTGCAACTGCCAGCAAAAAGGACCAACAGGATGGATATCCATATTGTAGCATTCATGGTATTCTTCATAGGGAAAGATTTTGTTTAAAAGGCTAAAAGTCGAAATGTCAAAATGTCAAAATGTCAAAAGGCCTGATAATCAAACACCCATATAGCCCTATCGATCAACAGCTTACAACCAACGGCCAATAGCCAATAGCCAACAGCCAACAGCCAACAGCCAATAGCCAACAGCCAACAGCCAACAGCCTTTTTCATAACATTATACAAATGTAGGTATTTTCATATTATTAACCGCATATCCATGCGCATTGCCCGGTAACCGCTATTCAACTTTTCCTATCTTTGTATCATGGAAAACAGACACGCACAACAGATATGCCACCCCGGTGTGGTTGAGCGGGTCGACGGGCATGATGTCCTGGTGAAGATAGAATCCCAGGCCGCCTGCGGAAAATGCCAGGCCAAAAGTTACTGCGGCATGGGCGAATCCACCGAAAAGGCCATAGAGATCGATCTTCGCAGGGCCGGACCGGACATGCTTCCAAGAGACTTTTACCCCGGCCAGCCTGTGGAAGTGATCCTGTCGCGCGCGCTTGGCTATAAAGCGCTGTTGATGGGCTACATGCTCCCCTTCCTAATATTGTTGGCTGCACTTGCCATCATGTTCTATGCCACGGGCAATGAGGGCCTTTCCGCCCTGGTGGCCGTGCTGCTGATGGCCCCTTATTATGCGCTCCTCTATCATTACCGGCACAAGCTCCGGCAAACCTTTCATTTCTCCATCAGGCCGTTGGGAAAGTAAAATGACAAAACGACAAAAGGACAAAAGGACGAAAGGACAAAAGTCTAAAGGTCGAAAGGTCGGGGTATGCGGATGCTTTGTGGTGGGGTGATGGTTTGTGTGCTGCAAAGATTCGATAATCGGGGGGGTAAGGGTGGAAGGACAAAAAGACGAAAAGACTAATGTCTAAATGTCGAAAAGTCTAAAGGTCGAAAGGTCTGGGGTGGGGGTGAAATTTAGAGCAATTCTAAACTACTTTCTATATCCCTGATTATCAGATGTTGTTTCTGGTGTTTGATATGGCTTACCTTGTAATCGTCAGATAATCAGCGTGCTTAAATGGTGTAAAAATGGCTTTCCCGGCACCTTGATTTTCATTTAGTTTTCTATTTTTGCCCATTGTTGGGTGATATTCACTTAACAACGCTCGGAATTGAGCGAGAGATAATTCTTCATTCACTAACAAAATCTGTAGCAGTGAACGAACTATTCAATGAAATCACAGTCCTTTCGGTCGTTTCGCTTGGTGCCATAGGTGGTGTAGCTGCCATCGTATTGTTTTTGGTGGCCCAGAAATTTAAAGTCATTGAGGATCCCCGCATCGATGAAGTGGAAGAGTTACTTCCCGGGGCGAATTGCGGTGGCTGTGGCCTGGCAGGTTGCCGTGCACTCGCTGAGGCCATTGTCAAGGCGGAGAGCCTGGATGGCTTTAGCTGTCCTCCAGGAGGAAGCGAGGTGATGCAGGACATCGGCAAGGCCATGGGATGGGAGGCTGGAGAATCAACACCAATGATTGCGGTCCTGCGCTGCAATGGCAGCCGGGAGTTTGCTCCGCCCAAAGTGAAATATGAAGGCGCGATGACCTGTGCCTTTGCGCACAACCTGTTTGCCGGTGAAGGAGGATGTCCCTTCGGATGCCTGGGTTGTGGCGACTGCGTCGAAGCATGTGACTTTGATGCCATGTACATGGATAAGAATACCAACCTCCCGGTTATTTTGGATGATAAGTGTGTGGCCTGCCAAGCCTGCGTGAAAGAATGTCCGCGTAATATCATAGAAATGCGCAAAAAAGGCAAAAAAAACCGGCGCATTTTTGTGTCCTGCATCAATGAGGAAAAGGGTGGCGTGGCGCGCAAAAGTTGCAAGGTGGCCTGTATCGGCTGCGGAAAGTGTTTGAAAGAGTGTAAGTTTGACGCGATCACACTCGAAAATAACCTGGCATACATCGACTATGAGAAATGTACCCTATGTCGTAAGTGCCCTCCGGTATGCCCGACCAATGCCATCCACGAGCTGAATTTTCCGGTGAGGAAAAAGAAAGTGGAAAAAGAAGCGACAACCGAATAATTTGTAAAACTGAAGACCCGATATTCGATGCGAGCATTGAAAACATTTACCATGGGGGGTGTGCACCCTCCGGAAAACAAATTGGCGGAAAAACAGACCATTGAGCGGCTTGATCCGCCCAAAAGTGTTGCCATTCCACTGGCGCAGCACCTGGGAGTCCCTGCGGAGCCTGTGGTAGCCAGGGGAGACCAGGTGAAAACAGGCCAGCGGATCGCCAAAGGCGAAGCATTTATATCTGCACATATTCACTCGTCGGTTTCCGGCAAGGTGAAGAAGGTCGATGCGGTGGTTGATGCCTCAGGGTATCGCAAAAAGGCCATCATCATCGATGTAGAAGGAGATGAGTGGGAAGAGGGCATTGAATTGGATGAAGGCCTGCAGAAACAATGTGACCTGGATGCCAAAGAGATCATGACGAAAGTCCAGGAAGCCGGAATCGTTGGGATGGGCGGTGCTACCTTCCCTTCGCACGTTAAATTGAATGTGCCCAAAGGGAAAAAGGCCGAGTACCTGATCATCAATGGGGTAGAATGTGAACCCTGTCTTACGGCTGATCACCGCCTGATGATGGAAAAAGGGGAGGAGATCATGGTGGGTATAGAGCTTCAAATGAAAGCCCTTGGTGTAAAACAAGCCATTATCGGAATTGAGCAGAATAAGCCGGATGCCATCCAGCATCTGACCAGGTTGGCAGCAGATTATGACGGAATCAGCGTCCAGGCCCTGGAAGTAAAATATCCGCAGGGTGCCGAAAAACAGCTGATCAAGGCATTAATAAATCGGGAAGTGCCTTCCGGCAAACTCCCCATCGAAGTGGGCTGTGTGGTGCACAATGTAGGAACCGCATTTGCTGTATATGAGGCAGTTCAGAAAAACAAACCGCTCATTGAACGCGTAGTGACGGTCTCAGGAACTTCCGTTAAGAAGCCGTCCAATTTCATGGCACGGATCGGCACGCCTGTATCTGCGCTGATCGAGGCTGCTGGCGGTCTGCCTGAAGACACCGGCAAGGTGATCAATGGCGGCCCGATGATGGGAAAGGCCCTGAATGACCTGGAAGTACCGGTGACAAAGGGGACATCCGGCATCCTGATCTTTACCGAAAACGAGTCTCCCAGACCTCCAGAGCAAAATTGCATCCGGTGTGCCAGGTGTTTGACTATCTGCCCGATGGGACTCGAGCCCTATCTGCTGGCCCAGCTCGCCGAAAAGCAACGCCTGGAAGAGTGTGAGGATGAACGCATCATGGACTGCATGGAATGCGGTTCGTGCCTGTATATCTGCCCATCGGCCAAACCCCTGCTGGACCATATCCGGGTTGGAAAGACGCGTGTTGGCAAGATGATAAGAGAACGAAGTGGTTAAGGTTAAGGTTAAGATTAAGATTAAGGTTGAGGGGTTATGGAGTTAATTGGAATGCTGTCAATCCACAAATTAACACAAATGGTTTTCACAAATGCACACAAATACCTCGGGTAACCTCAAACTTCAAACCTCAAACCCTTTAACCCAAAACTTTTGAATATTTTGATATTTTGACAAAATAATATATACACACATGAAGTTACTAACCGTATCAGGGTCACCCCATTACCATGCAAAGGAGTCGGTAAGCAGCTTGATGTATGGCGTGATTTTCTCGCTGATACCCGCCATGCTGGTATCATTCTACTTTTTCGGACTTCCCGCCATACTGATTACGCTGACAGCAGTTGTTTCCTGCATGTTTTTTGAATTCATCATTCAGAAATACCTAATAAAAGGCCCGGTTACCATTTTTGACGGTTCTGCCATCATCACCGGCGTGCTGCTTGCCTTTAACGTGCCGGCCAATCTGCCGCTTGGGCTGATGGTGATTGGTTCAGCCGTAGCCATAGGGATGGGAAAAATGACGTTTGGCGGACTGGGTAAAAATCCATTTAACCCGGCATTGGTAGGAAGGGTTTTTCTGATGATCTCCTTCCCAGTGCAAATGACTACGTATCCAAAGCCTACTGCCTTTACAACACAACTGACAGACGTGGTTACCGGCCCAACGCCACTTACAGCGCTTAAGGACGGTGTTACCCAGGGCGTGCCGGTTTCGGAGATCATGACTCAATTGCCGGAATATGGGCGCCTGCTCATCGGCAACATGGGAGGATCGGCAGGTGAGATTTCTGCCATTGCCATCATCCTTGGCGGCATATACATGGTCATAAAAAAAATAATCAGCTGGCATATCCCGGTGACCTTTATTGGCTCTGCAGCCATCTTTGCTGCCCTGTTCTGGCTCATCAATCCTGAAGTATACCCGGATCCTGTATTCCAGCTTCTTACTGGCGGATTGATGCTGGGAGCCATCTATATGGCTACGGATTATACCACCAGCCCTATGGCGCCCTGGGGGATGATCATCTTTGGCGTGGGCTGCGGCCTGCTCACCATGATCATCCGGTTCTTCGGGGCCTATCCGGAAGGGGTGGCATTTTCCATTTTGATTATGAATGCATTCGTACCACTGATAAACCGTGGATTTAAACCAAAAAGATTCGGGGAGGAGGTGAAAAATGGCTAAAAAAGAATCTACATTCGCCAACATGGTGCTGACCCTGATCATTGTCGCAGCTGCAGCATCCTTCACACTGGCTACTGTGTACAACCTGACCAAGGAACCCATTGAACGCGCCCGGGAGGCAGCCCGGCAGGAGGCAATCAGCCGGGTGTTGCCCGAATTTGACGAGCTGGTCGAAAAAAGTTTCATGCCCCCTACGGGAAGCGACTCCCTGCAGTTCAACCTGGGCTATAAAGACGGAGAGCTCGTTGGCGTAGCCGTCGCCACCTACACGGGAATGGGCTATAGCGGTGTCATCCGGGCCATGGTTGGATTCGATCCCGATGGCCAGATCATTGATGTCGTTCATCTTGAACATGCTGAAACACCAGGACTTGGAGACAAAATCGAAAAAGACAAATCCGACTGGAGTGATCAGTTCCAGGGCTTTGACCCACGCGAAAAAACCCTGAAGGTAGAACCCGATGGCGGTGATATCGATAACATTACCGCAGCCACCATCACGGCACGTGCCTATTGCGACGCCATCGACAGGGCATTTCAGACCTTTAAGGAGAATCATGCCAGTATCATTAACACGGAAAAGGAATAAGCTATGGGACAGTTACAGAATTTCACCAAAGGCTTTGTGAAGGACAACCCGGTATTTGTTTTGCTGCTGGGGTTGTGCCCCGCCCTCGGTGTGACCACATCCGCCTTCAACGGCCTGGGCATGGGAATGGCCACTACTTTTGTGCTGGTGTCATCAAACATCGTGGTTTCACTGATTAAGAATTTTATCCCCTCCAAGGTGCGCATCCCCTCTTTTATCGTGGTGATCGCATCCTTCGTAACCATCACCGAGCTGGTGATGGAGGCCTATATGCCGGCACTGTTTGAATCGCTGGGCCTGTTTATCCCGCTGATCGTGGTAAACTGCCTTGTAATGGGGCGTGCAGAGGCATTTGCCAGCAAGAACAATACGTTTAGCTCGATTGTCGATGGCCTGGGAATGGGATTGGGCTTTGCTTTTGCCCTTACCCTGCTGGGTGGCCTGAGAGAGGTCCTCGGCACCGGGGAAATATTCGGACTTTCGCTTTATGCCGGTGACGGCATGCTGGTCTTCGTGCTGGCACCCGGTGCATTCATCGGCCTCGGCTATCTGGTGGCCCTCAATAACATCGTGAAAAAGAAACTCTATTAAAGCTTCACATCATGGAATATATCATCATCATCATAGGAGCCGTCTTTGTCAACAACATCGTGCTTGCCCAGTTTCTGGGGATTTGCCCCTATCTCGGGGTGTCGGCCCGGGTCTCTACTTCCATCGGGATGTCCGGAGCCGTGATGTTTGTGATGACCCTGGCCACGCTCGTGACATTTCTGATCTATAACTATATCCTAACCCCATTTGACATTACCTATCTGCAAACCATATCCTATATCCTGGTGGTTGCCTCACTGGTACAAATGGTTGAGATCATACTGAAAAAGGTCAGTCCGGCACTTTACCAGGCACTCGGGATCTTCCTGCCGCTGATCGTGACCAACTGCGCCATCCTGGGTGTGACAATTCTGGCTGTGCGCGAAGACTACGGGTTTCATTTGCTCGAAGGGGTGGTGTTTGCCATCGGACACGCGCTGGGATTTGCCCTGACCATCATCCTCTTTGCCGGTATCCGGGAGCATTTAGACTTAGTGGACGTGCCCAAAGGAATGCGCGGAGCACCCGCCGCACTCGTGGTGGCCGGCATCCTCGCCCTTGCGTTTATGGGGTTCGCCAACCTGGTTTAAAAAGTTAAAGCGATTTGAAGTTTGAAATTATCCACAAATTAACACAAATGGATTTCACAGATGCACGCAAATGCCGGCATCATGGGCAAGAGCGCTGCAATAACTCACCGGGTGGGATTTCGTGAAAGCAATCGTCCTGGAAGGCGATCCGCCCGCCCTTGATTACGACCACTGCCTTGCCGGTTGTTTCCATCCCTTCATAAATGTTAAAGTCGCTTCGCTGCAAGTGTGTCGAGGCGGAAATCACATCTGTCTTGCGGGGATCCCAGATCACCAGGTCGGCATCGCTGCCCTCAGCAATGACCCCTTTGCGTGGATACAGGCCAAATATTTGTGCCGGCCTGGTGGCGCACAGGTTCACAAAATCCCGGTTGCCCAACAGGCCTTTCTGCACACCGTTGGTGTATAAAAGGGGCAAGCGGTGTTCAACACTGCCTGCGCCATTGGCGATCTTGCGGAAGTCTTCCAGCCCTTGTTTCTTCTGATGCATAAAAAACGGACAATGGTCGGTAGCCACGACCTGCAAGGTGCCGTCCTGAAGCCCCTCCATCAATGCCTCGCGGTCTGCTGCCTTACGCAGCGGCGGACTAAGCACATATGGCGCCGCCTCTTCAAAAGCCCTATCATAAAGGTCTTCGTCTAACAAGAGATGATGCGTGCAGGCTTCGCCAAAGACCTCCTGGCCTTGCTGCTGCGCTTTGCGGATGTGTTTCACCGAGTCGGCAGCAGACACATGCACGATATATAATCTGCATCCGGTTTTTTTGGCTGTCTCAATGGCTGTTTTGACTGCATCGCTCTCGGTGTGGGGTGGCCTGCTTTTGGGATGGGCAGCCGGACTTGTTTGTCCGCTTTCTGCCAATTGCCGACGCAGGCGATCCACCTCTTCGCCGGTTTCGGCATGCACGGTGACCAAAGCCTTATTGCTCGCCGCCGTTTGCATGACCTGCTCCATCACTGGGACATCAATTCCGATCGCATCCTTATAGGCCATATATACCTTAAATGAGGTCATGCCCTTTTTGATGACGGATATCATCTCTTCGGCAGTGGTATCGCGCCATTCCACAGGGCTCACGTGAAAGCTGTAATCCGTGAGGCAGAAAGCTGCTTCTGTTTTTCTGATAGCCAGGGCCTCGGTCAACGATTGGCCCCGTTTTGGGGTCACAAAATCGATCAGGGTGGTTGTGCCGCCGGCCAGGGCAGCTTTGCTGCCGTTGAAGAAATCGTCCGAGGAGTGTCCGGCCCCGGTGGGCAAATGCATGTGGACGTGGGGGTCGACACCGCCCGGCAGGACTAACCACCCGCGGGCATCAATCACCCGATCCGGCTTGACGCGCTCCGCGTTGATCTCTTTTGCGATCTGCTGAATCAAACCGTCGCCGGTAAGGATATCCCCCTGCATTTCGCCGGAGGCATTCACGATGGTGCCGTTTTTAATCAGTACTTTCATCAGTTTGTGTTTTGTCAACTGATTGGTTATTTGATATTTGTGTTTTCAACAGGACTGCTATTGGTTGTTGGCTTTTAGCTTTTGGCTTTCTTGCCAATAGCCAGCAGCTAATAGCCAAAAGCCTAAAGGACAAAGGTCGAAATGTCTAAATGTCGAAACATCAGGAATTTAGTGGGTTAAGCTTATATGGTTCATCTTGAACAGGCTACGCAATGGGCACTTTGTGGCATGGCCAAAAGTCTTCCGGGGGGTATTGGGTTGCCACAACGCAGGCACGCTCCAAAACCCGGATCATCAATCCTGGATTGCATATATTGCAAACGTTCAAGCTTTTGTTCAGCCTGCCTCAGGGCTGCTTCTGTCACGCTTTTATTGTTGATGGCATCCATCCGTGATACCCGGCCAATACTGTTTTCAGGAGCAATGGGTTGAGTGAGATCCCTGTATTCTTTGACGCGAGCTTTGGTGCGTTTAATTTCGCTTTCCAGCAATTCAGCCATTTTTTCTTTATCTGACTTCATTTTGTACCTTTTGGCTATTATTGTTTTGTAAAGATAATGGTTTCAAAAACAATTCAGCCGTGACAGGGTCGTTGGTTCGGGCTTTAGATACCTGAAACATTGCCATGCTTAGCCATGGCGCAGTCGCTGATTCAGGCTTTGTATCGAATGGAAGTCCAGGTAGTATAAGACTTTAATGGACAGGCTGTTGATCTGTGGATGTTCCAGCATATCCCGGAAATTATCCATGTAGCCTGGTGGGATCATGCTGTCCCTGTGGTCGATGACGTTTTTCCATGCCAGTGTCATCTGGCTGCCGGGGGCAAAGTGCCAGGTCAGCAACATGTCTATCGTAAAGGCATTGTAGTTGATGTCGGCGATCTGCAGGTCGTCATCAATGGAGGTCAGTTGGCCGTCGGGCTCCAGGAGGTAGTACTGCCCGTCATATTCGACTCTCGACCAGTAGTGCCTTAAATCAAAGTTGAGGGAGAGGTCATTGGTGAAGATCAGTGTGGATCTCATGGTATGGATCATGGTGGGTGACTGGCGGCGTCCGAAATAGATGGTGTCCGGAACGGGCTGTGGCACCCAGCCGAGGTCATTGGTCAGCTCATTGTATTCGAAGCCATAGGACAAATTCAGGTGGTCGCTCACGCGGAATGTGGGTCTTAGCATAAAACCATATTCATCTGTTCTGTCGGCTGCCTGCGTCCTGCCAAAGTTAAAACTTCCATCGACAAAAAGCCTTCTCCTGTAATCTGAGGAGTAGCTCATGTGCATGCGCAGGGCTTCATCTGTACGATAATACCTGCCGGGCACGCGTGGTTCGTAATAATCGCGTTCGCCCCTGGGTTGGTATGTGGTGTTCAGGCTGATGTGGAAACGGGTGTCAAACAGCATCATCATGCGATGACTCACTTCCATTCCGGTGAATGTCCTTGGTTCATATAGCCTGGAATAATTGAATGACAGGGTATTGGTAAACATCCAGAAACGCCAGAATGGATCAAAAACATGATGGCTGACGGTAAGTCCGTCCTGGATCTGGTTATTGCGACGTAAAAAACCCATGTCATTCTGGTCGTACGTTTCGCTGAGTACGCTGCGGTCATAATGGGCACGCCAGGTGCCCCCGGTCTTGCCAATACGCACATCATACTTATATCCAAAAGTATTGTCTTCTCCTCTATAATATTGCTGGCTGAGGGCTCCCGATCCGCTAAGCTGATATATGTTGCTGTTGTCAAGCAGACGAAAATCTGCCCCTGTCACATTTGCGGTGTAGCCATCAGCTGACCCGGCCACATTGGTGTTAATGAAACTTACATATGAATTATTGGGCAAGCTTTGGTCTACGACCACCAGGTTGTAATTGGTGAAAGGCTGGGTTGTTATTTCCCTGGTTTCACCGGTGATGGTATCTTCCAGAATGGCATTGCTGGCGCTTGTCATGGCATTGAAGAATCCCAGGCCAAGACCATTGGAGGTTCTGCCGGATATCTTGGTGGCGTTGATCATCTGGGTTTCCAGGGGGTTGTCTTTAATCCTTTCGTCATGCTCCAGGTTCTGCGATGCAAGGTGATACCCCCTGGGCCTGTCTCCCACGCGCCTAGAATAAAACAAGTCTGCTTTCTGAAAAAGTTCTGTGCCCTCCGTAAAAAATTGCCTGTTCTCATCGTATCGGATCTCAAAAGGACTGAGGTTGAGCACTTTCGCATCCGACTGCACCTGCCCGAAGTCAGGGATCAGCGTCATATCCATTGTAAAGCTCGGACTGATGCCGTACTTTACATCCATTCCTCCATGAAAGGAGTTTGCCCATCCTCTGTCAAAACCATTGTTTTCCGCATAATTGGAGATATAGGGATAAAATGACAGCCTCATCGGTGGTGTCACCCCGTTGATCCCCTTCAGCTGGCCCATATGGGTCAGTTCGTCTCCTACACGGCGATCTACGAAGTTCCAGCTTGATAACTCCCTTGTCCTTCTTATTTCACGCCAGAAATTGATGCCCCACTCGTGCATGTCATTTCTCGGGAACCGCAGGGCCGAATAAGGGATCATCATCTCCACGATCCACCCTTCTTCGGTAATATTGGTTTCGCTTACCCATACGGCGTCCCAGTTGAGGTCGCCATGTCTGCCACCGCTCGAAAGGTTGGCATCCGTTTGTACGCCTGAAGCCGATAACTGGAAGCGAAAACCGTTGATGCCATCATCAAAAGGGTTGATCTCCACGTAAAAACGATCTGCGTTGAGGTCATGACCGGAGTTGCGAAGGCCAAGCTCCTGCAGGATGCGATCCGGTTCAGGGTCGAACATCTTGGCGCCGATATATACGGCATTATCATCATACAACACCCTTACTTCGGTCTCGAAGCTGGCGGGGCGGTCGTTGTGCGGCTCGTACTGATGAAAGTCAGTGGCTGCCGGGGCATTTTCCCAGGCAGGGTCTTCCAGGTTGCCGTCAATGACCGGTGGGTTATCCGTGCGAATGGCCGTGAGTGATTTGCGTTCCTCACTTGTCAGTGCCAAAACCGGGCTTAGTAGCAAAAAAAGAAAAACAAAACGGGTGGGCGAAAAAATATTTAGATACATGGGCTGAATAGAAGCAAAAAAGTAAAAATCAAATTCGCTGCAAATGTACAAAATATAAGGGTTTCCGCGAAATAGTGAAGCCCCTTTCGGCAGAAAAAAGAACGCGGAAGATAAACCCGGAATGAGATCAGACATCTCGCATCTGACCTGAATTAAAAGCATGAAACGCCCATGTCAGTATTTTTGACACACGAGAGGATGATTATGGTTATGGAGGCTTATGGACTAAGTAGGCTTTTGGCTTTTAGCTATTGGCATGAAAGCCAAAAGCTAAAAGCCAAAAACCAATAGCAAACAGCATTTCTCCTGAAAACACAAACGCTAGATAACCAATCAGTTGAAAAAATATAAATACATGAATAACCCAGGTCACAGGGGGACATCCAGGGATGGTGCTTTCTCTTCATGCCAGAAAGTAACTTCTTCCAGGCGGATATCAGCAATGTAGCGAATCTCCCTGGCGGGATGGATGCGTTCCTTATCTTTCAGATATGCATGCTGTTCAATAAATGTTCCGTTGGGTGACATCACCCACAATACCGGTTTGTATCCGCGGTCATTCTCTATATGACCAGCGACGACCATGCGTCCTTCGGGGTCAAAGGCAGCCTCTTCAAAAATACAGGGGGTGCCGCAAAAAAGTTTGCGTATCCTTTTGTTCTCCTCAAAACAGATGAGGCCTACCTCCATGTCAGGCTCCCGCCCGCGGGAATATAATGTGCCATCATCCCTTTTTTCGAGTGCCAGGTGGTAGCTGTCGAGGTCAATGGCCTGGGTGGAGTCCGCGTTATACACATAAAACCGGGTATAAAGGTCATCACTTTCAGCTTGGAAATCATACGTGACCGAATAAGGCCTTTCAAACCGGTGACTTTTTTCAAAACCCTCATATTCCAGGTCATAATACGCCAGCCAGTCTATGATTCTGCTATCTGGCCAGTCGTTTTTCTCTGCTGACGGCCCGCAGGCATAAAACGTCAGAAAAAAAACGACCAATTGAAAGGCTTGCGTTGTCTTTGATCTTGTGGGCATGTCATTGGCTCTTGGCTGTTGGCTTTTTGCTGGGAGGCCTGGCCTGATTATTGGATCCGGGTTTTTTGTATGATGACCTTGGACCCTAATACTGCCATCCCAACATGTTAAAGTAGTACAGTTGCAAGATGGTGAGAATGAAAACCAGCGTGGTCAGGCTATAGAAGAGTCGGCTAAGATTCTTTATCTGGGGTTGTTTCCAGATATATACATTGGTGGCCATCATCAAGATGATAAAAGGAATGGCAGCCAAAGGGAAGAACAGCCCAACACGGATCTCCAACGGGATGCCAAAAATGATTTCTTCGCCTCCTGCAGCCGCAATTACCAGGACGTAAAACAACAGCATGAAGAGTGATGTGATCCATGCCACCGTTTTTGAAAAGACAGGCAGTGGTTTACGCGTTCTTGGTTTCTTTTCATAGAGCCTTCGTGCGAAATAGATCCAGGGCCAGGCAATGATGATGTAAAGAATGCAGATCAGCGTAACCACCAGGATGAATATGTGCAGCCAGGCATTATTGAACCATCCCGGTCTTTCTGCGGACATGATAAGATCATTGCTTACATGTAGCTTTTGCGCTTTTTCTCCCTGTGCGCGTTCAAAGCCCACAAGGATGTTTTGTTGAGGCATCCAGAAAGAGGTGCTGTCAATTGCCAGCATGCGATAACTATTCCCAAAAAAGTCAGTGAAAACCAGGTTGTCGTTGTCCACCTTCACTTTTGCCCGATTGATCACGCCAATGAGTTTGAGAATGTCTGAATGAGGTCTGCGGCTGGCCAGATAGGTACCGGAAAAGCCATCCAGGTAATCTTTTTCCAGTTGAATCAAAGGGGGTGCTGGCTCCTGATCCGGGAAAAATCTGTCGATAAAGTGTTTCAACACCTGGTCATATGCCAGCCCCGCGTCTTTACCACTGAAAGACACAAACAGTCCTGTGTCGTATTCAGGGAAGAGCGCCAATTGCGAATGAAAGAGGAAGGTGTTTCCGCCGTGGCCAATCACCTGCACGTGTCGCGGACTGATGTCAAGGAAGCCGTGAAGCACTGGGTTCATTCCTGCGGCATGGGTAAGCACCGGTGTGTTCATGATCGAAAAAGTGAGAGAATCCATGATGCTGATGGTATCCTTGCGCCCGTGGTTCAGCAGGGTTTCCATGAAAATGGCCATGTCTGCTGCAGTGGTGCTGGCTCCACCGGCACCTGTCATCGGCACGATTTCAAAACCTTCTTTCCGGAAAGCCCCGTCGCGGAATGAATAACCTGTAGCCATCCGGTTTGCCAGGCGCCTGGGCACAGGCTGGCTAAACGTCGAAGACTCCATTCCCAGGGGTTCAAATATGTGCTGGTCTGCATATGTTTCAAAAGGCAGGCCACTGACTTGTTCTACCAGGTATTGCGCCAGGCCGGTTCCATGGTTGCTGTATGCAGCCTCTTCAAGCGGAGGCCGCACGCGCTTGGGCATCTGTCTTTTCAGGACCTCCTCCAGGGACGGGATGTCATCCTCCTCCCGCATGAACAGTTTCAGCAAGACATCCTCAAAGCCTGGCGTATGCGAAAGCAGGCTGCGCAACGTAACAGGCTCTTCGTAGGTGTCCGGAACCTTGATTGTCTCAAGGTAATCATTTACATCCCTATCCAGGTCAAGGTTTCCTGCTTCTACTTGCTGCAATACGGCAATCCAGGTGAAAAGCTTGGAAACAGAACCTATTCGGAACAGGGTCCTCTCAGGATCCACCTTCACGCTGTCAGCAATGTTTGCATAGCCATAGCCGCGCTGAAACAATAGCTCACCATCCTGAATGATGCTTACCATGGCACCCGCAGCCCGGTGATCATCCATCGTGGATGCCATGAGGCCATCCATGAAAGCAGCCAGCTCAAGGGTGTCTCTTAAAGAATGGATCATGATTCCGGGCTCAGATTCAGCCCCTCTGGCCGGCAGTGATCCGGGCGCTGCCAGTAACACATTAAGCAATAAGATAAATCCCAATGAGATCAATTTATTTGGATGGCGTGATTTCATGTGTTTATTTTTTAGCAACTAGTTGTTGTTGATGCGTTTATGTTCTTGTCAAAAGTTCAGGGGTTGTGTTGCAACTGTTTGTCAATTCTTTGGCATGGAGGTTTGGCTTCGCCGAGCTCGCAAAGTGCTCGATACATCTGTGAATATTTTCTCAACTAGATGGTTATCTTGTGTTTTCAAGAGGACTGCTATTGGCTGTTGACTTTTAGCTGTTGGCTTTTGGCTTTCTTGCCAACAGCCAACAGCTAATAACCAACAGCCATTATAGCGAAACCTTCCCGTTGATTTCCTCTAGGATGAGGTAAATTTCGTCCACACAAGCCCCGCAAACGGTGCCAGCTGTGGTTTCGTTGCCAACCGCTTCTATGGTTTGAAGCTTCTTGCTCCGTATGGCATCCTCAATCTCCCGCCGGGTGATCTCGTTGCACGTGCAGATGATTTCGTCCTTGTTGCTCATGACGTGTTCATTTAAAATGATGTCGAAATGTCGAAATGTTGAAAGCTCAACCCAATAACCCCTTAACTTCAACCTCAAAACAGATGTTAAAGTTATGTATTTTTGTTTAGGTGTTCATCCGTTTAAGCTCCATTTTTTGTTTTACAGGTAACCCATTTCTTTTGTGAAACACTAAACAATTCCACATGCTGCTTGTTTCGGTTAATAGAATGCTATTCACTCAAAAAATCTAAAGATTATGCTATCAACAAAAATGTTACAAATCCTGAATGATCAGGTTGCCAAAGAAGTATATGCATCGCATTTGTACCTTGCCATGGCCTCATGGGCAGAGAATGAAGGGCTTGCAGGAATCGCTGACTGGTTTTATGCCCAATCAGAGGAAGAGCGTGAGCATATGATGAAATTCATCCGTTACATCAATGAACGTGGTGGTCATGCTGAGGTTCCCCTGGTGGAAAAACCCCCAAAGGATTTTCCAGGTGTGAAAGAAGCATTTGATGCGGCTTTGGACCACGAGAAAATGGTTTCCGGTGCCATTAACGACATTGCGGCCCTGGCTTTTGATGAGAAAGACTTTGCCACACACAACTGGATCCAATGGTTCATCGAAGAGCAGCGTGAAGAGGAAGATTCCGTGCAGGGCATCATTGACAAGCTCGAATTGCTTGGCAAGCATGGATTATATGTGTTTGATCGCGACATCATGTCCATGCGTGGCGATCACTAAGCTGTGTATTGCAAGTGTTTTTACTTCAGGCCATCATCTTCCTGGCGCAAGCTTTGTCACGCGATACCACGCCGATTGCTTCCAGGGTTTCGTCCCTGAGATAAACCAACAGCATAGATGACGCAGTTTTAAGATGATTTGATTTTAAATACAATAAGGAACGGCAATCAGCCGTTTCGCTTTTGCTGATCATTCGTTGATCGACAAGGATTCAACAAACCAAAGCCGGAGTGCGTGCTCCGGCTTTTTTTTGTAATTTAGACCTGTACATGCGACACCAGAATGTGTCAGTGTTTTTTCATAACCGGGAGCAGTGTGATGATGATTTTTTTCCGCAGGCTGATCAAATGGATATGGCGTGGCCTGTTACTTTTGTTGCTTTTGATCGTGGTCATGGCCGTGGCTTTGCAGTTCCCTGCCGTGCAAACAAGGATGGCAGCCTATGTGACGGCTCAACTGTCGGCAAGGACCGGCACGGAGGTCACCGTCAGCCGTGTGGGCATCCGGCTCCCAAGGTCGGTGACCCTCAAAGAGGTATTTGTGGAAGATATGCAGGCAGACACCCTGCTGTATGCAGGGGCGTTGCATATTGACGTGCATCTTGGCGGACTGCTGCGAAACCACGTGCAGATCAGGGCCTTAAACCTCAGGGACGCCACAGTCTACATGTGCCGACTGGAACCCGACACGCTGTTCAATTATGACCAGCTGATCCGCGCCATGGGCAACGACACGGGCGGGGAGGCAGCTGTTGAAAATGATGTGGCAATGCCTGGGCGTCATGCATCCAATGGCAATTATGAAGAGACAGCGCCTTTGGTTGAGCCAACCGAAGAGACACAGGATGCCTCAACCTGGACTTTTGACGTGGGTGCCTTGCGCCTCGATAACATCCGCTTTCGCTACGCCGACCATTTTTCGGGCCTCGACATACAGTTGCAGCTGGAGCATATCCATACTTCCGTAGACGTTCTTGACCTGGCTGAGGCCAGGTATGCATTGGGTCAGATCAGGCTTTCGGGCGGTCATGTGCATTATCACGCCCATGAGCGGGGCCGGCCACCACCGGAGCCTATTGATGAGCCAGGAATTCCACCTGATGTCGCACTGGCAAAATTGCAGCTGGAGCAGGTTGGCTTTTTGTATACCCAGGCTGGAGACTCCGTCTTTGAGATAGATATGGATCACATCTTGCTCACCCCGGGCGACCTCGATCTTCGGGAAATGCGCTTTGCGGTCAACGCACTTTCAGCAGACATCCCGCTGACTGCCGTTGCGGGGATGCGCTTTCACGATGTGCAGCTTGACATGGCGGATGCCTTATACGGACCGGATACGCTCAGTGCTGACCTGAGGCATCTCGCGCTATCCAAAGATGATGAATTCCAGGTAAAACGCTTTTCGGCAGCATTACATTCCGGCCGCCATACAAAGATCAGCAACCTGAACCTTGAAACCAGGGAAAGTCTGATTGAAGCAGACCTCTTCGCGGGCCTCCCCCTTCTTGGCACAATGGATCTTAGCGCAAATGTACCTATAGATGTGGATATCCGAAAAGCAATGGCAGGCAGCGACCTGGGCCATTTCCTGCCGGAACCCGAAATGCTTTTCCCGGATCAGGAATCACCTCCCCTGGATTTGGTGATGCGGGTCACAGGCCAGCTTGGTGACATGCGCCTGGATACATTGCAGCTCGCGATGGCTGAGCGACTATCCATCCGTACAGCAGGACAGATCAAAGGGTATCCGGACATGGAAAGCCTTGGTTTTGATCTGCCGCAAATACATGTTTCTGCCCTGCCACCGCATCTTATGGACTACGTTCCCGAAGAAAACCGGCCTCAGGGACTGACATTACCCCCTGAAACAGACATTTGGGCATCACTGTCAGGTAAATTGCAGGATTTTCATGGAACCCTTGAACTCGTTTCTGATTTCTTTGATGCAGATGCGAGCTTTTCCTACAAAGAGAAAGAAGAAAAGCACCCTGAATGGCAGGGAAACGTGCAAATCACCGGAAACCAACCCCTGTCTGTCGTGGGCCAGGATGAACTGCTGCAGGATCTTTCCGCTATGCTGTATGCCAAAGGAAAGGGTTTTGACCCTGAAAGCATGGACCTGGAACTTGATTTACATGTTGATTCATTATGGTTCAATGATTATACCTACCGCTCCCTGTCACTGCTTGTCAATGCAGCGGAAGGCCTTTTCCAGACAGCCCTGCGGTATGATGATGAACACCTGGTTTTGGACATGGAAACGGATATTCTCCTTCGTGGTGAGCAACCCGAATTGTCCTTCAACTGGGCATTGGATCATCTCAATGCCAACGCGCTGCAACTTGCAGATGAAATGATCGCCTTACAAACGCGTCTCGAGGGTTCCTTTACCTTTAAAAAACCACAGTTCCCTGACGGATGGCTTTATGTTCACGACACCTACGTTCTCCTTGACAGGGATGTGTATCGCCTGGACAGCCTTCATCTTAACACCAATACCAACGACGCCTATTATTTTGCAGAAATATACGCCCCGATGCTAGAAGGAAGATACCAGGGAAACATGTCACCGGCAGCCATCCCCGCAGCCCTTGCTGACCATGCCATGACCTACCTGGGAATGGAAAGGGATCCGCAGGATGGTTACATTTATGTGGAAGACCCTGAAATGCCCGCGCAGCATTTTGAGTTTTTCCTGCGCATCCGCCCATCGCCCTATTTTCACGAGCTGTTGTTCCCCCAGATCTCCTCCTTTGACCCCATTAGCATGCAAGCCAGGTTTAACAGCACGGATCGCTTGCTTGCCATGGAGGCCACGATGCCGGAAATGATTTTTGGTGGCTGGCATATCAAGGATTTAAACCTCGAAGCCAGCTCAGATGCTGAGATGCTCGACTTTTCCTTCGGGATTCCGAAACTTTCCAGTGACGCGCTGACCATAAAGGGTTTCCACACATCAGGCTCCTTAAGGGATCAGATGCTTGACTTTCACCTGGCGTTTTCCGACATGCAGGATCAATCCTGGCTTGATCTTGCCGGCAGCCTTAGCCAGGAAGCGGACCATACCGAATTGAAGCTGGATACCGCGATCACGGTGAACAGGGAGCGTTGGCAGGTGGACCCTGGAAATTATCTTCGGATCTTTGCGCATGAGATACAGGCCCGCGACATGCGCATCTATCAACAGGACAAGGAAATTGCCATCAGCAGTACCGAAGGGGACGGGGAGGCTTCTCCACTGCGGTTGTCCCTGCAACAGATCGACATGGGTAAGTTTGACCTTTTGGGTGGAGAAGCTTTAGTACAAGGAGTCATTGATGGCCATCTTATCATTCATGACCTTTATGATGACCTGGCATTTACTGCCGATCTTTATGTGGATGATCTGGGCTATGGTGGTGATGCCATCGGGGATGTCTCCCTCCTGGTGTTCAGTCCTGTGCCCGGATTTTACCAGGTGGATGCATCCGTGAGCGGATACGGCAACCGGATCGATCTTGCGGGTACCTACCATCAGGCGGAAGAAGACTTCATGGATTTTGAACTGAGACTGGAAAACCTGGAGCTGGCCACATTGGAAGCGCTGACCTTAGAGCAACTGTCGGACATGGAAGGGCAGATATCAGGGGCTTTACGCCTGTCTGGCTCCCCCACAAATCCGGATATGGATGGCGCAGTCAATTTTGACCAGGTCGGCTTCCATGCGGCATTCCTGAATGCCAGGTATACCATTCCCGAAGAAACCATCATTTTCGACAAGCACAATGTACGGTTCAGCAGTTTCACCCTGCTCGACAGAAGCGAAAGACCAGCAAGCCTTGATGGTACCATCAGCATGCATGACATCTCGGACATTTCATTTGATCTGAGCCTTACCAGTTCAAACTTTTTGCTGCTGGATATATCCCGGGACGACAACGACTTGTTTTATGGGAGGTTGCTTATCGACACCGATCTCAATATGAGCGGCGATATGGTGAGGCCGGTGATTGAAGGCAGGCTTAAGCTGAATCAGGGGTCAAGCTTTACTTTTATTCCGCCTCAATATCTGCCCGAGGCCATCGGCGATGAGGGGGTCGTGGAGTTTATGGCCGTATACGAGGATGTCTTTACTGACCTGGCATTGCGTCCGGAAGAAATTGAGCCGATGCAGTCTGCCTTTGAAAACCTGGATATCAGCGTGAATGTGGAGATCGATCCGGCTACCGATGTGCGCATTCTGATCGATGAGGTGGCGGGTGACATCCTGGAGATTCAAGGCGGGGGACTGATCACCTATGGGGTCGATCCTGGCGGCCGGATCAGCCTGGCCGGACGCTATGAAATCACCCGTGGTGCATACCAGATGACTTTTTATGATGTCATCAGAAGAAATTTTGACATAGAAAGAGGCAGTCAAATCACCTGGACAGGGGATCCCCTGGATGCAAGCGTTGACATCACGGCAAAATACACGGTGCGTACTTCATCCAGAGAACTGATGGCTTCCCATGGCCCCGCGGCCGGCCAGCATGAGAGCGCCTTCCGGCAGATATACCCCTTTGAAGTCTTCCTCAGGATGGAAGGGGATCTGATGAGTCCGGAAATCAGCTTTGAGGTGGGCCTGCCACCTGAACATCGCGGTGCCATGGAGGGAAGGCTGCAGGCAAGGCTCACTGAACTCAATGAGAGTGAATCGGAGCTGAACAAACAGGTGTTCGCACTGCTGATCATAGGCAACTTCATACAGGATGATCCCATCGCGGCTGTCACGGCAGGCCCGGGAATTACTTCCACCGCAAGAAGCAGTGCAAGCCGGTTATTGTCGCAACAGCTAAACAGGCTGTCAGACAGGTATATACGCGGTGTGGACATCAGCTTTGACCTGGAGTCATATGAACAAGTGGAAGATGGTCAGATGGTAGGCAGGACGGAGTTGCAAATGGAAGTGTCACGTGACTTCCTCGACCAGCGATTGCGAATCACTGCCGGCGGACACCTGGAGCTGGAAGATGAAACCCGCAGGCAGATCAACCCCGCCGACATGGCCGGAGACTTCTCCGTGGAGTATCTGCTCGACCCGGATGGCCGCTTTACCCTCAAAGGGTATAGGGAAAGAAAGTTCCAGGATGTCTTCGATGGCGAAGTGATCGAAACAGGTGTTTCCTTCATCTTCCGACAGACATTTGATCATTTTGGAGAGCTGCTTAGGCGTAAGGAAGAAGAGGAGGAGGAAGAATGATAAAAGGACAAAATGACAATAAGACAATAAGACAAAAAGACAAGATGTCGAAAGGTCGAAAGGTCGAAAGGTCGGAAATTCGGGTGTTGATCTGGCTTGGTGCCATGCTTCTGTTGGTGCTTTCGTCGTGTACGGGGTTGCGCAAGCTGCCTGAGGATGCGTATCTTTATACTGGCAGCAGCATTCATCTGGAGAAGGAGGAGGACGTGGAGGATAAGCGCAATGTGGAAAGGGAGCTTTCGCGGGTTTTGCGTCCTGCACCCAACAGCCAGTTGATCTTTTCCAGGCCGGCGCTTTGGATGTATCAACATGCGGGAGAACCCACGGGAAGAGGCGTTCGCCACTGGATGAAAAACAGGCTGGGTGAAGAGCCCGTATTGTTTGAAGAGGCTTATGTGGATCGTCATTTGCGCTTAATGTACAACCGCCTCTATAACATGGGATATTTCGATGCCCTGATCGCGCATCAGCAGGATAGCACACGTCGTACAGTTTCGCTGGACTACCAGGTTTCCCTGAAGCGCCCATATCGTTTTGGCACCCTCTATCCGGCAGATGAAGACACTCAGCTGGCCCGGGAGGTAAACGACGGGTTGGTAAACAGCCTGGTTGTGGAAGGTGAACCTTACAGCCTGGAAACCCTGCGAAGGGAAAGGCAACGTATTGAAAGGGCTTTGAAGAAAAAGGGTTACTTCTATTTTCATGCGGACCACTTGTTGTTTCGTGCAGATTCAGCCGCAGGTGACAGGCGGGTGGACCTTTATGCCACGATCAAACCAGATATTCCTGATGCAGCCCGGCGAGCTTATCGTATCGGAAATATATATATGCATGCCGACTATATGGCAGGTGGCAGCAACCTGGCTGCCATGCAGGATACCCTGGAGCTGGATGAAGGCATTTATTTTACGGATGATGCCGGGCACTTTGACCCGCAGGTCATCCGGAGATCGGTGTTTTTCAACAACGACAGCCTTTATAATGTGAACGACCACGACAGAAGCCTGAACCACCTGATGAGCCTCGGCACATTTCGTTTTGTGAACATCCGCTTCCGGCCTCGACAGGAAGCTGACAAGGACCTTTTGGATGTTCGTGTACTGTTGACGCCCATTGAGCGGCGCTCAATATCAGCCGAACTCAGAGGGGTGACCAAATCCAACAACTTTGCTGGCCCGGGGTTTAATACCACCCTCACCAACAGAAACCTTTTTCGTGGGGCTGAGCAACTGGACCTCAGTCTCAATGGCGCATATGAAGTGCTTGTGGGGAGGCAGCGCAGTGCGTCTTCCTCAGAGCTGGGCATCGATGCCACACTTTCATTTCCCCGGTTCCTGTTGCCCGCCGGATGGAAGACAGCACCAGAGGTCTTGTCTCCCAAAACGCGCATCACGCTCGGCGCAAACAGAATGAGCCGGACCGACGCCTTTGCACTGACAACCATGCACGCACGTTTTGGTTATACCTGGAACACGGACCTTGCTACACAGCTCCAAGTGTATCCTTTGGTGTTTAACCTCTACAGGCTTGGTGATGTGGATGAGGGCATGGAAGACATCCTGTTAGGGGGAACCCTATTGCGCGAGGGTTTGTTTGAACAATTCATCATCGGTGGACAATATGCCTATGTGTACAATTCACGATTGAAATCCGGCAACCGGCACGACTGGTATGTGCACCTGAACCTTGACCTTTCTGGAAACATCGCTTACCTGCTCATGGATCAGGTTTTTGGCGCATCAAAAGAAGAGGATGGGGGTTATGGTTTCTTTGACCAGAGCTTTGCCCAGTATGCCAAGGCGGACGGGGACTTCAGGCATTACTGGCAGGTTGGGGAAGGCAGCCGCCTGGTAAGTCGACTCTTCCTAGGTGCTGGCCTGCCCTATGGCAATTCAGAGATGATGCCATATGTAAAACAGTATGTGACAGGAGGGTCAAACAGCATACGGGCATTTCATCCCCGATCTGTGGGCCCTGGACGCTATGTCCCTGATGAAGAGCTGGAAGGGACATACAACATCTACCAGACCGGAGACCTGAAACTGGAAGCCAACCTGGAATACCGGTTTGACATCACCAGTCTGTTTAAGGGGGCATTGTTCGTCGATGCCGGAAATATCTGGCGGGTGCGTGATGATGAAAATGTGCCTGGCGGAAGATTTTCCGCCAGCACATTTTATGAAGAAATCGCGCTGGGTGCAGGTTTAGGCCTGCGTATCGACGCCAGCTTTTTTGTCCTTCGCTTCGATTTTGCCATTCCGCTGGCCGATCCGGCCGTTGACACCGATAGCTTCTTCGATCCGGTGAGGCTGCACGACAGCCGTTGGCGAAGAGACCACATCGTGTTCAACCTGGGCATCGGATACCCGTTTTAATGTGTTAATGTGCTAATTTGCTAATTAAGAGTTTCGGATATAAGATGAGATTTCCCCTTTTTTGCAGCACTTTGCACCAAAACCAAGACATTAAAATGAACATAGCATAAAGGAACCTTCATTAGCACATTAACACATTAGCACATTAACACATTACTCAATTTCTACTTCAATCCATCCTGAGCGGTCGGGCTGTTCGGGCACCGGCCACTCCTGTGGCGGGG
>Ga0207421_10001315_pt1 | contig 32250 bp, 25 predicted proteins | sample SodLakKL_010_SED_4_FD_187542 | JGI IMG/M metagenome (GOLD analysis project Ga0207421, IMG submission 187542) | Alkaline sediment microbial communities from Lake Tanatar, Kulunda Steppe, Russia - 8KL_010_SED (SPAdes) (version 2) | ecosystem: Environmental > Aquatic > Non-marine Saline and...
AAGAAACTGCGTGAAATAGGTGTGTCAAGGCCGCTGGGCGGCACCTTGAATTGGGAGAGGGTTGCTGAAATTGCTAATAGATTTATAAGAATACCATACGATAATATATAACTGTAGGAAAAAACCGTGATAAGGGAGGAAAAATCATGTCCTCAACAATTAATTGCAAGGTTAGCAATTGTGATCACTGGAAAGAAATGCAGTGCACCGCAGAGAAAATTGAAGTAAGCATGCAAGACGATGGATCAGAAACCTGTTCTTCTGATAGCACCTGTTGTAACACTTTTACAGCCAAAAAATGTTAATAATATTGGCATTAGGAAGATTAAAACTAAAGGAGTGTAAACGGTAATCGAAAAGTTGACCACCTGGTACTAGTAGGATGGTAGTTCTCCCCCCCCTCTTCTGGAAAAATCTTGCCCCGGCAGGAAAAGGAGGAGGAAAAAATCCATCAGGTGCAATTGCTAAAGTTTTGGATGAGGAATATGGCTCATTTGAAAGGTTTAAAAAGATTTTTTCCCAAACGGCGATTAGTGTAGTGAGTTATGTATTGGTGATGCAGAGAGGATATAGATGCGAACAGAAAAGAGCTGGAAGCTCTGGGTCTTCTGCAGCTTACCCAAGAACTTTATGATATTGCCTTCACCCCGGGCCATGGATAATTCCTGGAATCACTTTTATGCTGTTTCCCGGGGTTTGAACAAAAAGGCCCCTTCAAATCATAGCTGGTCTGAAGGAGTGTTGTTAATATAACTCATGAAAGAAGAGCTTTAAAAAAGTGACCCTGCGCTTTTTGCAGAGCCACTTTTTTGTTTTTAAACTTTTCCCTAGTGTTATCTCCACTGCATTTCCGTTACTTGTCTTTCGGCTGAGGGAAGCTAACCCCTTGGACGTGAATATTAACGTTAACCACTGCTAAGCCGGTCATTGTTTCAATGGCTTTTTTTACGCTGTCCTGTACCATCCAGGCAACATCGGGAATGCGGGACCCATATTCCACAACCAGGAATAGCTCAACGGTGACTTCCTGCCCGCCTACTTCCACCTTTACACCCTTGGATAGATTCTTGCGGCCGAGTGTTTCGGCAACTCCCCCGGCGATACCACCGCTCATGTTGGCTATTCCTTTGACTTCCGTGGCTGCAAGGCCTGCAATGATGGACACGACTTCGTCCGCGATATTAATCGCACCGAGCTCAGAAGGTAAAGCGTGATCTTTAGTCATTAATATCATCCTCTCATTTTTTGGAAACAAAACATAAGTAAAACATGTCGAACTAGTTTAAGGCATCCCTTTTTCTATTATATTAGCTGTACTTGAATCTTACTAACCTGGCCGAAAAATATCACTAAAACTGCTATGCCAACGATTAACCAGGCTAACAATTCCTTTAAAGTTATCCCCATTCTGGTGTTATGGAGCGGCACAATATCGTTTTGCCTTAGATCTATATATTACTAAAGGGAGTGCTAAGAATTCTATTAGCATTATTCTCAATTGGTGTAGCCCCTGGTGTAGCCCCAAAAAGCGTAAGATTTTTTGCATGAATAATCAAAAGTATCACAAAATAATAGGTGTTTTGCTAATGGATGTCTAAGCACCCTGTTTGATATTATAATTGTGCTGAGCGGTCCCGATGCGTACAGGGCCAAAAGCAGCTGATTTCCCCCATGTATCGCAGGGATACCTTGTGAGAATTGAATCACGTGAATAGTTAAACGGCGCTTTATCCTTACAGGCAAGGAAAGAACTGGATTTGCCGCATGTTATGTAGTAAAATAAATAATCAAATATAAGGAGTAAACCTTGTAAATATGTCAGAAACAGAAATAACAAAAGAGAAAACAGTCAAGTGGCATAGCATGGACGGGGAAGCTGTTGTAAAGAAGCTGGAAACCTCAATGGATGAGGGCTTGACAGCTGATGAAGCAGCAATACGCCTTAAAAAATACGGCAAGAACAAAATTCCTGATCCAAAAAAGACAAGCACATTAATGCGCTTTCTTGCCCAGTTTAACAATGTATTGATGCTCCTGTTAATGGGGGCAGCCCTGGTTACTGCGCTGCTGGATTACTGGATTGACGCAGCAGTAATTTTGGCTGTTGTATTCATCAATGCCTTAATCGGCTTCATTCAGGAGGGTAAAGCTGCGGAAGCGATTGAAAGCATTAAAAAGATGCTTACCCTGCAAGCAGTAGTGGTTAGGGATTCTGCCCGTCAAACAATAAACGCTGAAGATGTGGTTCCCGGTGATATTGTTATTCTAAAGTCAGGTGACAAGGTTCCTGCAGATGCCCGTATCCTTAAAACAAAAAACCTCCGATTGGAAGAAGCGCCCCTTACAGGTGAATCCACAGATGTAAATAAAACCCCGGATGTGGTCGCCGGTGATGCTGTGCTCGGCGACCGGAAAAACATGACATATTCGGGTACCATGGTTACATCGGGAGAAGCAACGGTTCTAGTGGTTGCCACCGGGGCAGATACGGAAATTGGCAAAATATCACGTATGATTTACGAAGTTGAAGCGTTGACCACACCACTGCTGCAAAAAATGGATCGTTTCGGGAAATTACTGTCCGTATTCATTCTGGCACTGGCAGCAGTGTTTTTTGCCTTTGGTTTTTTTCTCAGAGATTATACTCTTATGGAACTGTTTATGATGGTGATCAGCCTTGTGGTGGCAGCAATACCTGAGGGACTGCCGGCTATTATCACCATTGCCTTAGCCATTGGTGTACAGCGCATGGCCAGGCGTAACGCCATTATTCGAAGATTACCTTCCGTGGAAACGCTTGGCTCAGTGAATGTGATTTGTTCAGATAAAACGGGAACGCTTACGCGCAATGAGATGACGGCAAAAACGGTCATTACTGCCGATCAAATTTACGAAATTGGGGGGTCGGGGTACAAACCGGAAGGGAAGATATGTAAAGGGGAAGAGGAGGTCGACGTTAAGGGGGAGGCTGTTCTCGAGCGGCTCATACAATGCATCCGTACCTGCAATGAATCAAACGTGTATGAGGGAGAAAACGGTGTTTGGAAGCTTGACGGAACACCGACCGAGGGCTCGTTAATGACGCTGGCATACAAGGCCGGCTTCCAGGATTTCAATCCCGGGCGCCTTGACTCCATACCGTTTGCATCGGAGCGGAAATATAGTGCCACTTTAAATGAATATGAGAATAAGCGCTTAATTTATGCCAAAGGGGCACCGGAAAAGCTTTTGGAGATGTGCCCCTTTCAGTTAACAGGTGATGGAAACAAAGAACTTGATCGCCGTTACTGGGAAGAACAAATTAAGTCTATGGCAGAGCGGGGCGAAAGAGTAATTGCCGCGGCATACAGGGAAGCAGATGAGGCAATGACCGGCCTGGAAGAGAGTGATGTAAAAAGCGACCTCGTATTTCTCGGGTTAATTGGAATTATTGATCCGCCACGTGATGAAGTTGTTGCGGCCATCGAGGAATGCAAAGGGGCCGGTATACGTGTGATTATGATTACAGGTGATCATGCCGTTACAGCACAGGCAATCGCGGAAAAGCTGGGAATCGGCAAAGGTAAAAAGGCCGTAACGGGCTCGGAAATTGAAAGCATGGATGACAGCGAGCTTGCTGAAGTTGCCATGAGCAACGATGTCTTTGCCAGAACTGAACCGGTGCATAAGTTGCGGCTGGTAAAAGCCCTGCAGGCCAACAACTTACTCTGTGCCATGACCGGTGACGGTGTCAATGACGCGCCTGCTCTGAAACGTTCAAATATCGGTATTGCCATGGGCATTAAAGGGACAGAGGTTACGAAAGATGCCTCAGAAATGATATTAACGGACGACAACTTTGCCTCTATTGTTAATGCTGTGGAAGAAGGAAGAACCGTCTACCAAAACATTAAAAAAACCATCCTTTTTATTCTTCCCACTAATGGAGCAGAGGCATTTGTCCTTATGGCAGCATTGTTGATGGGTGTTACCCTGCCCATCACACCGGTACAAATCCTCTGGGTGAACATGGTAACTGCTGTCACGCTGGCCCTGACACTGGCCATAGAACCCATGGAAAAAAGAACAATGTCCCAACCCCCCCGCCTACCGGATGAACCCATACTGGGCAGTTACTTTATCTGGCGTATTGCTTTTGTCTCGTTACTGATCGGTGGCATAAGCCTCGCCGTTTTTTGGTTCCACTACACAGGCGGACAAAACATTGACCTTTCCCGCACACTTGCCGTAAATATGCTTGTTTCCGGACAGCTATTCTACTTATTTAATTGCCGAAAGATACTTGGACCCAGCATAAGCAGTGGTTTCTTTGACAACAAATATGCGTTTTTAGCCGCTGGAGTACTGGTCCTGTTCCAATTGTTATTTACTTACGCTCCTTTCATGAATACTCTCTTTGGCACAACCCCGATTAACGGTTTACAGTGGTTGCTTGTTTTACTTGGAGGCTTATTAATATTCTTCATAGTAGAGGCAGAAAAGTTTTTTGCAAATAAGCTGGCGGGCTATTAAACAAATCACGGCAGCAGGGTCAATGGGGCGCCACGTGGGTAAGAAATCTTGTGTAAATGGTCTACCAGCCAGGGGAGGGCATCGTTTATTCCATACCTACCATCGAAAATATAGCTTTGATTAAAGCTGTAGGGGTGACTGTACATGAAAAATATCGTGACAATATCAATAAATCCAGCGATCGACAAAAGTTCAAGTGTTGCGCATGTTTTGGCCGGTATTGTCTTATTGCTAATAGATTGCCAAGCATTTTCTTTGCTAATATTAAAATAGTCAATTGTGATAGAGTACGTGGGCTGGAACCGGTTTTATTAATTACGGGTAGGAGATAAAAACATCGGGAAGGCAAGGTGTACAACCTCCCGGTTTGACATAAATAAAATATACACCCGACATGTGGAATGCAAGCCAGGTGTATGCTAAAAGGATGTGTATATCATGAATACACAAAGAGCTGAAAAATAATAGAAAAAAGAAGAATGGAAATTAACAAGTTGTATGAAAAAGGTTTGTATGACCAAACCCTTTCGCTCGACGATGATCTTCTGGAAAAAAGCCGGAAATTAGATCAGTTGCTAAACAAGTACAATAGGATGTTAAGGAAAAAGGATTAATAGTTCAAGTAATCATTACAGGCACATTATATACAATGAAGGAATACAGAAGGCTTGTCATCCCGGTTGATTGATGGGAAGGACCCAGTTTGTAATTTATGTAGTGATGTCCTTTTTTCTAAGTTACAGGTTCTATTAGCCCGATCATCCTGGCGAACTGCACAGCCTCTTCCATCGTTTGCAGGCTTAACTTCTCCATCAGGTTTTCCCTGTGCTTGTCCACAGTTTTGGCGCTTATGTTCAGAGTTTCTGCAATTTGTTTACGGCTGCGCTCTTTGACCAGCAAATTAAAAACTTCCTTCTCTCTATCAGTAAGCTTGTTATAGATCGCCATACGTTTACGCACGGTAATGTCCTCAAAGGTGATAAAAACTTGAAATGGTTCACTTGCACCGGGCAGAAACTGCGGTATTGCATTGACATTGAGCCATACCTGCCTGTCACCTTTTAGTGAAGAAACTCCCATAACCACGTTGTTTACCGCTTTGCCTGTGCGGAGTGCCACCATGGATGGGTGTGACTCCTCCGGGAATTCCGATCCATCCTCATGGATGGTCCGCCAGCGGAGATCCGTCCATGTTTTCCCCTGCATTTGGTCAACCGATAAGCCCAGGATATTTTCGGCTGCTGGGTTAGCAGATATAATTTTAGCTTCAGAATTTTGGTAGACAACTCCCTGCGACATGGTTTCAAACAAGGTGCGGTATTTCTGCTCGCTTTCCCGCAGCGCTTCTTCGGCCTGCTTTTGCGCTGTAATGTCTACCATGGCAATGCGGCACCCCTGCCTGTCCTCGGAGATACTGGCCTCTGGAAGGCGATGAGTTTTCCGTGCTTCTGCCCCGGACAGGGAAGGCAACCGGTGAGGAAATAATGAAAAGAATTTATTCTGTAGAGGTTTTCTTTTCCGTCCTGGAAGAAGAAAACTAACACCTGCAGTGCAAAGCAGCTGTTTTCCCTACCATCATCGCTGGTGAGATCATTTGGCCCATCAGGAGTCATGGGCAGGCAAATATATGACAGAAAATTAAGAAATAGTATACTTTTGGATGATGTGCTATTTTATGGCGCAAACTATTATAGATATAGAAGCAAGGAAAGAGCTTTCGTTGTTCAACACTGATGAAAAAGAGGGGGGATGAAATGGCAGGCCAGGAAAAACTTCGCCCTTCCAGGCAGAAGTCCGGCATCCGTTCCAGCACCACTGTCAGCAACAAAACCACTGCCAGTAACAGCACCCGTTCAGCCCTGATGAGCGGGTGTCCTCATAATAATGCTGACAGTAGGGCCAGGGAGGCAGCTATAAAGAAGCGCAAGTCAGCAGCAAAAAGAAAGCGGAAAAAACGTTTATTCCAGTTGGCCCTGATTTTATTTTTATTTCCCGTCCTTTCCTTGTTGTTCCTTGGGGCCGGGGCCTTTGGCATCGTCTATTCCTATGTCAAGGAGGCCCCACCCTTCAACCCGGGTGACCTGCATTCTGCAACAACATCTTATGTTTTCGATCGCAACGGAGTAGAGTTGGCGGGCCTGTATGGTGAACAAAACCGCATTCAAGTTTCCCTGGAAGCAATCCCGGAACATGTGATTAATGCCTTTATTGCCATTGAAGATGAGCGGTTTTACCAGCATGCCGGTGTGGACCCCAACGCCATTACCCGGGCGTTCATTACGAATTTGCAGCAGAGAAGCTGGACGGAGCAGGGCGGAAGCACCATCACCCAGCAGCTGATTAAAAATGCCTTTTTAACCCCGGAGAAAACCATGCGCAGAAAAGTCCAGGAAGCCTGGTTTTCCCTGCAGTTGGAACGGCTGCATACCAAGGATGAAATCCTGGAAATGTATTTAAACCAGATCTATTTTGCCCACGGGGCCTATGGAATTGAAGCCGCTGCCCAGGTCTATTTTGGTCAAAGCGCCGGCGATTTAAGCGTTGCTGAAGGGGCCATGTTGGCCGGCATCCCACGGTCGCCCAATTACTATTCTCCCTATCATAACCCGGAAGCGGCCAAGCAAAGACAATCCCTGGTCCTGGCGAAAATGTATGAGCTGGGCTTTATCGATCATGAGCAGCTGCAGGAAGCCCGCAATGAAGAACTCTTTTTTGCTGAACCTCCCTCCAGGGATTACCCTTTTCCCTATTTCCTGGACTACGTCCTCCATCACGAGCTGATCAGTATTATTACTTCCATGCCCCAGTACAGCAGCCGGGAAGAAGCATATGAAGTGATTTACCAGGCCGGGTTGCGAATCTATACCACCCTGGACCCGGAAATTCAGCAGGCGGCTGAAGACATCTTGAACGATGAAAGTCTTTATCCCCAGCAGACTGTCCGGGTGGACATGGGAATAATGAAACAACTGCTGAGCGAAGCTGAATATTCCGGCTACCCGGAAGAAGTGTTGCAGGAAACGGGTATACCCCAGCCCCAGTCTGCTGCCGTCGTGGCCCACCCGGTAACGGGAGAGGTGCTGGCCCTGGTCGGTGGCAGAGAGTATAGCGGCCACAACCAGGATCTGCGCTACTTAAGCCGCCGTCAGCCGGGCTCGGCGGCCAAGCCCATCATCTCCTATGCTGCGGCTTTAGAAACAAATATGATGACACCTGGTTCGGTGATCGATGACTCCCCCTTTGTCCGGGGCAGCTGGGCGCCGGCAAATTTTGACCGGCGCTTCCGTGGAATGGTGACCGTGCGGGAAGCCCTGGTCCGTTCGTTAAACATCCCGGCGATTAGAACTTTAGAACAGGTTACGCCGGAGCTGGGATTGGAGTATGCCAGGAAAATGGGGATTTCCACCATCCATCCAGGTGATTACAACCTGGCCACAGCCATTGGGGGCATGACCCACGGGGTCACGGCCTTTGACATGGCCCAGGCTTATGCTGTCCTGGCCTATCAGGGAAGAAAAAAAACGCTTCATACGGTCCAGCGGATAAAGAGCGCCTCCGGGGAGATAATCTATGAATATCACTGCGAACCTGAGCAGGTGCTTTCCCCGCAAACGGCATTTCTGATTACGGATATGCTCATAGATACAGTTCGCCGGGGAACAGCTGCCAGGCTGCAGGTGGGGCGCCCGGTAGCGGCGAAAACGGGTACTACCAGCGATAACCGTGACGCCTGCCTGGTGGCGTACACCCCTGACCTGGTGGTCTCTTTTTGGATGGGGCATGACATTCAACGGCTGGGACGGATCCAGGGAGGGAGTGCCTCCACCATTGTGTTTATGAACCGGTTGATTACGCAGATCAAAGGTGATGCTCCCGCTGTTGTTTTTGAAAGACCACCCAATATCAGCGGCTTCATTCGGATATGCAGCAAGTCTGGCTTGAGACCGGGACCAAACTGTCCTTCCAGTGATCTGGTTAGCGAAATCTTTCCCACACACCTGATTCCTCAAGGAACGTGCAGTTATCATCTGATGACAAAAGAACCCGACTATGCTGATCTGCAGCCCGCACCCAAGCCTTCAGGGCTTTCCGCGTACCTGCTCTACAGCCCCCCCAGGGCCCACCTCTGGTGGGACCGGGATCACGAGGTTGCAAAGTATCTTCTATACCGTCAAGCTAGCGGCGAGCAAGGATTTACGCGGCTAAGCACGCTACCAGGTTCAGAAAACCAGTTTTTAGATGCCAACCTGCTTGAAGGCCGGGAATATACCTATCATCTATTTGCTCTTAGCCAGGAAGGTCTCCAGTCTGAACCTGCCGCCTGGAACATAAAGGTTTTGCCAGCCAGCGGTGAAAGCCATGATTCTTCTTCAGAAAAACCGCAGCCGCCTGTTGGAAAAGAGAAAGTTGAAAGCGAAGCAAGGGAAGCAGATGAAGCAGTAGCAGAAGGGGAAGCGGATGAAACAGGTGAAGATGAACAGGGGCACAGGGAGCAAAGGGAAGAACAAGAAAAAACACCTGAAAGCCCCGGCTTAAGTGAGATGGAAGGGGATAAGGAGAGTGAAGCCGGTGCCCCAGGGTCTAATGAGACATGAAGGGGCTAACCGAAGCCGATACAGAAAAACTTAAAACTCCATTTTCATACTAACGGAGAAAGCGCCCAGATCAAAAAGATTGGATCTGAACGCTTTTTTGTTGAACTCATTAATGCTCTGATGACAACAGCTGCCCTGTCAAAACGGCCTCCAAGCAGTTCCCTACCCTTGTTCTCCTTTGTTGATGAAACCCTTGGAAACACCGCCGGTATCTGCTGGAGTGCCGGCAATCCGGGCCAGGTAAGAGGAGCCCAGGTTTTTGATATGCCCGTCAATGGAATCAAAGTAATTCAGGTGCTCCTGCTCGTCATCAATGATCGTTTCGAACAGCTTGACCGTCGTGCTGTCCCCATTTTCCCGGCAGACCAGCAGGAACTGGTTATAGGCTTCGATGGCCGTCTGCTCTTCTTCTGAATCAAAAGAGAAAATATTTTCCGGATCCTGTCTGGTGACAACTGCACCGGCCAACTCAACGGTAGGATCTCCACCCAACTCCTTGATCCGCTCGGCAAATGCTTCAGCATGCCGCATTTCATCAATGGCAATCAGCTTGACATTGGCAGCCAGCTCGCCGTAGTCCATGTCATCCAGGGTGTAGTGCTGGTTCATATACTGATGAATGGCCTGGAGCTCCATGGAGCGCGCCTTGTTCAAAACCTCAATAACTTTCTTCTTTTTTTCTTCACGGGAACTTTGTGTCATGGTTCATCCTCCTCTTTTCTGCTTGTTTTTCAGTTTTCCCTTTGTTTTATTGTTTCTATATTCTTCCTGGAAATCCTTCAATATAATACATATCATATTACATATCCCTGGAGATCCTTTCACCCACTGCAAGGTTTTGTTTTTCCCGGAAAGGGGTGATACTCAGTTGCCCAGGGGTGCCGGTTCATCCATTTTTGCCTCTTCTGCCTTCTGTTGTGTAATGTAGTTTAGTTCCACCATGCGGTTCAATACCACTTTTTGTCTTGCTACCGCCAGGGTCCAGCCCCTGGTGGGGGCATAGGTGCTGGGCGATTGCACCAAGCCGGCCAGCAAAGAGGACTCTGCCAGGGTAAGGTTTGCCACATCTTTATCAAAATAGGTTCGGGCTGCCTGGCTAACCCCCCAGTTTCCGTCTCCAAAGTAAATCTGGTTCAGGTACATCTCCATGATTTCATCTTTTTCATACTTGTGTTCCAGCTGGAAGGCGATGCTGATTTCAGCCAGCTTTCGTTCCAGCGTGCGTTCATGGCCTAAAAACAGGTTCCGGGCCAGCTGCTGGGTAATGGTGCTGCCTCCCTGGACAACCTGCCCGGATACAATATTGGCTGCCAGGGCCCGAAAGATCCCAATGATATCCACCCCGCTATGCTGGTAAAAGCGGCTGTCTTCTACCGCGATAAAGGCGTTAACCAGGTCATCCGGGCTCTCTTTTAGGGGGATATAGTCAATATTGTGCCGATTATAGTCCAGGACCAGGGCGCCATTTACCTGGTGGATGGTGCTTTCCTGCAAATAAAACGGCTCCGGGTTATCCCAGTCGATGGTCAAAAACCAACCTGCATAAAGCCCCCAGCCTGAAAAGCCGGCCAGGAGAAGCAGGCAGAGGAAAAAGTATGCGATATAGGCCCGGTAACGCTTCGAAGCTTTAACTGCCAAATTGTGCCCTCCTGGAAATCAATCTAGGCGCTTGCCCCCTGTTCATTTGATAGCCATAATAGTACAACAGGGAAACACCTGAATATAATTATCTCAAAACCCAATGCTGATAGACAGTTAACCTCTATTATTTTTAACTCAAAAGATGGAAAAAAGTTGCGGTGTTGAAGAATTTTTCTACTATTTTTCCTTCCAGGTCTGTGTACGCTTGTTCTGTCAGAACAATAGTTCTTGATATTTATTCTTGCGTACCGTATAATAACAGAAAACGTATTGAAAAGCCAGGGAAGGAAGGGAGATCTGATGAGCAAACGGATGACCAACCAGTTTGCCTGCAGCAGTATGATGCTTCCGGAGCACAGGGTCGAACTGGAAAAGATGAGCAGGGAAGAGAGGCAAAAGTCCTCCGGGCCCGTTTGGGATGAGCAGGTGCTTGAGCTCTGGGAATGCTTGCTTCAACAGTCTTATACCCGGGGTTTGAAAATAAGAATTATGCTGGAAGGGCAAGATGGCTTGCAGGAGGTAGAGGGAGTCGTTTGCGGGCAGGATCCGAACCGGCACAGGATCAAAGTAAATACAGATACAGGCTGCAGGGTTCTGGAATTGAAAGCGGTTCGTGCCCTGGAAGCTGCGGACTGACTATTTCGGCTTCGCTTAAATCTTTTAAAAATGGGAACCCAAGGAAGGATTTATCGCGGCAGTTGTCGAAAAGAACGACCGTGCATTGAAGCGTGAAACTTTCGGAGAAACCTTGAGAAACCTGAGGAAAGGGCTGAAAAAATGAAAAAAATCATCAAGCGCTCCTGTTTGGAAAAAATTACGCCGTACGTTCCAGGCAAGCCTGTGGAAGAAGTGGAAAGGGAGCTGGGTATTTCAGGCGTTATTAAGCTGGCTTCCAACGAAAACCCCCTGGGCCCGTCACCCAGGGCCCTGGAGGCTTTAAAAGAATATATGCCCCGGCTCAATTTTTATCCCGACGGGAACTGCTTTTACTTAAAACAGGACTTGGCTGCCCGCTTGGAGGTAAAGCAGGAGCAGATAACCTTTGGCAACGGTGCCGATGAGCTGATTACCCTGGCTGGCACAGCGTACCTGGATCCCGGCGATGAAGTGGTAGTGGCTGACCCGTCTTTTTCCGAGTACGATTTTTGTGCCCGGTTGATGAACGCTGAGGTGGTGAAGGTTCCGCTGCAGGACTATCGCCATGACTTAAATGCGATGCTGGGAGCTATTACAGAGAAAACCCGGATGATTTTTGTCTGCAATCCCAACAACCCGACGGGGACCATTGTGTCCCGGCAGGAACTGGCCTCTTTCCTGGACAAAGTCTCCTCAGATATCCTGGTGGTCATGGATGAAGCCTATTACGAATATGTAACCGATCCCGATTACCCGGAAAGCCTGGACTGGGTCAAGCAGGGGTATAACGTGCTGACCCTGCGGACATTTTCCAAGATTTACGGCCTGGCAGGGCTGCGCATCGGCTACGGGGTGGGCCCGGAAGAGGTTATAACCGACCTGAACACGGTGCGGGAACCTTTCAATGTCAATGCTGCAGCCCAGGTGGCCGCCAGGGCTGCTCTGCAGGATGAAGAGTACGTCCGGGAGGTTTACCGGGTTAATCGGGAAGGGAAGGAATACCTGGCTGGAGAGTTTGACCGGTTGGGCCTTTTTTATCTGCCCACCGAAGCCAACTTCATTTTTGTCAACACCGGGGTGGATTCCCGGGATCTGTTCCAAAGCCTGTTGCGTCAGGGAGTGATTGTCCGCACGGGAGATATTTTTGGACACCCCCGGTTCATCCGTCTTTCCATCGGCACCCGGGAACAGAACCAGCGTTTTATCGAAGCGCTGGAACATTCGCTCGGCGAACTGCAAACCGGTTAGAGGCAACTGAAATACTATATTTGCATACCAATCCCACGACCTTTGCGGGCGACAACAGGGGATGGAAATGGGTTTTCAGGCCCGCTTCCCACCTGGATGAGGTCCGCTTTCCCTGTATCGGTGACTTTGTCAAGCGGCTATAAGCGCTTGGTGAAGTGAAAGCACTGGAGCCGGCCCGGCGGGCATGGACGCCCGCCGCCTGCAACCGTGGCAGGATGCCTAAGTTTGCAGGTCGGCCGGCGGAAGCTTGAACTGAGCCTTAGCGCTTTGTCGCGAAGATAACCGGAGCCGATACCGGGAAACGGAAACTCCATTTTCATACTATCGGAAAATACGGCTGATTTTGTCCCCGATAATGTTTAAGCTCTCTTCAATCTCTTCGGAAACCACGGCAAAAAAGAGCTGGGGGATTCTGTCCTGGGCTTCAGCTTTTTCCACGATCTCATCGGAGATGACCTGGCCTTTTTGTACCAGCACATTACCCTGTTGGTCCCAAACGGAGTAGTTGGCTTTTTTGTTACGGACATACTGCCTCATCCGGTCTTTGGATTCTTTGGCCAGTTGTTTGCTGCCCCGGCTCACTTCCTCTTCTACGTGACTCCAGGTCTCTTTCAAATTTTCAAATCCATCAAAGGGAGGCTCTTGGGAAGGCTCTTGGGAAGGCTCTTGTTTTGTTTGCCTGGGCTCTTTTTTTTCTGCTTTTTCTTCTTCTTGGCCTGGCTCCTGCTGTTTTTGACCGGATCCGCTTCTTTCAAAGGTTTCTTCCCGGCCCTGCTCTTCCCGGTCCTGGACTTCCACATAAACTCCAGGGGGCATTGCTCCATCTGGAAATACCTGGTTTTCTTCGACGGGAACAAGTTCGTCCTCATCCTCTTCCCGGCTTTCTTCTGTCAGGTACGCAGTGTAATTTGAATCGGCAATGACATAATCTTTGCCCAGGTTCAAGATGCCGTCAATGGTCAGGTATACATCCATGTTGATGGGTTCGCGGTCTTTAATATCCTGGAGCAGCAGGGATTCGATTTTACCTGTTTGGGGAGAAAAGACAAAATCCATGACTTTGGCAATATAGTTTCCTTCATTGCTGATCAGGCTTTTCCCAATGATGGAATAATCGCTTAGCAGTTCCATGTTGGGAGCCATTTCCGGGGACTCGAGATCCGATTCTTTCAGCGTTACGGCATCGCTTCCGATACTGTGGATGGATTCAAAAGGGATAAAGCGGTGTTTCCCTCGTAAAAAGCCTTTTTCGCCAATGACAAAACCTTCGACCGTTTTTTTCTCGGGGTCAATAACGATATCCTGGACCCGGCCCTCCATAGAGCCATCATGCAGGTTAATGACGGGGAATCCCCGAATGCGCTTGCTTTTCAATTATTACACCCGCCTTTCGTTTTTTTCTGCTCAACAGTAGTATTTTCTTCTTACAGTATATTATAACAAAAAGGGAAACATTTTGCATGGAAAGATGACAACCGGAGCCAAGACCAGGAAACGGGAACTTCAATTCCATTCTGACGTTGCTTTTCACCATTTCAAAGGATATAATGAAAAAAACTAGATAATCAGGCTGATAAACCTGTATTGTGGCGGCAAGGGGGATCCTTTTGCTTAAACTTGTAAGTAACAATGAAGAAACGACTCGGGAAATTGGCCGTCAGGTGGGTAGCCTGACCGGGGAAGGAACTGTTATTGCCTTAAACGGAGAACTGGGAGCCGGCAAGACGGTGCTGGCTAAAGGGGTTGCTGAAGGGCTGGGGGTGAATGAAGAGATAGTCAGCCCTACCTTTATCATCATGAATGTTTACCGCGGACGACTTGCCCTGTACCATTTTGATTTCTACCGGCTGGAAGAGGATGATGAACTGCAGGAACTGGGCCTGGAAGAGTATTTTTACGGGGATGGAGTGGCCCTGGTAGAGTGGGCGTCGAAGTTTCCCGGGATCCTGCCCCCGGACCGGCTGGAAATATACCTGGCAAAAGACCAGGCTGATCCTGAATCCTCCCGAATAATCAGCCTGGAAACCCGGGGCAATTTTGAAGCTTTTAAACTGGAGGAGTTGAGAAAACGATGCTGCTTTTAGCCCTGGATACGACAACAATGGTTTGCAGTGTGGCCCTGGGTGAAGAGAAAAAACTCTGGGCTGAATACTCCTTGAATATTAAAAAGACTCATTCCCAGCGCTTGATGCCGCTGATTATCAACTTGTTTAAGGATGCCGGTGTGGACAAAAAAGAGATCGATGGAATTGCTGTAACCAGGGGGCCGGGTTCTTTTACCGGGATTCGAATCGGGATGGCCACGGCCCTGGGACTATCTCAAGGCTTGGGCATACCCATTGTAGGGGTAATGACCCTGGATGCCCTGGCTTGGTCTGGTGTGAGCTTCCCGGGTCTGATATGCCCGGTGCTGGATGCCCGTAAGGACCAGGCTTACTTCGCTTTGTATCGTGGAGGCCGGGAGACCCCGGTGGAAGTGGAAGCTGCAGATGTAAACGGCCTGGATGTACTTTGCAACATGCTTTCCCAGTACCGGGAGCCGGTTCTTTTTCTGGGTGACGGTGTGGAGAAATTTCGCTCCACCTTGAAGGATGTGGTTGGAAGCGGGTACCAGGAACTTCCTTTTTTATGCCGCCTGAACCGGTCTGCCCTGGTGCTGCAGGAGGGGTTCCGGATCTGGCATGAAAAAGGGCCGGCACCGGCTTATGCCTTGGGTCCTTATTATATTCGCGCTTCCGAGGCGGAGCGGCGTTTCCAGGAAAAAAAGAAATGAACGTGTGCGGTACGAGTTTAAAAGGGGGAAGCAATTTGCTGCCCGTAGAAATTGTTTTTATGGCACCGGAACATCTTGATCATGTTATCCGTATTGAACAGGTTTCTTTTACTTTGCCCTGGTCAAGAGAATCTTTTCTCGGAGAAATACAAGCCAATGACCATGCTACATATGTTGTTGCCCTTCGACCAGGTTCTTCCCAGGTGTTGGGCTATGCAGGCATGTGGCTGGTTTTAAATGAAGCCCATATTACCACCCTGGCCGTGGATCCGCAGCACCGGCGGAAAAATATCGCCAGCTTGCTGCTGGGCAGGTTGATGCGGGAAGCCTTTTTAAAGGGAGGCCGGATAATGTTCCTGGAAGTAAGAGATTCCAACACAGATGCCAGGAAGCTCTATGAAAAGTTTCGTTTTAAAATCAGGGGAAGAAGAAAACAATATTATAGTGATGAAGATGCCCTGGTCATGTCACGGCCTTTGATGTGATCTTGGAAACTGTTGAAGCAAGGAAGGAGTGTATGATGTCTCACAAGACGCTTATCCTGGGTGTGGAAACCAGTTGTGATGACACCGCAGCAGCTGTTGTGGAAAACGGTCGTAACATCCTGAGCAATGTCGTGTCATCCCAGGACAGTTTTCACCTGCGTTTCGGAGGAATTGTCCCCGAAATAGCCTCCCGGCGCCACCTGGAAGTGATGAATCCGGTTATTGACGAGGCTCTGGCCAAAGCCGGTCTTTCCTTAAACGGGCTGGATGGCATAGCTGTTACATACGGACCCGGACTGGTTGGTTCTCTGCTTGTTGGGGTCTCCACGGCCAAAGCGCTCTCTTTTGCCCTGGACTTACCCCTGGTTGCGGTAAATCACCTGGAAGGGCATATTTATGCCAACTTTCTCACGGGGGCAACGATTTCATTCCCTTTTATCTGCCTGATCGTTTCCGGGGGGCATACCTCACTGCTGCATGTCAAAGGGCACGGCCAGGTGGATGTTCTGGGGAGAACCCGGGACGATGCGGCCGGAGAAGTCTTTGACAAGATTGCCCGGGCCATGAACCTGGGTTTTCCAGGCGGGCCGGTTATTGATCAATTAGCCCAGCAGGGGGAAGCCGGGGGCTTTTCTTTTCCCCGGGCGCTCATGGGGGATGAAGGAAAACTGGATTTTAGTTTTAGCGGCGTGAAAACTGCAGTGCTGAACTCAATCAGGAAAGAAACGGAAAAAGGACGGCAGCTTCGCCTCAATGATCTTTGTGCCTCTTTCCAGGATGCGGTAGTTGACGCCCTGGTGGAAAAATCGGTCCGTGCAGTGGAACGCTATGAGCCCAGGCAGTTTTTGCTGGCAGGGGGGGTTGCGGCCAATGGGGAGTTGAGGCGGCGCCTTCGCCTGCGCCTGGCCCCCCTGGGGGTGGAAGTTATCTATCCACCGGTGGAGCTCTGCACAGATAACGCTGCCATGATTGCAGCTGCCGGTTATTACTACTTGAGGCAGGGGCGGCGGGCTGCTCCCGATTTAAATGCTGAACCCGGCCTGGGGTTTGAAAGCACGTAATTGATTGGTTTTTACAATTTGTTTCCTTTTTCCAGGAAATTTACTCCAGGTCGATGTTTTTTTAGGGTTTACGACTTGCTGTTTTTATGTAACCATGTGTGTGAAATGTGGATAGTTTTTCCCAAAGCACCAAATATGGAGGGTTTTTTGTGGATAACTCTGTGGATATTGTGGATTACTACTGTGAATAATGGCTCCAACCTAGCATTATATGCCGGTATAATCTATGTATGACACTTATTTTATTTAACATAATCTTAACATTTACTTGTAAACCAGATGAACCATTTTCACATTGTGTGCAAAACGGTAATAACCTGGAAGAAAAAACTGGTATAACTGGACATAATAACAGGTTAACCTCTCCACCAAGCTTTCACAAACTTTAAGGAAGGAATGGAACAATTGTTAAAAGATATTAAAAGAGTACACTTTATCGGGATCGGAGGATATGGAATGAGCGCCCTGGCCCATATCCTGCTCAAATCGGGCTTTACCGTTGCCGGATCTGATTTAAATACCAATAAACTGACAGAAGGGTTAATCAAATCAGGCGCGATTGTTTACCAGGGGCACAGGGCCGGGCAGGTGGGTGACGCTGAACTAATTGTCTGTTCCACCGCTATCCCGCCTGATAACCCGGAATTGGAGGCGGCCCGTCAACTGGAGCTACCCATCTGGCATCGATCAGAGCTGCTGGCCGCTATTTTAAACCGCCGGTATGGTATTGCCATCGCCGGAGCTCACGGGAAGACAACAACCACGGCCATGGTGTCCTTACTCCTGGAAAAAGGAGGGCTGAAACCCACGGCCATTATTGGCGGAGAGGTTTCATTTTTCGGTAGCAATGCCCGGCTGGGGGATGGCCCTTATGTCGTTGCCGAAGCCTGTGAGAGTGACCATTCTTTTTTGCGCTACCACCCTCTTTTAGCCCTGGTGACCAATATTGAGCCGGACCACCTGGAATATTACGATGGAAACTTTGAACAGCTGGTGGATTCCTACCGGATTTTTATCAACAATGTCCGGGAAGGAGGCCTCGCTGTCATCTGTGGTGATGATCCCGTCCTGGCCCGGATGCGTGGAGAACTATTACCGGATTTGCTCTCATATGGCTTCAATGATCATGTGGATGTTAAGGGAGAAAATGTGGAAATTAATGGCCTCGGCTGTCGCTTTCACCTGCGTTTTCGCGGAAAAAGCCTGGGTGAAATTGAATTAAAAGTCCCCGGGCAACACAATGTCCTCAACGCCCTGGGTGCAGCAGCAGTGGCCCTTTCCCTGGGGGTTGATTTTCCCCTGATTCGTGAAGCTTTTCTTGAATTTGACGGTGCCAGAAGGCGTTTTGAAATTGTCGCCTCGCCCGGCGATGTGCTGATTGTAGACGATTATGCCCATCATCCCACGGAAATCCGGGCTACACTGACCGCGGCCCGGCAAAGCGGGCGGCGGGTGTTCTGTATATTTCAGCCTCACCGTTACACCCGGACCCACTTTTTGTGGGATGATTTTACCCGGGCTTTTGAACAGGCCGACCGGGTCCTGATCAGCGGTATTTACAGTGCCGGAGAACAGCCTATCGATGGCATCAGTTCCCAGGCCCTGGCCCGGGAGGTGCAGAAACGGGGGCATGAATATGTGTATGTAATGGAAGAAGAGGAGGAAATTCTGGATTATCTCCAGGAAAACACCCGCAGCGGAGACCTGGTTATCACCATGGGTGCGGGCGACATCTGGAAAACAGGCCGCGAGTTTGCAGCCCGCAAAGCTCGCAGCGAACAATTTGATCATAGAAAAAGATGAATGGCGCTGGCATGTCCAGGTTGGGGGGCTTTATGCTACGAAATACATTTTTACATTTGCACGGCATTGGGACTAAAACAGAAAAAAAGCTCTGGCAAAACCAGATCCGGGACTGGGGCGCACTGGAAGAAGCACTTTCTGCAGGCCTCCTGAAAGGGGAGCGTTTCGTCCCCACGTTAAAAGAAGAACTGCACAGGTCCCGGGAGCACTTGGAGCGACGGGATCTCCTTTACTTCACGGAAAAAATGCCTTCCAACCAGCACTGGCGCCTCTTTGCCGATTTTGCTTCAACAGCGGCGTACCTGGACATTGAAACCACAGGCCTGGGAGGGCCGTCGGATCATATTACCACTATCTCCCTCTACGACGGGGAGGCGCTGCGCTATTATATCTGGGGCGAAAACCTGCAGGAATTCATCACCGAGATCAAGAATTATGAACTGCTAATCACATATAATGGGAAATCCTTTGATCTTCCCTTCATCGAATGGCAGTTTAACATCCGGATAGACCGGGCCCACCTGGATTTGCGTTACGTTTTGAATGCCCTGGGTTACCGGGGAGGGCTGAAAGGTTGCGAAAAACAGCTGGGCATTTCCCGGGGTGACCTGGAAGGCGTGGATGGATACATGGCCGTCCTTCTGTGGCAGGAATACCAGCGCAGCGGCGATGCGCGGGCCCTGGAAACCCTGCTGGCGTACAACATCGAGGATACAATAAACCTGCAAAAGCTGGCCTACTGCGCTTACAACGAGGCTTTAAAACAAACGCCCTTTGCTTCCCAGGGTCAGCTGGATCTTCCGCCGTCAAAGGCAGAGGTTCCTTTCCAGCCTTCACCAGCAGTGCTTCAAAAGTTGCAGGACAGGCTGGCCCGGGGGTCCTCCAGGCGTTTTATCCGGCCTTGACCTTGCACGGTTCAAATCTTATTCCTTCAAAAGGAGTTGGTATTCTATGTCTGCTTACGCAGTACTTGATCATCCGGCATTATTAAAGTTTCTGTTTTACCCCCGCCCGGATCATTCTGCGCCCAAACCCAATGACTTTGACTTAATGGTTCCCGTGGAAGAAGACGTTGAAGTCTGCACCCGGTTTTTTCTCCACGAGGAAAAAGCGCCCTGGATCCTCTATTTTCACGGAAACGGTGAAGTGGCTAGTGACTATGATGGAATTGCCCCTCTCTATCACCAACAGGGCCTGAACCTGGCCGTGGCTGACTACCGGGGTTACGGTGCCAGCAGCGGCAGCCCGACTTTTTCCGCCCTGGTAAAAGACGCCCACCCCCTTTACCGCTCCGTCCGGGAAGAACTTGCCAGGCGGAACCTGGGAACGGATTTATGGCTGATGGGCCGGTCCATGGGCAGTATTCCCGCTCTGGAGCTGGCAGCACATTACCAGGATGAGCTAAAGGGCTTGATCATTGAAAGCGGTTTTGCCTGCCCTGTCAGGCTGATCAATCACTTAGGACTTCCTGTGCAAGTCCAGGGGTTGGAACAGGTGGCGCAGGAATCAGAAGAAAAAATCGGCAAAATTATTCTGCCAGTACTGCTGTTACACGGTGAAGAGGACCGCCTGGTTCCCCTGGAGGAAGCGGAGCACCTGGAGCAGAAGCTGGGCAGCAAAGATCTGGAGTTGATCAGCATTCCCCGGGCCGGCCACAACGATATCATGTTTATCGGCCGCAGGGATTACTTTGACCAGCTCCAAAAATTTATTTCCAAAACAAGCTAACACAAATTTTTTCAATCCGGGCGAAACAAATGGCACCACTGGAACGTTTAACAGGGTACAAGTCCCGGAAAAACAAGCGGGATTTGTCAAGACTGTTAAATTTGCGTTACCTATTTTGTAGAGAGGGGATTGTCCGGTGAAAAATGTCATGAAAAAATGGATTGGAACGGTGCTTGTTCTTGGCGTGCTGCTGCTTATGACTGCTGCTTCGGCCGGGGCTCACCCGGCGAATTTTAAACTGGGGAATGAAGTGCTGCTGGAAAATTATCTTCACCTGCTGGAAGGAAAGCGGGTCGGACTGGTGACCAACCAGAGCGGGGTCAATACCCGGGGGGAGAGCACCATCGATGTCTTTGAACGCCACGAGCGGATCAACCTGGTGGCCCTGTTTGGCCCGGAGCATGGTATCGAAGGAGAGGCCCTGGCCGGTGAATATGTGGAGTCGTACACCCACTCGGAACTGGGCATTCCCGTTAACAGCCTGTATGGGGCAACGCGCAAACCGACTTCTTCCATGCTGCAGGATGTCGATGTGCTGGTTTTTGATATCCAGGATATTGGTGCCCGCAGCTATACATACATCTCCACCCTCAATTACTGTTTGGCCGCCGCCCGGGAAAACAACAAAACTGTAGTCGTCCTGGATCGTCCCAATCCCCTGGGAGGAATGATCGTGGACGGGCCGGTGATGGAAGACCGTTTCATCACTTTTGTCGGCGTTGACAACCTGCCCAAGGCCCACGGGATGACGGCGGGCGAACTGGGCCGGTTTTTTAATCGTAAAATCGGTGCCCGCCTGGAAGTAGTCCCCATGGAAGGATACCAGAGAAATTATCATTTCCTGGATACCGGCCTTGCTTGGGTCCAGACCTCACCAAACATCCCCGACCTGGCAGCCGTAATGGGCTACATGGCCACCGGCCTGGGTGAGGGAACCGGTGTATTCCAGGCTGACCAGTTTAAATGGATCGGGGGCAGGGGGCTTGACGCGGGGCAGTTTGCAGAGCGGCTCAACAGCCATGGACTGGAGGGGGTCCGCTTTATCCCGGAAGAACGGGGAACGGCCGGTGGAGCCCGCCTGGACATTACCGACCCATACCGTTTTAATCCGGCCCGCACCGGGATTTACGCTCTTTCTACCGCCTTCTCCCTGGGAGAGTTTCAAGTGCCTAAAAGTGGTGATACACAGCGTTCCATTGTCATGTTCGATAAAATTATGGGAACGGACCGTTTCGGGGCTTACCTGGAGGAAGGGTTTGCCCCCAGGGAAATTGAGTCCCGTTTTGCCGGGGCACTGAACCAATTCATGGAAGAGAGGAAACGCTACCTGATCGGCCAGTATGAAGCGGAGATCATTATTACCGTCCAGGGCGAGATGCTGGAGTTTGATTCCAGGCCGTACATTGATCAAAACGACCGGCTGATGGTCCCCGTCAGGGCCATCGTCGAAGGACTGGGTGCCCGGGTGGACTGGGACCCGAATGACCGCACGGTCACTGTGACCCAACAAGGGCAGCAGGTGGTTTTCACCATTGACAGCTTGCAGGCTCGTGTAAACGACCAGGACAGGACCATGGACACTATTCCCGTCATCCGCCAGGGACGCACGCTGATTCCCCTGCGTTATGTGAGCGAATACCTGGGTGCCCGGGTGGATTGGAATAACACCTGGCTGCGGGCCTCTATTGAGCTGTAACGAAGCCACCTTTGTTACAGCTATTTTTTAAAGTCGGGCTTCACTCAGTAATCATAACAGCCCGGCTTTTTTATTTTCCAGGGATGAATTGACATACAGCCAATTAACCAGTAAAATAGCAATAATATTATATTAACTACTAAAATAATAGATTTAATAGTCAATTGGTCTTGAACAGTTGGACTTATTTGCAAATGAGGAGGCGTCAAATGTGAGCGAGACAAACAAAAAAGGGATTGAAACTGCTGCACTGCACGGTGGGCAGGCCCCTGATCCGGCGACCAATGCCCGGGCAGTTCCAATTTACCAGACAACGTCTTATGTTTTTGACTCTGTGGAGCATGCGGCCAGCCTGTTTGGGCTGGAGGAGTTCGGCAATATTTATTCCCGCATGATGAACCCGACCAACGATGTGCTGGAAAAACGCTTGGCAGAGATGAGCGGGTGTGCCGGTGCCCTGTCCCTGGCTTCAGGACAGGCAGCCATTACCCTGGCTGTCCTGAATATCACCTCCTCCGGGCAGAACATTGTTTCCACCAGTTACCTGTACGGTGGCACCTACAATCTATTCCATTACACTTTGTCCCGCCTGGGAATCGAGGCCCGCTTTGTCGATTCCTCGGACCCGGCCCAGGTGGAGCGGGCAATCGACGAAAACACCCGGTTGGTTTATCTGGAATCCATCGGCAACCCCAAGAATAACGTGGACGATTTTCCCGCCATTGCCCGGGTAGCCCGTAAGCACGGGATTCCCTTTATCGTGGATAACACCGTATCGCCGCCTCCCCTGTTCAACCCTTTTGATCTGGGTGCTGATATCGTTGTTTATTCCCTGACCAAGTTTATCGGGGGCCATGGGACCAGTATCGGTGGGGCTATCGTTGATTCGGGTAACTTTAACTGGAACAACGGGAAATTCCCCGAGTTAGTGGACCCCGACCCCTCTTACCACGGTGTCAGCTACTGGGAGGCATTCGGCCGGCACGACGGGGCTGTGGTCCCGGGCATTGCCTATATTATGAAGGCCCGGGTGCAGCTGTTGCGGGACATGGGGCCGGCCCTTTCACCCTTTAATGCCTTTCTGTTTTTGCAGGGCCTGGAAACCCTGCCGCTGAGAATGAGGGAGCATTCGAAAAACGCCCTGAATGTAGCCCGCTGGCTGGAAGAACACCCGGCGGTAACCTGGGTCAATTACCCGGGGTTGCCCAGCCACCCGGATCATGACCGCGCCAAGAGGTTCTTGAAAGACGGGTTCGGGGCCATTATCGGCTTTGGAATCAAAGGCGGGCGCGATGCGGGGATTAAGCTGATCAACTCGGTACAACTGCTTTCTCACCTGGCCAATATCGGCGATGCCAAGAGCCTGATCATCCACCCGGCCTCTACAACCCATCAGCAGCTGACCAAAGAAGAGCAGCACTCCACCGGCGTTACCGACGACTATATCCGCCTTTCGGTTGGGCTGGAAACAGTGGAAGATATAATCGCCGACCTGGACCAGGCGATCCAAAAAAGCCAGGAATGACCCATCCCTTGGACTAAATGATATAAAGCATTGTCTGTGATGGATTATTCACCTTTTTTAAACTCTCGAGATCAATACTACACATTCCACGTGAGGGGTTTGTGGAAACATGTCCACCGGCTGGACGGGGCCTGCCTGGTAGCCCTGGGCTGTGAAATGCTGCAGGTCCCGGCTTAAGGTGGCCGGGTTGCAGGAAATATAGATCAGCCGCGGGATTCCGGCCCGGGTCAGGGTGTTTAGCAGGGCCTGGGAGCAGCCCTGGCGGGGCGGGTTCAGCAGGGCTGCCTCCACGGTAGAACTGTGGAGCAGCTCCGGCAGAACTTTTTCCGCGGTCCCTTTTAGAAAGTTGGCATGGTCGATGCCGTTGGCCCGGGCGTTGCTGCGGGCGTCTTCTACAGCAGGCCCGAAGGAATCCATGCCGTAAACCTGTTCTGCACGGTCAGCAGCCAGCAGAGCCATTACCCCTGTGCCGCAGTGCAGATCGGCCAGGCCTTTCAAATACGGCGCCTGATCGAGCCGTTTCAAGGCCTCGTGGAACAGGCGCGCTGCCTGCTGCGGGTTGACCTGGAAAAATGCCTGGGGCCCCAGGGAAAAGGTGCAGTGCAGCAGCTGTTCCTGGAGTTGCCGCTGCCCCCAACGGTGCAGAGCCTGTTTCCCGGAAAAATGCCAGATGGAGGCCAGGGCGGGGATTTTTTCCTTCAGCTCCGGGATTTTCTGCAGCAACCCACGCTCTGCCCCTTCCGGTGTAGAGAAGACCAACATGATTTCGTCCCTGGAGAGGGTGTGGCGCAGGGTGATCTGTTTCTTGCCTGTTTTTGCCTCTCCGGACAACTCGACTCCGTCCAGCATCTCGTGCAGCGCTTTCAGCGCATCATTGATCGGCTTTGCTGCCAGTAAACAGTGTTTTGTCTCTACAGGCTCATGGCTTCCCAAACTGTAAAAACCCAGCAGGGTTTTTTTATTTTGCTGCTGTCTCCAGTGCAGGGTAATCTTGTTCCGGTAATGGAAAGGAGACGGTGCGCCTAAAACGGGCTGCACTTGCACGTCGTGGACTTTCCCCAGCCGGGCCAGGCTTTCCCGGACGTTCATTCTTTTCCATTCCAGCTGTTGTTCATAGTCCAGGTGCTGCAGGGCGCAGCCCCCGCAGAAGTAAAAGAGGGGACAGGGTGGTTCCCGGCGGTAGGGGGACAAAAACAGGATATCCTCCAAGTGCCCCCTGGCCCGGTTTTTCTTTTCTTCGGCAACGACTGCTGTGACTTTTTCTCCGGGCAGGGCATAGGGGATGAAAATGACTTTCCCCGAGGCCAGTCGGCCTACGCCTTCTCCAGCGCTGTTTAAATCGGTTATTTCTATCTTGACTTTTTGCATCTACCTGCTCCTTCGGGAAGGTTTCCTGGGGCAGAAGGCTTGTCCATCCCTGATAAGGATAACCTCTGACTGAGGGCACCGGGGATACCGGACGGTATATTCTGATAACCTTCCGCTGTGTTTCATAAAATCCTGCTCAATTTTTTGCTCAAGTTCAAGCATAAGCTAAAGGGATTCCTGTTGTTTCCAACCTGGTTTTTTCCTTTTTTGCTGCTGGCGATGCATGTTGCTTCTTCTGAATTATTAGCTCAAGATTATCATGCCTGTTCCGGGGTGTCAATTTGCACCTTGCACCGGCCGAGCGGCAGGTCAAACCGCTGCTTTGGAGCCTATGCTGTTCGTCAATCACCTGGTACAGGAAAAGAAAAGGCGTTTTAGGGCAGTCAACATGCACAAAACGCCTTCTTTCCTGCCATTTAATTTACTATACTTCGAAATAACAGTTTTCCCGTTTATCCATTTTCCAGGGTGAAGATCATTATTCCCGGCAGCACTCTTTGACAGCAGCTGCCTGTAGGGAATGTACCTTCTGTAGGGAATGTATCTTTATGCTCTACCCTGCCCTTCCCTGAAGCCTGGAATCAGGCAACGCTGCCTTGTCTTGGCTGCAGAGCTAACCGGAAAAAACGGACCTGATTTGCTGGATCTCCTGGGTTGAAGCCTGCTGTGCTGGCTGGTAGTAGCCTTTTTGCTCGGCAAACTGGTACAGCTGGTACTGAAATTGCTCGTCGGAATTGCGTATCTGCTGCAAGGTCTGCCTTAACTGCTGGTTGGAAGACTGGGCGATAGAACTGGCGTAGGCCGTTAAACCGCTGTTTACCATGGAGAGCACATCATTTACCATGTCTTTTTCCTGCATGCTTTTTTGTCTCCTTTCGTTATTGTAAAAATGAAATGAGTTTTTGACGGGTTGACTTGGCCGACTGGGCCGACTGTTGAAACATCTGTTTCAACTGCGAATCGTTGCACTGCTGGGCGAATTCTTCCAGCTTTCTGGATGCGGTGTCGTGAGAACCGATCAGGTGCCTCAGGTTTTGCAATTCTTGCTGGTTCAACTGCATTGAAAAACCCCCTTTAACGTTTTATTATAGTTTATACGGCAATAAAAACCTGGAAGCGGTATTATTTTTTGCATCGGGAAGCTTTTTATGCAAAGAAAAAGCCAGGGAAAGTGACCTTTGACGGTTTTTCCCTGGCGGGGTTTTTTGGAAATTATTATTTTGGCAGCATTTCCTTTCTGCTTTTACCTGTTCTGCTCTACCGTTGCCATATCCTGGTGGTTCTCTGCGTTGTCAGGCTGCTTTTTTTGGAAGGCCACGTTCTGCTCTCCTTCATCTTCTTCCATGTAGACTTCAACGGTGTCGCCAGCCTGGTAGCTGCCTTTTAAGATTTCCTCGGAGAGGTCATCTTCCAGGCGTTTTTGGATTACCCTTCGCAGGGGACGGGCCCCGTATTCCGGGTCATAGCCTTCCCGGGTCAGGGCTTCTCTTACCTCGGGGCTGACTTCCAGGTTGTAGCCCAGTTCTTCCATTCGCCCGGAAAGGTCTTTTAGCATTAGCTCTACAATCTGGGCCAGTTCTTCTTCAGTTAAGGAATGGAAGACGATAATATCATCCAGCCTGTTCAAGAACTCCGGCCGGAAGGTGCGGCGTAATTCTTCCAGGAGTCTTGCTTTCATATCCTGGTATTCCTTATCTTCTTCTGCCGCTTTGAAGCCCATGGCCGGCTGTTTTTTAATCGAACCGGCGCCCACGTTTGATGTCATGATGACCACGGTATTTCTAAAGTCCACGGTCCGCCCCTGTCCGTCCGTCAGGCGACCGTCCTCCAGGATCTGCAGCAGCATATTGAAAACGTCGGGATGGGCTTTTTCAATCTCATCCAGCAGGATAATGCTGTATGGTTGACGCCGGACCTTCTCCGCCAGCTGCCCTCCCTCGTCATAACCCACATATCCGGGAGGGGAACCTACCAGGCGGGAAGTGGAGTGTCTTTCCATGTATTCGGACATATCCAGCCGAATAATCGCGTTTTCATCTCCAAAGAGCACTTCTGCCAGGGTGCGTGCCAGCTCGGTTTTACCTACACCGGTCGGTCCCAGGAACATGAAGGAACCTGTAGGCCTGGCCGGGTCCTTCAGGCCGACCCTGCCCCGGCGGATGGCTTTGGAAACAGCTGTCACTGCTTCGTGCTGTCCCACGACCCTGTCATGCAAGATGTCTTCCATCTGCAAGAGCCGGGCCGATTCTTCCTCGTTCAACTTTTTGACCGGGATGCCGGTCCAGCTGGAAACAACATGGGCAATGGCTTCTTCTGTAACTACAGCTTCCTGGTTGGATGAGTCTCCCTGGTTGGCTGGATAAGCGGCTGCTTCACCCGGGAGAGCACATTCCTTGCCGGCCGCTACAGCTTCCTTCCCTACAGCTGCCTGCTCTAATGAGCTTAACTCTACTTCTAACTGCTGTTCTTCATCCCTCAGCCGGGCGGCCTCTTCGTAATCCTGTGCCTGAGCGGCTGTTTCCTTTTCTTTGCGTATCCGTTCCATTTTATCCTTTAATTCTTCAATTTCCTGCCAGGCTTCAATTTCTTCAAAGCCGGGATAGGATGATTTCTGGTACATCCTGACCCTTGAAGCCGCTTCATCGACCAGGTCGATGGCCTTGTCGGGCAGGTAGCGGTCCTGGATGTAGCGGGCTCCCATTGTTACAGCTGTTTCCAGGGCTTCATCAGTGATGGTCACCCGGTGGTGTGCTTCATAGCAATGGCGCAGTTTCTTCAAGATTTCCAGGCTTTCTTCCGCTGTGGGTTCATCCACCGGAACCGGTTGAAAGCGCCTTTCCAAAGCTGCATCCCGTTCAATATGCTTGCGGAATTCATTCATTGTCGTGGCGCCGATTAGCTGCATTTCACCCCTGGACAGGGCAGGCTTTAGGACGTTGGAAGCATCCATTGCTCCTTCCGAGGCCCCGGCCCCGATGATGGTGTGGATTTCGTCGATAAACAGAATCACACTTTCATCCTGGGTTACCTCTTTTACCAGCCGGTTCATCCTCTCTTCAAACTCGCCTCTGTACTTGGTTCCGGCAATCAGAGAGGACAGTTCCAGGGTGAAGACCCTTTTATCCTGCAGGTTTCCCGGCACATTGCCATCGACAATTCGCTGGGCCAGTCCTTCTACAATGGCGGTTTTTCCTACACCTGCTTCCCCTACCAGGCAGGGGTTGTTTTTCGTCCGCCTGCTCAGTACCTGGATAATCCGTTCCAGCTCATTTTCCCGTCCGATAACCGGGTCCAATTTCCCTTCCCTGGCCAGCCTGGTGAGCTCGTACCCGAATTCATCCAGGATAGGGTTGGTCTTTTGAGTTTGCTGGCAGCTTGTACAGCTGTGCTGCTGTCCTTGGGTGCTGCCCACCACCTGGTAAATCAGATCTTTGCGGAACTGCTCTGGATCAACACCCAGGTTGTTCAGCACCTGGCCGGCAACGCTGCCCCCTTCTTTAAGCAGCCCCAGCAAAAGGTGTTCCGGGCCGACGTAATTATGGCCCAGGTTGAAACCTTCCTCAATGGCGAAGCCGATGGCATTTTTGGCGCTGGAGTCAAAATCCATCTTCTTGGCTTGCGCTGCTTTCTGTTCTTCTTGCCCTGTTATTTTTTCCACTTCGGAACGCACTGTCTCCAGGTCTAATCCCATGTCCTGGAGCACCTGGGCAGCCGGGCTGGAACCTTCTCTTAAAAGTCCTAACAGAAGGTGTTCTGCCCCAATATAGTTATGGTTTAGTCTTACGGCTTCCTTATGTGCATACATGGGAACCTGTTGTGCGCTTTCCGTAAACCGTCCAAACATAAACATCATTTCTCACTCCTTACTGGATGAAAAACCCTTGACTTCCTGTCAATATTCTATTTCAATTGGATTGGACCGGAAGTTTGTCCCAGTATTTTCATTTCGACTACCGGTTGAATTGCCGACGCAAAGTAAAAAAGGGCCAAGGGTTTTTCTATTCATATCTTAAAAATAAAAAGTTGTTCTTCAACCGGGTAAATATTACCAGTCAAGCTTTAATTTGACCAACTCTGACCTTAAGAGCATTATAACAGTTTGGTTCTGAGGTGGCAAGGGGGAAATTTGCCCCAGAAAGCCAATTAATAGGCGAAGAAGCTTATTTTATAAATAAAACAAACTAAATGCTAAGTATTATCCAGCGCTGCCCCTTCAGGCTTATTCTTGCTTGGTATAATTATTTCGACATATTTTGATATTTTTTAAGGCTGGTTTGATCTTTGCAGCACCGATTTTGTTGCTCATTTTTTTGCGTTGCGCTTGGCTTCCTGTGTTCTCTTTGCTCCCTGTCAGTGGCTGCCTGGAGAAAAGTCTTCTTCAAGTGTTTCGATCCTTGGATCCCGGGAAGGATTCTGCCATAAAAAGGCGAAAACCATAGTATAAAACCACCCTGAAAATAAAAGCTGCCACATTATCTTGTTCTTTGGATATGATTATTTTCACCTTACTGTTGTGAACCGGTCGTATATCCTTTATGGTTCTGGCTTTGTCCAGGTTAGGAGTATTGTTATCATGCGAGCGCAAAAAGTGATACCAGCAGCAATCCTGGCTCTGATGCTCTGCTTTGGCCTCTGTTGTCCAGGGGCTAAAATGCTGCAGGCAGAAACGGTTGACAACCGAACCCTGGCCCCGGACAGCCCACGGACAAACTTAAACCCATATGTTGAACTGCTTGAAGACCCCTCCGGTGAATTGGAGTTCTCAGATATTATTTCTCCTGAATATGAAGCACAGTTCCTACCCCACCAGGACCGCAGGGCCCCGAGTTATTCCTATACAGACTCGGCCATCTGGGTGCGCTTTCAGCTGGAAAGCCCAACCTCTGAGCAGGACTGGCTTTTGGAGCTGGGCTACCCCCTTTTGAACCAGGTTGACTTTTATTACCCGGAAGAAGATGGCAGTTACGGGCACTATCAGACGGGAGGTGCTTTCCCCTTCCAGGCTCGTGATGTGGAGCACCGCAACTTTGTCTTTAATCTTCCGGCCAGCTGGGAGTCAGACCAGCCTTTTTTCCTGCGGGTGAAAACAGACAGCGCCTTGATTACGCCCCTGACCCTGTGGGAGGCGGACAACCTGGTCAGCCGCACGGAACGAAGCTACTTCGGTTTGGGGCTTTATTATGGCATTATTCTGATCATCATCTGTTACACCCTGGTCGTCTTTGCCTTTTCCCGGGAAAAGGACTATTTATATTATGCTGTTTTTATCTCCAGCGGGTGTTTATTCCTGTTTACTTTTAACGGGCTGGCCTTTCAGTACCTCTGGCCCAATCTTACCTGGTGGGGTCAGAATGCCATTAACTTCTTTTTGTTTATGGGCTGTGCGGCGGGATTTCTCTTTACCCGGGAGATACTTCCGATTAAGGATTACTTCAGCCCCCTGGACAAGCTGCTGAAATTTACAGGTATATTTGCCGCCTGTATGATTCCTTTGACCCTGGTATTCAATTTTACCCGGGTTATGCAGCTGGGGATCGGGACGGCCCTGCTGGGCCTGCTCCTTATTCTGCCGGCGGCCGTCATCTGTTGGCAGAAAAGATACCGCCCGGCTGTATTCCTGTTCTGGGGCTGGATGATTTTGGCCCTGGGGATTATGCTGATGTCCTTTCGCTCCCTGGGCATTGTCCCCGACACGTTTCTTACCATGTACGGCGCGCAGTTGGGTTTTTTCTCCATGGTTATCCTGATCTTGATCGGGCTGGCCGACCGTATGCATATTCTCAAGCAAGAAAAAGATTTTCTTTCCGCCGACCTGAAACAGCGGATACAGGAAGTCCAGTCAGCCCAGTCGGCCTTTCTGTTCGCCCAGATGAAGCCGCACTTTTTATTCAATGCGCTAAACACCATCTCTTACCTGACCCATGCCGACCCCATGCGGGCGAAAAAGCTGATTGTTGACCTGGCCACCTACCTGCGCCAAAGCTTTGATTTCAAAGAAATTCCCAGCCTGGTCCCACTACGTGATGAGCTAAAACTGGTCAGGGCTTATGTCAACATTGAAAAAGCCCGTTTCTCCAGGCAGTTGGAAGTGGAGTACCACATAGACGATCAGGAAGATGTCCGGGTTCCACCTTTTTCTATTCAGCCTCTGGTGGAAAATGCGATTATCCACGGTGTGCGGGCCAAGGCCAAGGGTGAGGGCAAGGTGACTATTTCCACTAAAAGCAGCGAAGCAGGAACTACTATTGCTGTTACAGACAACGGGGCAGGCATGCCTGCGGAAAAGTTAAACCGCATCTTCGATGGAAAGGAAGAAAGCGGCATTGCCCTCTGGAATATTGAAACCCGGCTGCAGAGCATTTTTGGCCAGGGATTAAAAATTCAAAGCGAGGAGGGCCTGGGGACGACTGTCCAGTTCTTTGTCCCGGTCCAGGCTGCTGGGGTCCAATAATGAAGCAGCGCCAATAATGAAGCAGCGCCAATAATAGGGTGGGAGTGGCAGTATATGATTAAAGCATTCCTCATTGATGATGAGTATCCGGCTTTGCAGGAACTGCAGTATCTCCTGGAAAGCTACCCGGAAATTCAGGTTGCCGGCTTGTTCGATAATCCCCTGGAAGCCTGGGAAAAGATTGAACAAGAAAAGCCCGACGTGGTCTTTCTGGATATCGATTTGCCTTATATGAACGGCATTGAACTGGGCGTGAAGATCCAGGCCCAGCGCTATGGAACCTTCATTGTTTTTGTTACCGCTTACAGTGAGTATGCACTGAAAGCCTTCCAGGCCTACCCCCTTGATTTTATTCTCAAACCCATCGATGAAGAACGTTTTCAGCAGACCATGGAACATTTCTTGGAACAATACCGTTTGATCCAGGAAAAAAAACAGCGGGACACCTCCATCTATATCCGCTGTTTTGGGAAGCTGGAAATATCCAGGAAAGATTATCAGGATAGGGAAGATGAAGGCAGAAACGTATTAAAATTACCTGGCCGCAATGTCAAAGAACTGCTGGCTTACCTCATTACCCGCTCCGGTAAGCCCGTCAGCCGCAAGGAACTGATCAGTGTTCTGTTCGATGGCGTGGAAGACAAAAAAACAGTCAACCACCTGCATGTGACTGTCTATAACTTAAGGAAGACGTTGGAAAGCTTTGGCGTTCACCGGCAATACATCAC
>Ga0207421_10001317_pt1 | contig 32229 bp, 34 predicted proteins | sample SodLakKL_010_SED_4_FD_187542 | JGI IMG/M metagenome (GOLD analysis project Ga0207421, IMG submission 187542) | Alkaline sediment microbial communities from Lake Tanatar, Kulunda Steppe, Russia - 8KL_010_SED (SPAdes) (version 2) | ecosystem: Environmental > Aquatic > Non-marine Saline and...
GTAAAAGTAAGTTAAGAGGCATGCTGCGCCTGCGGGGACGGTTCGAGCGTCACTGGAGCGAAGCGGAGGTCCGAAGGGAAGACGATGGAACCGTCCCCCTGGCGCAGCAGTGGATGCCTGAGTAGTTACGAGGCAAGAAGCTAAAGGTGGGAGGGGAGAAGTTAGAGTGAGAAAAGCCCCCCACTTTTTTTATTTTTTAAAGGGTTTAAATGGAGCAAACAGGGTGGTATAATTAACTAGCACAAATAAACGGAGGTGGTAAGAAGTGGCACCAGACACTCCTCCTCTTTTTGATAATTTGCAGTTACTCCAAATTCTTCCCGACCCACTTATTTTAACAGATTCCAGTTCAAATATTGTATGGGTTAATCAAAAAGCTGAAGAGATATTTGGAATAAGCTGCGAAGAGATCAAGGGCTGGTCGTTTATCGAAATTATTAAGATAAACAAGATTGACAAGTTACTTAAAGAAGCCCTGGAAACAGGAGAGGTTTCGGATAGCTCTTACGAAGCGGCTACAATTAAGGTTAAAAGCCATGAAGGAAAGTATTTCTTTAAAATTGTTATCAGGCCGATGTGGAATGAAAATAGTATCCAGGGAGCTTTAATACAGCTTACGGATGTTACCCGTTTTAAAGAACTGGAAAAATTAAAGACTGATTTTGTATCCATCGTTTCTCATGAAATAAGAACGCCTCTTTCTTCTATAACTATGGGAGTAGGAATGTTGAAAGAAGGCCTTTTAGGCCAGCTTACACCCAGGGGCAAGGAAATGGTGGATGCAATAGAAAGAGATTGTGAACGTTTAAGTAAACTGGTGGAAAATCTTCTGGACCTTTCCCGTATTGAAGCGGGTCATATTTCCCTGGAAACGCAGTGGATAGAAGTTGAAGGGCTTATTGATGAAGCTATACGTCCCATGAAAATGCAGGCAGAAGAAAACAATGTGGAAATTGAAACAATAATATCCTCTGACTTGCCGCGTATAGAAGCGGATTTTAATAAGATTGTATGGGTGCTTGCTAACCTGGTTGGCAATGCCCTCAGGTACAGCGATAGCGGAGACAAGGTAACGGTTCAGTCCAAGGTTTCTGGAAACCGGATTTTCTTTTCTGTAGAAGACAGGGGATGCGGCATACCCGAAGAATACCAGGAAACCATATTTCAAAAGTACGTTCAGGTTAAGGGTCATAAAGGGCCTGCCGGTGGTGCGGGGCTGGGATTGGCTATATGCAAGGAAATTGTGGAAGCCCATGGCGGACAGATTTGGGTAGAAAGCGAAGAAGATAAAGGTAGCGTATTTACTTTTACCCTGCCTTTAACCTTGCGGGAAGAAAACCTGGAGGATTAAAATTAAATGTCACATTGAGGTTTTTAAGGTGAAAGAGAGTTTTTTTCATTTGATGCGTAATGATGATGGGTAACGATGCGTAACGGCAGGAAAGAAAACCCGGTAGTTTCGGGTTTTGCAATAGTTCAATATATGTTTAAGGAGGCGAAGCCTATGGAAAAAAAGGTTCTTTTGGTAGAGGATGAAAAGAATATCATTCTGGGGGTAAGGACTTGCCTGGAAGCTGTAGGATACGAGGTGCATGTGGTTGAAGATGGTGAAGCAGCTCTGCGGTTTGTCCGCAACGAAAAACCGCACCTGATATTGCTGGACCTTATACTTCCCAAGGTGGACGGCTTTGAAGTTTGTTATAACCTGAAAAACGACGAGGAAACCAGGGACATTCCCGTAGTGGTTTTAACGGCAAAGGCGGCTGAGGAAGACCGAAAAAGAGCCATGGAGCAGGGGGCGGATGCATACATGACCAAGCCTTTCAGACCCCAGGAGCTGTGGGATGAAATAAAAAGGTATCTTCCCGAAGGTAAAGAAAGCCAGGAGAAATAAAATAAGAGGTGACTAAACAGGTTCATAGTAACTTGACACCAGGGTAACTTGATACCAGGACCAACTTCCAATAAGGGTGAGGGGCGATGGTTTTATTCCCAGTCTACCCTGTCGCCCGGCTTTAATTGATAAGAACGATCCACCGGGGTTCCGTTTACATTTATTTGCTTGTTGGTAAAATCAATTTCTGTTAGCTGGGAAAGATCTTCTATAGTTCCCAGCTCTTTTATTTCCACGTTATCGTTGTCCGAGAGCTTATGTTCCGGGGAGACCAGTTCGCCGTTGACTTTAACCCTGTAAGGTATATCTACACGGGCCCCCTGCAGGTAAACATAAGAACTCTGCTTGCTGCCCAGTAGATGGCCTGCTGTAACTTCTGCTTTTTTCCCCGGTTGGGCCGGTTCAATAACTATTTCGTCGTTGGGTTTAACCACGGCTTCCAGCCCGGCATGCTCGCCGTTTAGCCAGATGCGGGCATTTTCTCCGGGTTCTCCGGTGAATACTTTTTCTTCCCCGTTTAAAGTTATTTTTATGGATGGCCCTTTTAAGGCTATAAGGGAGCGGGGGTTGTACCCTGCGGTTAAGAGAACTTTCCCTACAGTAGTAGGCTCTGTTTCCAGGAGGCGTATGACCTTGTCGTTTACGGTAACATAAGAAAACCCGAAAAACTGTTCTTGAAGCGCCGAAAGGGCTATTCCAAAGGGAGTGACACATTCCGGGCCTTTAAACGTATCTTTATTGCTAATTATGCGGTTCAAAGAAGAGAAGTCACGTATTACCACTCTTTCTACGGGAATATCCATTACCTCGGATAAAGTTTCCCGTAGTAAAGGAGTTTGGCTTCCTCCCCCAATACAGAAAAGGGCACGGGGGGAAGTTTTGTTATAATAAAAGATAGATTCTGCAATATTATCCGCTAACTGATTGATTACCGGCCTTATAACTTCCAGGATTTCTTCCCGGGAAATATTCCGGGTAAGCCCAATTATATCGGTAATCTGGTGGTCGGGTTTGTTTTGGTTGAGTTCAAGCTTTAATTTTTCGGCGGTGTTAAAATCCAGGAGGTAGTTATCGGCCAGTTTTTCTGTTATTTCATCGCCCGCTTCGGGTACCATGGCATAGGCAACGATGGAACCGCGGTTGGTTACCGCTATATCGGAGGTTCCCGCTCCAATATCTACCAGGGCAAGGTTAAGGTGCCTGTATTCGGGGGGGATCAGTGCATGTATGGCGGCAATAGGTTCCAGAGTCAAAGAGTGCAGGGTTAGTCCTGCTTTTTCTATTACAGTAAGCAGGCTGTCGATAACAGTGCCGGGCAGGAAAGTGGCCAGTACTTCTACTTCAATATAGCGGCCTTTTTGAGAGATCAAGCTGGAAATGGGATGCTGATCCAGGAAATAATGCACGGTAGTATAGCCCACGCAGTAGTAGCCGCTGTCAAACGGGCTATCCTGGTTGGCAAGCTGGTTTTTGGCTTTTTCTGCGGCTTCCAGTTCCAGGTGGGAAACTTCTTCAGAAGTTATTCTATGGTCTACGGGTACCTCTTTTCCGGCTTTTACTTTAACTGTTTTCAGGGCACGTCCTGCGGCGGCAACTGATACACGCTCCAGTTTAAGTTGCATTCTTTCTTCCAGGGTGTTTTTAACCTGTTCTACGGTTTTGCTTGCCCCTTCCACGTTGTGAATCTGTCCGTCGATCATATCCCTCTGGGAATGTTGCGTAATTTCCAAATCCAGCACCCTCAAGTTATCTTCTTCCGGGTAACACACTATGCCTACAATACTGCGGGTGCCTACGTCCAGGGCAAATAATATCTTGTCTGGTTCTATAATGTAAGGAAGAACCTCTCCGTTATTCATTTATATACCTCCTGGTAAAATACTTCATTATTTCTCAATTGATAATTCAGTTCGCTATAGAGGGTGTAAACTCCTTTTTATTAGCATGATATATTTTATTAACAGGAGTTTCGGTTGAATACACAGCGCTCTTGGGTTATACTCCTAGAAGAATAACCCAAAAGTAGGTGAGTAATCGTGATGGAAAATACTTCATTAATTGAACAGGGCCCGATCAGGCCTCCTAACGAAGCAGAAAGCTTGCTGATCAGGGTTACCCGGAACTGTCCCTGGAACCGCTGCCTGTTTTGCCCTGTTTACAAGGGCGAAAAGTTCAGTAAGCGTTCGGTGGAAGAAGTGAAACGAGATATTGATGAAATTGCTGCATCTCTGGAACAAGTACGTAATATAGTTGAATACAGCGGGGTAGATGAAGGAACTTTTAACCATATTATGCGAAATCACCCGGAGCTTTTGTCTGCGGTTTCGTGGTGGTACAGTAAAGACCGTTCTGTGTTTTTGCAGGATGCGGATAGCGTTATTTTAAAAACCGGGGAAATGCTGGAAATACTGCAGCACCTGCTGGAGAAAATACCGGAAGTAGGCAGGATTACCACTTACGCCCGCTCCCGTACTCTTTCCCATAAAAGCACAGAAGAATTAAAGGAACTCAAGGAGGCAGGGCTTTCCCGGGTTCACGTTGGGCTGGAAAGCGGATGCGACGAGGTTTTAGAATATGTAAAAAAAGGCGCCACTTCCACGCAGCAGGTTGAGGCCGGTAAAAAGGTAAAAGAAGCGGGTTTAATATTAAGTCACTATATTATACTGGGACTGGGAGGAAGAAACAAGTGGAGGGAGCACGCCATAAAAACAGCGGAAGTAATAAACCAGGTAGACCCGGATTTTATCCGGGTAAGGTCCCTGGCCCTGCATTCACTGGCCCCGCTTTCCGAAGAGTATCAGGCCGGGAGGTTTAATCCCATGAATGATGAAGAGGTTGTAAGGGAAGAAAGGCTTTTGCTGGAAAACCTGGAGGGCATAACCGGAACTATTTACAGTGACCATATCTTAAACCTTTTGGAAGAAGTACAGGGAACTTTCCCGGAGGACAGGGAAAGGATGTTGGAAGTCATTGATAATTTTTTAGCCCTCTCCCAGGAAGAGAAAGAAATTTTTATCCTGGGCAGGCGCACAGGCATTTTTCGTTATTTAAACGACCGCTTTAACTCTTCCGGAAGAGAGCGGGCAAAGAAGATTCTTGAGCAGCTAAGAAAGCAGGGGACTGATACGGAAGAATTTGTACGCGAGTTAACCTTGAGGTATTTGTAACCTGAATTGATTAGGAGGAGAGTGAAATAATGTTCCCGGTAAAGGTAAAGGAGATTGTTATGGACCAGTCGCACAACCCGCTGCTACTGCTGGTGGATATGGAGGAAAATGATGTGCTTCCTGTGGGGGTAGGTTTTTGGGAAGCTCAGGCTATAGCCTTGAAGCTGAGAGGCCAGTCAACACCCCGCCCCATGACCCATGACCTTATGGGGTCTATATGCGGGGAACTGGGGGCGGAGGTGGAAAAGATTGAAATTTACGATGTTTACGAGGACACTTTTTATTCCAACATACACCTGAAAAAAGGTGAAGAAGAAGTTATTGTGGATGCAAGGCCCAGTGATGCTATTGCCCTGGCCATGACGGTGGGAGCGACCATATACTTATCTGAAAAGCTGGGTTCTTATACGGTATCCATTAAAGACCTGGTAATAGAAGATGAAGATGACGGAACTGCGGATGACGAAGAAGGTCCTACTTTACATTAAGATCGCTTTGCTATAGGGGGTGCTGGCTGTTAAGCAGAAACAGCCAGCTATTGCTCCTGTTGCCCGCTTGCTAACTGCTATCCGGTTTCCGCGGGTTGTTTTCTTGTCCGGGGGGAGTACCGTTTGGTTTTTTCCCCGGCACATTGTTATTGTCACTTTCTTTTCCTTCATCTTTGTCTTCGTCTTTGTCATCTTTGTCTTCATCTTTATCTTTCTGCTGACGCTGACCTGGTGCCTCCGGGTTTTTTTGCTCATTATCTTTTTCCCGGGGCGATTCGTCTAATTCAGGCGGGTGGTCCTCTTTGTGACCCGGCGGCTCCTCTTCGTCACCTGGTTTTGGTTTTTCTTCCTGAACCTCCCTATCCGGCATTTGCCCTGGAGGTTCTTGCCCTTCCGGAGTGCGATGTTCATCTATTTTTTCCTCCCCCTCCTTATCAGTGCCTGTATTATTATTTATATCTGCATTATTTACCTCTTTATCTTCAGCATTTTCTTTTTCCCGGTCTTCCGGCCCGTTTCTATGGGCGGGCGGGATATCTTCCTGACCTGGTGGTGTTTCCCGTTCCTCGGGGCGTTTTTCTTGTCCCGGTGGTCCGTTTTTGTGCCCTGGTGGGGCAATTTTATCTTCTGGTGGTCCGTTGTTTTCGTGACCTGGTGGTGTTTCCCGTTCCTCGGGGCGTTTTTCTTGTCCCGGTGGTCCGTTTTCGTGCCCGGGTGGAGTATCTTCCTGGCCGGGTGGTGTTTCCGGGGGTCCTATGTTAATATCAGGGGGCAGTTCTTTTGATTTTTCTCTAAGTTTTTCCGCTACCAGCGCCGCACTTTTTTCTTTTATTTCCGAGGCAGAGTAAGAGGTGTCAGTTTCCCGGCAGGCCTGCATAAGAATCATTCTGTTGGCGTTTAATTTTTCTCTTTTGGCTTCATTTATAATATCCGGGTCCAGTGCTTTTTCCGAAATCTCGTTGAACCACAGGTCGTAGTCCAGCGATGCCTCCTGCAGGGTTTCTTCCAGGTGGCTTTGTACCCGGGAAGAAATTTTATCTTCCCCTTCTCCTGAGTCGCTTTTGTGAAGCATAGAAATAACCAGGGTATTGTTTATATCTTTATTAATGTAATTCATTTTTTGAGCCCGGGCAAATACACGGGTAAAACCTTCTTCCCAGGTATTATTTTTCAGGGAGCCAGTTTCGCTTAAAAGCTTTTCTCCTTTTTCATTAAAGGCATCTGCCTTAATTATTTGTTCGTTTCTATTTAAATGGAATTCCAGGCTCGGGTTGATATCGACAGCTACCTGGGTAACTACTTGCTGGTACTGCACCCACCAGTAGGAAATACCAAAAAACAATAGCAGTACCGCGGCCACTGCAGACAAAGCCAAGACCCTGCTTCTTCCCCTGCCGGTAGGAGATAGAGAAGAAAAGCTGTATTCTATCTCTTCTCCTACCCGGGGAAGGGGGGTGGTATAATAAGGAACATTTTTAACCTCACGATCCGGGGTTAATAACAGCACGTACTTCTTTTTAGGGTAAACTTTTAAAACAATGCCTCTGCCCTGTTGTTTTTCATTCATGGTTTTCATCCCCTTTGGGAGAAAGATGCAGGTACGACCTTAAGTAAACCAGTTCGGGGTTGCTCATTATCAGAGTCAGTGCAACCAGATAAGGCCGCCCTTTTTTTAAAACTTTTATAGATAAGCCGGTGGCTTTTGACAGCCCCTTTAGCGGCAGTTGTTTTTTTTCCCGGAGATGCTGCAACAAGATGGGATGATTAACCAGAGTTTGAGCAGCTTTCACCAGGTTTTCCCGGGTATCCCGGTGTCGGGGCGCTTTTTTTTCCAGCACCTCCATTGAAAGTTGGTAATCATGCAGTTCCTGGCTTAAGATTTCTATCTCCATCTTTCGTTCCAAAGTTTCTCTTTGACGAAGGTACTCTTTAAAAGAAACTTTTGCTTCCAGAGAAACACCCGTATATTCTTCATCCTCTTCCTTTTGGTTCTCCAGTGGGGCCAGGCGGTGTTTCCCTTCTTTTCTAAAGTAATCTACCAGCCTTCTCTGTATAACCATCCTGGAGTAATTATAAAAACTAACGTTTTTAGAGAAATCGTAACCATCTATAGCTTCGTTAAAGGCCAAAAGGCTTATACTCAGCTCATCGTCGTTATCCCAATCCAGGTGCCTGCGACAGTACCTGGAAGCTGTTTTTAATATAAAATTATAACTGTTCTCCAGGATAATTTCCCTGGCTTGTATATCCTGGTTTTGAGCCTTTAAAAGTAAATCTTTCCAGGGATGTTCTTGCAAGTTGTAACACCCTTTATATTATTATTCGTAACTTGAAAGCGTTATTGAGGTACCACAATAAACTAATTTAATAAAAAAATTCTTCAAAGTTAAATTAAATCCCTTTAAAATTAGGAGTGTAAAATAACCGGTACATAAAAATAATGGTGAAGCAGCAGACTAAAAATAAGGAGGTTCAAAAAAATGAACGTAGGTGTATATTTTTTAGAGCTCAGCATACTGGGTGCCGGGTCTCTAAAGGACAAAAGAAGGGTAATTAAAAGTATAGTGGAAAGGGTTCGTCAACGCTATAACGTATCTATAAGTGAAGTAGGCGAGATGGATAACTGGAGGAAAGCGGAAATAGGTATAGCGGCGGTAAGCGCTGACAATTCCGGCACCGACAGGGTGATGCAGAAAGTATTTAACTTTATTGATAATGATGAAAGAGTAGAGGTAGTAAATTACTCTTTTCACAACGTATAAAAATAATTGTCCCGGTAACGGGAAAGATATAAAATGAGTATTGCCTGTTGCAAAAACACACCAAAACCTTGCTCGTAAAATGTAAGAAAGCAGAATTGATAATATGGCCCTGGAAATATTTTTCAGAACGATTTTTATATACCTGGTAGTTTTAGTTTTAATACGTTTAATGGGAAAAAGAGAAGTGGGGGAATTGTCTGCGTTTGACCTGGTAGTAGCAATAATGATCGCCGAAGTAGCGGTGTTTCCCATGGAAGAACTGGATACCCCGTTATACATAGGAATTGTACCGGTGCTAACCCTGGTGGGCGCGGAGATATTTTTCTCTTTTTTGTGCTTAAAAAGCCAGCTGGTCAGGAGAGTAATTAACGGTTCACCCTCGGTAATTATTTCCCGAGGGGAAATTATGGAAAAAGAGATGCGCAAGCTCCGGTATAATGTAAATGACTTGCTGGAGCAGCTTCGGGAGAAGGATGTAGTTGATATATCCGACGTTCAGTACGCTATACTGGAAACTTCTGGCGAGCTCAGCGTAATCTTAAAATCTGAAAAAAAACCTCTTACCCCATCGGATCTTAATTTAAAAGTGCCTGAAGAAGAAATCCCCGCCACAGTGATTATCGACGGCGAAGTTCAACGTGAAAACCTTGAAATTATGGGGTTAGATGAAGCCTGCCTGGGTGAGAAACTAAAGAAGGAAAAAGGGGTAAGCATAAGCCAGGTTTTGTATGCCAGCCTGGAAAGCAGCGGAGAAATGTATGTTAGTTTAAAAGAGCGGTCCCGCACTGTACAAAAAAGGGGGGGAAGGAAATGGTAGCGGTAAACAGGCCCCTGGATTATGCCAAGCACCTGGTGCGAAAAACGGTTAAACCGGGTGATCGGGTAATAGACGCAACTGCCGGAAACGGCAAGGACACCCTGTTTTTGGCTGATCTGGTAGGAGAAAGAGGAAAAGTTTTTGCCTTTGATATCCAGGAAGAAGCAATTAGCACAGCCAGGCAAAAGTTGTACGAAGAAAATCTGCTGGAAAGGGTAGAATTGATCTGCGACAGTCATGAGAATATAAACTGTTACTTGGACCGCGGTAAAATTAGCGCAGTAAAATTTAACCTGGGTTACCTGCCGGGAGGGCACCATACTATAACTACGCAGGCGGAAGCTACCCTGAAATCGGTATTAAAATGCCTGGAGTTGCTAAAAAAGGGAGGAATAATTACCATAGTGGTGTACACCGGGCACCCGGAAGGCAAAAGAGAAAAGAAAATACTGGATCATGAGCTGAGTTTAATTTCTCAGGATACCTGTACAGTGCTCAGTTACCGCTGCATTAACCAGAAAAATTATCCACCGGAACTGTTAGTCGTGGAAAAATTGTAGGATCAATTAACTGCAAAATTTAAAATAAGGAAATATTTATACATTCATTGTATCGGAACTTAAATTATGTTAAAATGTAGAGTGATTTTAATCACAAGTGTTTGGTAAAAAACAAAAAAGCAATTTTTTTTTCGGTTTAATTTAATAAGGGGAAAGGAGAAAAAAATAAGAAAATGCCTGATAGTAATTATACACCTCAGACAGTTGTTAAAAGGCTCCCGGTGTATTTAAGGGTATTGGACAACCTGCTACGCAGGGAGGTAGAAGTGATCTCCTCCAAAGAATTAAGCAGCGAAACAGGTTTTACCGCAGAGCAGATACGCAAAGATCTTGCTTATTTTGGAGCCTTTGGGACCAGGGGAACTGGCTATCAAACCAGTTATCTGAGGGAAAAGATATTAAAAATAATTGGATTGGACCAAAAAACTCCTATAATTATTATAGGTGCCGGGCATTTGGGGATCGCGCTGACCCGTTATAACGTTACTAACAATCCCTATGTAAGAGTTATAGCAGTATTTGACAATGATCCTGAAGTAGTTGGTCAGAAGATAATGCATATAGAAATTCTTGGTGTTTCCGAAATGGAAAGGATAATCCGGGAATACAACATAAAAGTGGCCGTACTGGCGGTTCCTGCCGATAAAGCACAGCAGGTTGTAGATGAGCTAACCGGTTACGGTATCAGGGCGGTCTTGAATTTTGCTCCAACCAAGATAAACGTTCCCGCAGGTATACAGGTTCATAATGCGGACCTGGCTATTGAGCTGCAGAGCCTGATATATTACAGTTCCAGCGAGGAAGAAAGAATGAACCGCCTGAAAAAAAGCAAGGAAAAAAAAGGGGAAAAAGAGATAGAAACCGGGCAATAGAAGGAAAAAGACCAGCGAACCCTTAATTTCAGGAGGCACAGCCGAAAATGATAAAAGTTGAGCCGGGCTGCAGATTTATTGTTTTGGTTTGACTTTTTTTTTTATATCAGGTATACTAATACTCGCAAGCGGAGCTGCGGAGCTGTGGTGTAGCGGTTAACATGCCGGCCTGTCACGCCGGAGATCGCGGGTTCGATTCCCGTCAGCTCCGCCATTTTATGCCGAGATAGCTCAGTAGGTAGAGCAGTGGACTGAAAATCCACGTGTCCGCGGTTCGATTCCGCGTCTCGGCACCACCTGCGAGCGGGAGTAGCTCAGCGGTAGAGCATCGCCTTGCCAAGGCGGGGGTCGCGGGTTCGAATCCCGTCTTCCGCTCCATTTTTTTAGTAGCTTAAAATCGAATATTTTTAGTTATAACAAGGCGACATAGCCAAGTGGCTAAGGCGGGGGACTGCAAATCCCCTATTCCCCGGTTCGAGTCCGGGTGTCGCCTCCATTTATTTAATGCCGGGATGGCGGAAATGGCAGACGCAGGGGACTTAAAATCCCTCGGGTATACACATACCCGTACCGGTTCAAGTCCGGTTCCCGGCACCACTTCTAGACAAACCGTCAGTAAAGCTGGCGGTTTCTTTCATTATGCGGATTTCTTCTTTTTTTTCGTAGAACTACGACTTCAACATCTAGCTTGCGGAGCACGTTTCTAAATTTAATTTCTGCTGAATTGCAATAGAAAAATAATCTGTTGTAAAACCTGATAATGTAGAGAAAGCTCCAATTTGTAATTACAATCGAAAATCATTCCCACTTAAAGCCAAAATTATAAGCGCTTAATAATTATAAGCGCTAAATGATGATCATCATTTAGCAAAATCTGGGTGAATTAATTCGGTATGAATTTCCATTAATATTCCTGGAAGTTTGATACCGGATTGCCTAAGGTTCTATTACCTGGATCCAGGTAGTGCCGCTGCTGGTATCCAGCCGGGAGCCGTCTTCAAAATAGTATTTGGTTGAGCCTTCTACTTTTCTCCAGGTAAGGGGATATTTGCGGCCTTTTTCGTAGAGGGTGCCTTGACCTTCTCCCTGCAATTCAATATCTACCAGCGGGGTTCCAGGGATGCTCCGGTGGGGCGTTTCCCGGAGGATAACCCTGCAGGTGTTAAGCTGTTCACCGTTAATATCTTTGTGGGGCTGGCGGTTTATGTAGCGCCGGTATAGTTCCGCTTCGGGATCGTAGTCATAGGAAACCTGGTTGTTATGGTAGTATTCGATGGAAATTACGTGTTCATCAGTGTTTTCTTCATTTTTCCCGTGTTTTTTATAATCCGCTTCTACTTTATCTAAAGGGGTCCCTTTTTCGCGGGGCATTTCTTCGCTGCCGGCGGTTTCCCGCAGGTTTTTCATATTGGTATAAAGATTGTGGGGGCTGGGCCGGGAGTTGTCCCGCCAGAACAGGTTCGAGCTGGACAGGTGCTGCAAGTCCAGGCCGCTTATCTGTGCGGCAGTGTAATCAGAGTAGCCGCCGTGGGCGACTACCCCTCCGTATTCAAGGGCTTGATGAGCCATGTAAGGTCGCAGGCTGCGTACTGGCCCGATAGTAAAATCTTCTTCGAAGGGAAGATCATAAAAGGCCAGAAAACGGGTAATACCTCCTTCCACCATGAATTCATAGACCCGGGTGGCATGTTGCAGGCCTGACTGCGGGCGGGCGCGTTCGATATTGTCAATGACTACTCCCACGGGCTGCACGGGATCGGGTTCTATTTCTTTTTTTGGCTCTTTTCTTTTTTTATCTTCTTCAACCATGTTTTGCTGATCTTTGTTTTCATCTTCCGAGTGATCTCCATTGGAGCATCCGCCTGCGGAAGCTATTAACACCGTTACGAGGATTGCCAGAACCACCAGTGCGCGCCATCCTGGCTTTTTTACATTGCCTGAGAACATTGTTTTCCTCCTTGTACTGTATTTAAACATGTTAAAATTATCCTGTGATGCAGGCTAAAGCGGCAATGCCGTTACTGTTACAGTTATTATACCTTACTGATGCTCATTTTGTATAGCAGTACAGGAATATGACATATTTCGACCGGGATAAAAAAAATTAATATTCAGCTGTTTTTGGTTGTTTAATTGAAATTCCGGTTAAATTTTGCAGTTATCCCGCGGTTCTCCACCTGAAAAGATAGGAAGAGAAGAGAAGGGAAGGGCCAAAACATTTAAAGCACTTCCATAATTTGCATAAGGGCGGGGCCCAGAAGGATAATGAAGATAGCGGGGAAGATAAAAAATACCAGGGGGAAAAGTATTTTAATGGGCGCTTTCATGGCTTCCTCTTCAATTTCTTGCCTGCGCTTTTGCCGGATCTGGTCTGACTGGGTGCGTAGAACCTGCCCCAGGCTTAAACCAAGCTGGTCTGCCTGGATTACCGCGGCTACAAAAGTAGTCAGGCAGGGAGCGTTTACTCTTTCCGTTAAGCTGCGCAGGGCGTCTTTACGCGGTTTTCCTACTTTTGCTTCCTGCAAAACGCGTTTAAATTCGGTGGATAAAGGACCTTTCTTTTTTTGCACAACTTTCTGCAGGGCCCCGTCCCAGCTGTAACCGGCTTCCACGCAGACGGTCAGCAGGTCGAGCACATCGGGCATGGATTGTTCAATTTCTTTCTCACGCTGCCGTATCTGGCTTTGCAGGTAAGCTTCCGGCAGGAACCAACCGCCTGCTGTGCCCCCGAGCAGTAAAACAAAAGCAAATACTTTAGTTCCCTGGCCCAGTAAAAGGGTAAAGACCAGGAAAAGGGTTATAAGTATAGCTATGAATTTCAAGGCCAGGAATTCTTCTGCTCCCAACCCCCCGGGATTACCGGCGCGGTTTAGCCTGGGTTGCAGGTTGGCGAGCATGGTCCCCGGGAGCATTTTTTTAACCAGGCCGGCTATCTTTCCCAGGAGAGGACGCAGCGCTCTTTCGGAAAATGATTTTTGTAGCTCTACTTCCCGTATATCAAAATTACCGTCTTTCAGATCGTTTGAGCCCAGGGTTTTCTGCAGGCGGTGGGTAACGTTTACTTTTTCAGGTGTGCGCAGGGCCACAACTGTCATTACCAGCAGGTATGCCGTGCATGCGGTCATAAAAGAAATTAAAAGCAGCATTATTAACCCTCCCTACCATTGTATATTGACAATCTTGCGGATAAACATTACTCCTACCACCTGGGAAGTCAGGCCCACGGCGGTTAAAAAATACCCCAGCGGGTGAGAAAAGAAATTACCCATGTATCCCGGGTTTAACAGGATTATTGCACCTGCAAGGAAAAAGGGCAGAAGGCCGATAATAATTCCTGAAATTCTTCCCTGGGCGGTAAGGGTTTTAATTTCCCGCTGTACCCGTATTCTGTCTCTTATGGTGTGGGCTATTTTATCCAGCACTTCTGCCAGGTTTCCTCCTACCTGCCGCTGAATTATCATGGCTGTTACTACCAGTTCAAGGTCTTCACTTTTAACCCGGTCGGACATGTTCTGCAGTGCGTGTTCAGTGGGGGTTCCCAGGTTTATTTCTTGCAAGGTGCGGGCAAATTCGGTTGACAGGGGCGGCGACATTTCCTGGCTCAAGCTTTTCATGGCTTGAAAAAGGCTGAATCCGGCCCGAAGAGAGTTGGCCATGGTAGAAAGAGCGCTGGAAAGCTGGTAGTTAAACTGGTTGATACGTACCCGTTTGGCCCGGTTTAAGTAGAGCATGGGAAGGAGATAAAAACCGGTCATGAAGCCGGCCAGCGCCAGTATCAGGTTGGTTACTAAAAGCAAGATAAAGGCAAGCAGTATGCTCACCACCAGCCGCAGGAGCAGGTATTCTTCAGGCCGCAGGGGTATACCGGCCTGGGATAGCTCGTTAAGCATTTTACGGCGCCATTTATTTTTGTCTTCTTTTCCTACCTGTTTTTCCTGGCGGTTTCGCCGGGGAAACACATTTAACAAGTTTTTTTTCAACTTGTTTCCTTCTTCTGCCTCAGCGTTTTTCAGACGTTGTGTTTCCTGGATTTCGGCTTCACTGAAAAACTGGTTTAGCCGTTGTTTAACTCTTTCACGTCGTTCCTGCTGGAAAGAAATCAGGCACAAGAGCAGGAAAAAAGTTGAAAGAAATGCCAGCAAAACGGCAAATTCCATAACTATCAGCCCCTTTCCGGCTTATTGCGTTGTTCCGTTTATTTTTGCAAATGACTTATTCCTGGGGAGCAAATACCCGAACGGGAATATCTACTCCCTGGGCTTCCAGGCGGCTCATGAAACGCGGGCGTATTCCCGTAGACTGGAAGCTTCCCCTGACGTTTCCGTCTTCATCGATCCCGCTTTGCTCAAACAGGAACAGATCCTGAAGAATGACTATTTCTCCTTCCATTCCTTGCACTTCAGTTATATGAGTGATTTTGCGGCTGCCGTCGCGCATGCGCATCTGGTGTACTATAATATCTACTGCCGAAGATATTTGTTCCCGGATAGCCCTGACGGGCAGGTCCATGCCAGCCATCAAAACCATGGTTTCCAGCCGGGATATCATATCCCTTGGCGAGTTTGCGTGACCGGTGGTAATGGATCCGTCGTGTCCGGTGTTCATGGCCTGAAGCATGTCCAGTGCTTCCCCGCTGCGTACCTCCCCCACTACGATCCGGTCGGGGCGCATACGCAGGGAGTTTCGGACCAGGTCGCGCAGTGTTATGGCGCCTTTTCCCTCTATATTGGGTGGACGGGACTCCAGCCGGATAACGTGCTCTTGTTGGAGCTGCAGTTCTGCGGCGTCCTCGATAGTGACAATGCGTTCTTTAGAAGGAATGAAAGAAGAAAGCACGTTAAGGGTGGTGGTTTTACCAGAACCGGTTCCCCCGGATACGATAATGTTCAACCGGCACTGCACTGCAGCTTCCAAAAATGCAGCCATTTCCAGGGTCAAAGAATTGTTGTCAATCAGGTCGTCAATGGTCAGGGGGTCGCGGGAAAACTTGCGAATGGTTATGGTGGGTCCGTCCAGCGCCAAAGGTTCAATTACGCAGTTTACACGGGAACCATCGGGCAGCCGGGCGTCAACCATGGGACTGCTTTCGTCAATACGTCTTCCCAGCGGCGTTACAATCTTTTCAATTACGTGCTTTATATGGTTGTCGTCGCGGAACTTGACTCCGCTTAATTCCAGTTTACCGTTTTTTTCTACGTATACTTGCTCAGGGCCGTTAACCATGATTTCCGAAATTTCTTCATCATCCAGTAAAGGCTGAATAGGACCGAAACCCAGGGATTCGTTGATTATTTCGTTGATAAATTTATCTTTTTCTCCCAGGGAAAGCTGTACGTTTTCTTTTTCCAGTATTTCTTTTACCAGCCCGGGGATTTTTTCAGCCAGTTTTTCCCGGGCTTCTTCCCCGGTATCATCCTGCCCCAGCTGTTCAATTAGCTTTTGATGGATACGGCTTTTCAGTTCTATCTGCGGATCACGGCTTCGCTTTTCTTCCGGTTCTTTATCTTTTTGGATGTTGGGAAAAGGAACGGTAACTTCCCTGTTCTGCTCGGCAGATTTGTTTTCTTTTATCTCTTTTTCTTTGTTTTTTTCCATCTGTTCCAGCCTTTTTAAAAGCGACATACCCTGATCGACCTCCTTTCCAAATTATCCGGCTCTATTTTTTTGCCTGGATTTGTGAGCCGGGGACTTTTTTTCTTCTCCCGGGTTAATGATTTTTTCCACCAGACGCTGTATGCTGTGGGTTAGCTCGGTGCTTTGCTGTGCCATGGTAACAGGGTCTCCTTTATTAATGGAAACAGTAACATTCTTGTCCTCCCGGGGTATACGGTGAAATATTTTGGTGCCCAGGCTTGTTTCGATATCCTCCAGCTCTACACCGTAAGAAGGGCCATCCATGTTTAAAATTACCCGGCTCTTGTCCAGGTGGCCCAGGGCTTCCAGCACGTGCAGTGTGGTCCGGGTATTTTTAATAGTAGAAAGATCAGTAAGCATGGGAAGCAAAATCATATCAGCGTGGTCAAGCGCACAAAGGGTCATTTCCTGGAACGTGCTGGGAGTATCTATAATAACGTGGTCGAAGCGCTCCTGTAGCAGGGGTATGATCTTGGAAAGATGTTCCTCCGTAACCCTTTCAGAATCCTGTGGAGTAAGCGGGGCGCTCAATACGTGTAAGCCGGAAAGGTGGCGCATAAGGTAATTGGACAGGGTGGATTCGTTGATGCCATCCGGCTCCTGGACCAAATCATCAATGGGTTTAATGTTAGAAAGGTTAAGCATAAGAGATATATCTCCAAATTGCAGGTCCAGGTCTACCAGGACAACTTCTTTTTCCTGTTTGGCCAGGGAGACGGCAAAATTTGAGGCCAAAACACTTTTGCCTACGCCACCTTTACCGGAAAATACAGTGATCAGATTTTGTTTTACCTGGCCGGCACCTTCGGTTTCGGTTACGGCTTCTTCCCCTGGTTTTTTCTGCCGTCTTTTTTCCAGGGAATAAACTTGCCTAAGAGTGCTGGCAATTTCTTCACTGGATACCGGCTTAACCATGTATTCCCGTGCCCCTGCAGCCATGGCTTTCTTCAGGTATTCGTGTTCGCCCTGGATAGAAATAATTACAATAGAAATTTCGGGGTGGGTCCTGGTAATATATTCTGTGGCGGTTATACCGTCCATAACGGGCATGTTAACGTCCATCAAAATTATGTCCGGGAGTAGTTCATCGACTTGCTGCACGGCTTCTTCACCGTTTGCCGCTTCTCCTACAACTTCCAGCCCTTCTTCAAAGTATAGAAGCCGCTTGATGTCCGTGCGAGTCCTGTCGATATCGTCAACTATCATTACTTTAATGTTCTCGTTTTGGCCACTCACGTTTTCACCTCCCTCCTGCGAAATCCTGCATTTCCCACGCTTCTGTTGGCACGCTTTGTTCATCCACCGGGGAGCGGAGCATTAAACGAATACTTCCTCTTTCTTCAGCCAGGGTAAGCGGGGATGCGTCTTCGGGTACTACCTCCAGGGTTACGGTTTCGGCGGTTTCGTGGGTATTTTGCTCTGAACCGGAGTCGTATTCCTGGCCTACAGAAAGAACCCTTATATTTTCGGTGATTATTTTACTTATAGAAGTGCTGCCTCCGTGCTCTTCTGCTTCCGACTGAACTTCCAGGGTAGCAATAACGTCAACGCGGTCTCCGGGAAGCAGCAGGCCTCCTACTGCAACTACTTCGTTTACCTCTACGGCCAGGGCCCGTTTTCCTTCACTGATCTTGTAAGCAAAGCCGTCTTCTGTCTTCCCATCCTCGGCGATCTTGTTGGCTAAAACCTGTTCCCCGCTATGTATGGCTGCCGTGGTAATACCGTTGCTTATATCTTCTATTTCACGAGCTGCCTGGGGGTGAACATACCCCGAAGGAAACTCTTTTTCCTCAAGCATTGCCGGGGAAACCCTGGTTCTGGGAGAAATATCTTCCCTGGCTACGATCACGCTGTCGTATTCCGTAGCACCTTTTACTTCCTCTTCCAGTTCCGCCAGGTAGTGGTATACGCTAACGGCAGCAATAACGGCGCACATAAGAGCCAGGATCAGATAAAACATTTTTTTGTTTTTCAACGCCATCACCCCCTTGGCTAATCGATCAATTTAATTCCTTCCAGGCCGAAATTAGAAGCCTGTGAGCCTATCTCTCCACTGGTTATCATTTCTATAAAATAACCGCGGATTTGGCTTTCATTTCCCTGGCCTTTAACTTCTTTTACCCAAAAAGCTGCGAAACCTATTATTTTTATGGATTTAACCTGGTTTTGGCTTTCTTCTTCCGGTTCAAAAACGGGTATAAACAGGATGCGCGAACATCCTTTAATTTTCTCGGTGTAACAGCTGCTGACAGAATTATTTATCCGTTCATCGATTGCTCTTTTGGTTGGGTTGGACATGTTTCCAGTTTCCGTATTGACGATGTCGCCGGTTTCCAGCTTGCCTTCATAACCTTCCTCCAGGTTTTCCTCATACCTGCTGGATCCCCCGCCACCCAGGGCCAGGGTGCCGAAATTGCCTGAGCCCAGGCCGGTTCCGTAATCACTGTTGGCACCTACTTTCAATATGTATTCCTCGCCAAAGGAAAAATTGTGGTTTTTAATACCCAGGGGGGCGGCTCCTTTTATGGCATTCAAGCTACCCGTGGCTGCCGTGGAACTTTGTTCCATTTTCAAATCTTCCTCTTCTACCAGGAGCCTGCCGAATATATAAGATACTTCTTGTTCAACCTGTACGGTAACAGTGCCGTCAGCGGGTGAGGCTTTGGCTTTTACGTTTTCTGCATCAAACCCGTTTTTTTGAGCGTAAGTCAGGGCCATGTTTTCTGCGGAGGAGGCACTTTCCGCGAGCTCGTGGATCCCGGCCAGGGCGGCTGCATCGGCGGCATTACTCAGGCGGTAGTTAACCATGTAAAATCGGCCTACGTCCACCACCAGGGCAGTCATCCCGATTAAAACTACCAGCGCGGCACAAACCATCACTATTGCTGAACCCTGTTCATTGCGCCACAAGCTCTTTAACCCGGCCATTTAGATGCCTCCTTTCCCTTCTTATTCACCTTTCATTACCTTTTATTACTTTTCTTTGATCTACCTTTACAAGGCTTCTACAACTTGATTTTTCTTGAAACTTTGTTATTCCACCCGCATGACGGCGCTGGATTCCAGCGGAAAGGGGTTGGAGAGAGCTGTTCCCCAAAGGGGAAGGGTCATGGGCAGCTCGTAACTCACTTCAACCTCCATGGGGTCACCGGTAAAACGATTTTCCGAAGAGGGGTTTATCTCCAGGGAAAGATTATCTTCGGATAAAGATGCAGCGCGCTGCCGGATGGCTTCTTCTATGTGGTCATCTTCCGCCCCTACGGCTCCCATCCTGGCACCTTCTCGCGCTGCATGGGTGATAGTCAGGTAAGCGTGGCTGATTCGCCCGAATTCCACTACTCCCCAAAGAAGCATGAGGAGCAGGGGAAGAACCAGTGCCATTTCCACCAGGGTTTGTCCCCTGCTCTCTTCAAGTATTCTCCTAAGGGTATTCATTTTGCATACCTCCCCGGAGAAAAAAGTCCCTCCCGGTCCGTGTTGAGGGACCGCTGCGTAAAATTTTATTCTCCACCGCTTAATGCATCCGTTACTTCGTCAAATATGGCTTCTACTTCGTCTCCCAACAGGGTCAACGCTCCAATGACAACTACGGCTATCAGGGCCAGGATCAACCCGTATTCTACCAGCCCCTGGCCTTCCTCGTTATTAAATACATCCTTAATCCACCGGCATGCCTTCAAATACATGAGGTTAAGCGTCATAATTTTTCACCTCCAAATAGTTTATTCATATCATAGCACAGCGGGAAAAAATAGTAATCGACCGTAGAGCTTATTTTAACTGGGACCCTGGTCCTAAATTAGATTAAGAAGTTCTTCTGGTTGAATAAGTAGCCTGCTGTGCTATTGAAAAAACCCGGTTATTTCTTGAAACATGGACTGTACTTCTTCGCCTAAAAAGGCAAGGGCACTGATTACCACCAGGGCAATAAAGGTTAATATTAACCCGTATTCTACCAGCCCCTGCCCTTGTTCGTGGTAGATAATATCTTTAATTCCCCGTTTTGTTTTGTGGTACATGCTTTTAAGATGCAATATCATCACCTCCAAACTGGTAGTATATAAATATTAGCATGAATAAAAATGAATGTAATCGACTGTAGAGCTTATTTTGGCCGGGACTAAAGTCCTAAAATAGTTTCACCTTTTAGGAGGTAAGAGGTGAGAGATAAGAGGTAAGAGGAGAGCAGGTAAGAGAAAAGGGGATATAGGGGGATAAAGGAAAGAAAAACCCTTATTAAATTACAGCTGAACCAGCTTGTGCTTGATGGCATATAGAACCGCCTGGGTGCGGTCGTTTACTTCCAGCTTGCGGAATATATTGGTAGTATGGTTTTTAACTGTCTTTTCGCTAATAAACAGTTTTTCAGCAATACTTTTATTGCTTTCTCCCTGTACAATTTCTTTTAAAATCTCCAGCTCCCTGTCGCTTAGTTTATTCCTGATATCTTGGGCCGAAGCATGGTCCTTCCATTCTTCCATCAGTTTGCCGCCTATCCTCTGATCAATAATGGTTTCTCCTGCAGCTACTTTTTTAATTACTTCCAGCAATTCGTCCGCGCTTATATCTTTTAACAGGTAACCGGAAACCCCGGTATTTAAAAGCTCAAGTATATACTCCCGGTCATCGTGAATGGTAAGTATTATAACTGCGATTTCGTGGGTTTTTTCTCTGATCTGCCTGGTGGCTTCTATACCGTTAGTACCGGGCATGTTTATATCCATGAGCACAATATCAGGTTTTGTTTTTAAAGCAAGTGATATTGCTTCTTCCCCGTTGGAAGCTTCTCCTACAATAGTAATGCTTTCATCCATGGTGATAATTTTTTGCAGGCCGTCTCTAACCAGGGTGTGGTCATCGGCAATGAGTAATTTAATACCCATAACACAACTCCTTTATTCGTTTTTTATCGGTATTTGCACGAAAATCTCCGTTCCCCTGCCCGGTTTTGAATCAAGCTTCATCTTGCCTTCCAGCAGTTCCACACGTTCCTGCATCCCCATCAGCCCAAAAGAATTATCGTCGTATTCCTCTTCAATTTCAAAGCCTTTCCCGTTGTCCCGCACAACAATATTTGCCACATTTTCCGTAATTTCAACTTTAACGTGGACGTGAGTGGCTTCTGCGTGTTTGACCACGTTGCTGAGTGCTTCCTGTATAACTCGGAAAATGGCGGTTTCCAGCCCTTTTAGCCTTTTACTTTGTGCCCCGGGGGTGCTGAATTCTACGGTTATCTGGTGCTTTTCCTGGAAGTCGGCCAGGTAGCGCTTTAGTGTGGCAATGATTCCCAGGTCATCCAGAACCATGGGCCGCAGGTCGAAAATAATCTGTCGTATTTCGTTAAGGCTTCCCCGTACCATTTCTTTTAGTTCATGCAGCTCTCCCTGAAGATCCTGTGGGTTATGCTCCAGAAGTTTCTCGCAGATTTCTGCCCGCAAAACCAGGTTGGCCAGGGATTGAGCCGGGCCGTCATGTATTTCCCGGGCCACCCTCTTTCGTTCTTCTTCCTGGGCCAGGATAATCCGCAGTCCAAGCTGCTGTTTCTGTTGAAGTTTTTCCACCTGGTTCCCTATGCCTTGCAGGTTGCCCAGCAGGTATTTAAGGGCCACGCTTACCTTGTTTACAAGTTGCTCCGCTTTTTCCAGGGTTTCATTTAAACGGCGCAGGGTAACCTCCATCTGATCGCGGCGTATACGCAGCTGTTTCTCCCGTTCACTTTTTTCACTCAACTCGTTTTGTAGTTTGTGGGCTTTTTCGTAAGCACTACGTATGTCTTCTTCTGTGTATTCTTGAAAATTGCGGCTTACATTCATCAAGTGTACGCGTGCCTGCTTTTCCTGTTCCTGTAGGCGGTCTACTTCATCTATGGTTTCCAGCAGTTCTTCCTTTAATCGCGCCAGTTCTTTTTGGATGCTATCCCTTTCTTCCCGGGCGTTTTCGGCAATATCCGTAATATTGTTGCGTCCTTTTTCTACTTCTTCAATAGTTTGTTTGATAACCTTGTCCAGGGTTTTTAAATCCAAACAATCCACTCCTGTTTTCGTGTGTAGTGATTTTATTCCACTTTTAAGTCCCATCTTCCTTTTAAAAGGCAGGAAAAAATTATTGCAATGTTTTAAAAATAGATAAAGTATATACTAAATCCTTTAATTTCTCTCCGGAATCTATACCTTGATTGTATCTTAATTATACCCTTAAATCCGGAGCAGGTGGGGAATTTAATAATATGCCTCTACATATTGTTAGGGAATTAGGGGCCTGTAGTAAAACAGGTATTTATTAGACAAGTTTTTTTACACAGTAACCATATCGGCTGGCGATATAAATTGATATTACTGCCCGGGGTTCGGGTTAAGCAAAGAAATAAAAACTTTTTCACGTTGAGCCGGTAAAATAAAATTTATGTAGTATTATTCATACAAACAACAAATACTATAGCCGGGGTGATAATGGTATGAAACTGAAAAATAAAATTACAGTCATATTAATTATTTTTGCCATGATACTCGTTGCAGCCGGCTGTGAGACCCAAGAAGAAGAGGAGGAAAACGGTGGAGAAGGAAACGGGATAGATGAAGAAACACTGGAAAATCTCAATGAAACTGAAGACAGCGTGATGGAAATAATGAAATATGCCGATCTGGTACCGGTTTTAGAAGGAAAAGTATCACCAAAAAAAGGTGAAGGCGAGGAAGAGGAAGAGGAAGAGGAAGATGAAGAAGATGAAAAGGATGAAGGCAATGAAAACAACGGTGAAGAAGAAGAAAACTATGAAAATAACAGCTTTAAAGAAAATTTAACCTTCGAAGAGACTATCCTGGGAGAAACCATAAAAAGAGAAATGGAAGCAAAAGAAGATGAAGAAGACAACGATGAAAATGGGGAAGATTCACTTCCCGGGGATGCAGGCGAAGCGTGGCAGGAGATTAAAGATACGCTGGCTGAATTACGCAACCAGTGGGATGAATTAAAACCGGTTCTTAAGCGTGAAAATGTTCGCCCGGGCGAAATAGAGCTTTTTGGGGAAACCGTGGATGAATTAACCATTGCCACTACGCAGCAAGATTGTTTATCGGTTCTGGAGACTGCAAATCAGTTAACAGGATACCTGGCCGGGTTTAAGGCCCCGTTTGCCGACAATGCCACATCTGCTGCGTATGAGCTAAAATACTATACCAGGAGTGTTAACCTTGCTGCGGCAGAGGGCGATTTTGACCTGGCTGTGGAACACCTGAAAGAGATGGAAAAGCTGGGAGATGGGTTGGAAGATGACTTAGAGGAAAAAGACGAGGAAGAGATATATGAAGAATTTGAGGAATCCCTGGAAGAACTGGAAAGAGCGGTGGAAAAGAATAACCTGGACCTGGTAAAAATTGCGGCTGCGGAAGTTATGGAAAATGTAGTAGAGATGATTGAAGAAGTAGAACCGGATAACGAATAAAGGCGGAGGTCCGATTCTGAGCCGGCGTGTAACCAAAAAGATAAAACTTTGTAACACAAGTGTAATAATGGTATTGTACAATACTTACTGTACAATACCTGGCGGTCAAAGTAACTTGGAGAAATTAATAGGGGCTGTTTCTGTTTTTGGGGAACAGCCCCTGTTTACCATGTTCTATTATATGAAATTAAAAGTATAATAATTGTAACTATTAGTATACTTTAGTACGCTAAGGGAAGGGATGAATAAAAATTGCTTTATTTAGATCAGGGTTCTATTAAGCTGGAGGAGAAACAAGTTGTATTCGGCTTACCCCGGGAAGTATCTTTTAAAGGGGTCGAAGATTACGTAGATAGAGCTTTACAGAACATTAATTTAAAAGTGGTTTACAGGCCCGCCTATATTGAAGGAAGGGAAAAAAGCAGGGTAAATATTGACGGCATCTGGTTTTCCAGTGGGGTTTTGAGTTTAAACCTGGAAGAAGTAGAAAGAGTGTTTCCTTATATTATTACTTGTGGACAAGGGTTTGACGAAATGAGCGCTTCTTTGGAGATGCTGGAGCGCTATTACCTGGATGTTATTGCTAATACCATGTTAAGGCTGGGTCAGGAGCGGCTCAGGGAGATTATCCGGGAAAAATATAAACTGGAGAAAACCTCCCGTATGAACCCGGGTTCTCTGCAAGACTGGCCCCTGGAACAGCAAAAGCAGTTGTTTAAGCTGCTGGGTGAAGAAGAAATTATGTGCAACCTCCAGGTAAGGTTAACGGACAGTTATCTGATGTTACCTCAAAAATCAGTGGCAGGTATTATTTACCCTACCGAATTTAGTTTTGAGAGCTGCCAGCTTTGCAACAGGGAAAACTGCCCCCAGAGGAGAGCTCCTTTTGACGAAAACAAGTGGAAGCAGTACTATTCTTACTGTTAATGTGGTAAAAGGATGATGATATATGGTTAATAAAAAGGCACCGCCATCTATTGATAAATGGCTCAAAGAAGCCAAATCTGATTCTGTTGCTGCAAAAGTTGGCATGTTCTTGGTTCATAATGGTGTTGTACGCCAAACCCCTAAAACTAAGGTTCGTGAGGGGATTAATGAAGGTTCGTTGGTGAAGGGAATGGAATTTTCATATGACGCAGGGAAAGTGGATGAAGCAATCACGGAAACCTATAAGATGGAGGGCATATTTTATGTTAAGGTGTGGCTTAATGAAGGCAAGCTCGAGGTTGGGGATGACATTATGTATCTTTTAATAGGTGGAGATATTAGATCTCATGTTGTAGATGCACTTCAATTTCTGGTTGGAAAAATTAAAAATGAATGTGTTACGGAAAAAGAATTAAGAGCCTGACTTTGAAGATAACTTGACGGTAGCTCTAAAATTAGTTATGATAAGGGCACCGGGCATACCATATGCGCCTGTAGCTCAGGGGGAGAGCGCCTGCTTGACGCGCAGGAGGCCGGAGGTTCGAAACCTCCCGGGCGCACCAGAAATAAAGATTTATATGGCGGGGATATACAATTCCCGCCATATTTAAATGTGGGGGCTTTTCCTCTCACCTGTAACATCTTACTACCTGAGTAGTTGCTTTCGAGCTTTATTATCCACTAACCTGCCTTGCCTCCTTGATGAAAAGTGGCGACTGCTATAAAATTAAATCAGGTAGCTTCAAATATCTATTTAAATATTTGCCGGAGGGGGGAGAAAGTTGCCCGCCAACCTTAGTCCTCAGTATTACGAGGCGGAAGAGGCGTACCGTCGTGCCAAAACGCCTGAAGATAAAATGGCGGCTTTGCAAGAGATGCTGTCTGCTATACCCAAGCACAAAGGAACTGAAAAGCTCCAGGCGGATATAAAGAAAAAAATATCCCAGTTGAAAGAAGAAAGCAGTAAAAAGAAAAAGCCCGGGAAAAGCACTTACAACCCTTTCAGCGTGGAAAAGCAGGGAGCAGGCCAGGTTGTGCTTGCAGGATACCCCAACAGCGGCAAATCCTCCCTGGTTGCTTCGCTTACGCGGGCTAAGGCCAGGGTGACCGATTTCCCTTACGCCACTTCTGTTCCCCTGGCAGGTATGATGCCGTATAAAGACACGGCAGTTCAGCTGGTGGATACGCCGCCGGTTACCAGGGAGATGGTGCCCCCTGGTTTAATGGGCACAATTAAAGAAGCCGATGCTGTTTTGCTGGTGATAGATGCTGCTTCGGATGATTGCCTGGAACAGTTGGAAGGTCTCCTGGAGCTGCTCCAGGAGAAAGACGTTATTGACCTATCCGAAGAAGGGGAAATAGTGGCTCCCAAGCCTTTTTTAACGGTAGGGATGAAGGCTGATCAGCCCGATACGGAAATTAACCTGGAATTATTAAAGGAATATAATCCAAGTATAGATATCCGGGGCATTTCGGTGGAAGGCAATGGCCTGGAAGAATTAAGGGAAAACCTGTTTAAAATACTGGAGGTAATCCGGGTATACGGTAAAGCACAGGGAAGGCCTGCGGATACAGACAGGCCTTTTATATTAAGAAAAGGAAGCACCGTAACTGATTTTGCAGCCAGCATTCACAAAGATTTTCCCCGCCGGATGAAAAGCGCCTTGGTTTGGGGTTCGGCGCGTTTTGAAGGCCAGGCAGTGGCCCGGGATTATGTGCTGCAAGACCAGGATATTGTAGAGTTGCATGTGGATTGATCAGATGTCACTGGTAAAGTTCATCTGACTTGATAAATATATCATATAGAAATTAAAAGCTGGAGGTCTGCAGATGAAAATTGTGGTGTTAGGCGGCGCCGGGGATATGGCACAGAGGGCGGTAAAAGACCTGGTGCGGCAGGAAGATGTAAGTAAACTTACTATTGCCGATATTAACCGGGAAAAGGCTGCTGCATTGGCCGGGGAGTTAAATAACTCTAAAGTGGAGGTCATACCTCTCGATGCAGAGAATCACGCGGATATGGTTGATAAAATTAAGGATTACGATGTGGCCTGCGGGGGAGTAGGCCCTTTTTATCGCTTTGAGAAAAAAGTGGTATCGGCCTGTATAGAAGCGGGAGTAGATTATGTCAGCATATGTGACGACCACGATGCGGTTAAATCCGTGTTGCCCCTGGATGATATGGCTAAAGAAAGAAAAGTAAGGGTTATAACCGGCATGGGGTGGACCCCGGGGTTGACCAACATGCTTGCCCGGGAAGGATACGAAGCTCTGCAGGAGGTAAAAGAAATAAACGTCTACTGGGGCGGAAGCGCAAACGATTCCCAGGGTTTTGCAGTTATACTTCACACCTTACACATCTTTGACGGAAGGGTGCCTGTTTTTTCCGAAGGAAGGGAAATAGAAGTGGAAGCAGGTAGCGAAGCTGAAGCGGTAGATTTTGGCGGTTCGCTGGGCAGGATGCTTACATTTAACGTTGGCCACCCTGAACCTGTTACTATTCCGCGCTACCTGTCTCAACTTGAAACAGTCACCCTTAAAGGCGGCCTTAAAGAAAACTATCTTAACCGCTTTACCAGGTTTTTAGCCAAAATGCGTTTAATCAATACTCCCCGTAAAAAACATGTGCTGGGCAAAATAGTTGTTGCCTTCCTGCCCCTTTTGCACAGGCTGGATAAATCAGTTTCTTATTCGGGAACACGCGTGGAGGTAACCGGTTATAAAGATGACCGGAAAGTTAAACTGGTATTTCGCGCCGTGGACCACATGAATAATCTTACCGGCCTGCCTCTTTCTATTGGTGCCTTGATGCTGGGAAGAGGAGAAATTGACCGCAAGGGTGTATTTGCCCCGGAAGCCGATGGTGGCGTTGCTCCGGCTTTATTCAGAGAATATCTTGACGCACGGGGAGTGCAGGTAAACAGGGATGAAGAACCCCTGTAGTTTGAGAGTTAAAAAATTATAAAAGATATTTTTCCCCCTTTGTTTTTAACCACATATAATATTTAGGAAAGGAAAGATTCACAGCGTATCCCGGTGGAGCGAGGCAGGTGTGATTACTCCTACCGGTTGAAATGCCGCTGTGACTACTGTGCGCTGTAGAGGGGGAGCGAATGGAGATTGAATACATTAAGGCTTGTTTTCCATGAAGCCTGTCGGGGACTTATTGATGAATTAGAGGAAATGTATAGAAAAAATAATGACATGCTTAATTTAAACCTGGGAGCTTCAAGTAGTGGGGAAAAATTAATTTTGCAGCTTACCTGGGAAAAAAACCGGGAGCACGACGTTATTGTTGAGCTGGTTGATACTTTGTATAGATGTATTACCGGTCGGCTAAAGCTGGTATTTATAGAAGATATACTAAAGAAAAACGGGGGCATTCTTTCTTTAGAAGAAAGAGAAGAAATCATGAACCGGATTAAAAACGGAGCCGCGGAAGAACCGGAGGCCCCGGAGGTAAAAAAAGAACTTATTGATTACCTGCATGAAGGGAGGTCTTATCTGGACCTGGATGGGTTTGCCCGGTTTCGCCTGATAAATTACTTGCAAAATATAGAAAGAATGGTTTATTCGTATATTGGGGATTACCTGGAAGAAAGGAGAAGGTATACTTATCTGGGTATCTTGAGGATGCAGCTGGAGATGCGTTCTTCACGTGTAGAGGTTATTCATATGGATGTTGATTCGGCAGGGGATCTGTATCTTTCTGACGAGATTTCGGCAGGGACGCGGAGAATGACCCCTTTTCAATTTTGGAGGAAAAAAGAAAAAGAGTTTCAGGAAACCGTGGTTAATGTGCTGGTAAGCCTGGCACCCCGCAAACTGGTTTTGCACAGGAACATGATATATCTTCTACACCTTTCTTCTACCCTGGAGAGCGTTTTTAAGGAAAGAATAGTATTTTGCAAAGAGTGTAGCTGCTGCCGGGGGTATACTCCGGAGCTGCACCCCGAATATTAGCATAATAACCTGGCTCCGTTCTTTTACGGTTTATACCATTAATGTTATGGTTAAATGCCTGGCTTGACATACTAAAGGACAAGTTTTATTATGTACTGTATTCGTAGTAATTCCGTATAATGGGGGCGATCTGTTGGAATACGTAAAAGTTGCTGTTGAAGAAAACGGGGAACACGAATTTCCCAGTGGGGTTCCCCTGGTCGAAGTAGGGGAAAAAATATCACCCAAAGTTACCAGGAAAGCGGTAGCAGCGCAGGTGGACGGGGAGGTAGTAGATTTAAACACTCCCTTGTACCAATCTTGCAGGGTAGGATTTGTTCCTTTTGAAGAAGAAGATGGGGCAAAAGTTTACTGGCATACTACCAGCCATGTACTGGCCCAGGCGGTAAAAAGGCTTTATCCCGGAGCCAGGCTGGGGATAGGGCCTCCCATAAAAAACGGTTTTTACTACGACTTTCATTTTCCCGAGCCCATATCTTCCGACGATTTAGAGTTAATAGAGAAGGAAATGGAAAAAATCGTGCAAGAGGATCTTAATATAGAAAAGCTGGTCATGGATAAAGAAGAAGCCCTGGAACATTTCCGTAGCCAGGGTGAAGCATACAAGCAGGAACTGGTAGAAGAGATGCAGGAAGGGGAAAGCATTTCTTTTTACCGCCAGGGAGAGTTCATGGATTTATGCACCGGCCCCCACCTTCCTTCTACTGGCCTGGTTAAAGCTTTCAAACTTACCAGTCTGGCGGGTGCATACTGGCGGGGTAGCGAGAAAAACCCCATGCTGCAGCGTATATACGGGGTATCCTTCCCCTCCCCCAAGGAGTTAAAAAAGCATCTGCAACTCATGGAAGAAGCAAAAAAGAGGGATCACCGCAGGCTGGGTAAGGAGCTGGATCTTTTCAGCCTTCAAGAGGAAGGGCCCGGTTTCCCTTTTTTCCACCCTAACGGCATGGTAGTGTGGAACGAGCTGGAAGATTTCTGGCGCAGGGAGCATCGCAATGCCGGTTACCAGGAAATAAAGACTCCCCTGCTTTTAAACAGCAGCCTCTGGAGGCGCTCCGGGCACTGGGACCATTACCGGGAAAACATGTATTTTACCAGCATTGATGAGCAGGATTACGCGGTAAAGCCCATGAACTGCCCCGGGGCCATGCTGGTGTACCTTTCTAACATGTACAGCTACCGGGATTTTCCTATCCGTATTGCCGAGCTGGGGCAAGTGCATCGCCACGAGCTATCCGGAACCCTGCACGGTTTAATGCGTGTACGCAGCTTTATACAGGACGACGCCCACATTTTCATGCTTCCCGGGCAAGTGGAGGAAGAAACTGCCGGTATTATTGAGCTGATAGACAGGTTTTACCGTATTTTTGGCTTTTCATACGAAGTGGAACTCTCCACCCGGCCTGAAAAGTCAATGGGTTCACAAGAAATGTGGGACCGGGCTACTTCTATATTAAAAAATGTGCTGGAAGATAAAAATATTTCTTACCGCATAAATGAAGGTGACGGAGCGTTTTATGGTCCCAAAATAGATTTTCACCTGCAGGACTGTCTGGACCGTACCTGGCAGTGTGGAACCGTGCAGCTGGACTTCCAGATGCCCGAAAAATTTGACTTGACCTACGTTGGCCAGGACGGGGCCAAACACCGCCCGGTCATTATTCACCGTGTAGTTTATGGTGCCATGGAAAGGTTTATGGCGCTTTTAATAGAACATTTTGCCGGGGCTTTTCCACCCTGGCTGGCTCCGCTTCAGGCCGTGGTTCTACCCCTTACGGACCGGCAGCATTCTGCAGCGGGAGAAGTTGTAGAGCGGCTTAAGGTGCAGGAAGGTTTCCGCGTAGAAGGGGATTACCGTAACGAGAAGCTGGGCTATAAAATAAGGGAGGCACAACTCAAAAAGATACCGTATATGCTGGTTATTGGGGAGAAAGAAGAGGAAACTGGCCAGGTAGCTTTGCGCCAGAGGGGTAAGGGCGACCTGGGGCCGGTAGAGCTGGATTACTTTACAGGCAAGCTTCGCCGGGAGATAGAGGAGAAAATAATTATTTGACTTTCCCGGCTCTTTCTGTTAGTATAATTTTTGTTAAAGTAAATCAAGTTTTAAAGGCCTTAAATAAAGTAGAAGCCACTGCTTCTCACCTTGGGACGTTGGAGATGGGACGTTGGAGAACAGTTACCAGGGTAAATATGTTCTTGCGAGCTGGCAAGCAGGTGGCGTATTCTACCTGTTTTTTTTGGCCTTGTGCATGCCATTTAATGGAAGAAAGATAAACTTAGGAGGTGACAGGTGATTAGTAAAGATCACTGGGTTAACGAGAATATCAAGGCCAAAGAGGTGAGGTTAATAGACACGGACGGGACGCAGCTGGGAGTGTTAAAAAAAGATGAAGCGCTGGAAATAGCACAAAAGAAAAACCTTGACCTGGTAAATGTTGCTCCGACGGCCAAACCGCCGGTATGCCGGATAATGGATTATGGAAAGTATCAGTACGAGAAAAGCAAACGCGAGAAAGAAGCGCGTAAAAAACAAAAAACAGTATCGGTCAAAGAAGTTAAAGTCCGGCCTAATATCGAAGAACATGATTTCCAGGTAAAAATTAAAAACGGCAGAAAATTTTTAGAGCAGGGGGATAAGGTAAAAGTAACGGTTATGTTCCGGGGAAGGGAAGTTACACACCCGGAAAACGGTAAAGAGTTGTGTGACAAGCTGGCTGAAGAACTGGAAGATTGCGCAACGATAGAGAAAAAGCCCAAGCTGGAGGGTAAAAACATGATCATGATACTCTCCCCCAGGGCTACCTAGCCTTGCCTTGCAATTTTTCATTTAATTAATAATTAATATTTATTATTATTCCGGCCTGCTCCGGCGTTAGCCTGTTTGCTCAATTTTAAATTATAATATATTACGGAGGGTTTATTTATGCCTAAAATGAAAACGCACCGTGGAGCTAAAAAGCGTTTTTCCCGCACCGGTAGCGGAAAGATAAAAAGAAACAGGGCTTTTGGCAGCCACCTCCTGGAGAAAAAGGGTAAAAGGCGCAAGCGACGTCTTCGCCAGTCTACCACGGTGGATAAGGCTGACCAGAAACGTATAGGAAAACTTTTGCCTTACCAGTAAGTGAGTGTAGTTATTTATAATTAAAATAACCCGTAATGGTAAAACAAGCATGGAGGAGGTGTCATCATGCCCAGAGTAAAAAGAGGGAATGTGGCTCGCAAAAAGAGGAAAAAAGTCTTAAAAATGGCCAGGGGCTATTATGGCCTAAAGAGTAAAATATACCGTATTGCCAACCAGCAGGTAATGAAATCGCTGCAGTACGCTTATAGGGACCGCCGCCAGAGAAAAAGAGATTTCCGCAAGCTTTGGATAACCCGTATAAACGCGGCAGCAAGAGCTAACGGGTTAACTTACAGCCGCTTTTTAAAAGGTTTAAAAAATGCGGGAGTTGATATTAACCGCAAGATGCTGGCTGATATGGCTGTTAACGACAAAGAAAGCTTTAGCGAGCTGGCCAGGGTAGCCAGGGAGAATCAGTAAGTGAAAAAGTAATATCATAATATTACCTGTTAGAAGCTAAAAACAGCTAACTACTAAAAACAGCGTAACTACTCAAGCCAAGTAAAAGTAAGTTAAGAGGCATGCTGCGCCTGCGGGGACGGTTCGTATTGGGATCATTCGGAAGTTTTGTGCGTAAAAGAGC
>Ga0207421_10001318_pt1 | contig 32175 bp, 36 predicted proteins | sample SodLakKL_010_SED_4_FD_187542 | JGI IMG/M metagenome (GOLD analysis project Ga0207421, IMG submission 187542) | Alkaline sediment microbial communities from Lake Tanatar, Kulunda Steppe, Russia - 8KL_010_SED (SPAdes) (version 2) | ecosystem: Environmental > Aquatic > Non-marine Saline and...
ATCTGTTATTTTCACGCGACAAGTATTATACTACCATCTATAATTTAGATTGTCAAGGAATTTATAAACTTATTTTTAAAAAAATAGGGCTGGATTTTACTCCAGCCTATATTAATTTCATATTAGTCTTTTTCTTTTAAATTTAGGTCTTCATCTTCTTCTTCATCGAAATCAATTTTTGCCAGAGATACAACTCTATCTCCTTCATTCAACGAGATAACCTTAACTCCCTGTGTATTTCTACTTATACATGAAATATCATCTATCTCTACTCTAATCATGATCCCATCCTGGGTAATAATCAATAATTCCTGTTCAGTATCAACTATTTTAGACTGCACAAGTTTACCGATTTTATCAGATAGTTTAGCAGTAATTACACCTTTACCTGCTCTATGTTGAGACCTAAACTCTTCTAATGAAGTTCTTTTACCATAACCATTATCTGTTATTACGAAAAGATCTTTGCCTTCATTTGATAAACCAATACCTATTACTTCATCATCATCCTCTAAATCAATAGCTTTAACTCCGATAGAGTTTCTAGCAGTATCTCTTACATCATCTACAGGAAAACGAATACTCTTACCATTCCGAGAAGTAATAATGATATCCTCGTCATTATAGGCAAATTTAACATCTACCAACTCATCATCATCACGGATCTGAATTCCCTGGAGACCTGTATAATTAGTATCATACTCACTTAAAGCAGTCTTTTTAATTATACCCTGTTTAGTTACCTTTACAAGATATCTATCTTCATCAAATTCTTCTACAGGTATAATTGCATTTATTTTCTCTCCTTCTTCTAAATCCAGGAGATTAATTATAGCAGTACCTCTCGCCTGTCTACCGGCTTCAGGTATCTGATAACCTTTTAGTCTGTATACCTGGCCATTACTTGTAAAAAAGAGGAATGTTCTATGAGTTGTAGCAGTAAAGATATTGGCAACAAAATCATTTTCCCTTGTACTTATACCAATAATCCCTTTGCCGCCTCTCCTCTGGCTCCTATAGGTATCAAGGGGCATTCTTTTTATATATCCAAAGTGGGTTAAAGCAACGACTATATTTTCTTCTTCTATGAGATCTTCTATATCTAAACTTACATCCTGATTTAAAATATTAGTTCTCCGTTCATCTTTGTAAGTCTCTTTTACTTCTAATAATTCATCCCGGATTAACTTAACAAGTTTTTCTTCACTTGAAAGGATGCTTCTTAAATAAGCTATAGTTTCCTGTAATTCACTATATTCTGATTCAATCTTATCTCTTTCTAAACCAGTTAACCTCTTAAGTTGCATACTTAAAATAGCCTGAGACTGTCTTTCAGATAAACTAAATTTATCCTGTAATTGCTGAGAAGCAGTATCACTATCTGGAGCTTTTTTGATTAATTCAACAACTTCATCAATATCTTTTAAAGCTATCCTAAATCCAGCTAAGATATGAGCCCGATCTTCAGCTTTATTTAAATCATAAATAGTTCTTCTTCTAACGACTTCTTTTTGGTGTTGTAAATAATGATGAAGCATCTCTTTTAAAGATAAAACCTTAGGCTGATTATCTACTAATGCCAGCATAATAATACTAAAAGTATCCTGAAGTTGAGTATGTTTAAAAAGCTGATTTAATAAAACATCAGGGTTAGCATTATTTTTTAATTCAATAACTATTCTCATTCCATCTCTATCAGATTCATCTCTTAAATCTCTAATTCCATCTAGTTTTTCATCTTTTACAAGATCTGCTATTTTAGTTATTAATTTAGCTTTATTAACCTGATAAGGTAACTCATCAACAATAATAGTCGGACTACTACTTTCCCTATCAATAACTCTGGTCTTGGCCCTTACCCTTACTTTACCTCGACCAGTTCGATAGGCCTTAATTATCTCATCTCTATTCATAATTGAACCGCCAGTTGGGAAATCAGGCCCTTTAATTGATTCCATTAATTCAGTTATTCCAATATTTGAGTTATCTATTAGCTTAATTACACCTTCAATAACTTCTTCTAAATTATGTGGCGGTATACTGGTAGCCATACCAACAGCTATACCAGAGCTACCATTTATCAATAAGTTAGGAATTCTTGATGGTAAAACTTCCGGTTCCTCTAAAGTATCATCAAAGTTACCTTTAAAATTAACTGTATCTTTATCTATATCTTTTAATAATTCTTCAGAAATTTTAGCCATTCTTGCTTCTGTATATCTCATGGCTGCAGCAGAATCTCCATCTACTGAGCCAAAGTTACCATGACCGTCAACTAATGGATACCTATAAGAAAAATCCTGGGCCATCCTTACCATAGCATCATAGACTGAAGTATCTCCATGAGGGTGATACTTACCTAAAACCTCTCCAACAATCCTAGCGGATTTTTTATGGGAAGACCTTGAAGTTATATTTAAATCCTTTAATGCATATAATATTCTTCTATGGACAGGCTTTAAACCATCTCTAACATCTGGTAAAGCTCTTCCTACAATAACACTCATAGCATAATCTAAATATGCATCTTTCATTTCATCATCAATGGCTACCTGTCTAATATTTTCTTTTAACATTTAAAATTCCACCTACCTTTACATCTAAACTATTTAACTCTAATTTATACATCAAGATTATCAACCTCATGGGCATGTTCTTCTATAAATTTCCTCCTGGGACTTACTCTATCTCCCATAAGAGTAGTGAAAGTTTCATCTGCTAGAATAGCATCTTCTATCTCTACCCTCAAGAGCAATCTTTGTTCAGGGGCCATCGTTGTATCCCAGAGTTGACCAGGATTCATCTCTCCTAAACCCTTATACCTCTGCAATGAGAAGTTTTTGCCTTCATTTTCACCTAATAATTCCTTTAGAGCTCTCTCATTATATGCATATTCTTCTTTTCTGCCAATTTTCACCTTATATAGCGGAGGTTGAGCAATATATATTCTACCATTAGCTAATAGAGGTTCCATATACCTATAAAAGAATGTTAAAAGTAAAGTTCTTATATGGGCACCGTCAACATCAGCATCAGTCATTATAATTATCTTGCCGTAACGGAGTTTTTCAAGATCAAACTCTTCTCCAACTCCTGTTCCTATAGCAGTAATTAATGACCTTATCTCTTTATTATTTAAGATTTTATTCAAACGTGCCTTTTCAACATTTAAAATTTTACCTCTCAAAGGAAGAATAGCCTGGAATTTTCTATCCCTACCCTGTTTAGCTGATCCACCAGCAGAATCACCCTCAACTATATAAAGCTCAGATTCTTCCTTGTCTTTTGAAGAACAGTCAGCAAGTTTTCCAGGTAATGCAGTTGAAGTTAAAGCACCTTTTCTCCTGGTTAAATCTCTGGCTTTTTTAGCAGCTTTTCTTGCTCTAGCAGCCTGTAATGCCTTTTCAACAATAGTCTTTGCTACAGCAGGATTCTCCTCTAAAAATATCTTTAAGTGTTTACTTAATGCAGAATCAACAAAACCTCTTATTTCACTATTTCCTAGCTTGGTCTTAGTCTGGCCTTCAAATTGAGGATCAGCTAATTTAACACTTATGATTGCCATTAAACCTTCTCTAATATCTTCACCTTTAAAATTATCATCACTGTCTTTTAAAATATTTTTACCCCGGGCATAATCATTCACAGTCCTTGTTAAAGCACTCTTAAAACCACTTAAATGAGTTCCACCCTCTTTGGTATTTATATTATTGGCAAAACTAAATATATTTTCATTAAATCCATTATTATATTGAATGGAAATCTCTAATTCATGTTCATCTGCCTCTTCATGAATGTAGATTGGATCAGGAAATAATGTCTTCTTATTTTTATTTAAATTCTTGACAAATGATATAATACCGCCTTCATAGCAATATTCATTTACTTTATTTTCGTCCTGACGGCTATCTATAAATCTAATCTTAAGTCCTCTATTTAAATATGCCAGTTCTTTAAATCTCTGAGAAAGCACCTTATATTTAAAGTTTATCTCATTAAAAATATCTTCATCTGGCTTAAATGTTATTTTAGTTCCAGTATTATCCCCTGAAAAACTATCAACTATCTCTAAATCAGAGACGGTAATTCCCTTTTCATATCTCTGTTTGTAAACATTTCCATCTTTCCAGTTGATTTTTACCTCTAACCATTCAGATAGTGCATTTACTACAGAAACACCGACACCATGTAATCCACCAGAAACTTTATAGCCTTCACCACCAAATTTACCACCAGCATGGAGAGTTGTCATGACTACTTCAACTGCTGGCCTATTAATTTTTGGATGAGTTTCTATCGGTATTCCTCTACCATTATCACTTACTTCAACAATATTTCCTTCTTTAAGCTCAATATTTACAATATCGCAATAACCGCTCATAGCTTCATCAATACTGTTATCAACAACTTCATATACCAGATGATGCAAACCCTCAAGAGCAGTTGATCCTATATACATTCCTGGTCTTTTCCTAACTGCTTCTAGACCTTCAAGAACCTGAATATCTTCCGCTTCATATCTGCGTTCATCGATCATAACCATCAAACTCCTCCATTTTCACTGATCAAATTTTTCAATCTATCCTCTAGAGTATTAGTAGAAATAATTGAATAATAAATTTTTTCTCCAGTCAGAATAAAAGATCTAATTTTTGAATTATTTTTTGTCTGATCAATAATAAAACCTTCTTCATCAGCCATCTTTAAAAACTCATCTGTAATCTTACTATCAGTTACTGATTCAATATCTCCAAGAAAAACTATATCCTTAGCTGGAATCATATTTCCATCGCCAATATGTAAAAACAAAATCTGACACCACCTTTAATAAAACTTACCAGATTTAATATAAAAATATTTATCTTCATCACTGGCTATATCTTCTACCAATAATTTATCAGTGGTAGTAATAAAAGTCTGGATCCTCTGACCAATAAATTTAATTAACTCCTGCCTTCTTATCCCATCTAGTTCAGAAAAAACATCATCTAGTAAAAGAACAGGATATTCTCCTGATTCACTTTTCATAAATTCAAGTTCAGCAAGTTTTAAAGCCAGAGCTGCAGTTCGCTGCTGTCCCTGGGAACCATATTTTCTGATATCATAACCATTTATTTCTAAAATCAAATCATCCCTATGGGGACCTATTAAAGTATATCCCCTTTCGATCTCTTTATCAATTTTATTTTCTATAATTTCTTTGAATTCTTCTTTGATATCTTCAATACTTTCAAATTCAAAGCTAGGATCATAAATAACATTTAAATTTTCCTGATTATCAGTCAATTTTCTCTGATGGAGTCGGGCTAAAATTTTCAGTTTTTCTACAACCTCTTGCCTCTTTTTAATTATTTTACTGCCAATATCAATTAATTGTTCTGTGAAAACATCTAAGACAGATTTATCTTTATTCGAATTATATCTTATCTCTTTTAAGAGATTATTTCTCTGCCTTAATACTTTTTCATATTTTTTTAATTGATGATAATAAAATGGATTAACCTGAGAAACCTCTATATCAAGAAAATCTCTCCTATTTGCAGGCCCACCTTTTACTAATTCTAAATCTTCAGGAGAAAATAGTACAACATTCAATTTTCCGATAAAATCTGAGAGTTTTTCAACTTCTTTATCATCTACTTTAAATAACTTATCCCTGCCTTGAATCTGCAGGGAAAGTTTTTGATTTAGTTTATCTGCTTTTAAAATTTTTGCTTGTATAATTAATTTCTTATTATCAGAATCATCATTTTCATTAAAATTAATTAACTCCTGGTCAGTTGAAGTTCTATGAGAACGACCAGTACTTATATAATAAATTGCTTCCAATAAATTAGTTTTGCCCTGACCATTATCTCCAACAATTATATTTAAATCTGAATTAAAATCTAAAAGAACTGATTTTAAGTTACGAAAATTTTTTAAATATATCCGTTTAATTAACAATTTAATCCCTACTTACAATATAAATAGTATTTCCTCCTAATAACTCTACCCTATCTCCTGGATAAAGCTTTCTTCCTCTACTATATTCTATTTCTTGATTGACCAGAACATTTCCTGCCTGAATAAAATTTTTAGCTTCACCACCAGAACTAACAATATTTGCCCATTTTAAAAATTGATCTAGCTTAATTGACTCAGTATTAATATTTATTTCTTTTTGCATAATATCACCTACGATCCAGGTCTAACTGGCATTATTAAATATATAAAATCCTCATTATCCGCTTCTTTTACTGTTAAAGGATTTAAAGGTCCAATTAATTCTAATTTAACTTCTTCTTCAGAAATTATTTTTAAAACATCAATTAGATAATTAACATCTATATTTATATTCTGCTCTCCGCCATCCATTTCAATCTTAACCTCTTCATGGGCATGGCCTTTTTCAGAGTTAACTGATTCAATAATTAATTTATCATTAGTAAATTTTAAATTAATAACTCCAGAATCTAATTTAGCTATTAGTGAGGCTCTTTTAACTGATTTCAATAAACTATCTTTATCAATTCTTATTAAATTATTGTATTCATTAGGCATTACCTGTTGATAATTAGGAAACTTACCTTCAATTAATCTAGATGTTAAGATTATATTTTCAAAAGAAAATTTTATATGACTACTGTCTATTATAACATTAACTGCTTCATCTTCATAATCTCCAAGTAAATTGCTTAATTCATTTAATGAATTGACTGGAATAATATTTCTAATTTCTTCACCTATATCATGATCTATATCTTTTTTACAGTAAGCCATCCTATAGGTATTGGTGGCAACCATAATTATTTCATTCTCTTTAATAGATAAAAGTGCTCCAGTTAATCCTGGTTGTGAATTATTTTTATCACAGGAAAATTTAACTCTATCTATAATTTTTTTTAATTGATCTGAATTAATCTTTAAATTATAATTTTTTTCTACATCAGGTAAAGATGGAAATTCTTCAGGATTAAAACCATTTAATTTAAAATGTGAATTAGAAGTTTGGATTTCTGCTGTATAATTATCCTGGTTAACTTTTATATGTATCGGTTCCGCAGGTAACTCTCTTATAATATTAGAAAGTTCATTTGCAGGCAATACTATATTTCCTGGTTGATTAATATCTGCTCCAATTTCTAATTCAATTCCTATTTCCAGATCTGTGGAAATTAACTTTAGATTTTTGTTTTCATCACTCTTTAATAATAATCCAGATAAAATTGGTAATGTGTTACTTTTGGAAACAGCTCTATTTACTTTTTTGAGAGCATTGTGGAAAACTGACTGTTCAATAACAAATTTCATGTTAGCACCTCCGTAAGTATCTATCATATCTAAAATTAATAGTAATAGTAGTAGGGAATGTTTATATGTGTAAAACCGACTACTATATATGAAATCATAGTCATTAGCCCTGTGCAATAACTGTGGGGAATAATTAAGTATTTATCCACATTTAAACAGCGATAATAAGATAAAAATATATCCACAATTTTATCCACAGACAGTTAACAACTTTTAAACATAGTTATTAAGATTTAATCTTTTTAATTAAATTATCAATTGTATTTTTAAAGTCTTCTTCATCTTGATATTTATTACTTATTTTATTATGGGCATGCATTACTGTAGTATGGTCTCTTCCTCCAAAACTATCTCCAATCATCGGTAAAGATGCATCTGTCATTTCTCTAGATAAATACATTGCAATCTGTCTTGGAAAAACAATATTTTGAGTTCTTTTTTTAGAATCTATCTCTTGTAAATTTAAATTATAATAATCAGCAACGGTTTTCTTTATATGATCTATATTTATCTCTCTAGGTTCTTTATTATCATTACTTACAAGATCTTTTAAAGCTTCTTTTGCTAAATCAAGATCAATTTCTCTTTCTACCAGTTCGGCATAAGCTATAACCTTTATTAAAGCACCTTCGAGTTCTCTAATATTTGATTGAATCTTATTTGCTATATCTATTATAACTTCATTAGGAATCTCTAAATTTTCAATATCAGCCTTTTTTCTTAATATAGCAATTCTGGTTTCTAAATCTGGACTCTGGATATCAGTAATCAGGCCCCATTCAAATCTAGATCTTAGACGTTCTTCTAAAGTTGGTATTTCTTTAGGTGGTCGATCACTTGAGATTATTAACTGCCTATTTGATTCATGTAGGGCATTAAATGTGTGAAAAAATTCTTCCTGGGTCCGTTCTTTTCCAGCTAAAAACTGAATATCATCTACTAAAAGAATATCAATATTACGGTATTTATCTCTAAAATCAACAGTTTTATCATCTTTAATAGCATTAATTAACTCATTAGTAAAAGTTTCTGATGATACATAGACCACTTTATTATCAGGGTTATGATCTAATATAAAGTGAGCAATAGCCTGCATAAGATGGGTTTTACCTAATCCAACATCTCCATAAATAAAAAGTGGATTGTAAGCTTTTGCTGGAGCTTCTGCAACTGCTAAAGAAGCGGCATGGGCAAAACGATTGCTATTACCTACAACAAAAGTATCAAAAGTATATTTAGGATTAATGCCGTTTTTAATCTGATTAGTTGTTTTTATTTTCTTTCTTGAATCAGTATTATTTTTTGTGGTTTCTTCTTTAGTTTCCTTAGCTTCTTTAATTTCATCTGGCGTTAAAAATTCTAGGTCTAATTCAGTATCTGTTATTTCTTCAATTGTTTCTATGATTAAGTTTTGATAGCGAGAACTAATCCAGTCCTTAATAAAATCATTAGGAACCTTTAATTGCAAGGTATTATTTTTAATTTTAATTGGTTCAGTATCAGAAAACCAGGTTTTAAAACTAGGATTACTTAATTGTTCTTTAATTCTTTCTAAACTTTCTTCCCAGATATCATTTAATTTTTTTTCGGTTAATTTCATAAAATACCTCCTGAAAATCTTTATCCACAGATTGTGGACAAAATATCTAGTTGTCCACAAAAATAAAAAATTATTGAAAGCTATGATATGTAAAAAAAGAAAAGATTAATTAATAAATTTATCTACAGCCTTGTGTATAAAATAGATAGTTTTCCACATTTAGCTGTGGACAACCACGACTTATTAACAGTTTGTGGATAAAAACGTGTGTTTTTGTGGATAACTTTAGGTTATCTAGTAATTTAGAAATGATTGTGTATAATTTGTTACACAGAGTTAACAATCTATGATTTTTAAAAACAGAACTATATTTAAAAGTTTTCCACAAGTAATCACTAATATAATAACAGATTATTAACATTTTATCAACAAAAATTTAGTTGTGGATAAGCAAAATACCTTGACTAGTATTTTCAAATACCATATAATTTATATTGTATGGGTGATAAATTAGCAGGTTTGGAGGTATAAGTTTGGAAAGTTTGAAAAAAAACAGTCATTTTCAGAGAGTTTATAAAAATGGTAAATCAAAAGCAAGTAAAAATTTAGTTGTTTATTGGTTAAATAATGAAAATATTAATCCTGTCAATCGTTATGGAATTACTATTAGTAAAAAGATTGGTAATGCAGTTGTTAGAAATAAGTTAAAGCGAAGAATTAAGGATATTTTAAGGAGATGGGATGACAATAATTACATAAAACCAGGTTTAGATATTGTAATTATTGCAAGAAAGCCTGTAGTTGATTTAGATTATCATCAGATCAAAACTGATTTAAAAAAATTGCTTTATAGGAGTTCTTTAATTAATAGTTAAATAAAATGGAGCTGAAAGATATGATTAAATTTTTATTTTTAAAACTAATTAAATTTTATCAGGGTTATATATCTCCGTTATTACCAAAATCATGTCGATATTATCCAACTTGTTCAACATACACAGCAACTGCAATTGAAAAGTATGGTATAATAAAAGGGAGTTGGCTCGGTTTAAAGAGAATTTTACGCTGTCATCCTTTTCATCCAGGTGGTTATGATCCGGTAGATTAAAATATAGGAGGAATTAATAAAATGTTTGGATTTTTTGGTGGTTTTATAGATTTAATTACTCAGATTATAGAATTTATTCAACAGTTACCTGTTGTCCCAGGTTATGGAGTTGCAATTATTGTATTTACTCTGGCAATTAAGTTTGCTTTATACCCTTTAACAGCAAAGCAGACTAGATCTATGAAGGCTATGCAGGATTTGCAGCCTAAAATGGAGAAGATAAAAGAAAAATATGAAGATAATAAAGAAAAACAGCAGGAAGAAATGATGAAATTATATCAGGAGAATAATGTAAATCCAATTGCTGGCTGTTTACCGATGATATTACAATTATTTATACTTATACCTTTATATAGAGCAATTCTGGCTATGAGTGAAACCTTTGGTGAATCAGCTTTTCTCTGGATTGGCAGAATTACAGAAGGGTCCCTGGCAGAACCTGATATTGCCTTAGTTATTCTTAATGGTATTGTCATGGTGGCACAAACTAAAATTACCCAGAGTATATCTGGTGGTGGAGGCGGAAAATCAGGTATGATGATGTGGATTATGCCAATTATGATAGTTTTTATTGGCTTCCAGTTACCGGCAGGAATAATGGTTTATTGGTTAACTTCTACATTATTTTCAGTTATTCAGCAGTATATGTTATCTAGAGAAACTGAAACAGGAACTGAAGCTGCTTAAGGAGGAGTTTAAAAATGGTAAGCTGTAAAGAGACTGGTAATTCAATTGAAGAGGCGATTGAAAAAGCTTTAAAAAGGTTAGATTTATCAAGACAAGAGGCAGAGATAAATATTATTGATGAAGGTAGCAAAGGGTTTTTAGGAATAATTGGTGGTAAAGATGCAGTTGTGGAAGTTACTAAAAAAGTAATTCCAGCAGAGATTGGCAAGAATTTTTTAGAAGATATATTTTCATCCAGTGATTTAGATGTTGAAGTTGAATATATTGAATCTAAATCAAATGAAAAGCAACTTTATTTTAATTTATCTTCTTCTGAATTAGGTTTAGTGATTGGACATAGGGGAGAAACCCTTGATGCACTGCAGTATTTAACTTCTTTAGCTGTTAACCGTGAAACTGATGATTATTTTAGAATAATGCTTGATGCAGAAGGTTATAGAGAGAGAAGAAAAGAAACTTTAGAGAGATTGGCCAATAAAATGAAGAATAAAGCACTTGAGACAGGTAGAAAAGTAATGTTAGATCCAATGCCTCCTCATGAAAGAAGGATAATTCATCTGGCAGTTAAAGATGATGATAGAGTAAAATCTTATAGTGAAGGCGAAGAGCCCTTCAGAAAAGTAATGATAGAGAAGGTTTGATTTTGAAAATTAGCCCAGCAGGGAATACCTGCTGGGTTTTTAACTTAAGGTTGTCAAATTCAATAAACCGGGGTGATAAGATGGATTATAATATGGATGTTACAATAGCTGCAATATCAACTCCTCCTGGTTGTGCAGGTATAGGCAAAATTAGAATTAGTGGTGAAGAAGCTATTGAAATAGCAGATAAAGTTTTTTATTCATCTTCTACAGAAAGTTTAAAAGAGGTTGATAGCCATACCATTCATTATGGTTTTATAAAAGATAAAAAGGGCAAAGATATAGATGAAGTTCTTGCATTAGTTTTAAAAGCACCAAAATCATTTACTGCTGAGGATACAGTAGAGTTTGATTGTCATGGCGGTAGCCTGCCTTTACAGGGGGTTCTTGATGCTGTTTTATCTGCTGGAGCAAGACTGGCTGAACCAGGGGAATTTTCTAAACGTGCCTTTATGAATGGAAGAATAGATCTTACTCAGGCTGAAGGGATTATGGATCTAATTAACTCTCAGACTGAAAAAGGCAGAGAACTTGCTGTTCAGCATCTTAAAGGTGGTTTGTCTGATCATATTAAAGGTATTCGGGAAAAACTAATGACTATTTTAGCAGGGATGGAAGCTAGCATTGATTTCCCTGAAGATGAAGTTCCAGGATTTAATAGCGATCAGGTAGGCAATAAGATCAGTCAGGTTATTGATACTTTAGATGAATTGATTAAAAGCAGCAAAACAGGGCAGATATTTACTGAAGGTGTAGAAACAGTAATTGTAGGTAAGCCAAATGTTGGTAAATCGAGTTTATTGAATTATCTTTTAAAAGAAAATAGAGCTATAGTGACTGAAATACCAGGGACTACCAGAGATATTATTTCCGAGCTTGTAAATCTTGGTGGGATTCCCTTAAGGATAACTGATACAGCAGGCATCAGAGAAACATCAGATCAGGTAGAGAAAATAGGAGTAGAAAGAACAATAAGTTCTCTGCAAACTGCAGATTTAGTCTTATTAATGCTGGATGTATCCCAGGGTATATCTCCAGGGGATTATAAAATTTATCAGGAAGTAAAGGATAAACCGATAATTATTCTGGTAAATAAGACAGATCTTTCAGAGGAGATAGATCGTAAAAAGATCGAAGGTGATTTTCCAGAGGGCAGGATAATTTATACATCTATTCAGACAGGGGCAGGTTTAAAAGAGCTGGAAGATGCAATAAAAGAGGAGATTATGGCTGGAGATGTAAAGGGTGGTTATGATCAGATTATAACAAGAATCCGCCATAGAAACTTATTAGAAGAGGCAAAGAGCAGTCTTGAATTAGTTATTGAGGGCAATGAAATGAATGTTCCTCCAGATTTATTGTCAGTTGATCTAAAAGATGCACTATTAAGTTTAGGCAAAATAACTGGAGAGACAGTCACTGATAATTTAATAGATCAGATTTTTCAAGATTTCTGTATTGGTAAATAATACAGGAAAGGAGTTTTAAAATGAGTAAATATTTTTCGACATATCCTAAAGAATATGATGTAATAGTTGTAGGAGCAGGTCATGCCGGTAGCGAAGCTTCCCTGGCAGCGGCTAGAATGGGCTTTGATGTTTTAACTTTAACAGTAAATTTAGATCATGTAGCTTTTATGCCCTGTAACCCATCATTAGGTGGTCCAGGGAAATCTCATATAGTCAGAGAGATAGATGCCTTAGGTGGAGAAATGGCTATTAATATGGATGAAACCATGACTCAGATTAGAATGTTAAATACTAGCAAAGGCCCTGCTGTTCATGGTTTAAGAGGCCAGTCTGATAAAGTTAAATATCACCAAAGAATGAAAAGTGTCCTTGAAAACCAGGAAAACTTAGATTTAAAGCAAGCAATTGTTGAAGATCTTGAAGTAGAATCAGGTGAAGTTAAAGGAGTTATAACAAAGACAGGTATATTATATAAAGGCAAAAAAGTCATTTTGACGACAGGTACATTTTTAAAGGGGAGGATTATAATTGGTGAAGCTAAATTTAATTCAGGTCCTAACCAGCAATATCCTGCAAATAAATTATCAAATGCCCTTAAAAAATTAGGTTTTAATCTCTTAAGATTTAAAACAGGTACCCCTCCAAGAGTTAATGGGAGGTCAATAGATTTTTCTAGTTTAGAAGAACAATCAGGTGAGGAAGGTTTAAGTTTCTCATTTCTTTCAGATTCTTTAAAAGGTGAGCAGGATTCCTGCTGGCTAACTTATTCAAATGAAGAAACCCATGAAATCATAAGAGAGAACGAAGATAGAACACCTTTATTTTCAGGAGAAATAGATGGCGTTGGACCTAGATACTGTCCTTCGATTGAAGATAAGGTAATAAGATTTCCTGATAAAGAAAGGCATCAATTCTTTCTAGAACCAGAAGGTAGAGGAACTCAAGAATTTTATATTTCAGGATTTTCGACCAGTCTTCCGTTAGATGTCCAGATTGAAATGGTTAGGACTCTAGATGGCATGGAAAATGTTGAAATTATGAGGCCTGGATATGCAATTGAGTATGATTGTGTGGCAAGTGGCCAGTTTGATTTGACATTAGAAACCAGACTTGTTGATGGTCTTTATACTGCAGGTCAGTTAAATGGTACTTCAGGTTATGAAGAGGCTGCTGGCCAGGGGTTAATGGCTTCAATTAATGCAGTTAGATCTCTTCAGAATAAAGAACCGATAATTTTAAAAAGATCTGAATCATATATAGGCGTTTTAATTGATGAACTGGTAACTAAAGAACCGAGAGAACCTTACAGGATGATGACTTCAAGAGCAGAACACCGGCTTTTATTACGACAGGATAATGCAGACCAGAGATTAACTCCCTTAGGAAGGGAGATTGGGCTGGTAGATGATGAGCGCTGGAATCATTATCAGAATAAAGTTGAACAGATAAACGAATTAAGAGAATATTTAAAAGACACTAGAATTACTCCAACTAAAGAGATTAGGGAGACTCTTGAAGAATTAAGTAGCGGTAATTTAAATCAACCTGCAAGTTTAGAAAAAATTCTAAGAAGACCGGCAATAGAATATAGTGATTTAAAGAGACTTGTCGATAATCTTCCTGAATATCCTGCTGAAATAACAGAACAGATCGAGATTGCTGTTAAATATGAGGGATATATTGAGCGACAGTTAAAACAGGTTAAACAGTTTGATAAATTAGAGAATAAACTTCTTCCAGAAGATTTAGATTATCAGGAATTAGATAATCTGCGTCAGGAAGCTAGAGAAAAACTAAATAAAGTAAAACCTCGTTCTGTTGGCCAGGCATCAAGGATAGCCGGTGTCTCTCCAGCTGATATACAGGTTTTGATGATTTATTTAGAAAAAAACAAAAAAAGTAGAGAAAAAGCAAGTCATGAAGGTGAAAATCAAAATGTTAAATAAGGAAGACCAGGATAAGTTAAAATCAAAAATAGAAAAAGGCTTAAAAGATATAGGCTTACCTGATAACCAGGAAGTAATTAATAGGTTATATGAATATTTAGTTCTCCTGTATGCGGAAAACCAGAAATATAATTTAATTGGCCCTGCTAAACTAGAAGAAATTATAAGCAAGCATTTTTATGATTCGATGGCTCCATTAAGAAACATAGATCTTACAGAACATAAAAATGGCCTTGATTTAGGTACCGGGGCAGGCTTTCCTGGGGTAGTCTGGAAGTTGATTTACCCGGAAATTTCATTTTATTTTTTAGATTCTAGGAAAAAGCGAATTAATTTCTTGAAGATGGTAAAGAATCAACTAAAAATAGATAAATTTTATCCTTTAAAAGAAAGGGCAGAGAGATTAGGTCAGCAAAAAGACTGGCGAGAACAGTTTTCTTTTGTATCTGCTAGAGCTGTTGCTAGTATGGATGTTTTAATCGAATATGTTCTGCCCTTTGTTGAAATAGGCGGCTATGCTTATTTATTTAAAGGTCCAGATTATAAGAAAGAGATATCTAATATTGATGAAATAGTAAGGTTTTTAGGTGGTGGTGAGATCCATATTATTAATATTCAAGTTCCAGATTTAGATAGGGAGAGATATCTTATAAAAATCAAAAAAATTAAGGATACCCCTGAAAATTATCCTCGAAGAGTGGGAAAACCTAAAAAAGATCCTTTAAAAAAAGAGGATATATCTATTTAAATCGAGAAATAAGTAAATAAATAGACTATGATTGGTATTTTTAAGGGTGGAGGTAGTGGGTAATGCGTATTCCTTTTTTTAATGATGATCAAAAATCAAATAATGAAGAGATAGTCAATGTTAATGTAGAAGATATAATTCCTAATCCATATCAGCCTCGCCAGAGTTTTTCAGAAGAAAATTTACAGGAATTAGCTGATTCTATTGCCAGTTATGGAGTTATTCAACCCTTAACAGTGCGAAGAGTTGATGAAGAAGACTGTTATCAGTTGATTGCAGGTGAAAGAAGGTTAAGGGCTGTTAAATTACTAGGAAAAGATGAAGTTCCAGTAATTATTAAAAATCTTGAAAACAGGGAAATGGCAGAAGTAGCCCTTATTGAAAATCTACAGAGAAAAGATCTTAATTTTATTGAGGAAGCTGAAGCCTATAATAAATTGATCGAAGAATTCAACCTTACCCAGACTGATTTAGCAACAAAAATTGGTAAGGCTCAATCAACCATAGCCAATAAATTAAGATTGCTCAATCTGCCAGGGTCTATTCTGCATGTTATTCAACAGGGAGGCCTTAATGAAAGGCAGGCTAGAGCTTTATTACAGTTAGATAATAAAGCTGATATGTTAGATATAGTTGAAAAAGTAGTTAGGAAAGATTTGAATGTAAGAGAGACAGAAAAATTGGTAAATAAGGCCAGAAATAATCTAGATCAGAGGACTAAAAAATCTGAAACCGGTAAAATTACTGGAGCTTTTTCTGATATTAGGTTATACTTAAATACAGTCGAGAAGACTATCAGCCAACTTGATGAAGCTGGAGCCAATTTTAAGGTAGAACGCTCAGAATCAGAAGATGCAGTTGAATTTCATATTAGTATTAAACGGGAACAAGCAAGGCAGGAGAGTGATTAAATGGCTAAAAAACTGGCTATTGTAAATCAAAAAGGTGGAGTCGGTAAAAGCACTACAGCAATAAATTTAGGGGCTGCACTGGCAGAAAAAGGCTTAAAAGTCTTAATAGTAGATATTGATCCCCAGGGTAATGCCAGCAGTGGACTAGGAATTGACAAAACCGAAGTTGAATATTCTATCTATGACCTCTTACTTGAAGGTGTCGATTTTTCTGATGTTATAATTTCTGTCAATGAATCTAAACTAGATATTATTCCTGCTAATATAGATTTAGCTGGAGCAGAAATTGAACTAGTATCTCAGATATCCAGGGAGAGCAGATTGGACAAAGCCTTAAAGGGAGATACGGATATTTACGATTATATTTTGATTGATTGTCCTCCATCTTTAGGTTTATTAACATTAAATGCTTTAACTGCTGCTGATGGTGTAATTGTTCCTATTCAATGTGAGTATTATGCATTAGAGGGGCTTGGTCAGTTACTGGAGACAATAAAATTAGTTCAAAATAACTTAAATAGCAGATTAAAACTTGAAGGTGTTTTACTTACGATGTATGACAGTAGAACAAACCTTTCTGATCAAGTGGCAGATGAAGTAAAGAAACATTTCTCTGATGAGATATATCAGACAGTAATTCCCAGGAATGTTAGGCTTAGTGAAGCACCTAGTTTTGGCCAGTCTATTATCAGTTATGATAACAGGTCTTCAGGAGCTAAGGCTTATAGGAAACTGGCCCAGGAGGTATTAGAGGATGGCTAAAAAGAAGAGATTAGGCAGAGGACTTGATGCTTTAATAAGCGATGACAGCAAAAAAGATGTAGATGGCTTTAAAAATGTTGAGCTCGATAAGATTGAGGCTAACCCATATCAGCCAAGAGAGGATTTTAATGAAGCCGAATTATCTGAGCTGGCAGAATCTATTAAAGCTAATGGCGTTATTCAACCAATCATCTTAACTCCTAATGATGAGGGGTATTACCTTGTTGCCGGGGAAAGAAGATGGCGGGCTGCACGGCTTGCTGGGCTAGATGAAATTCCATCTATCATACAGGAGATGGCCCCGGAGAAGATGATGGAGTTGGCTTTAATTGAGAATATTCATCGGGAGGATTTAAACCCCCTTGAAGAATCCAGGGCCTACCAAAAACTTTTAGATGAATTTGATTTAACTCAGGCTGAACTGGCTGAGAGAATAGGCAAAAGCCGTTCAACAATTACTAATTCTTTGAGGCTCTTAAAAGTTGCTGAAGAGGTTCAGACCAAATTGTTAGATGGTAGTCTTTCATCAGGGCAGGTTAGGGCTTTAGCAGGTCTTTCATCTAAAGAAGAACAGAAAGATGCTATGGAAGAAATTATAACTAGAGGTTTAAATGTTAGACAGACTGAGAAATTAGTTGCTGAAATTAAAGCAGAGGATGAAAGCGAAGAAGATGATATTTCCCAGGACAACGAAGACATTTTAGATGAACTCGATTTAATCGATAAAATTCACGATAAGGCAAATGAAAACATTGAAAGGGAAAACTTAAACTCAAAAATAGAAACTGAGGCTAAGAATAATATCTATAAAAGAGAATTGAATAGGTTAGCTGAAAAATTTTCTGAAATTACAGGTCTTAAGACTGAAGCCAGCAGAGTTGATAATCAAAATCGGCTGATTATATATTCTAAAGATCTTGAAAAATTAGAAAAGCTGCTAGATATTTTAAGCTAACTCTTTATGTTTCACGTGGAACATTTAATTTCAATTCATATTTAAAATAAGGATTAGGCTATAAATATTATTGTAATGTTCCACGTGAAACATTACAATATAGATATAGAGGTGTGAAGATGAAAGTAATAATAGTTGGTGGAGGTAAAATCGGAAGGTATTTAACAAACGAACTTAAAGACAAATATGAGATTGTTCTTATTGAACAGGATAGAGATAAGTGCGATAGGATTAGAGAAAAATATGGGATTAGAATAATCTGTGGAGATGGCTCCAAGCCTGAGATACTTGAAGAAGCAGGGATAGAGGATGCTGATGTCGTTCTTCCTGTGACTGAAGATGACCAGGACAATTTAGTGATCTGTCAGCTGGCAGAAAGGCAGTATGATGTACAGCGAACATTTACCAGGGTAAATACTCCAGGTAATGAGAGATTGTTTGACTGGCTAGGCGTAAATGTTGCCATAAGCAGTTCTTCAATTTTAACTGGATTGGTTAACCAGGAAGTCGCCATGCAGGATTTAAAGGGTATTTTAACTAGAAATCACGATAATTTGGAAATGCTTAGAATTACTGTAAAAGATGGAGCAAAGGCTATTAATAAAAAACTTAAAAACTTAGATTTGCCGATTGAAGTAGTCCTGGTCTCGATCTTAAGAGGAGATAAGCCAATCGTTCCCAGAGGTAATACGACAGTCTGTGCCGGCGATATGATAGTTGTTTTAGCTAGAGAAGATTTTAAAGATGATATCTATGAAATATTTACTTAAATAACTTTTACAAAAAAATTATAAAAAATATTTTTAAATAAGCAGGAATTTAAACTTTTATTACGAATATAAATAATAAGCGACATAATTTTATATAAGTATCCGGAAGAATTTCAGGAGAGAGCTTTGTGTTTACAGAGCGCCGAAGGGGCAAGGTCTTTAAAAGAGACTGAAACTCTCAGGCATAAGAATCCTGATTGGACGGAGCTCTGGACATTGAATTGAACAGGGGAGGCTGGAATTTTTCTGGCCTCCCCTGTAGTTGTATAATTTTGCACAATTATATCGGTTAGATTATGTTGCCAGGTTATTTTCGAAACTTTGAAAATGTTTGTTTAAATAGGAGGTGGATTTTATGAAGAAAACAGCTTTAAATCAACTCCATCATGACCTTGGTGCTAAGATGATTGACTTTGGAGGCTGGGAGATGCCAGTCCAGTATACAGGAATAATTGAAGAGCATCTGGCAGTAAGAAATAATTGTGGCCTTTTTGATGTATCTCATATGGGAGAAATAGAGATTACTGGCCCTGGCTCAACTGCTTATGTCAATCAATTAGTAACAAATCAGATTGATGTTGAAGTCGGTAGAGTTATTTATTCGCCGCTCTGTTATGAAGATGGTGGGATTATTGATGATCTCCTTGTTTATCGGATTGACAGTAATCATTATCTACTGGTTGTTAATGCTTCAAATAAGGAAAAGGATTTTGAGTGGATTTCTAAAAATGCCCCAGATGATGTTAAGATAAAGGATTTATCTGATCAGTATGGCTTGTTGGCATTGCAGGGACCAAAATCCGAAGAAGTATTAAGTTCTCTAGTTGATTTTGATTTAAGTGAGATAAAACCATTCAGGTTGGTCCAGGAAGAAGTTAATGGTAAGGAAATGATTATTTCCAGAACAGGATATACTGGCGAAGATGGTTTTGAGCTTTATTTAAGTCCTGAAGATGCTGATGAAACCTGGAATTCAATTATGGAAGCAGGAGAAGAATTTGGGATAATGCCTGCAGGTTTAGGCTGCAGAAATACTTTGAGATTAGAAGCGGCTTTATGTCTTTATGGTAATGATATAAATGAAGATACCAATCCTTTGGAAGCAGGACTTAGCTGGACTGTCAAATTTGATAAAGAAGATTTTTATGGAAAGAAAGCTTTAGTGGAGACCAGAGATGCTGGTGTTGAGCGTGAACTGGTTGGCTTTATCTTAAAGGATAGAGGAATAGCACGTCATGGCTATGATATTGAAGTAGATGACAAGAAAGCAGGTTTTGTTACCAGTGGGAGTTTTTCTCCAACACTTGATGAAAATATCGGCATGGGCTATTTGCAGAAGGAATTTGTAGAGGTCGGTAAGGAAATCAGTATAATGATTAGGAGTAGAGAAGTTAAAGCTAAAGTTGTAGAATTACCATTTATTTAAATTAAAAATTAGGAGGCTAAAAGCATGAGTATACCAGCAGGATTTTATTATTCAGAAGATCATGAATGGGTAAAAGTTGAAGAAGGAGTAGGGACTATAGGAATTACTGATTTTGCTCAGGATGAATTAGGAGATATCGTTTTTGTAGAATTACCTCAAGTCGGTGATGAGTTTGATAAGGAAGATAATTTTGGTGTGATTGAATCAGTAAAAGCTGTTTCTGATCTGTATATGCCGGTCAGCGGAGAAGTAGTTGAAGTAAACGAAGACTTGCTTGATCAGCCAGAATTAGTTAATGAGGATCCCTATGAAGATGGTTGGATTGTGAAGGTATCACTAAGTGATGAGAGTGAATTAGATGAATTGATGGATGCCGATGAATATTCTAGCTTTCTAGAGGAGGAAGCCTAAATGAAATATATTTCTAACACACCTGAAGAACAGGAGAAGATGCTCTCTGATATAGGTGTGGAGGAAATTACTGATCTTTTTTCAGCTATTCCTGATAATATAAAACTTGATAAACCATTAGAGTTACCTGAACCTATCTCAGAGTTGGAAATGATGAATTTAGTTAATGAACGGGCTTCACGGAATACTGATCTAACTGAAGCAGATAGCTATTTAGGAGCAGGGGCTTATGATCACTATATACCATCTATTATAGATCATATGGTTTTAAGATCAGAGTTTTATACGGCGTATACGCCATATCAGGCTGAATTAAGTCAGGGAACCCTCCAGGCCATTTACGAATATCAGAGCATGATTGCTGAATTGACAGGGATGGGCATCGCTAATGCTTCATTATTAGATGGTGGCTCTGCAGTAGGTGAAGCAGTCATAATGGCTTTAAGACATACAAGATTAAATAAAGTTATAATGCCTAAATCTATCCACCCGTCCTATAGAGAAATAGCAAGGACTTATGGCGGCCCCCATGATGCTAAGTTTGATGAAATAGAGCTTTCAGGGTCTTTGACAGATCTTGATCAACTTGAAGAGTCCCTTGATGATCAGACTGCAGCAGTGATAATTCAATATCCAAACTTTTATGGTTCAGTTGAGGATATGAAGAAGCTATCTGAGATGATTGAAAAACAGAAGAAGACTCTATTTATAGTAGTTGCAAATCCGATTGCTCTGGGCATGTTAACTCCTCCAGGGGAATTTGGAGCTGATATTGTGATCGGTGAAGGTCAGCCCCTTGGAAATGGAGTAAATTATGGCGGCCCTTATCTTGGCTATATGGCAATAAAAGATGATCGCCGTCTCTTAAGGCAGATGCCAGGCCGGTTAGTCGGTAAAACTGAAGATGTCGAAGGCCAGGAAGGCTTTGTCATGACCATGCAGACCAGAGAACAGCATATTAGAAGAGAAAAAGCTACTTCTAATATCTGTACCAATGAATCTCTAAATGCCTTGATGGCAACAATCTATATGGCAACTATGGGTAAAAAAGGTATTGAAGAAGTTGCCTATCAATCATTTAATAAGACCCGCTATTTAAAGGGAAGATTAGAAGGGATTTCTGGTTTAGAAGTAGTTAATGGGGATAACCATTTCCATGAAATCTGGGTTAAGACAGAAAAGCCAGCTGCAGAAGTATTTAGTGAACTATATGATAAATGTATTCTGGCTGGAGTTGACCTTTCTCAGTTTGGTGAAGAAGAAGGTTTATTAATCTGTGTAACTGAAAAGAAGACTAGAGAAGATTTAGATAAATTTGTTACAGCAATGGAGGTGGCAATCAATGAATGAACCTCTAATTAAAGACTTTAGTACTCCAGGCAGAAAAGGTTATAGTCTACCTGATTTAGATGTTGAAAGTGTAGACCCAAAAGCTAGCCTTCCTGAAGGGACAGTTAGAGATGAAGCACCTGATTTACCTGAGGTTAGTGAGGTAGATGTAGTAAGGCATTTCACCAGCCTTTCAGAGATGAACTATGGTGTTGATTCAGGTATCTATCCTCTGGGATCTTGTACAATGAAATATAATCCAAAGATTAATGAAGATGTTGCTAGAATTCCTGGTCTGGCTAATATCCATCCATTCCAGCCAGTCAATGAGGTTCAGGGAAGTCTTTCAATGTTATATGATCTTAAAAGATATCTTGCTGAAATTAGTGGCATGGATGAAGTTACTATCCAACCTGCATCAGGAGCTCACGGTGAATATGTTGGCTTAATGATAATTAGAAAGTATTTCGAAACCAGAGGAGAAAAAAGGCATAAAGTTATCGTGCCTGACTCTGCTCATGGTACTAATCCAGCCACAGCAACAATGGCAGGCTATGAAGCGGTAGAAATAGAGTCAAATGAACGAGGCATGGTTGATTTAGATAGTTTAAGAGAGGCCCTTGATGATGATGTAGCAGCTTTAATGCTAACAAATCCTAATACACTTGGGATTTTTGAACAAGATATCTGCGAAATAGCAGATATGGTTCATGATGCCGGCGGTCTCTTGTATTATGATGGAGCTAACATGAATGCTATTTTAAGTTATGCCCGCCCAGGAGATATGAACTTTGATGTTATGCATTTCAATCTCCATAAAACATTTTCAACACCACATGGTGGTGGAGGCCCAGGGTCTGGTCCAGTTGGAGTTAAGAGATTTTTAACTCCGCATTTGCCTAAACCATTTTTAACTAAAAAAGATGATGACTATTTCTGGGATTATGATAGGCCTGATTCAATGGGTAGGGTTCATGCTTTTTACGGCAATTATGGTGTTATGCTTAGAGCCTTCACCTATATTAGAGGCCATGGTAGTTCAGGCTTGAAAGAAATTACAGAAAATGCTGTCTTGAATGCTAATTATCTTAAAGCAAAGTTGAAAAATGATTATGAACTGCCATTTAGCGCAGATAGTCTCCATGAATTTGTCCTTTCTGGTAGCAAACAGAAAGCAAAGGGTGTAACTACTCTAAATATTGCTAAAAGGCTATTAGATTATGACCAATATGCACCTACTATTTATTTCCCATTAATAGTTAAAGAGTCAATGATGATTGAACCGACTGAAACAGAGAATTTAAGATCTCTGGACCGGTTTATTGAAACTTTAGAGACTATTTCCCGGGAAATAGATGAAGATCCAGAAATGGTTAAGAATGCTCCTCATACTACAGTTGTAAGAAAGCTAGATGAGGCAAAAGCGGCCAGAAATCCAGACCTGCGCTGGTAATTAAGGAGATTTAATTATAAAATAATAGATTATCATATGAGCATCCTGATGGACAAGATCAGGGTGCTTTTCTTCTTATAAAGGTTGTGGTATAATCTAAGCAGGTGATTATAATGAGAGAAGAAACATACTTAAATGATTATTCAAAAGACCTGGTAGAGAAATATGAGAAGGGGACAGAATTTATAGACAGAGGCAAAGATCAAGAAGGTGAAGAGCTTCTCCGGGAAGTTATTGAGAGAGAGGAAAACTTTGCCCCTGCCTATAATAAACTGGCTATTATGTATATCAGGCAGGATAATAAAGAAGATGCTAGAGAGATTCTGAAATATGTATTAGAAGAAGTAGATCCTAAATTTCCTCCAGCGCTTACAAATATGGGCAGTTTAGAAAAGGAAGCAGGCAATACTTATAGGGCTAAAGAGCTTTATCAGGAAGCTATTGAGCTAAATTCTGAATATGGCCCTGCCTATAATAATCTAGGGGTTATTTTAAGAGAGGAAGGGGAAATTTCTAAATCAGTTAAATACTTAAAGAAAGCCAGAAAACTTGGGACCTATGCTTTTAAATCAAAGGAAGATACTCCGATTTATAAAGATCCAGGCTGTATGGTTCCGATTGTTTTAGGTTTTATCTTCTTACTTTTAACTATTTTCTGGTTAGTCTAGTTTATAGGGAGTGATTTTAGATGAAGTCAGAAGAAATTTCTAAATTGAAAACTGGAGATATAATAAAGTTAAAAAAAGAACATCCCTGTGGCACAAATCGCTGGGAATTAATTAGAATTGGGATGGATGTTAAAATTAAATGTATTGAATGTCAGAATTATATCAGTCTTAACAGGAAAAATTTTAATAAATCCTATAAAGAAAGATTGGAGCGGGGGCCTGATAATTAATGGAATTAGGAATTATTGGTTTACCGAATTCAGGAAAATCAACTCTCTTTAATTCATTGACTGAGGCAGGAATCTCTGCAGATAATTATCCTTTCTGCACTATTGAACCTAATGTTGGGGTTGTGAATGTCGATGACAAAAGGCTGGATAAACTCTGTCAGGAGTATGAACCAGATAACTGTACACCGGCACCGTTAAAGTTTGTTGATATAGCTGGTTTGGTTGAAGGTGCAAGTAGGGGCGAAGGTTTAGGGAATAAATTTTTAAGCCATATTCGAGAGGTTGAGGCTATTATCCATGTAGTCCGTTTTTTTGAAGATGAAAATGTTGCCCATGTTAGTGGCAATATCAATCCTATCCAGGATGTTGAAATAATAGAAAATGAATTAATTGAAGCTGATCTAGAAACATTAAGAAGGCGCCAGGAAAAGACAGAGAAAATGTTGAAGACTGGAGAAGATAAATATAAAGAAGAAATGAAAATAATTGAAAAGATAGAGGCTGAACTTAAAGCGGGAACTCCAGTTAGACTGCAAAATTTAAATGATAATGCTAGACGGCTTGCAGATGAACTCTTTTTTTTGACTGATAAGCCTGTTTTATATGTTGCCAATATGTCTGAGGAACAATTAGCCAATATTGAGAAGATAGAAAGCTATCAAAATTTAAAAAATAAAGCAGAGAATGAAGAGGCTGGCTTAATTAAGATATCAGCAGTATTTGAGTTGGAATTAATTGATTTAGAGGCTGAAGAAAAAGAGTTATTTTTAGATGAATTAGGATTTGCAGAATCTGGATTAAAAAATTTAATTGATGCTGGATATGATCTTTTAGATTTAATTACCTTTTATACAGTTGCAGGGGGCAGGGAAGTTAGGGCTACACCAATCCCTGAAGGAACTGAGATAGTTAAGGCGGCAGGCAAGATTCATTCTTCAATGGAAGAAGGTTTTATTAGGGCAGAAGTAGTTAATTTTAAGGATTGGGATGAATACGGTGGTATGACTGGGGCAAGAGATGCCGGGAAAGTTAGGATTGAAGGTAGAGATTACATAGTTGAAGATGGCGATATCTGTCATTTTAGATTCAAAGATTGATGAATATTTATGCTGGATATGCTTGCAAGATAGTTTTAGTAATGCTATAATATAAAAAGGTCTGCGAAAAGCAGACCAAACTTCCATGCTCTATTATAAAATAGGGCCGTTAAGACCGGATGGAGGAGGTGAATTATAAATGAGAAGAAATTATGAAGCCACTTTTATTTTGAATAACGATTTAACTGAAGAGGAACATGAAGCATCAGTTGAGCGGGTTAAAAGTTCAGTAGAAGGTTCAGCAGGTGAGGTTACAGAGTTAGAAGATTGGGGGGAGAAGCGCCTTGCTTATCCAATCAATGACTTATATACAGGCTATTACTATATGCTGAACTTTGAAGGCAATGCAGATACAGTAGATGAACTTGAGCGTAATCTTAGACTTATTGGCGGAGTTATGCGTTATATGATTATTAGAGTCGAGGAGTAAAACTTGCGGGGTGGTTATGTAAATGCTAAATAAGATAATATTAATTGGGCGGCTGGTTAGAGACCCAGAATTAAGATATACCGGTAGTGGTACTCCGGTCTGTAATTTCACGCTGGCTGTTGAGAGAAATTATACAAATCGTGAAGGTGATAGGGATGTAGATTTTATTCCAGTTGTCACATGGCAGAAATTGGCTGAAAATTGTGCTCAGCATTTAGGGAAAGGCCGGTTAGTTGCTGTTGATGGCCGTCTCCAGATCCGTAAGAGTGAGAAAGAGAATAGAACCTATATTAACCCCGAAGTTGTAGCTCAGGATGTTCGTTTTCTTGACTGGCCAAAAGATGGTAATGGTCAGGCTCAGGGTGGAAGAAGTAAACAGGGACAGGCTAGCAATCAGCAGTTTGGACCAGATAGTTCACCTGACAGTGCTGAGGATATGCTCGACGATGATTTTGATGTTCCATTTTAAGTTTAAAGTTTCAAAAAGGAGGGATATAAGTGGCACGAGGTAGAAATAAATCCTGCTTTTATTGCGGGAATGATAAAGAGATAGATTATAAAGATTTAAGGACTTTGAAGAAACATCTGACTGATAGAGGTAAGATTATGCCCAGAAGAGTCTCAGGTACATGTGCTAAGCATCAGCGAGCCATTACCCAGGCTATTAAGAGGGCAAGACATATTGCTTTATTACCATATATAAAAGAGTAATTAGTTATTACTTGATGGTTATGGAGGTAGGGTTACCTGCCTCCTTTAACGGATATATTAGGGAGTTGTTTTAGATGGATAATAAACCATCTCCATCAGACCAGGAAGAAAAAGAGAAGAGAAAACAGTTTTTATTGAGCCTTGCTGTGATAATTATTCTAACATTTATAAATGTTAGTTTTCCATTTTTCAATTTAGCAGTTATTCTGCTCTGGCCAATACCGATTGTTAACCTGGCCATGCATCAGGGAATGCAGAAGGCAACTATGTTAGTTGCCTCGGCAGCTCTAATAAATGGATTGTTATTTAATCCTTTAATGGGGCTTTTAACTGTAGCCGGATTCGGTTTTGTGGGCTTTGTAATGGCCGGGGCTATTTTGGAAAAATTATCAGCTTTTAAAGTTTTGCTAATGACAACTCTGGCTGCAATAGCTTCTAATTTCATAATTTTGGCTGGTATTTCTCTTGGCTATGAAGAGGGAATCGCAGGTACAGTCCAGTCAGCAATTGCTGATAACCTTATTCCTATACTGGAAAATGGTGAAATGACAGCAATTCTTGAAGCTCAATTGGCAGTGATCTCTCTTATCATTCCAGGAGTCTTAATAATTTCTGGGATTTTAACTGGGGTATTAAATTATTACCTGGTTCACTGGTATTTTGATATTAAAGGGATCTCGGTTAAAGCATATAATAGTATTTCCTATTGGAGATTTCCTGCTATAATTCTTTCCCTGGGGCTGGTTCTCTCTATTTTATTTAGAGGAAATCCAGTTGGTTTAAATCTCCTGGTGATAATAATATTCTTATTATTTCTACAGGGTTTTGGGGTAGGATTATATTATGTAAGAAAAAAGACAAAATCTTTTTTCTTAAACTGGGTTTATATTCTCTTAGTTATCATGATACCGGTAATACCGCCATTACTATTTTTAATAGGTCTGATAGATTTATGGTTTGATATGCGAAAATTAAAATATGGAAATAATTAAACAGGAATATAATGTGAATATAAAGGAGGTCTATTTAAATGGAAGTAATTCTCCGTGAAGATGTTGAAAAAGTAGGTGCCGGAGGCGAGGTTGTAGATGTTGCTGATGGTTATGCCAGAAATTTTCTCTTTCCTAGAGGTTTAGCTGAGAAAGCTACAAAAGCTAAAATCCAGGAAGTAAAAGCTGCTCAGAAGGCTAAAGAGAAAGCTAAAGCTGAAAATAGAGAAGCTGCTAAGGCTCAGGCTGAAAAGCTAGAAGCTGAGAAATTTGAGATAGCTGTAAAGGCCGGTGAAGAAGGCAGGTTATTTGGTTCTGTTTCAACCCATGATATTGCAGAGCAGGTTGAAGCTGCTGGTTATGAGATTGATAGGAAGAAGATTGATCTTGATGAAAATATTAAAGAGCTTGGTGCTCATAAAATTACAGTTAAGCTTTTTGAAGATGTTTCAGCAGAGATAACTGTTAATGTAGTTGCAAAAGAAGAAAAAGAATAAAAACTTAAATATAGAAATATTAGATTGGAAGCAGCCTTATTTACTTAGGGCTGCTTTATTTTTATTAAAAGATAAAACTGACATAACCTAGTGTAATACTTTGCATAAGAAACTATTATTTATATTATTAGATATCATAATAAGGAAATATGTGAAAGTTATTGACTTATTAATTAATAATTGTTATTATTAAAGGAGTTAAGGTTATTAATAATTTAAAGGGGGAATTATGAAATGATTAAGGTAGGAGCAAAAGCACCTGATTTTACTGCAAAAGCATTTCATCAGGGCGAATTTAAAGATGTAAGTTTATCAGATTATGACGGTAAGTGGAGAATGGTCTGTTTTTATCCAGGAGATTTTACTTTCGTCTGACCTACGGAACTGGCGTCAGTTGCCGCCAAGTATCCTGAGTTACAGGAATTAGATCTTGAAGTATTATCAGTAAGTACTAATAGTCATTTTACACATAAAATCTGGCAGGAGGAAGAACTTTCAAAGATGGTAGATGGTGGAGTTCCTTTCCCAATGCTTGCTGATCCAGCAGGTAAAATTGGTCGCCTCTATGGTGTTTATGATGAAGAAGAAGGTATCGATGTGAGAGGTCGCTTCTTAATTGATCCAGATGGTATATTACAGGCTATGGAAATCCTTACACCTCCTGTAGGCCGTAATGTTGAAGAATTATTTAGACAGCTTCAGGCATTTCAGCATGTTCGGGAGACAGGAGAAGCAACACCTTCTGGCTGGACTCCAGGCAAGAAAACACTTAAACCTGGTCCTGATTTAGTAGGTAAGGTCTGGAAAGAGTGGAAAGTAGGCTCTGAATAAAGATAAAAACAGGTTCTAAATAAAGAGTAATAATAGAATAATTAAATTATTGCCGGCCTTAATTGGCCGGCTTTAATTTTTTGAAAAACTTTTTATTTAGGGTTGCAATCTTTATTGATAACTGTTATCATATAATAGAACATAAAACTTGATTAAAAGGAGTGGAATTATAATGATTAAAGTTGGAGAAAAAGCACCTGATTTTGAAACAAAGGCTTATGTAGATGGTCAATTTAAAGATGTTGCTCTATCTGATTATGAGGGTCAATGGACAGTGTTGTTCTTCTATCCAGGAGACTTTACTTTCGTCTGACCTACTGAATTGACGGCAGTTGCCGTTAAGTATAATGAACTTCAGGATGCAGATGCTGAGGTTTTAGCTATCAGTACTGATAGTCATTTTGTTCACAAAGTCTGGCAGGAAGAAGAGTTATCCAAGATGATTGAAGGTGGCCTTCCATTTCCAATGCTGGCTGATCCAGGTGGAGATATTGGAAAGATGTATAATGTTTATGATGCCGAAAATGGCATTAATATAAGAGGTAAATTTGTTATTGATCCTGATGGTGTGCTTCAGGCTATGGAGATCCTAAATGAGCCGACAGGTAGAAATGTTGAGGAGTTAGTAAGACAGGTGAGAGCCCTCCAGCATACAAGTAATACCTGTGAAGCTACCCCGGCTGGCTGGCAACCTGGTAAGAAAACTTTGACTCCAGGTGAAGACCTTGTCGGTAAGGTTCACGAGGAATGGGACCCTGAAGAGGAACTTGAATAAAACAAATTAAAACTTTTATAAAACAGACTAAAATATATTGATATATAAGGCGCCCTGGCGGGCGCTTTTTCTTTTTGACGTGGTAAAGAAACTAGTGATATAATGAAGTATAAATCTATTTAGTAGTTTGAGCTTGAGTTTATAGTCTGGAGGTTTAGATAAATGTTTTATCAGGGGGTTAAGAAGGCTTTACCGGTGGCGATTGGTTATCTGCCAATTGCTATTACCTTTGGTGTTGTAGCCAGTTCGGCAGGCATACCGGCAAGAATGATAGTTCTTATGTCTCTTATGGTCTTTGCCGGGGCCAGTCAATTTGTTGCAGTTAATTTAATAGCCAGTGGTGCAGGCATTTTAGGTATAATTATAACTATATTTTTTGTTAATCTTCGCCATATCTTAATGTCAGCCACAACATCAGAAAAATTGAAAAAACAGAGTAAAGGCTGGCTTGCTTTAATCTCTTTTGGGATTACAGATGAAAGTTTTTCAATAATAGCAACAGATCCTAGAGAAGATTTACCCAGGGCATATGTTTTTGGACTTATTACAGTTCCATATATCGCCTGGGTTTCAGGAACAGCTGCAGGAGTTTTAATAGGTGAAAGCTTACCTGCTCTTTTAGAATCCAGTATGGAAATTGCGCTTTATGCAATGTTTGTTGGTTTATTGATACCAGAAATTAAGAGATCAAATAGCAAACTAAAAGTAGTTATTCTGGCAGTATTTATTAGCTCAGCTTTAAGCTGGTCGCCATTTTTCAATTTATCAGAGGGTTGGATAATAACTATAACAACTTTGGTATCAGCTATTTTTGCAGCCAGGTTTATAAAAGTAGAAGGTGATAGAGTTGGCAAATAGTTATTATCTAATAATTATCATAGGAATGGCTCTTGTTACATATATTCCAAGAATGTTTCCACTTGTAATCCTATCTGACTTAGAGCTAACAGCTTTCTGGAGGAGATTTTTATATTATATACCCCCTGCAGCCTTGAGTGCATTAATATTTCCTGGAATACTTGGGGCTACAGATTCAAGTATTATAGCAGTTATTGGAGGTATTGTTGCAGCTATAATGGCATATTTAAAGTTTAATTTATTAACGATCGTATTATCTGCAATTGCTGCTGTCTTTTTATTTCAGTATTTAATTTAATAGATATTAGCTAAGCTAATAATATATGTGGTTGTCGCAAGGCAACCACTTGACTTATTTTCAGGTTAAATATATAATCTGCTTAAGATGTAAGTATTTTCAAAGATTATTGCTGTTATAATTCAGAATATTAATAAATATATTTTTGCTTTTCTAAAGGGGGAGAAATTAATGGCACTGATTAGGCTGGAGAAAGCCAGTAAAATTTATCAGCAGGGTGAGATTGAGGTTCCGGCTTTAAAGGAAGTTGACCTTGAAGTTGAGACTGGGGAGTTTTCGACGGTCTTTGGGCCGTCAGGTTCTGGGAAGACGACAATGTTGAATCTAATTGGGGCACTGGATAAGCCGACCAGTGGTTCAGTTTATTTTAACGGGGAAAACATCGTTGAATCTGATAAAAATCAGCTGGCTATGCTGAGGAGAAATTATGTTGGTTTTATCTTTCAGAGCTATAACTTAATACCGGTATTGACTGCCTATGAAAATGTTGAATTTGCGTTGAAGATAGCCAGGGGCAATGAGGGCAAGAAGACGAAGGAGAAAGTTATGAATATTTTGGCTAAAGTTGGTCTGGATGGCTTAGAAGATAGAAAGCCTAATGAGCTCTCTGGCGGGCAGAAGCAGAGGGTTGCTATTGCCAGGGCTTTAGTGAAGGAGCCGAAGCTGGTGCTGGCTGATGAACCGACTGCTAACCTTGATTCTGAGACAGCTACCGGTGTTTTAGAGACGATGCTGGAGATGAATCAAGAATTGGAGACGACTTTTATCTTTTCAACCCATGACCCGATGGTTATGGATTATGCTCTCAGACTGATTGAGATTCGTGATGGCAGGATATCCAAGGATGAGAGGAGAGATTAGCCATGTATTTAATTCGAATAGCCTGGAGAAATCTCTGGCGTCGGAAGCGGCGGACCTTTGTTACTGCTGGAGTTTTAGCTTTAGCAGTCTTTATATTTCTGTTGATGGATTCTCTGATGGGCGGCATGGGCGATATCTCATATAATAATATAATAGATTTTGAATCTGCCCATTTAGAAATTGGTCTAGAGGAATACTTTGATGCTGAAGAAGATACAAATCGTCTCCGTCAAGCTTTTCCTGTAGAAGATAGTTTAATAAATAATATTGAAGGAATTGATGGTTATGAGAACCATGTTCAGGCCCTCGATTTCCAGGCTAATATAAGCTCTGGCAGAGATGAATTTCCTCTCAGAGTAAGAGCAGTTGAGCCTGATAGATATCGTCAGGTCTTTAATACAGATGAATATATAACCGATGGCCAGTTTATTAACCCAGGTGATGAAGGTCTGATTATTGGGGATAGATTATCAAGACTATT
>Ga0207421_10001319_pt1 | contig 32164 bp, 24 predicted proteins | sample SodLakKL_010_SED_4_FD_187542 | JGI IMG/M metagenome (GOLD analysis project Ga0207421, IMG submission 187542) | Alkaline sediment microbial communities from Lake Tanatar, Kulunda Steppe, Russia - 8KL_010_SED (SPAdes) (version 2) | ecosystem: Environmental > Aquatic > Non-marine Saline and...
CCAGCGCCGTTCGAGGAGGCAGGTAGCCGGCGCTCGCCGGAGAGGACGAGCGGCCCCCTTCCCAGGCGCAGACTCGTTACTGTGAGAGCGTTCGCCAGGCCTCGTCGAGCGTGTTCGTCAGCTCCGAGCGCTCCTCGACGTCGACGTAGAGCTCTTCCTCACCGAACTCGACCCGGACCGTCTCGACGTTTCGCTTGTACACCTTGATCCGTCGGCGGTCGTCGGAGAGGATGTTGTCGTGTAGCTCCAGCAGCTCGTGTTCGGTCAGCTCGTCGATCCGGCGGTAACACGTCGCGATCGGGATGTCGAGCTCGTCGCTCAGGTCCTGGGCGGAGCGTGGCTCGTCGGTCGCGTCCAGAATCTCTGCGCTGTATTTGTTGCCCAGCGTCTGTAGCAGCTCCACTGATGACATCTATTATCAAATTATAAATTACGAGATGTATAAAGCTATCGGGTTTAGTGACAGTCTCGTGATTGGTTAGGTGTTTTTCCGAAGCGCGGATAGACTGTGTATAGGGCCGCTCAAACCGGCATTTTCGCTGCCGATACTGTCTCTCAGTCGTAATAATGGCCGCTACAGCGGGGTGTCGGTCTCGCTCATGAGCGAGAACGCGCTGGCGTTCTCGTGGATCGTGATTCCACCCTCGCTCATGATCTCCATCGGGAAGATGTCGGTGTTGATCGCTTTCTTTCGCATCTTCGCGACCCAGACGTAGCGGTTCACGCCGGTGTCCGTTGGCGTCTGGAGCATGAAGATGTTGCCGTCGGTCAGGAAGTTCTCCAGCCCGATATCCGTCTCGGGGAAGACGGTTCCCTGCTCGTTGGTCATCAGCGAGGTGAGGTTGTTCTCGCCGAGGATGTCGATGAACTTCAGCAGGTAGGTGCGCTTTTCGCGCTCGTCGTCGAAAAACAGCTGGAACATCGTCAGTGAGTCGAGGACCAGGCGCTCGTAGCGCTCGTCGTCGAGGTCGTCGAGCATCAGCTCGAGCGAGGAGCCGAAGTCGTTCTCGCGCAGGAGGACGCGCTTGTCGTACACCTTGATTTGGCCGGCGTCGACGTGCTCCTGCCAGCGCTCGAAGCCGAGTGACTCGGCCGCCTCGCGGATGTCGTCTGCGTTCTCCTCGAAGGAGAGGAAGATGCCGCTCTCGTCGTAGAGCTCGACGCCGTTGTAGATGTACTGCAGGCCGAGGACAGTCTTTCCCGCCCCCGGATTGCCGCTCACGAGCGTCGTCGAGTTCCGCACGAGTCCCCCGTTCAGTATCGAATCGAGCCCGTCGATCCCGGTTTCGGTTAGTTCCACCATGGGCGTGATACAGAACGTACGTCGCCCGAGAGATAAAAAACTCCTGTTTGTGCCGGTCTCGTCGATTCCGTGTCGACATTCCATCGAGCCCCACTCGTCAAGGACGGGTCGAACCCCGTCTGCGCTCCCGCCACGGGAAGTCAGCACCCCAGAGCCCCTCACCCGGCAGTGGGCAGACACGCTCATTATTATCTGATTTGATACCCTGGTCCGAGGATTTATCTGGTGAGTTTACCCACTACTGCACGAGAATGAAGACGAGTAGATCTGTGCGTATTTCAGATTCGATACTCGAGGTCGTCGAGCGATGACGGGGGACGGGCCGCGGGCAGTCGTCGCCGACGACTCCCAGTTCATGCGGACGGTCATCACAGACATTCTCGAGTCGGGGGGAGTCGAGGTCGTCGCGACCGCCCGGGATGGACGGGAGGCGGTCGACGCTGTCGCCGAGTGTGCGCCCGATGTCGTGACGATGGACGTCGAGATGCCACGGATGGACGGCATCGAGGCGGTTGCCCGCATCGTCGAGGAGTGCCCGACGCCGGTGTTGATGCTGTCGGCACACACCGACGAGCGCGCCGACGTGACGTTCGAGGCGCTTGAGGCCGGCGCAGTCGACTTTTTCACCAAGCCCGGCGGCGAGATCTCGATGGCGATGTCGCGTCTCGAAGAGCAGCTCGTCGAGATGGTGAGATCGGTCGCCGCTGCTGACGTTCCCTCGGCGGCCGGAAACACGCCGCACTCGACGGGTTCCAGCGCGACGGCACCGCTCCGGGCTGGCTACGCTGAGGAGGCGACGGTGATCGTCGGCGCATCGACCGGCGGTCCTCGCGAGGTCGAACGCGTGCTCACGGCGCTCCCGGGAGAGGCTGATCTCCGGCTGCTCGTCGTCCAGCACATGCCGGCGGGGTTCACCGGGCGCTTCGCCGCTCGACTCGACACCTGTAGCGAGTACGACGTGCGCGAGGCGACCGACGGTGATCGGATCGGCGGCGGAGAGGCGCTGGTTGCACCCGGCGGCTCGCACATGCGCGTGACGAGCTACGCGAGCGGCCGGCTGCGCGTCACGCTGACCGACGAGCCCCCGGTACACAACGTCCGTCCCGCAGTCGACGTGACGATGACGAGCGCGGCCGAGGTCGCCGACGGGCCGCTCGTCGGCGTCGTCCTGACCGGGATGGGTGAGGACGGCGCTGCAGGGATCGCCGCGCTCAAAGCGGCCGGCGCGCGGACGATCGCACAGGACGAACAGACCTCGGCGGTGTTCGGGATGCCGAAACGCGCGATCGAGACCGGTGCCGTCGACGAGGTGTTGCCGATCGACGAGCTCCGTGACGGGATCGTCCGCGCGGTCCGGACGGAGACTGCCTGAGATGAACCGACACCACGACACGCGGGTGAGCTGATCATGGAAGAACAGTACCTCGAGGCGTTCATCCGGGAGACAGAAGAGGAGATACCGAAGCTGAACAACTCGCTGCTCGAACTCGAGGCAGACCCCGGGTCGACCGCGGCGATGGACCAGATCTTCCGGACGGCCCACACGCTCAAGGGGAACTTCGGCGCGCTGGGCTTCGAGAACGGCGCGGCGCTCGCTCACGCGATGGAGGACCTCCTCGATGCGATGCGCGAGGGTGAGCTTGCGGTCACTTCGGAGCTGATGGATCTGGTGTTCGCCGCCGTCGACGAGCTGGAACGGATCGTCGAGCAGATCGACGCCGAGGGCGAGCCCTCGATCGACACCGACGAGACCGTCACACAGCTCCGGGATGCACTCGAGTCCACAGGTGAGGAGACAGCCACGCGTGAGACGTGCGAGAGCCAAACACAGCCGGCGACAGGGCTCGAAATCGACCCCGTCGACGTCGAGGGGCGAGCCGTCTTCGCGACCGTGGCGCTCGGCGAGACGGAGATGCCCGGCGTCGACGCGATGATCGTGCTCGAGGCGGTCGAGGAGGCGTTCACTCTCGTCGACACCGTTCCGGAGCGTGCCGAAATCGAAGACGGCGAGTTCGAGGGGGCGTTCGAGCTGGTGCTCGACGCCCCTGACTCGGCGACGGTCGAGGCCGAGCTCGCCGCGATGAGCCAGCTCGAGACAGCCACTGTCGAGGACGTCACCGCCGACCTGGTCGGAGTGAACGGAGACGGGAGCGAACGTGGCGATGGAGATGGCAGAGATGGGAGAGAGAGCCGAAAGACTGGTGGTGCTGACGGTGAGACCGGTGCCGACAGTAAAAGGGGTGACGAGGGGGACGCCAGCGAGAGCCAAGGAGCTGGCGGCGGCGACGGTGAAAGCGCACCCACGCCGCCGGAGCACGAGTCAGCCGCCCGGCCGAACGGGCAGCGGTCCGGATCAGAGATCAGATCCGTCCGGGTGGACGTCGACCGCCTCGATGAGCTCTACGGGATGGTCGAGCAGCTGGTGACGAGCCGGATCACGCTCCGTCGGGGCGTCGAGGAAGAGCGCCTCGAGTCGGCGAACGAGACGCTCAAAGATCTGGATAAGATCACCGAGACGCTCCAGAACACGGTGATGGAGATGCGCCTGATCCCCTTCGAGAAGGTCGTCGGTAAGTTCCCCCGCATGGTTCGCGACCTCGCCCGCGAGCTCGAGAAGGAGGTCACCTTCGAGCTCGAAGGCGAGGACGTCGAGCTCGACCGGACGATTCTCACGGAGCTCTCCGACCCGTTGCTGCACATCATCCGTAACGCCCTCGATCACGGGATCGAGCCGCCAGACGAGCGCGAGAGGGGCCGCAAGCCCCGCCAGGGAACGCTTCGGGTCTCTGCCTCGCGCGAGCGTGACCATGTCACGATAGAGATCTCCGACGACGGCCGCGGGCTGGATCCAGACGCGCTTCGACAGACGGCAGCCGAGCGAGGGCTCAGGTCACCCGAAGCGCTCGAGGCGATGCCCGACTCGGAGGTGTACGACCTGATCTTCCACCCTGGCTTTTCGACTGCCGAGGAGGTGACAGACACCAGCGGCCGCGGCGTCGGGATGGACGTGGTCTACAACACCGTCACGAGACTCGACGGTTCGGTCGACGTCGACAGCGCGCCCGGCGAGGGGATGACCGTCTCGCTCCGGCTGCCGGTGACGATGGCGATCGTGAAGGTGCTGTTCGTGGAGGTCGGTGAGGAGACGTACGGCGTACCGGTCAAACACGTCGACGAGATCACGAGCGCCGACGATGTCACCTCGCTCGAGGGGCAGGCGGTGATCAGACACGACGACGGCATCTACCCGGTCGTCGACCTCGCCGAGCGCTTCAACGTCCCCCGGGCGGCGACCAACGGCGGCACACCCGACGGGATGCTCGTTCGGATCCGTGCCTCCGAGCGACAGGTTGCGCTCCGGTGTGATGCGGTCACCGACCAGGAGGAGGTCGTCGTCAAACCGCTCGAGGGAGTCCTCGGCGCCACACCCGGCCTCTCGGGGACGGCCGTCGTCGGTGACAGCGAGATCGTTTATATTGTCGACCTGGTAACAGTATGACCGAGACACGTTCGTTCGAGTCGCTGCTTTCGTTCATCGAACGCGAACTCGAGTTCGAGTCGGCGTTTTACAACGACGCCTACCTCGACCGCCGGATCACCGCCCGGATGCGCCGGACAGACAACGACGGCTACCGCGAGTACAAGCGCCTGCTCACAGAGAGCGACGAAGAAAAAGAGCGTCTGCTCGACTCGTTGTCGATCAACGTCACGGGCTTCTTTCGCAACCCAGACGCATGGGAGAAGCTCGCGACGGTAGTGGCCGAACTGACCAGCTCGACCGGCCGGGTGCGGATCTGGAGCGCGCCGTGTGCTGACGGGCGCGAGCCCTACTCGCTGGCGATGCTCGCGCTCGACGACGACCGGATCGACGAACATCGGATCGAGATTCTCGGGACCGATATCAACGCGGACGTGCTCGCGACCGCCCGCGCGGGCGAGTACAAGAGCTCACAGACCACGGATATCGCGGGCGAGCTCGGACTGCTCGTCGACCACGAGCCCTACCTCGAGCGCGACGGTGACCACTACCGCGTTCGCGAGCGAGTCAGGCGGCTGGTCAGCTTCGAACAACACGATCTCATCAGGGGCGAGCCCAAGCGCGGCTTCGATCTCGTGCTGTGTCGGAACCTGCTGATCTACATCGACTCGTCGTACAAGACGCCGGTGTTCGAGACGATCTGGGAGTCACTCCGCGAAGGGGGCCACCTGATGATCGGGATGACAGAGACGCTTCCGTCGAGCTGTCGGGAGCAGTTCGAGCCGGTGTACAAACGAGAGCGGATCTACCGCAGACGCTGAGTATGTCCCTGTACGAGTACGAGCGAAACGGCGACGCACAGGAGCTGATCCGGGTACTCCGGTCGTCGGACAACGAGGAGATACGTCGACGGGCCGCGGAGCTGCTCGGCCGGTTGGTCGAACACGAGGACAGACACGACATCGTCAGGGCGCTGATCCGAGCTGCGACGACGGACACCGACAGGGTCGCGGGCACTGCCGTCGACGCGCTCGACGAACTTGGTGACGGCGCGCTCGAGGAGCTGATCACGGAGCTGGCGGACGTCGATCTCGATACCGGGGCGGAGTGGACGAAAGCGACCGTCTTCGCACAGGCACTCGACGCGCGCGTTCCCGAGCTTCGGATGGCTGCTGCCAGCGCGCTCGGTAACCTCGACTACCGCGAGTCGGTCGGCGCGCTCGTCCGTGCGCTCGAGGACCCCGACCCACGCGTCCGCCTCAGGGCTGCTCGCGCGTGCGGAGAGATCGGTGATCCCCGGGCGGTTGGCGCGCTCTCCGAGCGGCTAGACGATGAGGCCACTCGGGTCCGTCTCGAGGCGGCCGAAGCGCTCGGGCGTATCGGTAGCCCCCGGGCGATGGATGCGCTGCTCGCAGTGGCTGACGATCCGGACGAGCGCGTCAGACGCGTCGCTGTGAGCAGCTTCGGGACGTTCGGCCACACGCGTGCGGTGGGGCAACTCGTCACCGCGCTGGACGACGACTCTCCGGCTGTCAGGCGGGCGGCGGTGTTCTCGCTCGTCGAGGTGCTCACGAACGTGCCCGCCGAGCGGAGCCACGAGGTACGCGAGACGCTGATCGAGCACTTCGGAGCCACCGACGACACAGCGGTGATTACGCCGCTGGCTGCGCTACTCCGGGAGGCAAGAGAGCCGCCACAGCGTCGAAACGCCGCGTGGCTGCTCGGGCGGACGATGGACGCCGAGTCCGACTACGACGCCGTGGACGCGCTCGTCGACGCGCTCGGCGACAGCGACCGGCTGACGAGACAGTTCGCGGCTGCGAGTCTCGCAGAGATCGGAGGCACGTACGTCGAGTCGGCTGTGACGCCGCTCGTCCACGACGACGGTGTCGACGAGGAGGTCAGAGCGCAGGCACGGTTCGTGCTCGGGGCGATCGGAGGGGCGACCAACAGTTCTGGCGGCCAGACAGGTTAATACCGCTCGCTCACCAACGTGAGGCCGACGCGAATGAGAGATGGCGAGACGAAACTCGCTGACCAGCCAGGAAAGTTCGCACAGCTGGTCCGCGACGGGCGCACGCTCCCAGAGGTCGACTGGATCCCCGGTCGTCTCCTCCTCTCTGAGCGGCGACTGGTGCTCGCCGCAGAGGCGGGGAGACGGACGGTTCCGCTCGCGGCCGTGAACGCGATCAAAAGCCGCGAGGACGTCCAGAACCCACTCGCGAAGGTCTCGAGCTACATCTCAGTGCAGGTCGGCGACGGCGTGATGCTCCTCTCGCCGAGCGACTACGCTACTTTCGAACGAGCGCTGTATACAGCCGTACTCGACGGGCGGACCGTCGCCGTCAAACACCCGGCGGTCGAAGGCGGCGTCGTCCGGAACACGAACTGGGTGACAGGCCAGCTCTCGCCGGAGCTCCCGGAGGCGCTCGCGCTGGGAACCGCCGAGGGTCGCTTCGTCGAGCTCGGCCTCGACGACATCGGTGGAGTTGAGCGCAACGAGGGCGATGTACTTGGCGAACGACGGCCGTTCGTCGAGGTCGAACACACCGCCGAGGAGCGAGTCGTCGAGACGCATATCGCTGGCCCAAAACAGGTGGTGGCGATCCTCGCCGACCTGCTCGCCACAACCGGAGATGAGCAGACGGAAACGGCGCTCTCCGAGGAGGAACGCGAGCTCGTGATGGCGCTTTACTCGGGTGTTTCGCCGTTTCAGATTCCCGAGTTCGTCGGCCTAGACGTCGACCGGGTCGAGGAGGTCTACGCCGACCTCGTCGACGCTGGCTTGCTGATCGAGAAGAGACGCCGGCGTGAAGTCAGGCTCACCGCCCGTGGGCGCACCCTTGCGAGCGAGGCGACCGACGACGAGTGATCGCCCGGGAGGGGACGCTCGTTACGCGTTGACCTCCTCGAAGTGCTGGGTGACGAGCACCTGTCCTTTCGGGGTGAGGGTCGGTCCGTCGGGACCGTTCAGGACGAGCTCGTCCCGCTCGAGCGCGCTCAATATCGCCGTCACCTCCGCACCGGATCTGTCGAGGAGCTGCGCTAGCGACATCCCGTCTTGGCCTGCGCCCGAGTAGACGGCGACGAGCAGCTCCGTCTTCTCGCGCGAGAGGTCGATCGCCGAAAGTTCGGCCACGAGCTCGGCGTACTCGAGACGGACGTACCGCCCGAGCACCGAGAGCGTCCGTGCGGAGGCGCTAGCGAGCTGTGTCACCACTGCCCTGCTACCGGAGACGTGGTTGACTTCGACGACCGGCCGCAGCGAGCTCGCGAGCTCGCGACGTGTCCGCCTGAACCGGGTGACTGAGTCAAGCTTGATATCGACCGTCTCGTCGCCCCGCTCGAGCCCGACGGCCCGCGGTTTCAGCGAGACGGTGGCAGCGCCGAACGGCTCGTCTGTCACCCGTCCCCCGACCCGTGCCGGATGTCGCACCTGCAGCTTCGTTCCGTCGAGCAGCGCCCGAAACAGCAGCAGCAAGAATCTTGAGATCGGTCCGTCGTCACCCTCGACAACGGCGACGTGCTGGCTGCCGTTCGTCTCGAACGCGACTGTCACGGTCGAGTTAAAAAAGCCGCCGAGCTCCTCTGGCACCTGCCCGATCCCCACGTCCACGACCGACGAGAGTGGGACTGTCAGCGTGTCGTCACCGCTGACCGCGAGCACCAGCCGTTGCTGGCTCAGGAGGACGCGCCCTCTGACGGGCTCGGCCGTCCGCAACACGTCAGAGTCGACCGTGGCGACAAAGTCCGCGAGCACTGACTCCGACGCCATTGGTAGTGACCGTTCTGTGGGGCGGCTAATGAGCGTTTCGCGCCAGTCTCAGCTCGGATAACGACCTCGCCGACAGTCTTGGCGGTCACAGAATCGCTGGCCGTGTGCAGCGTCGAACCCGTTCGAGGCGGGAAGATCGGCTCCCGTCTCGTCGATCACTCGTCGAGTCTATCAGCGATCTCGCTGAGCGTCGCGTTGGGCGGCTCGGGTGGCGTGTAGATAACGCGCTCGCCCGGGCGACGCAGGCCGTAGGCGTAGCCTGCCCCGAGAACGTCGAGGACGAGTGCGTCGCCCGCGCTCAACCCGTGATCGTCCAGCCAGGCCGCGAGGAGGTTCTCCCCGTCTCGGCTCCGAGCCGCCGCTCGGGTACGAAAGGCGTCCTGTATCGTCGGCTCGCCGTCGAGTCCGGCTCTGACGACTGTGTACGCAGACGCTCCTTCGAGCGAACAGTAGAGCCGCTCGTCGAGTCCACACGACAAGGCTCCGGGGAGTTCGATCTGGCGCCTGCTCGTCCGTCCAACTCTGGTCAGGTGGACGCGGTGTGACTCGACGGTTGCGTGATCGGACGCGATGCGCTCGGGCACAGCCTCACTCGTCGCCGAGAAGGTCGGCGACGGGCTGGTTCCCGCGGGCGGTGATTTTTGCGTTGATCTGGCGAGTGCTATCGCTTACTTCGCGCCCACGGACGGTGACGCGTTTTCGCTCACCGTCGCGGGTGGGCTTGTAGCCGGTGCCACCCTCGAGGAGGATCGACTTGAGGTTCGGCCCGCGCACGTCGCCGCGCATCGGCCGGCCTGCGTTGTCCGATCCCCCGGTCAGGGTGAGCGTGTAGCCGTCGAGACCGACGGCGCTCCCGTCGACGTCCTCGCCGATCTCTCGTCCGATGAACCGGTTCGCGTCCTGTTCCGATACCTCGATCTGGTAGGTCGCGCCGTCGTCTGGATCTGCGACGGCCACCGTGAATTCGGCCATACGTGACTCAGAATCAACCCGTGATCAAAAGCCCGTCGAACCGGCGTCGCGATCGCGCGATTACAGCACGTGATAATCCCCCCGGTAACGGTAAGAGGGCTGGCCCACGACCGATCAGTGACGAACGTCGATGAGCTGGCAACAGACAGTGTACGTGTATCCGTTGCTGGTCGGTACGGCGGTCGCGGTCTTGCTCGCGGCGTATACGGCCACGTATATTCGGCGCGAGGGCAGGGATCCAGTCCTCGTCGTCTTCTTCTGGCTCATGGTCTGTCTGGCTCTCTGGAGCGGCTTCTCGACGCTCAAACTCGCGAGCACCGATCCCGCGACGAAGCTCCTGTTTTACCAGTTTCTCCACCTCGGGGTGGCACCGCTTGGCGCGCTGCTCGTCCTGTTCGCGCTCGCGTACACCGACCGCCAGCGGTGGCTGCGACCCTCGGTGGTCGCTGCGCTGTTTGTCGTCCCGGTGGGCTACGCGCTCGTCCTCGCTGCCAACCCGGCCGGACTCGCCTGGACCGGGACGAACGTGCTCGAGGTAACCGACCCGCTCGGTCACGAGATCGTCGTCAAACGTGCTGAAAGCGGTCTCTTTCATCTCCTCTACGTCGGGTTTACCACCTCCTGTGTGCTGGTCGCGCTTGCACTCATCGGCACCGAGGCAGCCAAGCTCGGCAGGGCGTACGTCCCCCAGGCGCTCCTGTTGACGGTCGCGATCGTCGCGCCGACGGTCGCCGGAACGCTTGCGGCGTTCGGTATCCCTCCCTTCGATCCGGACGGCGTCAACCTGGTGCCGGTCTCGTCGACGCTCGTCGCTGTCGCCATCGCCGTCGCCGTCTACCGCTACCGCTGGTTCGAGCTCCCGCCGATCGCCTACGCGACGGTCGTCCAGGAGTCGCCCGACGGGGTGTTCGTCCTCGACCGGACCGACCGCGTCGTTCACGCCAACGACCGCGGTACTGAGATACTCGCACAGCTCGAGACCTCCGTGGGTGAGCGGCTGGATGCGGCGGTGTTCCGGGCTGCCGACGAGACCGACGCAGGCCACGTCGAACACGAGCGACCGGGCGGCTCGAAAGCGGTGTTTGACGTCCGCTCACAGCCGATCGAACGTGGTGGACGAACCGTCGGTCGGGTGGTCGTGCTCGCCGACGTGACCGAGCGCCACGAACACCAGCAGCGCCTCGCCGCGCAGAACGACCAGCTCGACCAGTTCGCCTCGATCGTCAGCCACGACCTCCGCAACCCGCTGAACGTTGCACAGCTCTACGTCCAGAGCGAGCGCAGGGAGCGCGACAGCGAGAATCTCGAGCGAACAGCCGCCGCGCTCGGCCGGATCGAGTCTATCGTCGAGGATACCCTGACGCTCGCCCGCGACGGTACACAGGTGACGACGTTCGAGCGGGAGTCGCTCGAGCGACTCGTGCGTACGTCGTGGGCGCACGTCGAGACCGGTGACGCCACGCTCGAGATCGTCGCGGACGCCGACCTCGAGTGCGATCCCGCCCGGATCCACAACCTCTTCGAGAACCTCTTCCGGAATTCTGTCGAGCATGGCTCGACAGATCCCGGCTCGCAAGCTCGCCGGAGCTCCGTGGAGCACGGCTCCACGAGCCTTGACTCAGAGGCTGACACGGAGGCGGTCAGCCGAAGCACGTTCGCACGAGAAGACAGCGTGCCCGGGAGGGCCGAGCCGAGAGCCTCCGTGACAGTCCGCGTCGGCCCGCTCGACGGCGGATTCTTCGTCGAGGACGACGGACCGGGCATCCCCGAGGACGAACGGGATACGGTGTTCGACCGCGGGTACACGACAGGCGACGGTGGGACGGGTTTCGGTCTCGCGATCGTCGACCGGATCGCCGACGGCCACGGCTGGACGCTGACGCTCACAGAGAGCGAAAGCGGTGGTGCCCGCTTCGAGTTCGCCGGCGTCGCGATCGATCCGAAACACTCCTGAGCGACGAGCGCGACGAGCCGCCATGGACGCCGGAGTGGTCGTTCTCGACGGCTGGGGGCTCAATCCCGACCCTGACGCGCGGGACGCGGTGCGTGCGGCGTCGACGCCGACGTTCGATCGGATCCGCAAGGAGGGGGCGTTCGGGACGCTTCTCACTCACGGCCACCGCGTTGGCCTCCCGGCGGGGCAGATGGGCAACAGCGAGGTCGGCCACCTCAACATCGGGGCCGGCCGCGTCGTCACACAGGCATCGGCACGGATCACCGACGCCGTTGCGCGCTGGCAGGGCAAGACGAGCGCGTTCAACACGCCAATCGACCCGCCGATCGACCAGAACTCCGCGATCGGATCTGCCCTCGAGCACGCCCGCGAGCACGACGGCCGCCTCCACCTGCTGGGTCTCGTCAGCGACGGCGGGGTCCACGCCTACCAGTCCCATCTCCACGCGCTCGTCGACCTCGCGGCCGAGCGCGAGGTCGAGGCAGTCACCCACGCGTTCACCGACGGCCGCGATACCTCGCCGACCGGCGGGCGGGAGTACCTCCGCGAGCTCGAGCGCCACGCCGATACCCGCGGGACGGGTCACGTCGCGACGGTCTGTGGCCGCTACTACGCGATGGACCGCGACGAGAACTGGGCGCGGACGAAACGCGCCTACGACGCCATCGTCGATCGCGACGCCCCCCACACCGCCGGCTCGGCCGTCGAGGCAGTCGAGGCGTCGTACGAACGCGGTGAGACCGACGAGTTCGTCGAACCGACGCTCGTCGCCGGCGGGAACGCGCTCACCGACGGTGACGCGGCGGTGTTCGTCAACTTCCGCGCCGACCGCGCTCGTCAGCTCACGCGCATGCTCGCCGGGATCGATCCCGTCTGGGAGTTCGAGGGCTGCCCGCCCGAGATCGCGCTGGTGACGATGACCGAGTACGATCGAACGTTCGACCTCCCAGTGGCGTTCCCGCCGAACCAGCCCGAGCGCGTCCTCGGTGAGGTACTCGCCGACGCCGGGCTGACACAGCTCAGGATCGCAGAGACGGAGAAGTACGCCCACGTGACGTACTTCCTCAACGGCGGCCGCGAGGTCGAGTTCGCGGGCGAGCGGCGCGAGATCGTCCCCAGCCCGGCCGTCCCGACCTACGACCGGCAACCGGAGATGAGCGCGCCGGCGCTGACCGACCGGGCGTGCTCGGTGATCGCCGAGGACGACCCCGACGTCGTGGTGCTCAACTACGCCAACCCCGACATGGTCGGCCACACGGGCGTGTTCGAGGCTGCCGTCGAGGCGGTCGAGGCGGTCGACGAACAGCTCGAACGGCTGCTCGCGGCGATCCACGCGGCCGGCGGGGACGTCATCGTCACGGCCGACCACGGCAACGCCGACGACATGGGCACGCCGGAGAAGCCACACACCGCCCACACCACGAACCCGGTTCCGTTCATCTACCTCACCTCCCAGGGGACAGACGGCGGCCGGAGCGTCCGTGAGGGTGGCGCGCTCGCCGACGTCACGCCGACGCTGCTCGAGCTGCTCGAACTCGAGCAGCCGGCGCAGATGACCGGGGAGTCGTTGCTCGGCTAGTCCGCGAGCGCCTCGTCAGAGGCGATGGGCGCGTTCGGGTCCTGAATCCAGAGGTCGCCAAACAGCTCGTCCTGCTGGAGGCGGACGTGTCCGCGGTGTGAGAGAAAGAGCAACCCAAGAAACGTCTCGACGCGCGAGCCGCCGCTCGCGGCGACCTCGCGGAAGAGCACCTCCGCCCGGCCCTTGTCGTAGTGCTCGCGCAGGGTCGCGTGGACGTCGTCGATCACCGTCTCGATGTCCTCGGTGTGGGTCCGCTCTGTGACCTCGGCCGCGGTGGGCTCGTCGTCCAGCCGGAACTGGTCGGCCGTGTGGTAGTCGAGCTCCTGGGTCCCCCGGTCGTGGCGCTCGGGTGAGCTGGTGTCGTACTCCCTCGAGGATTTCCACCAGCTGTCGCGCTCGGCCTCCCGGAGATCGCGTACGAGCTCGTCGAGCGTTCGAGGGGTCCCGCGGGCTCGCTTTCGGTCCAGCCGCCGGTCCATCTCGCGCTCGAGGGTCGCGAACGGATCCGGCCCGTCGACTGGCTCGTCGCCAGCCATCGCCAGCTCCCACGGCTCTGGCGCTTCGGGCTCGTCTTCCTCTCCGGCGAGCATCGCGTCGCTTTTCATCCGCAACAGCACGCTCGCGTAAAACAGCGCTCGACCGGACGTCCGCAGGTCCGCCTCGTCGATCCGCTCGAGGAACTTGTCGGTGACGTCGACGATGTCGATATCCCAGGGGTCGATCTCGCCCTCCTCGGCGAGCTGGACCAGCACCTCGACCGGCTCGACGAGCTCGTCTTCGCTGTCGCCGTCCTCAGCCCTCCCGGTCTCCTCCGCGCTTTCGTCAGCCACCTCAGTGTTCCCCTCGCCGTGCTCAGCGCTGTCCTCAGCCTCCGTGCCGGTCGCTTCTGCTCCGGGATCAGTCATCGGCGGGCACCTCTGGCGGCTCGCCGTCGCCCGAGAGGTCGATTCCGGTGACCGCAGAGACGTTGTTCTCCTGCATCGTCACGCCGATGGCGCGGTCGGAGCGTTCGAGCATCGCAGCGCGGTGTGAGACGACGACAAACTGTGCGTCGCCAGCGAGCTCGTCGACCAGCTCGCCGACCAGATCGGCGTTTGCGGCGTCCAGAAACGCGTCGACCTCGTCGAGCGCGTAGAAGGGTGCGGGGTTGTGGCGCTGGATCGCGAAGATGAACGCGAGCGCAGTCAACGATTTCTCGCCGCCGCTCATCGAGTCGAGGCGCTGGATCGGCTTGTCACCCGGCTGCGCTTTCATCGTGAGCCCGCCCTCGAACGGGTCGGCCTCGTTCTCGAGGTGGAGCCGGCCGGTGCCGTTCGAGAGCCGCTCGAAGATCTCCCGGAACTGCTCGTCGATCGCCTCGTAGGCGTCCATGAACGTCTCTTTCTTGCGTGCCTCGTAGCTGTCGATGCGCTCGCGGATGCCCTCGGCCTCCTCGACGAGCGTCTCCTTGCGCGCTTTCAGCGTCGAGAGCTCCTCGCGGACCCGGTCGAACTCCTCGATCGCGAGCATGTTCACCGGCTCCAGCGCCGCCATCTCACCGTCGAGCCGCGAGAGCTCCGCCTCGACCGTCTCGTGGTCGGGGATCTTCTCGGGATCGTACTCGCCGACCTGCGCCTCCAGCTCGTCGATCTCCCACTCCAGACGCTCTGTCTCCTGGCGGGCCTCCGCGAGTTCGGCTTCGACCGAGGCGGCCGCCTCCCGGGCCTCGTCGCGCCGCCGTCGCGCCCCGTCTACGTCCTCGCGAAGCTCGGCTCGCTCGTCTTTCAGCTCTGTGAGCTCTGACTCCAGCGCCTCGACTTCGGCCTCCTTCCCCTCGAGCGTCTCCTCGTTCGCCTCAATCTCCACTTCGAGCTCGTCGATCCGCTCCTGTGCGTCTGCCTTTCTGTTCTGTGCCGCCTCGATATCGTCGGTTCGATCCTCGACTGCCTCCTCGGCGTACTGCTTTTCGAGGAGGAGCTGGTTGAGCTCGCCATCGATCCCGTCGATCCGTGCGTTCGCGTCGTCGATCTCTTCCCGGATCGACTCGGCGCGTGCGGTCAGCTCGGGCAGCTCGGAGTCTGCGACCTCCGCCTCGAGCTCGGCGATGTCGGCTTCGATCTCGGCGATCGTCTCGTTCTGTGTGGCGATGCTCGCCTCGAGCTCGTCCATCTTCTCGGCGACCGCCTCGCGGTCGCTCGTGATCTCTGCGAGCCGCGTCTCGAGCTCGTCGATTCGCCCCTGTGCGTCGGCGATCGCGCTGGTGCGCTTTTCGATCTCGGCTTCGATCTCGCGAACCTGCTCTGCGGCGTCGGATTCGCGGTCGCGAGCGTCCTCGAGACGCTCTTCGACGTCACGGACGGCCGAGCGGACCGCCTGGCGCTCGTCTTCGAGCTCGTGGATGCGGGTGGCGACGCGCTCGAGCGCGCCCTCCGTCCCCGAGAAGGAGTACCGTGAGCCCTTCTGTGAGCCGCCGGTCATCGCGCCCGACTTCTCGACCAGGTCGCCCTCGAGCGTGACGAGACGGAACTCGCCCATCAGCTCGCGGGCGGTCTCGAGCGTGTCGACGACGAGCGTGTCGCCGAGGACGTACGAGAACACGCCGGCGTACTCGGCGTCGAACTCGACGAGGTTGTACGCGAAGTCGACGACGCCGTCGTGATCGGGACACGAGGGGAGCGACCGGCCGCGCATTTTCGTGATCGGGAGGAACGTCGCCCGGCCGGCGTTGCGGGATTTTAGGTAGTCGATACAGCGCTGGCCGACACGGTCGTCGTCGACGACGACGTTCGCCAGCCGACCGCCGGCGGCCGTCTCACACGCTGTCGCGTACTCGCTCGTGACGCTGCCCAGCTGGGCGACCGTCCCGTGGACGCCCTCGACGCCCGCGTTCAACACGGCCGTCACCGCCCGGCCGTAGGAGCTGTCACCGGAGTGACCAGCTTTCGCCTCGAGCTCGGCGTACTCCTGCTGGGCGGCGGTGAGCTCGTCTTCGAGCTCGTCGAGTTCGGCCTGCTTCTCGCGCCGTTCGGCCCGCAGATCGTCGACGACGCCCGCGATCGTCTCGCGGTTCTCTGTCGCTTTCTCGAGCTCGAGCTCGAGGTCGTCGATCTCAGCCTCGAGTTCGGGAATCCGTTCGCTCGCGGCGTCGATCGCCTCGTTCGTCTCGCGCTGTTCGGTCGAGCGCCGCCGGGCCTCGTCGAGCAGCCGGTCCTGCTCGCGCTGGAGCTCGTTCTTCTCGGACTTTGCCTCCTCGAGCGCTGCCTTTCGCTCATCGAGCGCGTCTTTCACGTCCTCGAACGCCGAGCCGACCTCCTCGATGCGGCCCTCGACGCGCTCCAGTGCCACTTCTTTCTCCTGGATGGTCGCGGCGACCGAGGACTTCTCGACTTTGCGTTCTCTGATGTCGGCCTCGAGCTCGTCGATCTCCTCCTGCTTGCGGTCGATCTCGACGAACGCCTGCTTCCGCTCGTTCTCGGCGGCTGTGATGCGTTCACGCTGGTTCTCGATGCGGTCTTCCAGCCGGGCGATGTCGCCTTTGAGCTCTTCCATCTCGCGTTTGATCGCGAGCTGTTCGTCCTCTCCTTTGCGCTCGATCTCGGCGTTCAGCTCCTCGAGCTCGCTCTCGAGACGCATCAGCTCGCCCTGGCGCTCGTCGAGCGTCGACTGACGCTCCTCGAGGCGCTCTTTTGCGTCCTCGGCGGTCGCCTCGACGGCCGCCAGCTCCTCGCGCTTGTCCTCGAGTTCGGCTGCCTTCCGGTAGCTCTCGTAGGTCTCTTTCTCCTCGCGGAGCTGCTGGTACTGGAGGGCAGCCTCGCGCTCGTCGGCGAGCTGGTCGAGACGGTCTTCTTTCTCCTCGATGCGGAGCGCTGCCTCGTCGATGCGCTCTTCGACGAGATCGAGCTCCTCGAAAGCGGCGTCTTTTTTCTCGTCGAACTGGGCCACGCCGGCAATCTCGTCGATGATCTGCCGGCGAGCGCCCGGCGTCATGTTGATAATTCCGGTCACGTCGCCCTGCATGACGACGTTGTACCCCTCGGGGGTGATACCCGCCTCCGCGAGCAGGTCCTGAATGTCGGAGAGGTTCACCGACCGGCCGTTGAGGTAGTAGTAAGAGTAGTAGTTCTCTTCGGTCTCTTTGACCCGGCGTCTGACGCTAATCTCGTCGATGTCGCCGACGTCGTCGGTGCCGGCGGCGCTTGCGACCTGCGAGCGCTCGACGGTCCGGTCGGTGTTGTCGAGGATGACCTCGACGCTGGCCTCGCGCTGGCCCTCGAAGGACTCGCCCTCCTGGTGTCCGGGGTTGTAGATGAGGTCGGTGAGCTTCTCAGCTCTGATTCCTGAGGTCCGTGCAAGCCCGAGCGCGAACAGCACCGAGTCGATGACGTTCGACTTCCCGGAGCCGTTTGGACCGGTGACCGTCGTGAAGTCTTCGTAGAAGGGAATCCGGGTCTTCCGGCCGAAGCTTTTGAAGCTGTCGAGGACGAGCTCTTTGATGTACATGGGGGTGCTCGTGTGGCGGGGCCGGCCTCACGCGACGATGATGTCGCTTTCGACCTCCTCCGTGCTGTCCTCCTCCTCGGACGCAGACGGTTTAGTTGCTTCGGCTTCCTCCGCTTCACCTCCAGCTTCTGACTGTTCCACCGCCTCCGCTGTCGATGGATCCGGGTACTCGAGGTCGACGTCTGCCGCGTCCTCCAGCTCGCGCATCCGAACCTTGCACTCGATCAGCTCGTCGGTCAGCCCCGTGATCGACGCCTCGAGCTCTTTCACTCTCGATTCGAGTTCCTCGACTCTGTTACCACACATATGTGCCACGGTTTCCCCCTGTATGTATAAACGTACGTCAGACAGTAGTATCGCAGCTGATAGTACGGGCCGCGCGCCTCCTGATCACAGCCAAGCTGCCGGGCTCGGCGGTCCGTGAGCGTTAGGTACCGCCGAGACGACGGTCTCTGTATGCACCGTCCGGGCAGGCGCGCCGTTCTGGCGTCGGTCGCCGCCGCGCTCGCTGGCTGTCTCCACACCGACGACGCGAGCACCGACGCCGACACGACCCAGAGCGACCGGCCCGACACCGACGAGCCGGCCGCTCAGGACGACGCCGAACAGCCCGCGGATGGCACTGGCGGCTCCGAAGGGCCGGATGGAGAAGTGACCGAAGGCCGGCGCGGAGACGACACCGAAGAGCCGGACGGAGACGGAGAGCCCCACCCCGACGGGGACGACGGTGAGGAACTCGACGGAGCTGGCGAGGACGTCTTCTCCGGCTACGAGCTCACAGACGTCACGGTTCAGACGCCCGACGGCGAGGCGCTGGGCTGGGTGCGTGCGGCCGTCGCCGACACGCCGGAGCTGCGCTACACTGGCCTCAGTGACACTGACGAGCTCCCCGAGGGGTACGGGATGCTGTTCGTCTTCGACGACGTCGACGACCGGACGTTCGTGATGCGCGAGATGGACTTCGGTATCGACATCGTTTACGCCGACGACCGGGGAACGATCACGGAGATCCACCACGCACCCGAACCAGATCCGGACGAGGACGGCGAGACGCACCGCTACCCCGGCCACGGCCAGTACGTCCTCGAGGTTGCCTACCGCTGGAGCGCCGACCGCGGCGTCGAGGAGGGGGACGTTCTCGCGTTCGACCGGTGAGAGCTGTTCAGCTGTGATCGTGTCCGTCGCCTTTGAAGCTGCCGCCGGCGACCAGCGCGTCGTGGTCGCCCTCGATCATGTCGAGGTTCTTGAGCGTGTCGCGCTCTTCGAACTCCTCGACGGCGTCGACGAGGTCCTGCTGGGTGAGCGTCGTCCGCTCTTCGGTGAGCGCCTCGAGGACGGCCTCGCGGAGGACGAGTCGGAGGTCGCTGCCCGTGAGCCCCTCCGTGATATCGGCGACCGCGTCGGGATCGAAGTCGACGATCTCCATCTCGCGCGTGACGATCCGGAGGATGTCCGCGCGCATCCCGGCGTCGGGTTTGGGGAAGTTGACGATCTCGTCGAAGCGCCGCCACGCCGCCGCGTCGAGCTGGTCGGGGTGGTTGGTCGCGCCGATCAACAGCACCTCGTCACGGATCAGCGACACCTCGTCGATGCTCTTGAGCAGGGTGTTCACCGCGCGCTTGATCGCAGCGTGCTCGTCGCTCGAGCGGGTCTTGGCGACGAAGTCGAACTCGTCGATGAACAGGATACACGGCGAGAGCCGCTTTGCGACCTCGAACGTCTTCTCGACGTTTTTGGCCGTCTCGCCGAGGTACTGGCTGGTGATCATCGAGAGCTTCACCTCGACACAGGCCAGCCCGAGCTTGCTCGCCAGCGCGCGTGCGACCGACGTCTTGCCCGTCCCCGGCGGGCCCACGAACAGGAGTTTGCCGATCTCGCGGAGGCCGATGCTCGCGAGGTACTCGCGGTGTTCGATCGCCTTCACGAGTTTGTGGATCTCGCGCTCCTGTTCGTCGGTGAGGACGATGTCGTCGAGGCGGATCTCGATCTCCTCGGGCGCGCGGACGTCGACGAGGTCGAGCATCTCGTCATCTTCCTCGTCGAAGTACTCCTCGAGCAGCGCGTCGATGAACGCGCGGTCGGCCCGGGCGGGCCGGTTGGCCTCGCGGGCGCGCTCGTGGCTCACGTCGCGCTCGTCGGCGAAGGCGTACGCGAGCGTCGGGTTCGTCTCGAGGTGCTCGTCGTCGACACGGTCGAGGTACCACTGCTCGGCCATCGCGCGGTCGGTGAACTCGAGCGTCCCGGTGAAGTCGTCGTAGTCGGTGAACAGCAGTCCCGAGACGGCCTCCCAGGGCTCGTCGACGCCGGTGGCCTGCCGTGCGCTCCCGACCGTGGGCGCGACCGGCCGTTCGATCGAGCCGTCGTTCCAGAACGGCGCGCGGTACGACGGCGGCAGGTCGTCGGAGTCGAGCGCCTCGTGTTCCGTGTACGCGAGCGCAGTCAGCACGAACTCGACGACGGCAACGTCCGGGTCAGTCATCCCCGGCCTCTAGCTGGCCGACCGGAATAAGTCAATCGAACGCGGCTGTCGATCAAAAACGGCCTCGAGGCGAACGCACTTACCGGGGGCGGTGCTACCGGGTGGTATGAGTACGATGCAGACGGCGGCCACGGTCGCCGTCGTCGATTACGGGCTGGGAAACCTCCGGAGCGTCACCCGCGGGCTCGAGCGCGCCGGCGCGGCCGTCGAGGTGACTGCCGATCCCGAGACGGTGGCGAGTGCCGACGGCATCGTCCTCCCCGGCGTGGGGGCGTTCAGCGAAGGAATGGAGAACGCGGGACCGTTTCGCGACCTGCTTCTGGAGGAGGCGGCGGCGGGGACGCCGCTGTTCGGCATCTGTCTCGGGATGCAGATGCTGCTCTCGACGAGCGAGGAGGCCGACCACGCTGGCGAGGGCGACGCCGAGGGACTCGCCCTGATCCCCGGGACGAACCTGCGCTTTCCCGACGACGTGAAGGTGCCACAGATGGGCTGGAACCGCCTCTCCGTCGAGCGTGAGCACCCGCTGGTCGAAGGAGTGGACAGCGTCGCGCAAGCGACGGATAGAGAAGACGGAGTCGCCGGCTCCGTCGACAGCGTCGCGCAAGCGACGGATAGAGAAGACGGAGTCGCCGGCTCCGTTGACGGCGAGTACGCCTACTTCGTCCACTCCTACTACGCCCACCCGGACGACGCGGCGGCGACGGTCGCGACGACCGACTACGGCGTGACCTTCCCCAGCATCGTGGCGAACGAGGCGGGCAACGTCTTCGGCACGCAGTTCCACCCCGAAAAGTCCGGCGAGACCGGTCTCACGCTTCTCCGGAACTTCGTCGACATCTGCGCAGAGTGACCGGGGGCGTGCGGTCGAAAACGCATACTTCTAACAGGCTGCCTCTCAGACGTCTCCCCATGACGGGCGTGGGCGGCGACGAGCTCTCCCCCGAGATCCAGCGCCGGCTCGCCCATCTCGGCGCGAGAGCGGTCGAACTCGGCTCGCTCGCTCCCGAACGTCTCGCGACGATGCTGACCGCCGAGGTCGGACAGACCCCATCGACGGTGACCTACGAGGAGAACACCCTCGAACTCCACCGGTACGAGCCCGCGAGGAAGGAACACCGGACGCCGGTTCTGATCGTCTACGCGCTGGTGAACCGGCCGTACATCCTGGATCTACAGCCCGACCGGAGCGTCGTCCGCCGGCTGCTCGAGGCGGGGTTCGAGGTCTACCTCGTCGACTGGGGCGAGCCCTCCCGTCTCGACGTCTCCCTCGGCCTCGCAGACTACGTCTATCGGTATCTCGATAACTGCGTCGCCGCAGTCTGTGACCGCGCGGCTGTCGACGACGTCCACCTGCTGGGGTACTGCATGGGTGGGAGCCTCTCGATCATGTACGCCGCCCTGTTCGCCGAGCGGGTCCGGACGCTCGCGCTCATGGCGACGCCGGTCGTCTTCGACGAGACGGGCGGCCTGCTCGAGCGCTGGGGGATGCACTACGATCCGGCGGCCGTCGCGGGGACGTACGGCAACGTTCCCGCCGAGCTGCTGGCGGCCCAGTTCGCGATGATGGAGCCAGTCGAGAATCTCTTCGGCAAGTACGTCACCTTCTTCGAGAACCTCGACGACGAGGCGTTCGTCGAGCTGTTCGCGCGAATGGAGCGCTGGACGTGGGATGGCGTCGACGTCGCCGGCCGCGCGTTCGTCGAGTTCGTCGAGGAGGTCTACCAGCAGGACAGGCTCCTCGCCGGCGAGATCGTCCTCGCTGGTGAGCGAGTCGAACCAGCGACGATCGACGCGCCGCTGTTGCAGATTCTCGGCGCATACGACCACATCGTCCCCCCCACTTCGAGCCGGCCGCTCAACGACGCCGTCGCGAGCACGGACGAGCGCCTGATCGAGTTTCCCGCCGGACATGTGGGCATCTCCGTCTCCGGCCGTGCTCACGCCGAGCTCTGGCCCGACGTCTGTGACTGGCTCGCCGACCGGAGCGAGCCCGCAGACGGCCGCGACGCGGAGCGCTAGGGCTGGAACTGTTCGGCCGAGCGCCGGTAGAGCTCGTAGCAGCGTTCGAGCACGTCGATCGAGACGCTCTCGGTTGCGGTGTGGGCCTCCCCCGGCTCTGAAGCGCCACAGATGAGACAGCTCGTCCCGGCGGCGGCGAGCCAGCCGGCGTCGGTCGCGTGTGGCTTCAGGACGTGTTCCGGCCTCCCGTCCTGGACCTCCCGGGCGACCCTCAGGACGAGATCAGCGAACGCGCCGTCGTCGCAGGCCATCGGCGGGAGGTCCTGGTCGACCTCGACGGTCACCCCTGGCAGCTCTTCGACGCGCTCGAGCGGCGCACGCTCGCCGGGAACGGTCCGTTCGTCGACGGTCACCGTACACGAGTCGGGAACGACGTTCCAGGCCGTTCCGCCGTCGATTCCGGTGACGGCGAGGCTCCCGCGCATCTCGTGTCCCAGCACCGTCGTCTCCGGAAACGGCAGCTCGCGGACGACGTCAACCGCATCCGCCGCGCGGTAGACCGCGTTCTCGCCGGCCTCGGGCTCGCTCGCGTGGGCGGCCGTCCCGGTGACCTCGATCGTTGAGCCCCGTCGGCCCTTGTGGGCGACGACGACGTCGGTCACGCCCGGCCCGGAGTAGTTCGTCGAGCCCTCGCCGACGATCGCGTAGCCCGGGACGAAGCCGTCCTCGATCGCAGCGCGCGCGCCGACGCCGCCGGTCTCCTCGCCGACGAACGACGCGAACCACAGCTCGTAGTCCTCGACCCGTGCGTCGCGGAACGCACACAGCATCGCCGCGACCGCCCCTTTCATATCGGCCGTCCCCCGCCCGTAGAGACGGCCGTCGTGCTCTTCGACAACGTAGCCGTCGGCGTCGACCTGTGAGTCGTCTGGCGGGACGACGTCGTGGTGGCCGACGAGCGCGAGGGACGGCTCGCCGTCGCCCCGGCGAGCGAGCACGTTACCGTGGTCGTCCCGGTCGACGGTTGCGTCGGTCTGCTCGCGGAGCCAGCGCTCGATCCGGTCGCCGGCGGCGGTTTCGTCCTCGTGACTCGCGATCTCGACGAGCTCGCGCGTGAGCGAAGTGAGCTCCATACCCGAGCGACAGCGCTCGGAGACAAAAAGCCCGCGGCCGCCAGCCTACTTGACGACGACGACGGGGACGGGCGAGCGCCGAACGACGGTCTCGGCGACGCTCCCGAGGAGCTTCTGCCCGACGCCGACGCGGCCGTGGGTTCCCATGACGACCGTGTCCGCCTCATCAGCACGCTCGACGATCGCGTTCGCGGGTTTACCGTCGGCCGTTTCGGTCTCCAGCTCGCCCTCGTAGCCGTGCTCGGCCGCCAGCTCGTGGGCGCGCTCGAAAATCTCCTCGGCCGCGTTCTCTGCGGTCTGTCTGATCCCCTCGTCCATGACGATGATCGCGCCCTCCGACGCCGCTGGCGGCTCGATGAGCAGCACGTTCAACACGGTGATCTCCGCGTGCGGAAACTGTTCAATCGCGTACGCCAGTGCGTCGTACGCCTTCTCCGATCCGTCGAGCGGAACGAGCAGTCGAGTCATTGCAGCAAAGAGTTAGATCGCCGGACATATATAGCGCTACTGCGCATATCGAGGGTGCTCTTTGTGTCCCGTCTCGATCCTCGAGCGAAGGGGATATGACAGTCAGAACCTGTCTGGGCTCACTCGAGGGCGTCTCGGACCGCTTCGATCGGGTGAGCCGGCTTTCCGTCGATCCCGTCGTGTTCGGCGAGCTGTGACTGACAGGAGGTGCCGGGCGCGACGACACGCTCGCCCGGCGAGTCGTCGACCTGTTCGAACAGCACGTTCGCGATCGCCATGCTCATCGGGTAGTGTTCGACCTGATAGCCGAAGCTGCCGGCCATCCCACAGCACGTCGAGTCGAGTGCGTCCACGTCGTAGCCGACGCTCTCGAGGACGGCCGGAGCGTGATGGTCTTTCGAGGTCGCCTTCTGCTGGCAGTGGCCGTGGTAGGTGAGCCGCCCCGTGGCTTCGCTCGAGAGCTCCTCGTCGAGCCCGAACGTGTCGAGATACTCCATCACGCTGTAGGTGTTCGCTGCGACACGCTCGACGTCGTCGCCGGCGAGCAGATCGAGGTAGTCGAGCTGGTACATCACGGCGTCGGAGGGCTCGATCGCCACGACGTCCCAGCCGTCGTCGACGTGCGGCGCAAGCGCGTCGACGTTCCCGCGGGCCGTCTTGCGGGCGCGGTCGAGCAGACTCTTCGAGTGCGCCGGCCGGCCGCTATCGGTGACGTCTCGTGGAATTTCGACGTGGACGCCCGCCGCCTCGAGCACCTCGACTGCGGCTCTTCCGACGTGGGGCTGGGTGTAGTTCGTGTACGGGTCGGCGATCAGCAGCGCCTTGCGCTCGGCGTCGGCGGCCGACACGCCTGCCTCGCGCGAGCGGTCCCACTTCTGGAGCGTCTGCCGTTTGAACGTCGGGAAGTCGCGTTCGCGGGCGATTCCAAGCAGCTTCTCTGCGAGCAGACCGCTGCCGGGCAGCTTCGTCCCGATGTTCGAAAGCGGTGCGAAGGTGCTTCCCAGCCCGTAGAGCCGCTCGACGTTCGCGAACAGCAGATCCCGGCGCGAAACCCCATGTCGCTGGTGGTACTCGTGTTTGACCTCGGCTTTGAGCTTGGCCATATCGACGCCGCTGGGACAGTCTTTCTTGCAGCCTTTGCAGCCGATACAGAGGTCGAGCACCTCGTGGATAAACTCCTCGTCGGTGGGGTCGGCGGGCAGGTCGCCGCTCATCGCCCGGCGGAGCATGTTCGCTCGCCCGCGCGTCGAGAGAATCTCTTCGTTGGCCGCGCGGTAGGTGGGACACATCACCCCGCCGGTCGTCTCCTGGTGGCCGGTACAGCCGGCACAGCCGTGACAGAGCTCTGCCATCCCCTGGAAGCCGTTCTCGTTCTCCCATTCGAGGGTAGGCTCGAAGCCGGCGTCGAAGCGGTAGTCCGGGTCAAAGCGGAGGTGCTTGGCGGGATCGAACTCGCCACAGACGCTGCCGGGGTTGAGCAGCCAGTCGGGATCGAACGTCGACTTGAGCGACCGGAACGTCTCCCAGAGCTCGTCGCCGTAGAGCTTTCGGTTGTAGCGGGTACGCGCGCGGCCGTCGCCGTGTTCGCCCGACACCGACCCGCCGTACTCGATGACGAGATCGGTGACCGCATCCGAGATGGCGACCATCGTCTCCACCCCGTCCTCGGATTTGAGGTTCAACAGCGGCCGGATGTGCAACACACCGGGGCCGGCGTGGGCGTAGTACGACGCGAACGTGTCGTGTTCGTCGAACAGCGCCTGCAGGTCGGCGACGTACTCGGGGAGGTTCTCGGCGGGGACGGCGGTGTCCTCGACGAAGGGCCAGTGTTTCTCGTCGCCGGTGCGCGAGAGCAGAATCGGCAGCCCCGACTTGCGCATCTTCCAGAACTTCGCCTGCCGGTCGGCGTCGTAGGCCTCCAGCGCGTCGACGGCCTGCACCGGTGCATCGCTGCGGTGGGCGTCCGCCGCAGCTGTGAGTCCGCTCTCGGGCTCGTACCCCGGCAGGCGGTCAGCCAGCAGGTCTGCCACGTGCTGTCTGGCTTCCTCCGCCGAATCGGCGTAGAACTCCACCAGCAGCGTCGAGTCCGTCCCGTCCGGGAGGGTCTCGACGACGGGGCCGAACTCGGCTGTCTCGCGCGCCAGATCCAGCAACACGTCGTCCATCACCTCGACTGCTGCAGGTCCGTGTTCGAGGATCGGGGCGACATCGCGCATCGCGTCGAGCACGCCGTCGTAGGTGAGCAACACGACCGACTTCGTCTCGGGGATCTCTACCAGCGACACCGTCGCCTCGGTGACAATTCCCAGCGTCCCCTCGCTGCCGGCCATCAGCCGCCCGACGTTCACCTCGCCGCGCTCGTCGATATCCTCGAGGAGCTTGTCGAGGTTGTAACCCGAGACGTTACGCATCAGATCGGGGTAGCGTGTCTCGATCTCGTCGGCCTGCTCGCGGAGGATTCGGGAGACCTCGGCGTAGACCTGCTCCTCGATGGGTGCGTCGTCGTCGACGTCGGCGTAGGTGTGGAGCTCGTCGACGTCCATCCAGCCGAACGTCGTCACCGTTCCGTCGGCGAGGACGACCTCGACCTCCTCGATGTAGCCGTCTGCTTTCTCGTACTTCAGCGAGTGTGCGCCGGTCGTGTTGTTGCCGATACAGCCGCCGAGGACGCTCTTGTCGCCCCACGCCGGGTCTGGGGCGTACTTCAGGCCGTGTGGTTCGAGGTGGTCGTCGAGTCGGGCGAGCGTGATGCCGGGCTGGGCGCGCACCGTCCGCGCGTCAGGATCCACCTCGAGAACCGCGTCCATCTCGCGTTTGAAATCAAGGACGACCGCCTCGTTGACCGCCTGCCCGGCGAGGCTCGTCCCGCCGCCACGGGGCAGAACCGGAATCTCCTCCGCCGCACAGTACGACATCACCGCCGCGACGTCGGCCGTCGAGACTGGCGCGACGACGCCGATCGGGAGCTGCTCGTAGGCGCTCGCGTCCGTGGCGTAGAGGTGGCGAGTGTAGGTGTCGAAGCGGACCTCACCGTCGACACGACTCTCTAACGCGGCGACGAGCTCTGGGCGCTCGATCTCGTCTGTACGGTAGTCGTAGTTGCTGCGCCCTCCACGAGCCTGCTTGCCGGTCGGCTCTGTCTTGCTCATCGTCGTCCCTCCGGGTCGAGCAGCTCGACGACGTGTGTCGGCTCCTCCTCAAGCAGGTCGCCGATCTGATCCGTACACGAGGTGCCGCTTGCGACCACGCGGTCGGCGTCAATCTCCCGCAGCTGTCCCTCGAGCTCAGCGCCGACGTCCATCGAGAGCTCGTAGTACTGCTCCTTGTAGCCGAAGCTGCCGGCCATCCCGCAGCACTCGACGTTGCTCTGTTCGACCTCGTACCCCAGCGCTTCGAGGACCGCGACGCTGTACGGTTCGAGCCCCATCGTCCGCTGCTGGCAGTGGCTGTGGTAGGCGACCCTGCCGTCATCGTCCGCGGCTGAAAGTGCGTCCGGGTCGGCCCCGTTCTCGAGCAGCCCGTAGACGTACTCGAGGATCTCGTAGCTGGCGTCGGCGAACAGCGTCGCGCTCGCCTCGGGAAGCAGCCGGCGGTAGTCCTCACGGAACATCGCGAGATCGCTCGGCTCGATGACGACCACGTCGTAGCCGGCCTCGAGGTAGGGTCCCAGCGCGTCGGCGACGCTCTCTGCTTTCTCCCGGGCGGTGGCAACCATCCCCTGCGAGAGCGGGGCACGCCCCGAGCCCGGCGCCGGTGGGACGAGCACCTCGACGCCGAGGGCCTCGAGGGTTCTGACGGCGGCTTTCCCTCGCGCTGTGAGCATGTAGTTGGTGTAGAGATCGGGGTAGAGGACGACTTTCCGGTCTGGATCGAGCGGCGGGACGACGTCGCGCGCCGCGAACCACTCGACGAGTGTCGTCCGCTGAAACGGCGGAAACTCACGCTCGGCGCTGACGCCGACGAGACGTTCGAGCGCGGTCGCGGCGGGCTGTGAGTTCGCCACCCAGTTCGACAGCGGCGCGAACGCGCTCCCGAGTTTCGCGAGCGTCTCGAAGTTGCCGAACAGACGCTTCTGGTGATCGACGCCCTCGTCTGCGTCGGGCGAGAGCCCGTCGACGAGGAACTCGAAGGCCGCCGGGTCGCCCTCGCGGTTGAGCCGGTCGCGGACGACCGTGTTGATCCACGGGATGTCGATCTTCACGGGACAGGCCGGCACGCAGCGCGAACAGCCAGTACAGAGATCGTTGAACTCGGCGGCCGAGTCGTAGCCGTGGACGCCGGCCTCCCAGCCGGTGGCGATTCCGCCCGAGTACGTCTCCCCGCCGAAGGCGTGGCCGCCGACGGACTGAAAGTTCGCACACGTGTTGGCACACGCCGAACACCGGATGCAGTAAAGCGTCTCTCGGAGCTCGTCGTCGTCGCGCATCGCCATGCGGCCGTTGTCGAGCAGAACGAGGTGGAACTCCCGGCTGCTCCCGTCGCCTGCGAGGGGCGTCTCCGGCTCGTCGAAGTGCGGCCTGGGCGAGCTGACGGGCGGGGTGAACAGCGAGACGTAGCTCGTGATATCTTGACCCGTCCCCGAGCGGCCGATGAGCTCGACGAACGGCTGGAGCTCCTCCACCGAGGGGAGTATCTTCTCGACGCCCGCCACGGCGATGTGTGTCTCCGGGACGGCGACCGTCTTGCGGATGTTCCCCTCGCTCGAGATGGTCGCAATCGTCCCGGAGTCGGCCGTGATGAAGTTCGCGCCCGTCATGCCCACGTCAGCGTCCTCGATCAGCTCGCCGAGACGCTCGCGGGCGAACGCGGTGAGCTCTTCGGCGGTCTCGAGACGCTCGTCGGGCTCGAAGTGGTCGTTGAACAGCTGTGCGATCTCCGGACGCGAGAAGTGAATCGCCGGCGCGACGATGTGACTCGGGTCACCGTCGAAGCCCGGATAGGCGTCTGCGACCTGGAGCACCCACTCCCCGAGATCGGTCTCGACGACGTCTATCCCGCGTGATTCGAGCTGCTCGTTGACGTCGATCTCCTCGCTCGTCATCGACTTCGCCTTGACGACGCGGTCGGCACCCTCACAGACACTCTCGATGTAGGCGTTGGCGTCGGCTGCGTCCTCGGCGAGGTAGACTGTGCCGCCGTTTTCCTCGACAGTCTCGGTGAGCTCGTCGATCAGTTCGGGGAGGCGGGTGATCGCGTCTGCTTTGATCTCACGGGCGCGGTCTTTGAGCGCCTCGTACGTCTCGAGTTTTGCCACCGACTCGTACCGGCCGGCGTTGAAGCCACGGGTGTTCGCGCCGACCGCGTCGCCTTCGGTCTCCATCACGTGGCGGAGGTGGTCGGCCTTCGACGCTCGGCTCATGTGACGACGAGCACCTCCACTCGCTTCGGTCCGTGTGCGCCCTGGACGAGCGCGCCCATGTCGGCTGTCGCGGAGGGCCCCGTCGCGATGATCGCCGAGTCTCGTGTCTCCCGGAGCTCCTCTCCGAACCACGTGAACGCCGCCGCCATGTCGGCGACGACGTCCGCCTCCTGAAGCACCGCAAGATGCAGATCGTTGAACAGGCTCACTGGTTCGCTGCCGTGGTCGTCGGCTCGCAGGACGAGGCTGCCGTAGGAGGCCACCGCCAGTGCTGCTGGCGTCACCCCGGTGACTGCCTCGCGGAGCTCACCGGTCGTCGGGTCGGTCGTCACTGCCGGCGGTAGCGAGACATCCTCCCAGGGAAGCGACGTTCCCACGGCAGGCGGCTCGATCCGCTCTGCGATCGCCTGTTCGACCTCTTCGGGCGCGTGACGGGAGACGTCGACGCCGTACCCGCGGGCCTGCGTGGCGAACGTCTCGACGTTGTCCACGTCGCGTTGCTGCTGCGCCATGCCTTCTCCTAGCAACCCTGCCCATATAGTAGCTCGCGTGGTTTCTACGGGGTGGGAACCGGTGCTGGTAGATATTGTTCGTTCCGGTGGCGTTTTAGCCCGGGACCGACACCGGGGGGTATGGACGGCGAGCTGTCCGGTCGGAGCCTCCAGGAGGACATCAGAGAGACCGTCGGGGTGCTGGGTGAGACGATCGCCGAGCAGAGCTCACAGGCGGCGTTCGACCAGCTCGAAGCGGTCCGACGCGAGGCGGTTGCCTACCGTGCGGGCGAGTCGGAGTCGCGTTCGCGTATCCGCGAACGCTTCGTCACGCTGGACCCCGAGACGAACGCGACGATCGCCCGGGCGTTCACGACGTACTTCACGCTCACGAACCTCGCAGAAGAGCGCGAACGCGTCCGACAGCTCCGCGGGAGTCAGGAGGAGGGGACGCTTGCAGACAGCCTCGAGGCGGTCGTCGATCGCTTCGCCGACGAGGTGAGCGCCGAGGAAATCGAGGGCGTGCTCGACGATATTCTGATCGAGCCGACATTCACCGCACACCCGACCGAGGCGCGCCGCAAGACAGTCAAACACAAGCTCACCGAGCTCGCACAGATCCTCAGAACCCTCGACGAACAGCGTCTGACCGGCCGGGAGCGCGAGCGGCTGCGCCGGCGGATCGAGGCGGAGATCACGACGCTGTGGGGGACTGCGCTGATCCGGAGCCGGCGGCCGACGGTGCTGGACGAGGCCGCAAACGTCCACTGGTATCTCGAGAACGTGCTCTTCGACGTCCTCCCCGAGGTCTACCGGGAGCTCGACCGCGTGCTCGCGGCGACGTACGACGGCGTGGAGATTCCGAAGCTCTATGAGTTCCGCTCCTGGGCCGGCAGCGACAGGGACGGCAACCCGTACGTCACACCCGAGGTGACCGCACAGACGCTCGAACGTCAGCGCGAGATCGTCGTCGGCCGCTACACCGGCAGGCTCACCCACCTGATCGGGGAGATGAGCCAGCACGAGCGCAACCTCGAGCCCGGGGACGCGTTCACCCGTCGGTTCCGGACGCTGCGCGAGCGTCTCCCGGGGGCCGCGAGCTCGCTCGCAGCGGAGTACCCCGACGAGCCCTACCGGCAGTTTCTCACGCTCGCCCGTGAGGCGGTCGAGCGGGTCATCGACGTTAGGCCGGGAGGCTACCGCGACGTCGAGGAGTTCCTTTCGGATCTCGAGGCGCTGGAGGCGAGTCTGCGTGCGAACGACGCCGACAGCGTCGCAGAGGAGTACGTCACCCCGCTGCGCTGGCAGGCGAAGACGTTCGGGTTCATCCTCGCTGGGCTGGATCTGCGCGATCACCGCCAGGAACACACCCAGGCGATCGCCGAGGCACTCGAGCGCGAGGGCGTCGACTACCGCTCGCTCGAGGAGGACGACCGTGTCGCCTTCCTCACCGACGCGATCCTTCAGGAGACGCCCGTGATCGACCTCACCGAGACGGCGGAGCTGTCAGAGCCGACAGCGCGGGTGCTCACCCGGTTCGACCGGCTGGCCGACTGGCAGCGCGAGTACGGCGTCCAGGCGATCGACACCTACTGCATCTCGATGTGCGAACAGCCGAGTCATGTCCTCGAGGTGTTGTTTCTCGCCGAGCAGGCGGGCGTCGTCGACCTGCCTGGCCACGCCGGGCTGGATGTCGTCCCGCTGCTCGAGACGGAGGTTGCTCTTTCGAACGCCCGGCAGATAATGAGCACGCTGTTCGAAAACGAGGCCTACGCCGCGGCGCTCGCCGCCCGCGGGGGGCTCCAGGAGATCATGCTGGGCTACTCCGACTCGAACAAGGAGAACGGCTTTCTCGCGGCGAACTGGAGCCTCCACGTCAACCAGAAGCGCCTCGCACAGATCGCAGACGAGTACGACGTCGAGCTGCGGCTGTTTCACGGCCGCGGCGGCTCGATCTCGCGAGGGGGCGGACCGATGCACGACGCGCTGCTCGCGCTGCCCCGCGAGACCGTCACCGGCCAGGTCAAGTTCACCGAGCAGGGCGAGACGATCGACGAGAAGTACGGCAACGACCGCATCGCGGCGCGCAACTTAGAGCAGATGCTCCACGCCCAGATGCGCGCCCGACAGGAGGCTCGCGAGTCCGCAGGCGACGAGGTACCCGCCGCGTGGCTCGAGGCGATGGAGACGGCCGCGACCGCCGCACGCGAGGCCTACCGCGGCCTGCTCGAGACCGACGGCTTCGTCGCCTACTACGAGCAGGTGACGCCGATTCAGGCGATCGAGACGCTCAACATGGGTTCGCGGCCGGCCGCACGCACGAGCGAGCGCACCGTCGAGAGCCTGCGGGCGATCCCGTGGGTGTTCTCCTGGACACAGACCCGGTGTATCCTGCCCGGCTGGTACTCGCTGGGTGCCGGTCTCGAGGCGTACCTCGAAGACGGCGACGTCGAGACGCTCCAGGAGATGTACGAGCGGTGGCCCTTCTTCCGGACGACCCTCGACAACGCGGCGCTCGCGCTTGCCCGCACCGACCTCGAGATCGCCGCGGAGTACGTCGCACTCGCCGATCCGGCGCTCCGCGAGCGCTTTTTCGACCCGATCCGGGCGGAGTATGAGCGCACCTGCGAGCTCGTCCTCGAGATCACACGCCGCGAGCACCTTCTCGAGCGCGAGTGGCTCCGCGAGCGCCTCCAGCGCCGGAACCCGTACGTGGATCCGCTCAACCTCCT
>Ga0207421_10001320_pt1 | contig 32147 bp, 29 predicted proteins | sample SodLakKL_010_SED_4_FD_187542 | JGI IMG/M metagenome (GOLD analysis project Ga0207421, IMG submission 187542) | Alkaline sediment microbial communities from Lake Tanatar, Kulunda Steppe, Russia - 8KL_010_SED (SPAdes) (version 2) | ecosystem: Environmental > Aquatic > Non-marine Saline and...
TAATATTCTGTATATTAACATAAGTACCATGCTGCTTTTTTTATCTTTTTTTGCTGTTTTTTAGCATATTAATTTAGTGCGAAACTTTAGTAATTTATTAAACGGCAAACGCAGCAAGGTTTTATCAAGGGCAGAGGTTCTCGGATGTCTTTGTTTTAACGGATTTGAAATAATTCATGAAGGGTATGCCGCCGGATTGTTCTGCTTTGCAGCCCAAAAGAAAACATCTCCCGATTTGAATGGCAGCACTTCTTACGGCCCTGTTATAACTCTGCCAAGAATTGGCAAGGGGGGAAAGACAATAAAAGTCTATAAAATGAGGACAATGCATGCCTATTCAGAGTATCTCCAGGAGTATGTATACAGGCTAAATGATCTCCAGCAAAACGGTAAAATTAACAAGGACTTCAGGATAACAACTGCAGGCAGGTTTATGCGGCGTGTATGGCTGGACGAGTTGCCGATGGTTTTCAATCTGCTCAGGGGAGACCTGAAACTGGTAGGTGTTCGCCCCTTGAGTAAACAATATTTTTCCCTTTATGACAAAAAGTTAAGAAATAAAAGGATAAGGCACAAGCCGGGGCTTGTGCCTCCCTATTATGCTGATTTGCCAAATTCATTTAACGAGATAATGAAATCGGAAAAAGGGTATCTTTCAAGCTATGAAAAAAACCCGGTCAGAACCGATATTGTATACTTTTTTAAAGCAGTATACAATATAATTTTCAAAAAAATCCGCAGTAATTAGTTTATTAAACTTCCTTTTTTTCGGCTTTGACAAGTCCGAATTCCTTTTTTATAGCTTCGACATAGTCAAGTTTTTCCCATGCAAAGAGCTCAACTTTTTTGAAATTCTTTACCATGCCGTCAACATTTTTTGTATAGGTGTCCTTGTCGGAGTATCCAACTTCAACTTCCTTTGTTGAGGGTGAGCGACCGAAATGGCCGTAAGTGGAGGTTTCTTTAAACACGGGATTTTTAAGTCCAAGACGGTTGATTATAGCATATGGCCTCATGTCGAAAAGCTTTCTTATTTTTTCCTCTATTTCCGTATCGGTCATATTTACCTTGGAGGTTCCATATGTATTTACAAATATCCCAACCGGCTCAGCCTTGCCTATAGCGTATGCAACCTGAACCAGCATTTCGTCGGCAACTCCTGCCGCTACCATATTTTTTGCTATATGTCTTGTAGCATAAGCTGCGGAACGGTCAACCTTTGAAGAATCCTTACCTGAAAAAGCCCCGCCACCGTGAGCACCTTTTCCTCCGTATGTGTCAACGATAATTTTTCTTCCGGTAAGGCCGGTATCACCATGCGGGCCGCCAATTACAAATTTGCCGGTGGGGTTTACAAGAAGCCGGTAATTATTGTCAAAAAGGCGTCTGATCTTCTCCGGCAGGGAGCTTACCTTGCGCACTCTCGGTATGAGTACTTCATGGATATCTTTTTCAATAACACGTCTCATCTGATCTTCATTGTCAAATTCATCGTGCTGTGTTGAAATAACAATTGTGTCTATCCTTTTTGGTACATTGTTTGAATCATATTCGACTGTAACCTGTGCCTTTGAATCAGGGCGCAGGTAGGTCATATATTCACCTTCATGCCTGATTTCGGAAAGTTGTTGCAGAATAACATGCGACAACTCAATTGGCACAGGCATGTAATTTTCCATTTCAGTGGTAGCATAACCAAACATCATTCCCTGGTCGCCTGCGCCTTGCTCTTCTTCGCTTTCTCTTACAACTCCCTGGCTTATGTCGGGAGACTGTTCGTGAATTGTTGAAATAACCCCGCACGATTCGGCATCGAACTTGTAAGCCGACTTGGTGTATCCTATGTTGCTGACTACACTTCTTGCAATATTTTGAATGTCAACATATCCGGTAGTGTTGACCTCTCCGCTGCAAATTATAAGGCCGGTTGTTACAAGTGTTTCACATGCTACCTTGGAGTTGGGGTCCATTTTAAGAAACTCATCCAGCAAAGAATCAGAAATCTGATCAGCTATCTTGTCCGGGTGTCCTTCAGACACCGATTCAGAAGTAAATAGGTATCCCATATTATTTTTAAATTTTTAGTTAAATAATCAATTAATAAGGTGGAATATGGTGACTGGAAAAAGGCAGTATTATACGTTTTAGCATTTTTTACTGTGGTTGCAATCAGTCAAATCTTTCCACTTTAAAATTTTTCAGCTGCAAACCTATTCATAATAAATAAGTATACCAAAATATTTTTTATATTTATTAATCTGCTTTTAAAGGAGAAAAATACCTCCCCCTCTGTTTATAAGGGCTAAGGTTATATTTTAAAAAGGGGAAAAATTTTAAGTATCATCTTTAGTAAGTTCTTGAAATGTTTCTTCGAGTGATTTTTCCTGCTTTTGAAGTGACAGCACGGCTATATTATTCTCAACTGCAAAATTGAAAATAGCTTCTCTTAAATCATAATTGCCGCTGCTTTCAATTATCCACAGGTTATCTTTTATCATGACCGCCTTTTTGGCATTTGGTATTTTCAAAAGGCTGGATTCTTCAACATGTTCGCTGAATTCAACGGTAAATGCCTGGCGGTCTGCAACAAGTCCGGCCGAAATAGAGTCGGCTTTCCGGTCTGCTACAATTTTACCGTTGTTAATGATAATTATTCTGTGACATATGGCTTCAACTTCCCGCATTATATGTGTTGAAAGCATTACTGTTTTTTCTTTGCCCGCATCCGAGATCAGATTGCGGATCTCGATTATCTGGTTGGGATCCAGTCCTGATGTTGGCTCATCCAGGATAAGTACCTCGGGATCGTGAATAAGCACCTGGGCCAGTCCTACTCTCTGACGGTATCCTTTCGATAAATTACCAATTTTTTTGTGCCTTTCTGCTGTAAGGCCTGTTAATTCAATTATATCATCGGTAATACGCCTTTTTTCGCCCGTCTTGTAAAGGGCTGCTACAAACTGCAAATACTCCTTTACATACATATCGGGATAGAGAGGGTTATTCTCGGGCAGATAACCTATATGTTTTTTAATCTCCTTTTTGTTGTCGCCAACCGGTTTACCGTTTATATATACCTTACCTGACGAGGGGGGGAGGAAACCGGTTATTATCCTCATTATAGTGGTTTTCCCGGCTCCGTTTGGACCGAGAATCCCGAGTATTTCACCCGTGTTGATCTTAAAGGAAATATTATCAAGAGCTTTCTGCTTCCCGAATATTTTTGTTACATTATCTACGACAACCGACATAGTAGCTGGAATTAATTTTGGCTAAATTACTAAAAATGTAACAACGGTCAAAAATACAGATTAACATGGTTTAACCTGAAATGAGCGTTCTTATTTAATATATTTATTTCAAAATTGTATTTTTGCAGGATGTAGTTTACGGTAACAAAGGCACAGACATATTTTATTTATTTAAAAACTCGATAATGATTATTAAAGGAAGAACCAAGGTTAAGGAAGCGCTCTCTTCATCTGATTACGGAAAAGAGTTCACACTCAAAGGCTGGGTGCGTACACGGCGTGGCAGCAGGAATGTCGCATTTATTGCGCTAAATGACGGTTCTACCATAAATAGTATTCAGGTTGTTGCTGATGTGCCTGTTTTCGGAGAAGAGTTGCTGAAAAAAATCACCACAGGCTCATGTATCTCAGTAACTGGAGTTTTGAAGGAAAGTATGGGCAAGGGGCAGAATGTTGAAATTGTTGCAAATAAGATTGAGGTATATGGAACTGCAGATCCCTCGGCTTATCCTTTGCAGAAGAAAGGCCATACTCTTGAGTTTTTGCGCGAGATAGCACATTTGCGCCCCCGCACCAACACTTTCGGCTCGATTTTGCGTATACGACATGCGTTAGCTTTTGCAATTCACAACTATTTTAACGATAAAGGCTTTTACTATATTCATACACCTGTCATAACTGGCGCGGATGCCGAAGGTGCCGGCGAAATGTTCCGTGTTACAACGCTTGATCTGTCGAATCCGCCTATGACAAATGAAAACAAAGTAGATTTCAGTGAGGATTTTTTCGGGAAGGAAGCCAACCTTACTGTTTCGGGACAGCTTGAAGCTGAACTTGGAGCTTTGGCGCTTTCGGAGGTTTACACTTTCGGCCCAACTTTTCGTGCCGAAAATTCTAACACCCCGAGACATCTTGCCGAATTCTGGATGATAGAACCGGAAATGGCATTTTATGATATTGATGACAATATGGATCTTGCCGAAGAGTTCCTTAAGTATTTGCTTGTGTATATACTTGAGCACTGCAGGGAAGATCTTGAGTTTCTCAATAAAATGTATGACAAGGAACTGATAGAGCGCATCAGTCATGTTGTGGAAAAGAAATTCGAGAGAATAACTTATACCGAGGCAATTGATATTCTATCCTCTTCGGGGCGTAATTTTGAATTTCCAACAAACTGGGGAGCGGATCTGCAGTCGGAACATGAAAGATTTCTCGTGGAAGAGCATTTTAAAAGGCCGGTGACCATAACCGATTATCCAAAAACTATCAAGGCCTTTTACATGAAGCAGAATGATGACAATAAGACCGTAAGGGCAATGGATGTTCTTTTTCCAAAAATAGGGGAAATTATAGGTGGTTCGCAAAGAGAGGAAATTATGGAGAGGCTGGTCAGCAGAATCGAGGAATTGGGTATTTCTAAGGATGATTTGTGGTGGTATCTGGATACCCGCAGGTTCGGGACAGCGCCTCACAGTGGTTTCGGACTGGGTTTTGAACGTTTGATGCTTTTTGTGACCGGCATGAGCAACATACGGGATGTAATTCCTTTCCCCAGAACACCCAAAAATGCTGAATTTTAACATATACTTTCCCTTTTAAATTTGAAAAGCCTTTTTGTGAGCTTATTAAGGGCAGAACTTTTTTAGCAGGTATACTTCCCTAAGGTATTATATTGTGAAAATTTAGTAAATTGCTGACGGGAACAGATTTTTCTATTTAATATGTTAAAGCAAAGATTACAACAAAAGCTGCTTCAAAAGCTTTCTCCACAGCAAATACAAATGATAAAGCTGTTGGAGATCCCCGCTATGCAGCTGGAGCAGAGGATAAAAAAAGAGCTGGAGGAAAATCCTGCCTTGGAGGAGGCTGAAGGTCACGGTGATGAAGAAAATTACAACGACGATGAGGCCACAGATAATCAGGAGGAAAATCAGGATGAATTTTCCATTGAAGATTATATAGAGGATGATGAAACGCCAGCATATAGGCTTAACGCAAGCAATTATTCAAAAGACGACAAAAGGGAGGAAATACCATTAAGTTCAGAATCCACATTCAGGTCACATCTGGAAAACCAGCTTGGTCTTTACTCACTTGATGAGCGCAGGCAAATGCTTGCAGAGCATATTCTCGGAAATTTGGATGAAGACGGTTATTTGCGCCGGCGTCTTGATGCTATTGTAGATGATCTTGTTTTTACCCAGAATATAAAGACCGATGAATCTGAACTTTATGAGCTTTTACAGATAATTCAGGAATTCGATCCTCCCGGGGTGGGAGCCCGTGATTTACAGGAATGCCTTCTTTTACAAATAAACCGCAAAGATCAAAACTCAAAGGCATTTCAGCTTGCCAGCAAGATTATAAAGGATCATTTCAAGGAATTTATAAAGAAGCATTATGACAAAATTGTCAAACGTTTAAATATATCTGAAGAGGAGCTAAGAGAGGCAATAAATGAAATTCTGAAGCTCAACCCTAAGCCGGGAAGCCTTTACAGTGATTCTACCACCAATTCTTCATATCAGATCGTACCCGATTTTATACTGGATTATGTTGACGGGGAGTTTGTCCTGAGCCTAAATTCCCGGAATATACCGGATTTAAAGCTAAACAGGGGATATTGTGAAATGCTGGAAAATTACACAGCCAACAAGAGTGAAAAGTCGAAAAAGAACAAGGAGACCTTAAATTTTGTAAAACAAAAAATTGATTCTGCAAAGTGGTTTATTGATGCAATTGTTCAAAGGCAAAACACACTTATGCTCACAATGAATGCCATTTTGGAGTTTCAAAAGGAGTTTTTTGAAGAAGGTGATGAGACCAGGCTTAAACCAATGATTCTGAAGGATATTGCTGAAATGACCGGACTGGATATATCGACAGTTAGCCGGGTTGCCAACAGTAAATATATCCAGACTCATTTCGGGATATTTCCCCTGAAGTATTTCTTTTCCGAAGGATTACAAAATGAGGCCGGAGAAGAAGTATCAACAAGAGAGATAAAAACAATATTGAAAGAGTGCATTGATAATGAAGACAAGCGTAAACCACTCACAGATGAAAAACTGGCCTCCATTCTTAAAGAGAAGGGCTACAATATTGCAAGACGTACAGTTGCAAAGTACCGCGAGCAGCTGAACATACCCGTTGCAAGGCTGAGAAAAAAACTATGATATTTACCTCAACAAGATATGCAAAACAACCTGGCCAAAGTTTTTTCAGTTATTTTTCATCCTCTGGTGATGCCATCCATTGGGATATTACTCATTTTTTTCTCGGGGATATATTCCGGGTTTTTAACATTTGAACAAAAGAGAGCTATATTTTTAATAGTTTTTACCGGAACATTGCTCTTGCCTGTTTGCTTAATACCTCTTTACATGCTGTTTAAGATTATAAGAAACGTTGAAATGAATTCCCTGCGGGAGAGGATATTGCCGCTTTTTTTTACTACGGCAATTTATTTTTTCACGTTTTATCTTATCTCAGGTTTTTCCCTCCCCAGGGTTATAAACTTGTTTCTGACAGGGACGATTATTTGTGTTTCGGCGGTTTTTTTTATTTCAATCTTGTGGAAAATCAGTGCACATATGGTCGGAGTGGGAGGTCTGGCGGGAATGTTGCTGGCTGTTTCATTTATACATTCGCTAAATTTGCTCGGCTTAATAATACCTGTGATTATTGTTGCCGGACTTTTGGGGTTTTCAAGACTGGAGCTTAAAGCACATACACCTGCTCAGGTATATGCCGGGTTTTTAAAGGGAGCCGGGATAATGCTTCTTGTATTTTACATTTGATTTTTTTTCAACCTTTCAATCAAACCTGTCAGCATACCCAGGTTACTGCCTGAGGCAGGAAATGAGAAATTTTTTGATCTCTCAAGTGCACGCAGGAGGTTAAAGTTATCCTGACTTTCATGGTAAAACCATTTATTTTCAGTTAATCTGGCTGCAAGGTATTCCTGTTCAGGCTGACCAGGGGTCGGAATAAAAACAGCCTTTTTGTTAAGTGTAACCATATCCATTACCGAACTGTATCCGCATCGGCAAATAACTGTTTCAGATTTGTTTATGGCAAACATAAGTTTTTCGGTATCCATAAATGAGACTTTTTTCAGATTACCGAATGTTTGTTCAAGGGGGTAGTTTTCGCAAGGAAGACCCTGCACCAGCAGAGCGGGTAAATCGGCTTTTACCAGTTCACTCTCGAGGATGTCCTCCAGTATTTTCCTTTGGGGCTCAGGACCCGAAACAATTGCTACAATCTTAAAAGGCTTGGTTGTGAAAGCTTCAGGGAGGTTTTTCATTAAGCTGAAGTGGCTTAACCATCAGGCATGTAAAAAATTACCATAAAGTTTATCCGTTCGCGAAAGTGATCCGGACAGACTGTATTGGCCTGGCACATCGGGGATCCAGCACTCGTTAAAAAAACCGGCAGCTATTTTTAAAGCAAGAGAAACAAACGGCCTGAGAAAGCCTGTACCGCGGGGAAGGTTTAAAAATAGCTGATGGGTTACAAGTATATTGTATGTTTTTTTGTTGAAAACCCCGTAACGGTTATCAGAAATAATAACAGAGGGTTTTATTTTTTCTACAATCTTTTTTGTCAGCAAATGCTCTTTTATACAGTGAGTTATAAAACCGGGAAGCTGTATTGCCAGTCTGAAAAGAAGAAGCCTGCTGCTGTATTTGACCTTAAAACCCGGAAGTTCAACAAAAGAGCACTGAGGGAAAGTTTTCTTCATTATTGAAAGTGCATCGCCTTCTGCTGCTATTGTTACTTTAAAATCGTTTTTCAGCAGGTGAACAATTGTCAGCATTCGGGTGGCATGACCCAGTCCCCAGTCAAGAGGACTTACCAGTACTGTTTTACGGATTCTGTCCACTTTTTTAATATTTGCCGGCGTCTGTTTGTCCGTATCAGTTTTAACGGGGGTCAAGCGGAAATACTTACCGCTATACCCATTGCTTCAACTTTTGAAGCAATTTTTTCAAGCTCATTATATGGCACTTTTTTAAGCCATTCTGCCGGCGTGTCTCTTGCAATTGTGTATATCATTACCTGTTTGGGATTGAGTTCCCTGACCAGCGGCAGCCATGCGTTGAGCTCGCCGGTGGTAGTATTGTCAACCTGCCGGTTTTTATATCTCCCCCTTACGAAAAGGGTTTGTAGTATAAACTTCCCTTTGAACTTCTTAAGGTGCTCAATAGTTTTTTTCAGGCTGAAACTTTCATGAGGCTGGTTAAGAAAGCGAATTGTAGATTCAATTCCCGAGTCCAGCTTTAGTATGTTTTGTTCTATTTTTTTCAGCGCGTCGAACACACCGGGCATGTGTATCATGCTGGCATTCGAGAGTACTGCAATTTGGGCAAGCGGAAAGAGATCATTACGCATTGCAACTGTATCATCAATAATACCGGGGAATTCTGGATGTATAGTTGGCTCTCCGTTGCCGGCAAAAGTAATTACATCTGGAGCTTTACCGTCAATTTTCATCTTTTTCAGCATATTGTAAAGCTCTGTTCTCACTTTTTCCCTGGAGGGGAAAAGTGAGCTGTTGTAGGGACCTTTGGAGGTCCACCCGCATTCACAGTATATGCAGTTAAAACTGCACCATTTGGCATTGGTAGGCAGCAGATTTATACCGAGGGATACGCCCAGCCTCCTGCTTTGAACCGGACCGAAAACTATTTTATCAAATAAAAAGGTAGCCATTTAATTTATTATGGCTGCAAATGTATAAAATTTATGAAAACTGTTATACCATTCACATATTCGGGAGCTGATGATAATTGTCATTGTATGGGGGTGTATAACCTCTTTATTTTTGTATTTAAATATTTATAATTGAAAACTATAACCGGTATGGCAGGAAAAAGATCTTGCGGACCTTTTGTCTGGAAAGAGGAATACAGTGTTAATCTGGATCTGATTGACAATCACCATAAGAAGTTTATAGATATATTGAACAATCTGCACTCTGTAATTTCTCACAAGCCCAGCAGGGAAGACATATCGGACATTTTTTTCTCGCTGGTTTACTATGCCGAAAACCATCTGGTAAACGAGGAGATTTATCTGAAAGAATCCGAATATTCCAGTTTTAATCAGCATAAAGAAAAACATAATAGTTTTGTGGGCCGCATTATAAAATTTCAGAAGGATTTTAAAGAAGGAAAGCAGGATGTTTGTGAAGACCTGTATGATTTTTTAAAGGACTGGCTTAAAAATCACATTCTTAAGGATGACAGGGAAGCAATATCTTCCTTAAAAGAAGACCATAATAAATAAATCGGCTTGCCACTCTTATCATCTGTCGGTGAATTCCCGGTATTCAAGTTTTATGTTGTAAACGTCGGCATGTTTTTCCCAGGTTGAGTCAGGATTGCTGTGGTTTAAAACCTTACCTTTTATCCTTGTTACGTCGGGATCTTCCAGCTCCTTGGTTATGGAGTATTCGCGCAGCCTTCCGTCTTTTATGATGTTTTCTTCAGGGAAGTATATCCGTTCGCCCTCCTCAGTGCCGTCATCATACCAAAACCACAAGGTAATTCGGGGGTTTTCGGAAAAGTCATGCGGCTGCATTCTTATTTCCGCCGTAAATGTATATTCGCCAGGACCCGGCGCCGTAACATCAACTGACAAATATTTATTGGCACCGTCTTCAGGAAAGCTCCAGTTGCTTTTTCTGTTCCACAGATCTTCAGTTTCCCTTTGTTCGGGATCAGTCTTTGCTGTAGCTGAAATTTCGGTTTGCCTTTTGTTTAATTTTTCAATTACCTCAGCATACATCCGCTCAAAATTTCCGGGTTCAAAAGCATAGTAATTCATCGATTTTTCAAATTTCAGCCTGTCAACACCGTGTTTCTCGAAAATAAACCTGTAGAGATCGGTACTGTCTTTGTCCACCCCGGCGGTTATTTCGTCGTTTTGTGAAATCAATCCGTCGTAGTAATGAAGATCAGCAAGCAGATCTATCATTTCACCGGGTGGTATAATATTGTACCCTCGCGGTCCTTTTGGATTTGTGCTGCAGCCTGCAAAAAGTAATATTAAAGCAACCAGAAGTGTAAAACGGGTCGGTATATAAGGCATATCACATCTATTTTTTTGATTTGGTTAAAACGGATCCCGGGCATGATTTCGTGTGTAATTGAATTCTCAGAGTTGCTCATTTTCCGAGAGGTAGCGTTTAATCACATATTTGGCAGGGTACCAGGCGGATAAAAAGCCTATTGTCAAGACCGTGAGGAAAACATACAGATAGTCCTGCAGTTGCAGTTCAACAGGATATGCATCAATAATGAAAGCCCCCGTGCCGTAGAGCTTAATCACCTCATATTCCATTTGGATCAGACATACGGCAGTTCCCAGTATAAGTCCGGCAAATGCGCCGACAACAGATATCATCCATCCCTCCAGGAGGAAAATTTTGTGTATAAGTCCACTGTCAGCTCCCAGGCTTCTCAGAACTGCCATGTCTTTTTTCTTTTCAATTATCAGCATAGTCAAAGATCCAATAATATTGAAAGAGGCTACCATAAGGATAAATGTGAGGATCAAAAAGATTGCCCATTTTTCGGTTTGCATAAGTTTATAAAGCCATTCATGCTGTTCGTACCTGTCCATAACCTTCAACCTTTCGCCGGTTATCTCCTGCAGATCCTGTTTTACACGTTTGTGGCTGAAACCTTCAGAAATTTTAATATTGAGAGATGTAACTTCATTGTCGAATTCAAGAAGCCGGCGGGCAAAAGCTATGGGCACCAGAGCATAATCCATGTCAAATTCCTGCTCAACTGAAAAGATGCCTGAGGGGAATACAGCCTCTCTGTTAAATGCTCTTTCCGGTCTCAAAGTCGGAGGAGCTGTCCGGCTTGGCATGTAAACACTGACCGGATCGACATGATTGGGTCCTGCCCCCAGCATGTTGGCAACTCCGCGGCCCATTACAGTGAAATTGTTGTTTTTTGAACCGGTTAAAATATAATCTCCCTCAATTATCATTGTATCCACGCCACTTACTTTTCTGTAATTTTCATCAACCCCTTTCATTGTAACAACGTGCTGCCTGTCATCGTACATAAACAGGGCGTTTTCTTCGAGAACTTCAGAAAAGCTCTCAACTCCCGGATGGTTGAGGATCTTTTCAACGGTGTTCTTGTCGGGAGTAAAAGTTTTTCCTTCAACAAGCTCTATTTTAATATCAGGATCAAAAACACTGAAGAGGGATTGTACCAGACTGTTAAAACCGTTGAAAACCGATAGCACGACAATTAAAGCCATTGTCCCTACAGCAACTCCTATAACGGATATGCCGGAAATTATGTTAATCACATTTTGTGATTTCTTTGCCAGAAGATAACGTTTCGCTATGTAAAGGGGTAGTCTCACAAGTCAGTTTTATTATTTCCGTGCTTTTACTACAAGACCTTTGCCTGATCTGTTTTCCCTTTTTATATCGATAAAATTAAGCAATAAGCAAAAAGGTAAAACAATAATATAATATAACGGTATAAAAAGGAACAATAATTTACATTTGTTGTATATTATTACCGGGTATTTTACTGATAATATCCAGGAGAGGTGACCGGGGAAACCATAAGAAAAGCAGGTTTCAACAGATGAGAAGCCTGCAGTTTTTAATTTTTCGCTGATATTTCCGGGAGTGTATCCCTCACGAATGTGCTCCTCGATGAAGGGTTTTTCGTTTTCTTCCATGTCAGCTTCTGATTCATTGGCGAAAGGAGTAGAGATTATCAATAAGCCGCCGGGGCGCAATGATGTGAAAAAGTTTGAAAATACTTTCCGGTCGTTTTCAATGTGTTCCATTACATCAACAGACAGGATCATATCGAAATTTTCTTTCTCAACAAAGTTTGTTAAATCACCCGTTTCAAAAGTGACCCTTCCTGCACGTTTTGTTTTTGAAAAAAAATTTGTGCAGTCTGAAATTAATTCTTCTTTCAGATCTACAGCTTTAACGTTAAACTTTTCGGATAATCCCGAGATAAAATAGACGTATTGACCGAAACCCGCTCCGGCGTCAAGTATATTTGTGCTGTTTGAGCTTTTTTGCTGCCTGGCCCATTTTCTTATCTCCCTTTTAATGTACCAGGCGCGGAGCAGTAAGAGGTCGAGCAGGAAAAAGAAGAGTTTGCGTGTAATTGTGTTGCGGTTGAAAAATTTTCCCAGCCCGCTTTTGAGGGGATCGTATCGCATTTAGCTTTTCATGTGTTTAAAAGGTTTTCAATATTTTCCATATAGTCAAGGCTGTCGTCAATGAAAAACTTGAGTTCGGGAACAATGCGCAACTGGTTTTTAATGCGTTTTCCCAGCTCATGTCTGATTGTTTTTCCTTTTTCATTGACTGTGGCATATATTTCGTTTTTTTTGTGCGGGGGGAAAAGACTCAGATAAACCCTTGCCTGGCTTAGATCAGCAGTTATGCGTACAACGGTTACGGTGATCATTGCCCCCTGAAAAAGTGACTTGCTTTGTTTTTGGAATATATCTCCCAACTCCCTCTGTAGAAGCCGCGCTACCTTGTTTTGCCTGGTGGTTGCCATAAAGTGTGATTTGTATCCTGTAAAATTTATTGTTAAATGCAAAGATAACAGAGTTTATATTTGAGTTGAAATTTTTCGTGCCATTAACTTAAAAATCATAAATTAAGAAAACAACTGAAACTATTTTAGTCACATTTAACTAAATTTGCGCTCAAATTTAAATGTAACCAAAAGATGGAAACAGTTGTAAGCGGTATACGTTCAACAGGGAATCTGCACCTTGGTAATTATTTCGGAGCCTTAACCAATTTTTCAAGAATGCAGTATGAAAACAAGTGCTATTTTTTTATAGCCGACTATCATTCTCTGACAACACATCCTACACCTTCCGATCTGCACGGCCATGTTCGCCAGGTGATATCGGAATATCTTGCTTGCGGACTTGATCCTGAGGCAGCAACCATTTACATTCAAAGCGACCTTAATGAAGTTGCCGAATTATACCTGTTACTTAACATGATAGCCTATGTTGGTGAGCTTGAGCGTACTACTACTTTCAAGGAAAAAGTGCGCCTGCAGCCCGATAATGTTAATGCCGGATTGCTTACCTATCCTGTGTTGATGGCTGCCGACATAATTATCCATAAAGCATCCAAGGTCCCGGTTGGAAAAGATCAGGAACCTCATCTTGAGATGACCAGGAAATTTGCAAGGCGGTTTAACAATATGTACAATGTTAATTATTTTCCCGAGCCGGAAGCTTACAATTTTGGCAGGAGTCTTGTTAAGGTCCCCGGGCTTGACGGAACCGGGAAGATGGGCAAAACCGAAGGCAACGGGATTTTCCTTGTTGATGATGAAAAAACCATAAGGAAAAAGGTTATGGCAGCGGTAACAGACAGCGGTCCAGTTGAACAAAACCAGGAAATGAGCGAACCTATAAAAAATCTTTTTACTATAATGGAGTTTGTTTCCGACCCCTCGGTGATAGATTATTTCAGGGAAAAATACAACTCTTGTGAAATTCGTTACGGGGAACTGAAGAAACAGCTTGCCCATGATCTGAATCTTTTTATTGAGCCGATAAGAGAAAAAATATATGCAATATCAAGCGACGATGAATATTTAAGAAAAGTGGTTAAAACGGGTGCAGAGAAGGCAAGGGAGAGTGCAGTCAAAACCCTGGGGGAGGTAAGGGAGCTGATAGGATTTAAACCGTTTTAGTGATTGTTCACTTTTTTTGCACAAAACCAGGACGGATTTCATGAAGTTTTATCTGCTGATTTTTGTTTTGCTGATTAGTTGTGTATCACCGAATCAGCTTAAAGCTGATAAGGTTTTCGCCAGTAGTTCCGGTGTTGAGTTTTTTTTTGACTCTGACGAAAAACCTTTTTACTTTTCCCACTATCCCGAAGATGAATTATCAGCTTTTAACTCCCCTGTTAAGAATCTAACACAAATTGTCGCGTCTCTTTATTCCAATGACAATTTACTCAGTTTGCAGAACGGGTCAGAATTGAATGTGATTGGTGGTGAGGCAGGTGTGTTAGTGATAGTTCTTGGGCTGGCAGGTGGCCTTGCATTTTTTCTTTTCGGAATAGAGATGCTTAGCAGGGGGCTGCTTAAATCGGCCGGAGACAAAATAAGGGGAATACTCAGCAATATAACTGAAAACAGGTTAATAGCAATTGCAGCAGGGGCATTTGCAACTGTAATGACTCAAAGCAGTGGCACTACCAGTGCAATGCTTGTAAGCTTTGTTAATTCAAAATTGATGAAATTCAGGCAGACAACTGCCTTGCTTTTGGGGACCGGCATAGGTACAACTGTTACAGCACAGCTAATAGCTTTCAGAATTACAGAATATTCTCTTCTTCTTGTGGCGGGTGGTTTTGCGCTTTACGGTTTTTCAAAAACTCAGTTTTATAAAAATATGGGAGAATCCCTTTTGGGTATGGGGCTGCTTTTTTATGGAATGTTCATTATGTCGGAGGCAGTAATTCCCCTGCGTACATATGAGCCTTTGACAGGATTTTTAACCGGACTTGAGGTGCCGGTCCTGGGTATTTTGCTTGGAATGCTTTTTACCATGTTACTTCAAAGCAGCGCGGCCTTCATCGGGGTTATAATAATTTTTGCATCGCAGGGTATGCTGAGCCTTGAGGCCTCAATCCCTCTCATGTTCGGGTCCAGTATCGGGACAGCCTTTACTGCGGCTATTGCAAGTATAAGAGCTGGCAGGGAGGCAAGAAAGGTTGCTGCTGCTGTATTTCTTTTCAAAACTTTGGGAGTTTTGCTGTTTGTGTGGTGGATATCACCTTTCGCTACTTTGGTGGAGAGTGTCTCACCTGCTGTATCCGGAGATGCGGCAGATTCGGCCGGTGTTGTTCCCCGGCAGATAGCCAATGCCCATACAATTTACAATATCCTGGTAGCATTTGTCCTATTGCCTTTTACGGGGTTTTTAGGCGGTTTGATCGACAGACTCATACCACCGGTTAGAGAAAAGCCTGAATTTGATCTGAAAGTCAAGCATCTTGATGACAGCCTGCTGAAGACGCCTGCTCTGGCACTCAATGTTGCCAAACAGGAGGTTATAAGAATGGGTATGACCGTAAAGGAAATGGTTAATGATTTTTTGCCTGCATTTCTTGAAAAGAATAAAAATGTACTTTCAACTATAGAGGAGAAGGAAAAGAAAGTAAATTTTTTGCGCGACAGGGTTAATGAGTATCTTATAAAGGTCAGTAATGAAGGTGTATCAGGAGAGCGTACAAATGAATCTTTTCAGATGTTCTACACAGTAAAGGAGCTCGAGCAGATAGCAGATGTGGTTTCATCAAGGTTGTACAGGAAAGCTATCGCCTGGATTGATTCGGATTATGAATTTTCAGAACAGGGGAAAAAGGAGATTCTTGAGAGTCACAAAAATACTCTAAAGCAGTTGAGCCGTGCTCTGGAGGTTTTTTCAGATATCAATCTCGAAAAGGCTCAGGAAATGGAGAAAAAGCACAGAAAATACCGTGAGGTTTCCTTTGATATGGAAAGACAGCATTATCAGCGTTTGGAAAGTTCTGTGGAAAAATCAATACAAAGCTCGCAAACCCATCTTGAGCTTATCACTATGCTGAGAGTAATTACAAGTCATTCAACAAATATTGGCAGGATACTGCTTAAATGGAGTGAAAGTGACAAAAAGAGGGCTGCCGGTAACTAGATTAAAGCCTTTGGAGGTTATGCTCCTTTTGCATCAGTACATTATTTAAAAGGATGCCAGCATTTTGCAAGTCCGCGGTAAATTATACCAGGTGTTTCAAACGGATGCCCCCATGGTTTGTTCATCTTATTTTGTCTGGCCAGGGCTGAAGGGGGTTCATTTTTGCTTAAATTGAATTCTGAAAACGTGAATAATCTTTGGCTTTTGTTATATTTGCTTTTTGATGAACATATCCGGGTAGCTATTTTCAAAAGTTATACAATTTTTAAATTATGGGAAAGGGCTACAATCTTGTAGAGGTTAGCAATAAAAAAACTGTCAGGGAATTCCTTCATCTTCCGATAAAACTTTACAGGCATGATAAAAACTGGGTCCGTCCTCTTGACAGGGATGTGGAAAAGGTCTTTGACAGGCGACATAATAAGTCTTTCCTCAACGGGGAATGTATCAGGTGGATCCTCACCGGTGAAAAAGGGGAAACTGTTGGTCGTGTTGCAGCTTTTATCGACAGGAAAAATGCTTTTAACAATGAGCAGCCTACTGGTGGGATGGGCTTTTTTGAATGTATAAACGATAATAATGCTGCCTTCAAATTGTTTGATAGTTGTAAAAAGTGGCTCGAGGCAAGAGGGATGGAGGCAATGGACGGCCCGGTGAATTTTGGTGACCGTGACAGGTGGTGGGGTCTGCTTGTTGACGGGTTTTTCGAACCAAATTATTGCATGCCTTATAATTTTTTGTATTACAAAGATCTCTTTGAAGGTTATGGTTTCAGAAACTACTTTAACCAGTATACCTACGGGCGCCCCATAAGTACCGATGGAGTAGATGAAAACATATGGAAAAGGGCTGAGCGGGTTTTTTCTAATCCAGCTTATTCTTTCACAAATATCAGCAAAAGAAATCTGCACAAAGCCGCCTCGGATTTTCTTGAAGTTTACAACAAGGCCTGGGCAAAACATAAAGGTGTGAGGCAGTTGACTATGACGCATGCTATGGCATTAATTAAGAACTTAAAGCCTATCATGGACGAAAGGTTGATATGGTTCGGATATTTCAGGGGAGAACCGGTCGCCTTTTTTATAAATATTCCTGAAATTAATCAGATAATAAAAAAGCTTAACGGAAAAATGGATCTGATAGGCAAGCTTAAATTTTTATACTATAAAAAGCGTCAGGGATGTAAAAAGGCTTTTGGAATTGTTTTCGGAGTAGTTCCAGAGCATCAGGGCAAAGGAGTTGAAAGTGCAATAATTAAAGCGTTTACTGACTATACACTTAAGCCGGGTTTCCCTTACAGTGACCTGGAATTAAACTGGATAGGTGACTTTAACCCGCCGATGATGAGAGTTGCACAAAAAATTGGTGCCAAAGTTGTCAAGACACATGTGACATACCGGTACCTGTTTGACAGAAACAGGGAATTCAAGCGTGCCAGGTTTTCAAAACCGGCCGGGTAAAAATGTTTTAAATTTATTTTTTGTATACCACTGCGTTTATGTTCATTCCGGCTCCAACTGAAGCAAACAGGACAATGTCGCCCGGACCGATATGGTGGCCTTCCAGCGTTCCCTTCATGATCATGTCATAGAGGGTGGGTATTGTTGCTACAGAGCTGTTCCCCAGCTTCTGAATGTTCATAGGCATTAAATCTTCAATTAAAGGTTTCATTCCAAACAGCCTGTAGAATTTTTTTACAATGGCCTCATCCATTTTTTCGTTAGCCTGATGTATGAGAATCTTTTTAACGTTCTCTACCGGAACTCCTGACTTGTCAAGGGCAGTTTTCATGGCAAGAGGCACGTTCGAGATTGAAAATTCATAAATTTTACGTCCTTGCATTTTAATATATCTGACTCTGGGGTCACTCTCAGGTGCATTTGATTTTCCAAGGTAGAGGTAATAAAGCTCATCTTTTGCATGTGTTACAGCTGCTGTTGAAAGAACACCTTTTTTTTCATCAGACTCAACACCTTCAATTATTGTAGCTCCGGCCCCATCTGAAAATATCATGGTATCGCGGTCATATTTGTCTGATACTCTCGAGAGTGTTTCCGCTCCAATTACCAGACATCTTTTTGCCATACCGGAAAGTATGTATGAATGTGCCTGAATTATTCCCTGCAGCCAACCGGGACACCCGAAAATAATATCGTATGCCACGCATTCAGGGTTGGCTATACCAATTGTGTTTTTTACCCTGGCAGCTAAACATGGAAGAACATCTGTCTGGATGGTCCCTTTTATGACATTACCAAAGTTGTGGGCGACTATTATCTGATCAATAGTTTCAGGATCAATGCCTGAGTTTTTTATCGCTTCTTCTGCGGCAATGGCTGCAATATCTGAAGTGTTCTGCTCTTTGGTTACCCATCTGCGTTCTGCTATTCCTGTTATATCCCTGAATTGGTTAACGGTTTGTTCTCCAGGGCTTTCTATTTTAGTTTGATCCTTTTCAAAGAAAGTCTGCTTTGTGAATTTGCTGTTTTTAATATTAACGGTCGGAATGTAACTGCCCGTGCCGGTTATAATTGTATTTATCATCCGTAGGTTATTTTTTGAATGTTTACAATTTGATCCCTTTGTTAATTGTTTATATTATTTTGAATGCATCAGGTTTATCCTGATCGATGCATTTAAATTTTTGTAAAAATATATTATATATCAATATGTTCAAAAAAATCTCTGTTATTTAATTAAAAACACCAAAAAAGCCCGTATTATCAGGTAGCAGGAGCTGCCAGGTATATTTAAAGGGTTGGCAAGACTTCATTTTTGCAGAGAAAAAATGTTAACTTTGTAGGTTTCAATGAGCATTGTTATGACCGGATTGATAAGGTTTATAGTTATATTTCTTTTGGTTTACCTTTTAATCAGTTTATTTACAAGGTACATATTCCCTTTTATTTTACGTTTGTTTTTCAGCCGAATGGGCAAAAGGTACCGTGAGAGATATGACAGAAGAAGTGGAAACAAAACAAAAAAAGAGGGGGAAGTAAAAATTGATTATGTGCCCCGGAGATCAAAAAAAATAGATAAGGATTCTGGTGAATATATTGATTATGAGGAATTGGACGAGTAATTAGAAGTATTGCTAAATGAATTTAATAATGAACAGAAATTTGTTAAAAAAGTTATATCCGCACGTTGTTGCAGTGCTGGTTTTCATTGCTGTATCTTTTGTATACTTTTATCCCCTGCTTGAAGGTAAGATACTTGAACAGCCCGATATTGTCCAGTTTCGCGGCATGGCCCAGGAGATCGTGGAATTCAGGGAAGAAACGGGAGAGGAGCCCTTGTGGACCAACAGTATGTTTGGAGGAATGCCTGCATACCAAATATCTGTTTTGTACCCTTCAAATCTTGTACAACATGTTGACAGCGTTATTTCGTTAGGATTGCCTGTTCCTGCGAAATACCTTTTTTTGAGCTTGTTGGGATTTTATATATTGTTGCTTGCTTTCCGGGTAAGACCGTGGCTCGCAATGGCCGGGGCATTGGCTTTTGGCTTTTCAACCTACTTTTTTATAATAGAAGCTGCAGGTCACAATACCAAGGCTCACGCTATGGCATATATGGCACCTGTAATTGCCGGAATATATCTTTCCTACAGAGGCAAATTGTTACTCGGGTGCGCTGTTACCGGACTGTTCCTTGCCCTGCAGATTTATGCCAATCATTTGCAGATCACTTATTATACGTTGATAATAGTGGTCATATTCGGTGCCGCCGAACTAATTGCTGCAATACGCAACGGGACGGTTCAAAGGTTTTTCAGGATTTTGGGCATCCTTTTTATACCTGTTGTACTTGCAGCGGGTATAAACTTTACAAAACTTTACCTTACATGGGAATACGGGCAATATTCCACCAGAGGCCCCTCGGAGTTAACTCATGATCAGGAGAAGCGCACCTCTGGTCTGGATAAGGATTATATTTTGGATGACTACAGCTATGGGATAGTTGAAACCATGAATCTTTTTATCCCGGATTTCAAGGGGCGTTCTTCAACAATGGACCTTGGAGAGGATTCCAATGTTTTTGAGGAACTACAGAGTGCCGGGGTGCAGCGTCCGGGCGATATTGTTTCACAAATGCCTGTTTATTGGGGTGGACAACGTTTTACTGAGGGACCGGTTTATATCGGTGCGGTTGTAATATTCTTTTTTGTTCTCGGGTTATTTTTATTAAAGGGAAGAGTAAAGTGGTGGCTTGTTACGGCAACGGTTTTGTCAATTATGCTTGCATGGGGTAAAAACTTCATGTTCCTCTCAGAGCTGTTTATATATTATGTTCCCGGTTATGACAGATTCAGAACCGTATCTATGATACTGGTGATTGCACAGCTGACCATACCTTTACTCGGTGTACTCGGTGTGCAAAAGATCATAGAGGGAGGTGTCTCTTATGAGAAACTAAAAAAATATCTTTTTAAATCATTTTATATAACCGGCTCTATAGCACTTTTTTTTGTTTTATTTGCCGGAGTATTCAGTTTTTCCGCACCTGTTGACAGCCAGCTTCTTGCTAGTGGCTGGCCCGATTTTCTCGTTGATGCATTGCGTGAGGACAGGGAGTCTCTTATGCGGTCCGATGCTTTCAGGTCCCTGATTTTTGTCTTGCTGTCAGCTTTGCTGGTATGGGGATATCATAAAAAAACGGTAAAAGCAAACTGGCTGGTGTTTGCTCTTGCGGTGCTTTTATTTGCTGATATGTGGCCCGTGAACAGGCGGTTTTTAAGTAGTGATGATTTTATCACTGAAGTAGAAAAGACCCGCACTTTTCGCAGAACTCAGGCAGATATGACTATTTTGGAAGATGATGACCCTCATTTCCGTGTTTTCAATACTACCCGCAGCCCTTTCAATGATGCAGTAACATCTTATCACCACAAATCTGTTGGCGGATACCATGGTGCAAAACTTGGTCGTTATCAGGATTTGATTGATTTTCACCTGAGTGAAAATAATATGGATGTGTTCAATATGCTAAACACTAAATATTTCATAGTGCCCGATTCTGATGAAGGCTCCCCTCGTGCTCAAAGGAATCCCGATGCTTTGGGTAATGCTTGGTTCGTTAATAATTACCGCCTGGTCGATAATGCTGATGAGGAAATTGAGGCTTTATATGATTTTGACCCCTCAAGAGAGGCTATAGTTGACAGAAAATTTGAGCATCATCTTGAGGGTCTGCCCGACACTATCGATTCTTCCGGGAATATTGAGCTTGTTGAGTATAAACCAAATTATCTGAAGTATCGTTCCTCAGCTGATAGCCCCCAGCTTGCGGTTTTCTCGGAGATATTTTATGATAAAGGTTGGGAGGCTTATATTAACGGGGAAAATATTCCACATTTCAGGGCAAATTATGTTCTGAGGGCTATGGTTGTGCCGGAAGGCGAACATACAATTGAATTTGAATTTGACCCGAGGGGATATACAGTTGGAGAAAGGATAAGTCTTGCAGCCTCCATTCTTTTGATCTTGTCAGCCGGCTTCGTTTTTTACAGGCAAGGCAGGCTGTTTATAGAAAAACACCGGCAAGAGTAATTTTTAACCCAAACGCTTCTTTTTACCGGGACCCGCTATTTGCAGCAGGTCCCGGAAGCAGTGGAAATACAGCAACTAAATTTTATCAAACGCCTCTTCCAGATCTTTCAAAAGATCGTTGATATCTTCAATGCCAACCGAATACCTTACAAGTCCGTCGCTTATTCCGGCTTTTTCCCTGATTTCCTTTGGAAGCCCTGAATGTGTCATTGAAGCCGGGTGCTGAATGAGTGTTTCAACCCCACCGAGCGATACAGCAAGAGTAGCAACTTTCACATTGTTCATCAGCTTAGCTCCTGCTTCAATTCCCCCCTTTAGCTCGAAGCTCATCATAGCTCCCGGACCGCGCATTTGTTTTTTCATTAAATCTTTCTGTGTATATGAGCCAAGTCCGGGATATTTTATCCATTCTACTTTCGGGTGACTCTCGAGCCACTGGGCTATCCTTTTTGCGTTTTGCTGACTGCGCTCCATTCTTAAACCCAGAGTTTTCACCCCTCTCAGTATCAGATACGCCTGGTGCGGATCCATGTTGCACCCCATGGAAATCATAAGCGGCCTTATTTTGTCGTACAGCTCTTTTGTTTTGGTTATTATAATACCCCCAACAGCATCGGCATGTCCGTTAATAAATTTGGTGAGGGAGTGAAAAACCACATCGGCTCCCATATCCAGCGGATTCTGGAGACACGGACTGGAAAAGGTGTTGTCAACTACCAGTATGGCCCCGTTATCGTGCGCAATTTGTGCGCACGCTTCAATATCGGTTAACTGTATTGTCGGATTTGATGGTGTTTCAATGAATAAAATGTGTGTGTCGGGTCGTATTGATTTTTTGACAAGCTCAATGTCAGATGTGTCAATAAAATCTGAGCTTACTCCAAAGCGGTTGAAATGGTTTTCCATAACACTCCTGGAGGGACCGTAAACTGATGATGTGCTCAAAAAGTGAGCATCTTTGCCGAGTAAAGCCATATATATAGAAGTACACGCTCCCATTCCCGAAGCTGTTGCTATACCTGCATAACCATTTTCCAGCTCGGCCAGGTTGTTCTCAAGGGCTTCAATAGTGGGGTTGTTAATCCTGGTGTATATGTAACCTTTTTTATTGTTGTCAAAGCACTGAGCGCCATGTTCGGCACTTTTGAATGCGAAGGTGGATGTTTGGTAAATCGGGACTGTGGCGCTTCCAAAGGGTTCGTCGTAATGACCTGCATGAATCAGCTTTGTGTCAAAATTTAGCTTTTTTGTATCCATATAATGTAGTTATTTTGTTATTAAATAATTTGATTTTAGTGGTTTTTAAGTCGTTTGTTTTTAGATGCTTGTATTCGGCGGCTTTATTCTTTTTATAATTTCTGTTGCAAAAACAAAATCGTTCAGCTCTTCATTGCCGGAGGTGAATATTTCCTCTTTAGTCCCTTCCCACCAGTTTTGCCCCTCGTGTATAAACAGCACATTGTCTCCTATTTCCAGAACAGAATTGATATCATGGGTGTTTATTACAGTTGTTATACCCAATTCCAGGGTTATCCTTTTTATAAGATTATCAATTATAGTAGCTGTTTCCGGGTCAAGCCCTGAGTTGGGTTCGTCACAAAAAAGGTAACTTGGATTCATTACTATCGCTCTGGCAATGGCCGTTCTTTTTTTCATTCCTCCACTTAACTCGGATGGGTAAAGATGGGTTACATTTTTCAGGTTTACGAGCTCAAGACAATATTTCACCCTTTTTTGTTTTTCCTTTTTTGTCATGCTGGTGAAAAAGTCAAGATTAAAACTTATGTTTTCGTAGACGGTAAGTGAGTCAAAAAGGGCGCCACCCTGAAAAAGCATCCCGAATTTACGCCTGATCTTTTTACGTTCCGCAAAATTCATGCGGGTAAAGTTCTGGCCTTCAAATAAAATTTCTCCCGAATCAATTTCGAGTAAACCGACGATCGATTTTAAAAGGACAGATTTACCCGAGCCGCTCCTGCCAATAATAAGATTTGCTTTACCACGGCTGAAACGGGTTGTGATATCCTTCAGAACCCAAACACAGTTGAATGATTTATTTAAGGTGTTAACTTCTATCATGACAAAAGCAGTTGGGTTAATATTAAATTGAAAAGCAAAATTACAACGCTGCTGTGAACAACCGCTTTTGTGCTTGAGCGCCCAACTTCAAGTGCACCTCCCTTTGTGAAGTATCCGTGATAAGAAGATACAGTTGTTATAATAAATGCAAATACAACAGATTTTATCAGAGAATATGTAACGTAGTAGGGTATAAATTCATATTGTATGCCATGAATGTAGTAGGTGGTTGTAACCGCTCCGACCGATGTTCCTGCAGCCCATCCTCCGAATATACCTATAATCATACTCATTAACGTCAAAAATGGTGCAAAAAACATAAGAGCAATTATTTTTGGCAGAATTAAATAACTGGCCGAATTAATTCCCATTATTTCAAGTGCATCAATTTGTTCAGTTACGCTCATTGTCCCCAGCTCTGAAGCAATGTTCGATCCAACCTTGCCTGCAAGTATAAGAGCTACTATTGTGCTTGAGAATTCCAGCAGAATGGAATCTCTGGCAGCCAGGCCGATCAGATAGGTCGGAAGAAGTGGGTTTTCAGTATTATAGGCAGTTTGGATTGTAATTACCGCTCCCATGAATACCGAAATCATAGCAATTATCCCGATAGAGTTGATACCAAGAGTCTCTATTTCCCTGATGGTTTGCTTATAGTATACGCGGGCCTTTTCGGGTTTTGCAAAGACCTTTTTAAGCAGCAGGACATACTTACCCAAATGATGGAACAGTGTCATAATATGCTTGAGAATTGAAAGGCAATTTTACAAAAAATTTCAGAATATTTTATTAAATACTTTTCCCTCCGAAGGATCCAAAAAACCTGAGAATAAAGTATATAATCACTAAACACGATAATTCAACAGCCTGATTTACGCAGAATCATAACTGAAAAATTAAATGAGCTTTCAATTTTTACTTAAATTAGCTTGTAGAAATTATACATATTAAAGTGTATTTTAGACAGGAAAATACCATATTTCGAAAACATTATATTTAACCAAATATTTATGATATGAGCAAAAATCACTACTGCATTATAATGGCAGGAGGTATTGGCAGCAGGTTCTGGCCTTTGAGCAGAACAGACATGCCCAAACAATTTCTGGATATTCTGGGCACCGGCAATACCCTCCTGCAATTAACTTTCGATAGGTTCAGCCGGCTTTTCCCGAAAGAGAATGTATTGATTGTCACCAATGAAGATTACAGGAGTATTGTGCATGAGCAGCTCCCTCAGATTTCCGATAAGCAGGTTTTATGTGAGCCCATGAGAAAGAATACTGCACCCTGCATTGCTTACGCAAATCAGAAAATACTGAGGGAAGATTCTGAGGCAATTGTTGTTGTTTCACCTGCCGATCATCTAATAGTAAAGCTGGATACATTTTTAAATGAAGTTAAAAAGGCTCTTGAATTTGCCCAAGAAAATGATGCATTGCTAACTCTTGGGGTTAAGCCAAGCAGGCCAGAAACCGGCTACGGTTATATTCAGGCTGAAACCAAATGTGTTCAAAAAAACCTTCCAAATCTCAGGAAAGTAAAAACTTTTACTGAAAAACCCGATTATGAGCTTGCGCGGGTGTTTGTCGAGAGCGGCGAATTTTTCTGGAACTCCGGGATATTTATTTGGTCACTGAAATCTATAATGAAAGCCTTTGAAAAATATCTCCCTGAGATCAATTCATTGTTTAATTCAATAAACCATGATTATTACAACACTTCCAAAGAGCAGGATTTCATAAATGATGCTTTTGCAACTTGTCCGAATATTTCAATTGATTACGGGATTATGGAGAAGGCCGATAATGTTTATGTGTTTTATTCAGACTTCGGTTGGTCTGATCTTGGAACATGGGGGTCATTGTATGAGCATTCTGAAAAGGATAAAAACGGCAATGCAGTATCGGGGAAAGATGTGTTTGTATATGATGTTAAAAATTCAGTAATAAAATTACCCGACAATAAGGTTGCTGTTCTACAGGGTATTGAGGATTGCATTGTAGTTGAGTCCAACAACACCCTTTTGGTTTGCAAAAAGAAAGATGAACAGATGATTAAACAGTTTTTGCACGATGTTAAAATTCATAAGGGAGATGAGTATATATAAAAAAACCCGGACTGCCTGCTGGCAGTCCGGGTTTTATAGTTTGCCGTTTTTGGGTTAATATTCCCAGAGATCCTGTTCCCAGTTAAACAATTTTTCCTGGATCCTCTGTGATTCGTGCAATATTTCGTGACCTACTGCATAATCACTTATAGCTCTGTTGTCGTGGACGTTGGATTCCTGGTATATATAGCTTGCAAAACGCCGCTGTATTAAAATATCGTCAAATGAGAGGTTTGAGACATCATTGTTTGGGGTAATCACCTCGTGACGGGCAAGGTGCTCCCTTGCTTCCGGGAAATAAACCCAAAACAGCTGCCTGCGAAGTGTTTCTCCATCATCACCATCCATTTCCATATCATCAGCACCATCAAACTCCCGCTGGTATTCACGTATAGGGCAAAAACCTATTATTCTCACCTGAAATCTGGAATGCCTCCTGTCAAAGTACCATTGTTCTACGAGCAGGTATTGCTTCACTTCATGTGACCTGACCTCTCCTTCAACTACCCTTTCAATTTCTTCTCCTGTGTCAGGATCTGTAACCGTTGTTGTTGTTTCTTCTGCTCCCAGGCGATAATGGACTTCATCAATTTCAAGCGGCTGTCTGAAATCCTCATCATCATAGACTTCAAGCTCACCTTCTTCAACATATTTTAAAATTACATCAATGAAGCTCATTCTTGGCCCCATAGGTTCAGTAGGATAATATAGGGGATGGTTCATCTTTTCGCGCAGGTCTACCATTCGCCATACGATCTTTGACCATGCAACATCAGCCTCCCTTAAATAAGGCAGGGGAACAGGTTTTCTGTAGGGGACATTTTCCCTTTCATAAACTCCTCTTGTTTCAACCTGGGCTTGCAAATCCTGAACGTTGAAAAACAAAGGAGCGAATCCTGCTAAAACTAAAATTAAAATTAACTTTTTCATCCGTAAAATGTATTTTATTAAACTAATATTCAACAAGTTATTATAGAATGTCAATTAAGTTTATCTCTTTTGGCCGTATGGGCCCCCATGTTTGTTCTTCATATTTTGTTTGACAAAGGTTGATGGGGGTTCATCCGTATATTATTTAATTAAACTAGTATTCACTGAGTTATTACAGTATGTCGATTTAATTTATCCTGAAGCCGACCGTGGGTAGCCGCCGTTGTTCACCATCCGGTCCTACCGCTATAATATCGTCAAAATATATTCTTTGGTCTGCTCTTGCACTTTCTATTATATCCCTTTGTTCTTCGGTAATACGGTTGCTGTTGGAGCGCGCGTCCCTGACATATCCGCCAACTGAAGTAGATACTGTAAAGCTTTGAACTGTAAATTCAAGATCAAATTCAAAACCTTCCATTTCAGCAAAAACTCCCATTTGTTCAGCCAGCTCCCCCCTGCCAATGTTGCCGCCTGTACGCCCGGCTACAACTGCAACCGGATCCGGTACTGACCTTACCCTGAACTCCCGTGTGCCAAAGTCCCTTGTTTCCCCGTTGATTGTCCCTGTTACCGATATAACAGCTTCTCTGGAGGTAGTTTCAGGCTCAACAATATAATTTGTGCCCGAAATCCTCCTTATGTTACCGTTGTTTATTCTTGCATTTATCTGGTCTGCGGGCACTCCCGGAATGGAAATTTCAACCGGGTTCTCCAGCCCCTGATAGAAAACATTCATTCTGCTAGGCGATACAACAAGGCTTGGATCTGCCACCTGATAGGATACCTCAAACGGCCTGTTAATATAAGAACCATCGGAGGCCCTCATACGTACCAGTCCGCCCCAGTCAAAGCGGCCTGTACGTGTGGGCCTGATGTTGTAGACTCCTCTTCCTTCTCTGACAGGTAGTGTATCTGCTCTTCCCACCATTTCATAATCAGTTGTACCGTCAGAGCGGGTAACAGTTCTGTAATCACCCAGCAAAACCTCAGGCGCCTGAGTTGTGTCAAAAGCGGCCAGAAAAACCTCTGCTTCGTATTCGTTGCCCTGCAGCACATGATTTGTGTTAGGTATTACGGTTGCTTCAAGGGCATTGAACATAAATGCTCCGGCATCTATTTGCTGAAGCAGGTAATTGATAGCATTCCCTTCTGCATTGCGGACGTCGCCCTGCATTTTGGTCATCAGCGTAATCACTCCTATCATCGGTATATATGAAAAATTTTGGGTTTCCCATGTTGGGGTTGCTCCATCTTTTGGAGGTGGGTCAGAAGTATCAAGGCCTGTTTCTATGGCAGAAATTACGCCTTCATTATCTTCGTCAACGAAAGTCAAAAGAAAATCACGGTAGTCACTTATTGCATTTTTAAGATCTCTTGCCTTTCCTCTATCGTGAGCACCCAACATCACCTGTCCGGGCACCGAAAGGTTCTCCCTTTGTACTATCCTGTCGCTTACAACTATACCGTCAACAATTGCCTCTGAATCTTCTCCTTCAGCAGTACTGACAATTTCAACTTTCAGCTCTTCGATATAATCGTAAAGCTCGTTTGCCTTTTCCCTTACACTATCGGCTTTTTCTTTCCATGGACCTACCCTTTGGGGGTTTTCTGCATATCTCTGGTCAAACTCCCTGTAGGTCCTTTCATTTTTTGACATAAAATTGCCGATAGTTCTTGACAGCCCGTCGTCGACAACAACAAATGCGTCTAGAACTTCAACCGATACATTCAGTGCCAGCAAAGCCATAAGCACCAAATACATCATTCCTATCAGTTTCTGTCTCGGGGTTTCCTTTTTCCCTGCCATAATTCCTCAGTAGGTTTATTTTTTATTTAGGCTTGTTTACCATGCTCATTGCAGAGAGCATATTACCGTAAATGGAATTCAAATCAGATATATTTTTGCTAAGCCTGGAAATCTCTTCCCTGTATTTTTCGGTCTCTTCCACTGATGTTTTCAGGTTTTCTGTAACATTGTCCAGTCCCTGGTAAACCTCCTGTGAACTCTTCATGTATTCGTTGTTGTTCTGAAGTTGCAGTTCATATACAGCATTCAGGGCCGAAAGGTTCTTGTTTAAATGGCCGAGCTTTTCTCCCACATTTTTATTTCCTTCACTGATTGCCCCGTTTTCTCCGTTTATCGATTCGGCCAGCTGATTGTATGATTTAATAAGCTCATTGCTGGAGTTTTGAATAGCTTCCGTGGACTCTTTCAGATTACCCGATGATTGCTCAAATGTTTCACTCAAAGAGTCAACTGAAGATGCAGCTTTCTTTACATTCGAGACATATTCATTTGTTGCCAGGGCTGCATTTGAGATATCAGAGAGTTTTGCGGTGGTATCATTCAGGTTTTTCAGTCCTTGTCCCAGCCTGTCAAATAATTCAGGCGTGATTTCCGCATTTTGGATCATCTCATCAAATTTGGTAAGCACCGCTGGATTACCTCCTCCTCCACCATGAGCATAGCTTTCGACTACCCTGGGCCTTGGCTGCTGTTTTGGGAGGTGCTCCTGATTTTCTTCATCATCTCCACCTATCCCGGCAAGTTCAGGATAAACTAACGACCAGTCATACTCTTCATGTTGCGGTTCAAAAGATGAGAAGAAAAATATAAGTGCTTCCGTGGTTAGGCCGACTGAAAGCATTATATCCGCAAGTGGCCAGTGTTGGATTTTGAAAAGGGCTCCCATAATTACAATGGCTGCACCAATTCCATATAACTTTGACATAAAGTTTTTCCAACCAGCACTTTGTACGATTTCGCTAAATCCCATGTTTTTGTTTTTTTAATTTATACATTTTTAGATTTTACTTATTTAAATGTAGAGTTTTACCACCACTGTGTGCCTCCCCCTTTATCGCCAAGGTAAGATCTTACATTCCTGAAGCCTACGTAGGATGTGGCAGTGTCCTGATATTCGTAGCTCCTGGTACTAACCTGCAGATAATAGGCCACATCTTTCCATGATCCCCCTCTTACCACTTTGCGTTTCAGGGCCGGAGGGTCATCCGGCAATGCATTGTAGCTGTAGTTGGGGTTCAAATCGTGTGTGACCGTGTAAAAAGATTCATCGTATGCATTTTCTGTCCATTCGGCAACATTACCCGCCATGTCGTAAAGACCGTAGTCGTTTGGCTCAAATGAAGCCACGGGCGCCGTATAAAGCCATCCGTCATCTGTGTAGTTGCCCCTGAGGGGTTTGAAATTTGCCAGGAAGCATCCGTCGTAATTCCTCGTGTAAGGTCCGCCCCAGGGGTAGGGTGATAGTTCAAGTCCGCCCCGGGCGGCGTATTCCCACTCCGACTCCAGCGGTAAGCGGTAATTTTGAACAAATCCCTCTCCTCTTCTTGCAAGATGCTCGTTTAGATATTGGGTTCTCCAAATGCTGAAGGCTTTAGCCTGCTCCCATGTTACACCCACAACCGGGTAATCGTCATAGGAGGGATGCCAAAAATACATGTTGGCCATGGGTTCATTGTAGGAATATGTAAAATCGTGAATCCAAACCAGCGTATCGGGGTATACATTTACCACATCCCTGAGAACAAATGATGAACGGTCTTCTATGGGAGACTCTTGCCCATCCTGATCATATACTACCCCGTCATATTCCTCTGTTTCAAAATTATAACGATTTGAACTCCTTGCAGCCTGTTCATAATCCACCCAAAAATATTCGAAGTTTAGTTTACGTGTATCCAGCTCTTTTCGCCCCCAAAAGCGCTCATCGCCCTGATAGTACATATCCTCCAGAATTTGGTTTGTCTCCAGGTCCTCCATGTCTATTGGCTCTTCCCAGTTTAATATTGGCTCATCAAGAGGTTCACCAAACTCGTCTTCTGTAATCTCATACTCTGTTCTGCCTGCATCGGCAAGCATGCGCCTCATAATCGAGTCCCTTACATGGTAAACAAACTGACGGTATTTGTTATTGGTTATTTCAGTTTCATCCATCCAGAATGCGTCAACTGAAACGGTTCTGTTAAAGGCGTTATTAGCCCACATTACGTCTTCATCACTTGGTCCCATTACAAAGCTTCCCTGAGGGACGAAAACCATACCGTAGGGGTCCGGCTCAAACCATGTGTCCCTGTCCTGTACCCCAACAAGTTCACCGGTGGGAGCTCTGCCGCAACCGGTTAAAATGACAACTGTCATTAAACTTAAAAAGAAAAAATTTTTCATAACCTTCCAGATTATTAAAGTATAATGCAACGTAAAGTTTCTTCAAAAAATTAATATTTCATTACAAAACCCTGATACTCCTGTAGCTTTCAGTAGTTCTATCTATGCTGAGGCTAAAACAGTAGCGCAACACAAATTCATGAGAACCTTTGCTGTGCCTGTTCAGAGAACTTGTTGCAAAGTCATAGGAGTATCCCAGTTTTATGCCTTCAAAAAGCTCCATGCCTGCCATGCCTACAACAGCGGAACCTGCGCGGTAATACAGTCCGCCCCATACTTTGTTGTCATAATGGATCTGCCCGCCGATATTCAGTTGTGAAACTGCTCCGTCTGACTGAACAAAGAGTGAAGGTGTCAGCTCGTATTTGGGATTGCTGAGCTTAAAGTTGTATCCTGCTGTAATGTAATAGTGCCTGCTTAAAAATGATGTTGCCGTTTCAGTGTATTTCAATTCAGGTTCAGTTACATGAGTGGCTGAAAGCCCAAAATAGAGCTCATCTGTATTGTAAAATATGCCAAGGGAAAAATCCGGGGTTAAAATACTTTCGTTTCCGGACGGAATAGAAGGGTCGGATGAAGGCGGTGTATGATATTCGCTATCGGGAATTACCCATTCTGCATCCAGTGAGCTGTTTATCATGCTAAAGCTCATGCCTACCCCAAGCTTCCCTTCCCCGGTGGTTATTTTATATGAATAGGAAAGTGAAAGGCTGATATTGTTTTCAAAGCCGATCTGATCGTTCATTACGTTCAGGCCGGCCCCATGGTTGGCCCCGAACAAACTAAAAGGTGAAGTTAAGCTGAAAACAGATGTAACAGGTGCATTTTCAAAGCCCACCCACTGCTGCCTGTTCATAGCTGTTGCACAGATTGCATTTTTGCTTCCGGCGTACCCGGGATTTACTGTCATAATATTATACATATTCTGACTGAAATGCGGGTCCTGCTGTGCATGGCTAAAAACAGTAAACCCCATGAACAAAATGCAAAAAGCTCCCTTTATTTTCATTGTATTTATTCCCATTATTGTTTTAAAGCCTTCAGTTAATCAGCAGAAAACTTCCGCATATAATTAAAAGATTGTTGTTCTTTATACTGAATTTTGGATTTAAGGTTTCTCAAAATTTGAATAATTTTTTATAAAACCTTAAATATCTTCCGCTAAACTGTTTATAAGATCATGAAGTTTTAAAGCGGATATTATTCCTGACTTCCGCGGTTTAAGTTTTCTCTCCGCTCTGTAACCCCTATTTTTATTGAAATAAATTTTCAAACTCGTTTGTAGTGCCTAATATGGTATT
>Ga0207421_10001321_pt1 | contig 32135 bp, 40 predicted proteins | sample SodLakKL_010_SED_4_FD_187542 | JGI IMG/M metagenome (GOLD analysis project Ga0207421, IMG submission 187542) | Alkaline sediment microbial communities from Lake Tanatar, Kulunda Steppe, Russia - 8KL_010_SED (SPAdes) (version 2) | ecosystem: Environmental > Aquatic > Non-marine Saline and...
GGTAAAGGAAACCTTTACTATACTTCGCTTAAAAGTCGAGAATCTTTTATGATTATATCACATCCCCGCCTTTTGAGTCAAAAATCAGGCGTAGGGGTCAATCAAACCATAGTTTCCATCTTTCCTTCGATAAACAACGTTAAAATCGTCGGTCTCAGCATTGGAAAAAACAAAGAAGTCATGTCCCAGAAGATTCATCTGCATTACAGCTTCTTCAACGCTCATGGGTTTTACTGCAAACCGCTTGACCTTAACAATCTTATTCTCAATATCATCTTCTTCGGTTTCACTGCCCTCAAAGGAAAGGGAAAATTCTTCTTTGTCTCGGAGATTGCGGTTAATCCTGGTTTTGTATTTCCTGATCTGCCGCTCGATTTTCTCAACAACTCCGTCAATGGAGGCGTACATATCTCCTGTTTCTTCTTCCCCCCGCAGAATTAGCCCGTCAACAAAAGCAGTTACCTCTACCTGATGGCGTTCCTTTTCCACCCCCAAGGAGACCTGGGCATCAATAGAAGCATTTTCAAAATACTTGCCTATTCGGCCCACTTTCTCCTCAACGTAATCCTTCAAAGCATTGGTCAGCTCTATGTTCTTACCTCGGGTAGAAATTTTCATCCCACCATCTCCCTTCATTACTTCTTTATAATTACTTCAACATTCTCTTTCTTAATTCCTGCCGGAAAAAAATTCCTTCCGGAAATTAAAAACCTCGCTCTCTCAAGCGAGGTTTATTGGCCACTTATACTTTGGTTACGTTAGCCGCTTGTGGACCACGGTCACCATCAACGATTTCAAATTCTACTTCCTGGCCATCGTCAAGAGTTTTGAACCCTTCTTCCTGGATAGCGGAGAAATGGACAAAGACGTCGTCCCCGTCCTCCCGCTCGATAAAGCCGAAACCCTTCTCCGCGTTAAACCATTTTACTTGTCCTCTGTAAAGCATTTTAATACATTCCCCCTAAATATTGTTTCCGATAAGCGGGAGGCTTATCAAAAGTAACTATAACATACTTAGGGAAACCTGTCAAATGTTTTTTATCGGATCAGAGCAAGCACCCGGTCCGGTGGATAATCATTTTTAAGAAATCCGGACCAAGAAAGACCTACCACCAGGGTTTTGGGACCGCTGGATAAAAGAGGCAAATTCAGGAAAAAAGCGGTCTCTCGGGCCAGAATTTTGTCCAGAAAATCCTGGCCAGCCGGGCTAACAGCTTTTCCCCTTAAACCACGCAAACGGCAATCCAAAGCCAGTAACCCTGCCAGGGGCTTTATCAATTCTTCTTCCCCCTGTTCTGCCTTATTTAAAAGATCTGGAAGGATACCTTCCATAAAGAGGATCCCGGGGCCAAGCCCCGAAAAGGAAAACCCCTCCAGACAGGAGGGGCAGAAAGGAATAATTTCATAATAATTATCAGGCCGTCCGCAAAACAAACATTTGCTTGTTTTCGGGAAAAACAGATCGAACATTAAATCACCACTGCATTAATTGTCTAACATCTTCACCATTGAGTTTGTACCGGATCTGGTTGATTTTTCGCCGGGAACGCTGCAGAGCATTATCTACTGTTTTTATACTGCTGTTTAATTCCCGGGAGATCTCCTGGTAGGTTTTGTTATCAAGGTAGGAAATAAATACCTTCCATTCCAGTGGGGTTAGCATTTCTCTCAGGGTGGTTGAAACTTCTTTTATTAATTCCTGGTTAATTATTTCGTTTTCCGGATCGATCCTCTCGTCGGCAATCACTTCCTGGAGAGTTCGACCACTGTTTTCTTCCCTGCCGTATTTTAATTGTTTGTCAATTGAGGTGAAAGTGTTGAGCGGAATATGTTTCTGGCGGTTGGCAGTTTTTACCGCCGATATTAAGTGGCGGTAAACACAAATATGTGCAAAACCCCTGAAAGAAGCTTCCCGGTCAAACTGGAAGTCCCGAATGGCTTTATAGAGACCAACCAGCCCTTCCTGAACAACATCGTCCTTGTCCAACCCTTTAATGTAAAAAACCTTGGCTTTGGAGTAAACAATGTCAATGTGCCTCTTAAGTAGGTACTCCATTGCCTCACCATTTCCTTGCTGAGCCATCAAGATTACCTGATCTTCTGGTAGCCCCGCAAAGCTTCCCCTCATAGACATTCCCCCACCTCTATTTTTTCATAAGATAAGTATATCACAAACCAAAAGCAAGGTCAAAACTCATTTTTCCAGAAGAACGCCGAAATCATACCCTTTTTCCCAGATAGCATTAATTATCGCGGGTAATGCATTGGCCGTAGAAAGCTTGCAATGAAAAAGGATTACAGCTCCCGGTTCTATTTCTCGCAGGATCTGATCAACCATTACCCGGGCCCCAGGCTTATTAAAATCTTTTGTATCAATCGTCCACCAGGCAAGCTTCAGGCCCATTTCGTGATAAATATCACGCAATTCAGGACTCCATCCCCCATAGGGAGGCCTGAAAAGGACCGGTTCAACACCCATTATTACCCAGAAGGCCTTCTGGGTAAGTTCCAGTTCATGGCGCATGGCTCTTGGGGATAGAGTGGGCATAAGGGAATGTGTAAAAGAATGATTTCCCACCTGGTGGCCGTGTTGGATAATTTTCTTTGCTATCTCTGGATTGGTTAAAATATTCTCCCCGATTAAAAAAAAGGTCCCTTTAATATTATAAGCCTGGAGAACATCCAGAATGAAAGGCGTTCCTTCGTTCGGGCCGTCATCAAAGGTAAGATAAACAAGAGGTGGATTTTCCCTTTCCGGAGGTCTGGGAAGCTTTAGGTCAATTGAGCGGTCCTTATAATGCAAAAAACCACCGCCCTTTTCCGCCGACCATTTCAAGTCTCCATTTATAGCAATTGCCAGTTCCACAACAGAAACATAAAAAGTCCCGGCAAAAAGTTCTCCCTCAATCCCCTGGTTCCCGATATAGGCTTTTTGTTCAATTGGGTTCCAGTGCAGGGGCAGGCCGAAAAATTCTGTAACTGGCCGCAGAGGAAGATACAATTCGTCGGAAAAAGGAAGCAAGGTTTTTTCCATGACTGAATCGGTTCTGGCAGCTCCCACCCCCGAAAAGAGAAGGATAAGTAAAAAAATGAAAACCAGGTTCCTCCTCATTTTATTCCACACCTCTCCCTTACACTTAAAATAGGGGCCAATCCAGATCTCCCCTGATAATTTTATAGAGAATATAAATTAATAGTAAATTAAAAATAAGGAACAGTCCGTGTTCAATTATTCCCCAGTCCCGAGAAGGGTTTTGACTTCTCTGATTTTTCCCTTTTTTCTTCCGTCCCATTTCCTCCTCCTTCTAAGCAAGAAGGGAGCGACTGCCCCCTTCTCTAAAACCTGGTCCGCAATCCAAGCATAATGCTTCCCAGGTTCGAATCTCTGATATTCTTAAAAACACCTAATTGAATTGCAGCGCTTGTGGTAATTGAATAATCCAGTCCCAGGAAATAGCTTAAATATCTCCAGGACAGTCCGCCACTGCCGAATGAGATACTGCCTCCAGCATGTCCCGTTAGGAAAGACGCTAACTCCTGGTCCATCTGAAAACCAAGGCTTACTCTCCAGTTGTCAACTGGAGCTCCATGAAAACCCAGCCTGAAGACCAGGTCAGTAGGCCCTCTTTCGGTAACCCTGAATTTGGCTGCAAGGTCGACCAGATTTACAAGTTCTCCCCGGTAAGAAACCGTTCCTTCCAGGCCCACTGTATGGGTTAACCCGGCATCAACTCCTATACGAAGTGCTTTAATTCCAAATTCACCTGCTACAGTGCCAACCATAACATTGTAGAGTAGAGCATTATAACCCGGTCGGATATTTGCTGTCGTAAAGGCCTGGGCGTTTACACTGCTGAACAAAAGAATAAGTACCAGGAGCAAAATTGCTTTTTTCAAAAGGAGAACCTCCCTTCATGCTTCTTTTTAACAGTTCGCCAAAAAAGTTCCCTTCCCTGCTGTTTTTTTGGGATTTTAGGAGAAAAAGGTGGTTTCAACCACCCTTTCTCTCCAGGAAAAATTGGTTCAGCCGCTGAATGGCTGTATGACTTTCTTCTATTCCCTCCAGGAGAGCTTCCATGGGGCATAAACCCTTGCCGCTTCGATCCCTAATTCTCTCCACCTGAAGTTCATATTTGAACTCAATTCCCCATTTTTTGAAAATTTCTACTGCTCCCCGGCTCATCAGAGGGGAATATATAGAGATTAACTCCATATCCACTGCAAGGAATGCAGCCCCCCTTCCGATTACCCTATCGGCAAGGACTCCCCCGGACCAGTTCCCATCTCGATAAGCTTCCCAGAGGGGTATTAATCCAGAACGGAAATCAATATGGGGCTCCTGGCCCTCCCTGATTAAAACAAGGCTGGCCCTCTCTTTTTCCAGTAAATTTTTGGCTTCAACCAACATTTTTTTCACGAATTAATCCTTCCATGAACCTGGTTTTGAAAAGAAGTGGCAGAATTATTAACTGGAGGATTATCCCCGGCAATCCAGTAATCAGGGCGCCCTGCAAATAAACCAGGGGCGCCACCGGAAATTCCTGAATGTAGAAAACCACTGGCGCCACAAGGGCCATTCCAATTCTTCCCCCGACCATTGCCACCAGCAACGCGGTGAATATATTCCACTCCCTCTGGAAAAAAAGGTAGCCCGAAATAATACCAAACAGGGGAAGTTCCACAATCATCAGGAAAAGAACGGGTGGGCTGACCGGGGGCATTCCCGTCAACATATGGCTGATCAGTGGAGCCAGAAAACCAATAATTCCACCGATAGCAGGACCCAATAAAAAGCCGGCTATATAAACCGGAAAATGCATTGGTAAAACAATACTTCCCAGTTGAGGCCCTCCAGTCAGGTGCAAAAACTGGGGAAGAACAACTGCCAGAGCCAGGAGGAGTCCCCCCCTGGTAAGATTTTTTGTTGACAAAAGATCACCTCCAAAGGATTATCCCCTTTCATAGGAGGCTGGACGGCTTCAGCCGCTAAACTAAATTATATCTTTTTTGTTCTCAACCTGTCAATCAGCTTTCTTCAATTCTCCCTTTAGTTTTTCAATTGCATGGACGGGAAGGGGGTCAATTTGATATTCCCCAGCCAGGTAAAAACTCACATAATCTCCAAAATAAATCAGGGATAAAACCCGGCCCAGGGGATATTTTCCCCGCGAGGGAACAACCTGAACGCCTATCCCTTTTTTTTGCAGGATATCGGCTGTAATTTCCATTCTTTTTTTGTTGCGGGGATTTGCGCCGTAATCCAGAAGGTGAATCACCTTAATCTTATCCAGAACATCTGCCGGTTCTTCCCAGCCTACAAGTTCATTATGGTTGAGTTCAGGGTATTCAGCCCAGAAAGATGGTGCTTTACTGTTCTCATTTATCTGGCATTTCCAGCGGCGGGCTGCGACCCCACCCAGGGAACCGGGCCCATAAATAAGAGGAAGAAAACCTGCAAGTTTTTCGGCAAACAGGGCAGCAGGGCCTTCTTTGCCCTGATCTCCTCCGTTTTCTTCTTTTATCTCCCCGAGTATTTTCCTGGTTTCTTCCCTTTCTTCAGCAGGTATATCCAGTAACCCCAGATTGTTAAAAAGAGCCAGAACCGGGGCCAGTGTATACCCAAGGGCTGCGCGGGGAGGTAAACCTGCTGGGATTTGCAGATAATTTTTTTCTAACTTTTCTTTTAAAACTCCACCTGAAGAGATACCCCAAACGGTAGCGTCCTGTTCTTTGGCCCTTTCCAGGGCAGTCAAAGTTTCTTCAGTATTCCCTGAATAGGATACAGCAATAACCAGGGTATTTTCTCCAACCCAGGAGGGCAGGGAGTAATCCCGGTTTACTATAACGGGACAATTTATTTTTTCCCCGGCCAGGGCCTGTAATATATCTCCCCCGATTGCCGACCCTCCCATCCCCAAAACAACGATATTATGCAATCTCTCCGGAAGAGAAAACAACTGCTTTTCTCCAAGTTTCCACCCCTCTTCCCACTGGGCGGGAAATCCATCTATTAAATCCAGCATTCTTAAACACCTCCACTGGGATTATTCTTCCCTGATTCCCTGATCCCCTTTTTCCTGCTCCAGATCCTGTTAATCGGGCACCTTGTTTTTTGGGGGTCAAAAAAACCCGGGATTTATTCACCGGGTTTTATATTAATCCTGTTCAATTGTTCGTGCAAAAGACGGGCCAGCCCATAGTCCTCATTCTGGGAAGCCTTTCTGGCCACCTCTTCGTCCAGCATACTCTCAAAAATTTCTTCCCCCATCCCTCGGGGAATCAGTCCTCCTTCGGGAACAGTTCCCCGCATTGCTTTAAACATATAAAAAATGAAAATACTTTCAAATTCCCGGCAGGCTTCAAGGAGGGGATCATTTTTATCCCCTCCCTGCTCTCCATAATCAGGGGATTTTTGTTCATTTTTTTTAATATTTAACTCCGGAAACTGGGTGTTTAAAAAAACTTCCAAAACCCGTCCACCCCCTTACATTATCTCCAGGATAGCATGGAGAGCCCCAGCTCTTTTCATGGCCTGTAAAATGGCGATAATATCATCTGCTTCGGCTCCGATGGCGTTTAGAGCCTCAACCAGATCCAATATTGTAGGCCCGCTCTCCATCAACATCATGGCTTCCTCTTCATAGGCATCATCAACTGCATCTGGATGATCTCCAAATAGGGAAGCAAAAACCTCATTGTCCTCCCCCGTATCTACCTCCACCTCTGGATCCGGGCCAACCTGGACCTTTAAACCGCGGTGAGCAATGGCAACAGTGGAAATCCGAACATTATGCCCTATAACAACCGTTCCGGTCCTTTCATTGATGACAACCCTTGTGGGCATTTCAACTTCAACTTCGAGTGATTTAATTGTTGCCACAAAATCCACAACATCATCACTGGCATATAGGGGAATTCTCACTTCCACTCTTCCCGGGTCCATAGCACTTGCCACATCCGTATCGTCTTCTGGGGGGATGTGCTCATTAATTGTCGCAGCAATACGGGAGGCGTTGGCAAAAGAACCTCCTCGAACCTGGAGAGTAAAGCTATCCTCTTCTCGCCATTTAAAGTCCACTTCTCTTTCCACCAGGGCACCATTGGGAATCTGGCCTACATTTTCTGGATCAGTTCGACGGTTCAGGGAATTATCATCTCGGCCCCCTGTAGATACCGGGCCCTGGGCTACTGCATAAACTACTTCATTTCCGGCCCTTAAAGGGGTCATTAAAAGGACCCCGCTTTCCAAAGAACGCGCATCCCCTAGAGAAGAAACGGTAACATCTATTGTATCCCCGGGATAGGTAAATGGAGGCAGAGTTGCAGTTACCATCACAGCCGCCGCATTTCGGGCAGTTATCCTTTCAGAAGCAACCTCAACCCCAAAAGACTTTAACATATTGGCAATGGACTGCATGGTTCCCTGGGAACGGGTGCTATCCCCGGTCCCATCCAAACCCACGACCAGACCGTAGCCAATAAGGTGGTTATCTCTTTCTCCGGAAAGATTGGCAATATCACCGATTTCAACCGTTGCTTCCTCCTGCTGGGCCAGAGCTGAAAATCCTGCAAACAGGAGGAAAAAAACCGTAATAAAAATAATTTTCTTCATTTTTTGACCCTCCTGTTTTAGAATATCCAGTTCAAGAGCCATTCCAGGATGCTCCGGCGCTGCTTATCTGCGACTACTCCGCTTCCGGTATAACTGATATCGACATTGGCCAGGCGAGAAGATTCGATTGTATTATCTTTTTCTATGTCCTGAGGCCTTATTATTCCAGTCAGCTTAATCTCCTGGTGTTCTCCGTCAACGGTGATCCCTTTTATTCCCTCAATTCGGAAATTTCCGCTATCCAGGACCTCCACGATCTCAACAGTTATCTCACCGACAATAGAACCGGACCTTTCCGTTCTCCCACCCGACTCAGCATGATCACTATATCTGGGTCCCAATCCGGCGAATAAATCAGAAAGGAATACGCCGGGATTTAATTCAAAACCAAGGCCCTGCCCGGTTTGAGTGTCAGCTTCGTGGTAGGCCTCGGTGTTTTCTTTGATTACCACAGTAAGCAAATCTCCCTCCCCCTGGGCAATAGGATCAGAGAAAAGGCTTTGACTGTCAGACTGCCAGAGAGAAGAACCCTGCAGTGGAAAACTTATCATTAATATAATTAACCCGCATAAAACAATTACTCTGGACATATTATCAACCCCTTTGGGAGTTAAATATCAATTTCAATTATTTTTTCACTCTTAATTTTTCCCTGAATTATTTCCCCGTTAAAAAGATTGCGCACCCTGATTATTTCCCCGTTTTTTCCATCCTCCATCGTTTTTCCCGGGACAGAAATTGAAAAATCGGTTGAATTAAAAAGGATAGTTATTTCTTCTCCTCTTTCAACCAGGGGAATTTCTTCCAGGTGAAAGCTGCATAAAATTGTTCCGGTTTCCAGCTCTCTCCTGGCGCGAAACCCTTCAAGGCTGTTTTCAGTGCCGATAAAATCCCTGGGGAGATCGCTTTCCCGGGAATATTCTTTTCTCAGAAAATCAGGGTTTAGCTCCTGGTTGCCAGGAAGATCATTTATTACTCGATATACCTGAACCTCTCGGTCCAGGAAAACCGGCACCCGGAACTTTTCCCATTCCAGACCTTCAGAAGATAAAACCGCCGTTATAGTGTTACTTCCCGGGATTCTCAGATTTCCCCGCCATTCAAGTTTAACCAGAACCTCTCCTCTGGGGTGAAAAACGCCTTCGATCCCCCGGGGAAATTCAACTATTACACCTTTAATCTCTTCTCCCAATAGTTCTGCAATTCTTTCTTCCAGCTCTTTTCCCCTAATCTCAACCAAATCGGTTTTGACGTTAACTCGGCCGGGAACTTCCCAGCCTGCAAAGTCAATATTTTCTCTCCGCAATAAATATTCCAGGTACTGGCGGGAAAACCGCCTTTTTTCTCCTTTCCCGGGAGCAGGTCCGAGGTCAATTTTCCCCAGTTTTTCCATAATCTCTTCCTCCAGAACCCAGTCAACCAGTTCGGCAAAAGAAATGCGGGGAGTTTCAACTGTAATGTTTTCTTGAACTGAATACCCGGCACTTACCCCTTGGCAGAAAATAACTGCAATCAGGAGTATTAAAGCAGCGATTTTCATCTTATCTATCTCCTGAGTTGAGCGGCCAGGCGCAGGATTTCATCAGCGGCCTGAATACTCTTGGAATTAACTTCGTAAGCCCTCTGGGCACTTATCATATCCACCATTTCTTCTACAACTTTTACGTTGGACATTTCCAGATAGCCCTGGCCAATTGTGCCCAGCCCATCAAGGCCGGGATAGCTGATTATCGGATCCCCGGAAGCTAAAGTAGGTTCATAAAGGTTACGCCCGGTACTGTGTAAACCACCTGGGTTGGTAAACCTGGCCAGTTCAATCTGGCCAATTTCCCTCATTTCCGTATCCCCTGCTTCCTGCACTGCTACAATTCCGTCCCCTGATATGGCAATACTGGTGGTATCCTGGGGAACATAAATTTCCGGAAGTAGGGGTAATCCATCTGATGTAACCAGCCGGCCATCCCGGTCGATTTTGAATGAACCGTCCCTGGTATAGGCGACCGAGCCATCAGGCCTTAAAACCTGGAAAAACCCGTCTCCTTCAATAACCAGATCCAGCGGGTTATCAGTACTCTGCATGCTGCCCTGGGTGAATAATTTTTGTGTGGCAGCAGGGCGAACACCATGTCCTACTTCTATTCCAGTGGGAACTTCTGACCCGAGGGCAGTTGGTGTCCCGGCCTGGCGAAGGGTTTGGTACATTAGATCCTGGAAATTAACCCTGCTCTTTTTAAAACCCGTCGTATTAACATTGGCCAGGTTGTTGGAAATATTATCAATATGCAGCTGCTGGGCTTCCATTCCCGAAGCAGCAGTCCATAATCCTCTAAGCATGGGCAAGCCTCCTCTTAATTTTTTCTGGCCTGCTTCTGTCAGTCAGCAGGCTGGGCCTCCCTTTCTGGGTCCGGCCCATCTATACTTCTACCTTGTGTTTCCTACCTGATTAACAGCTTTTTCCAGGGTTTCATCCTGGGCTTGAATTGCAGTCTGTCCAGCCTCAAACAACCTCACAGCACTAATCATCCTGGTCATTTCCCCGACGGCATTAACATTGGATCTTTCTAAAAAACCAGCGTGGACTAACCCTGCGCCCGCCTGAGGCTCTCCAGCTTCAGGGGGAGCTAGGAAGAGATTATTTCCCTGTTTGGCCAGTTCCTGGGGATTTTCAAAATTCACAACCAGCAGGCGATCAGGATTTACGGTTTCGTCAGCAAAGATGTGTTCTCCCTGGGTATCCAGAACTCTAAAACCCGATTGATTAACCAGGAAACCTGCTTGGTCCAGGGTAAAAGCCCCATCTCGAGAATATCTTACTCCTTCAGGAGTATCCAGGGCAAAAAAACCCGCTCCTTCAATGGCAAAATCGAAGGGATTTTCAGTATTCTGCACCGGTCCTGTACTGTGATCGGTGAAGGTATATTGAGCTCTCACTCCGGGACCGAGGTTACCTACCGGTTCTCGTCCTCCCTGTTCAAGGCGATTCATATACATACTGGCAAAAGATTCTGTCAAAACCCGGTCTCTTTTAAAACCAGATGTTTCCAGGTTGGAGAGGTTATTAGCTACAACATCCTGCATATCCTGTGCCGCCAGTAATCCGCTTGCAGACGCAAATAATCCCCTGATCATTAAAACACCTCCTTTCCTGGTAATAAATTTTTTCTGTGTCAATGTTCAAAACCAGAGCATACATAACAAGACATTTAAAAATAAAATTGGTAGGCCTGAACTATCTGGAAACTTTTTTTCCTTACGCCTCTGTGTCCAACACTCCACCCCGGGGATCATCTGGGTTCACCTTCTTTTTTCCTCTCCGTTTTCCGGGTTTCTCAGTAGAATCTCCTGCGGTCATTTTTTTTCCCGTTTTTTCTGTTTGCCCAACCATTTCCCTTTTTCGGTCCTGTTCGCGATTCATCCGGATCCATAAAAACCCCTGGATATTCTGAAATTCCGCATGCTGAACACCCTTAATTCGGTTCGCCTCAAGAGAGGCCTGAACAATACTCCAGTTGTCAACGGGCCCACTCATATCCTTTCACCTCTTAGAAGGTTGTATAGGCAATTTCTTTCCTGCTGCAGACCAACCTGGTTCTACTCCTTCTGTCCTTAACTTTATGCTGTGCTCCCGCGATCCTGATTGAAACACCGGGAAACAAAGCTTTGTGGACCTTTATTTCTCCATCCTCGGAAAAATTTATGGTTTCCTGAATTTCCCCAATTTCTTCTTGAAGTTTTTCAACCTGGTCCTTTAGCTGCTCCCAGGTTTCGACAAGCTTTTTTAACTGGGCCAACCTTTCTTCACCAATAACTCCCTTTTCTTTTTGCTTTTCAAGTAGACGAATGGCTTTCTCTACCTTATTTAATTTATCGGTTAGTTCGTCCAATTTTTTTAGTTTTTCCTCGAGATTTTCCCGAATTTCGGGGGCCACTCCAACTGAGATCTCGGTTTTTGTGGCAAGAGATGAACCCAGAACATTTGCTTCAACTTCCTGGCCAGCCTGGACCTGCCCCCCGGCAATTAAACCTTTCCCCTTTACAACAACTTTTCCTGAAGCAGTTATATCGCTGTGGAGAATTGCCTCCTCCACTGCAATGTCACCTCCAGCTTTAACCTTTCCGTTTTCAATAAATTTAACTTCGAGGTTGCCCTCACATTCTATGCTGTTTTTATTCTTCCCCAGGTACCCTTTACTTATTTTAACACTGCCACCACTTTTTAAAGTTGCCGCAGAAACGTTCCCGTTAACTTCAATGTCTCCTTTGGCTTCTACCCTGAAACCCTCAGTTACGTTTCCATCAACAATTACCGTTCCAAGAAAATTAATGTTTCCCGTGGAGAGGTCTACATCACCATGAACATGGTGAACGGGAAGTACACTAACTTTTCCATTTCTATCCTGGACAGCCTGTCCATCAATCCCCGCCAGAAGAGTTTTTCCCTCATCGTCAGGTTCAATATTCTTTCCCGCGGGAATTTTTGCTTCTTTTGGTTCAGAGGGACGGATTTCTTCTCCGGTAACTTTTTTCCCGGGTTTCCCTGGGGTAGGAGGTTTAACTGTTACAAGGGGCTCCCCTTTTTTTACATTATGAATCAGGTCGAGATTGAAAAAATCTACACTACCATCTTCTCTTACTTTGCCCCGGGAACCATCATTTTTGTTTTTAAAATGGAATTCTAAATAACCGTCTTCCCCAGGAACGGATGGACTCCCCTGGGCAATCACAACCCCCTTCAGGGGTACTTTCGATTTAATTATCTCTTCGAATTTTTCTTCAATAATACCAAAAACAATACCGGCCGCTTCCAGTTTTTCTTCGAGTTTTTCCCCGCTTAAATATTCCCCACCAATAGGGGGAGAGTAGTCAAGTTGGGCTTTCAGACCATCTTTGGCCACATTAATTTCAACCTCTGCATCTCGATCCAGTTCTGGCTTTCTTTCGGCGATAAATAACCTGTTTTCGGTATTTTCTTGAATTATTCTCTGCAGATCTTCTTCTACTTTTTCCCAATCCACATCCTGTAATTGGAGCTTTTCAGCTTCTTCTTTGATCTCCTGGATTTTAACCGACTTCCCTTTTCCCTTAGAGGGAAATACTTTTAAAAAAACCCCATCACTCGCAAATGCAAACCTGAAATACCCGTCCAGGTTCAACTCGATATCACCTTGTGTTTCTCCCGGGATCCCAACCCTAAAAACTTTTAAACCCTTTATTCGATCAATCAATTTTGTTTTTTCTTCCCGGATTATTAATTCTTCGGGCTCAACCCCTGTACCCAGAGAACTTTTAAACTTCTTCACTGCTTTTTCCCGGGCTTCCTTTTCTCCCTGGCTTTTAATTGTAACCCATTTTTCCATCATTGTTTTCACCCCTTTAAATCAAAGAAAGCTATCTTTTTCCCGGCCCAGCATTCCTCGCAGACGAAGTATAGCCTTGCTGTGCAGTTGAGATATTCTTGCTGCAGACAGGTCGAGGACCTCTCCAATCTCTCGCAAGGTCAACCCCTCATGGTAGTATAAAGCAACAACAAGCTTCTCTTTCTCCGGTAGTCTTTCAATTGCCTTACCCAAAAGCTCTTTCATATCCTTATCCTGCACTATATTCAGGGGATTGTCTGCACTGGGGCCTGGAATATCAATAGAGGTTCCCTCTTCCTCGTCATCAGTTCCTCCCAGGCCATCCAGGGACATAACCTGGGGAATTGTTACCTGATTTAATATTTTTTCCAGTTTTTCCTGGGAAATTCCCAGGTGAGCAGCAAGTTCTTCGTCAGTTGGGGTCTTTTTATTTTTCTGCTCAAGTTCAGCCATTGCCTTGCTTACCATTTTGGCTTTTTCCCGGACTGAACGAGGGACCCAGTCCATCGCTCTTAGAGCGTCATAAATTGCTCCCTTGATTCTTGCAACAGCATAAGTGCTGAATTTTACTCCCTGCTCCGGATTAAAACCCTGGACTGCATCGATAAGTCCAATTGTTCCGTAGGAAATGAGGTCGTCCAGTTCCACGTACGAAGGGAGATGGATCATTACCCTCCCCGCCACGTATTTAACCAGATAGGAATAATTTAAGATTAGTTCACGCCGGGCTTTTGGGTCCTTTTCCCGCCGGTAAAGTTGCCAGATTTCCCGAAGTTCTTCGTCACTTTTTTGAGTCACCTGAGGCATCTCGGCCTTTCCCATGGGCTCACCCCCCCGCTAAAATCAATCTTTTTATCCCTTTTCCAGAAAACCTAAAACCTCTTTTTCTGCCCTTCCGCCAGATCTCCCATCCTAAAAATCCAATTTATTCCCCAATCATTACGGCCAAAATCCGGTTTAATAATACAGTCAGGAGAGTAAAAAATAACAAAAATTTTAAGAGCTGTCGCAGGGCCTGAACAACTTCCACTCCTGAAATCATGTTAGCAAGGAGTGCGAGCAAACCTGCCAGGGGACCGAGGGCCAAGCATAAAACGGATAACATCTGGACCCTGTTTTCTCCCCGCATTAATCATCCCCCGCTCCCTGCAGGCTTCGCTGGTATTCAAAAAGCCAACTGATAATTTTTTCTCTAAGATTTGATTCCATATCAACAAAAGCAACACCCATTTTATGGGCCTCTCCTTTTTTGTCTTCACGGAGTCTCCGGACAACCCCCAAAAGGGGAAAGGCAATTGGCAGGAGAGGAATTTCCATTTCCAGTTCATTTCCCTCGGTTATCTTCAAAGGACCTTTTATGCCAACTCCGCCCCCGCTTAAATCAATAATTCTCCCGGTTGAAAAATCACTTCCCTCCTCTCCATCAATGGGGCGAAGGCGGTAATAAATTCTTCCTTCAACTTCAACCCGGACATACTCCCGTCTCTGGACCCGGTAAATTTTATCCGGCCTCTGGAGAATATAGTGGGGCAGGGGATCCCGGAAGCGTTCCTGGACCCGGGACATAAAAATAAATTTTCCTCGCGGGGTGGTGTAGGAAATGGAAACCTTATCACCTCTATTTAAGGGGATTGTAACGCCCTGAATCTGGGGAGCAGCCATTTTAAAGTTACCCCCCTCGATATCGAGGACTTTCGTAGCATAGACCCCTGCCTGAGAGCCTTTGATTTCCACAAAAATTTCCTGATCTTCCTGCAAGCCCGTTTTTTTCACTACCCTCAACTCCCCTGCTGAGAAAAATTCTAAATTCCACCCTCGGAGAGATGGTTTCTTTTCCCTCAAAATATTTTCAGGAAAGGTTACTTAAAAATTTCGTCAATCAGTTTTCCGGGATCCAGAAACTGTAAACATTCGGTAAAATGCTTGCCGCGGGAGACATAACCCAGATTTTCTTCTCGTTCCCAGATCAGGTTTATAATGTTCCCCAGGGCACTGGTTTCATCAAGCTTGGTAAAAACAAATCCCGAAAATCCAATTTCAGAAAACCTGTCCCGGTAAATCAACAGGTCTTCACTCCTGGTGTTAATACTTAAAACAAGAAGTCTTTCATCAATAAACTCGTGGCGGATTATTCCTTTCAGCTGCAATAGTTCTTCTTTTTGCATCGGGTTGCAGCCCATTGTATCCAGCAGAATGATATCTGCAGCAAAAAATTTCTCGATCGCCCTCGTTAGATCACCGGGTGAAGAAACTGCTTCTACATCAATCCCCAGTTTGTATCCAAGTTTTTCCAGCTGTTCTTTGGCCCCCCAACGCCTGGCATCCTGGTTGAGCAAAACCACCCTCTTGCCCCTTTTCCTGACAAATGTTTCCGCCAGTTTGGCCAGGGCAGTTGTTTTACCGGAACCAGTTGGACCCACAAGGGCAACTACCCTGGGGAAGCCTTCTCCCGTCCTAATTTCTCTCCCCGGGGGGATCCTTTCCAGTAATTTTTCCCTGATTTGAGTGTGATTTTCCAGCCCGTGAAGTTCACTTCCCATCTCCTTGATTATTCTTTCTTCAACTCCCTTTTCGAGAAGCTTTTTTTCCAGGGTGGGAGGCAATTTTGAAATCCGGTCTGGAGATTCCCGGCTTATTTCCTCTTTGATTTCGGGTAAAGAGCTTTGGTTTTTCGAAGCTTCCTTAATTAAGCTGGCAAATTGGGGGGGCTTTTCTTCAACCCCCGCCATTATCTCTACACCACCCCGGTTTTCCATCCACCAGAACCCCCGTTTTTTATACCGCCTGGTCTGGTAAATTATAGCTTCGGGGCCCAATTCTTCCCGGACCTGTTGAATGGCTTCCTGCATATTTGCTCCCTTAAAGCGTTTAACCTGTTTCAACTCTGATCACCCCCACAGAGCGGACGTCAATTCCCGGATCAATTTCGTTATAAGATAGGACGGGTACCTGGTTTTTGCTCTGCCCCCGGTCCAGAAGCCGTTTTAAGTGAAACCGTAAAATAGGGTTGGTCAGAATTACCGGCTGTTTGCCCTGAGTTCTTGCCTCGTTAAACTTTCCAATTACCGCATCCAGAATCTGGCGGGCTTTCCCCGGATCCAGGTTGAGGAAAGACCCATTTTCGCTCTGCTGCAGGCTTTCGCCCAGGTCTGCTTCTAGTTGTGGCGTAAGGGTTAGGGCCTGCATTACTTCATTCTCCTGATATTTGCTAGAAATATGCCTTTGCAAGGCCTGGCGCACATATTCGGTTAAAACAACCGGGTCCTTGGTCTGGCCCGCCCAGTCAGCAAGGGTTTCCAGAATTGTTACCTGGTCCCGGATAGAAACTTCTTCTTCAAGGAGAAATTGCAGGACTTTTTGAATTTCTCCCAGGGTCATTTGATCGGGAATTAATTCATTTACTACCGCACTGTAATCTTCTTTAAGGGTTTCCATTATTTCTTTAACTTCTCGCCGGCCCAACAGTTCAGCCGCGTGCTCTTTCAATACCTCAGTTAAATGAGTTGACATTATTGAAGGTGGATCTACGACGGTATAACCCGCAATTTCTGCTTCTTCCTGTTTATCTTCTGGAATCCAGAGGGCGGGTAATCCGAAGGCAGGTTCTGCAACTTTTACACCCTTCATTTCCTGCTCCACATTTCCAGAATCCATGGCCAGGAAATGATTGGGCATTATCTGGAATCTTGCAACCTCCATCCCCTTTAGTTTTATACTATAGGTATTGGGGTCTATCTGCATATTATCCAGGACCCTAACAGGAGGAATAATCATTCCCAGTTCAGTGGCAACCTGTTTCCTGATCAGCGTTATCCTCTCCAGGAAATCCCCTCCCTGTTCGGGTAAAACAAGGGGCAGCAGGTTATATCCAAATTCCATCTCCACGGGGTCAACCCGGATTAATTCTTTATAATCTTCCTTCTGCAGTGTGGGGCGGGATGGCGGTTCAAGTTCCTCCTCTGCTTCTTCTTCTAACTCCTCTTCCTTGTCTTTTTCAGCTTTGAAAATAAAGTACATGCCTCCTATTACTGCAGAAAGAATGAAGAGAGGGAATGTAGGCAAACCCCGGCTTAAACCCAGTAAAAACAGGATACTGGCCACCACTAAAAGGGCCTTGGGCTGGCTGAGCATTTGCCGGGAAAGGTCCTGTCCCAGGTTGGCTTCTCCAGCAGCCCTGGTAACAACCATTCCCGTAGAAGTAGCAATTAAAAGTGCAGGAATCTGGGAAACAAGTCCGTCTCCAACAGTGAGTAGAGCATAAGTCTGCAGGGCCTCTTCCAGGGCCATGCCCTGCTGGATTACTCCAATTACCAGTCCGGCAACAATATTAATCAGGGTTATTACAATTCCCGCGATGGCGTCACCCTTAACGAATTTGCTGGCCCCATCCATTGCTCCGTAAAAATCAGCCTCCTGGCGGATTTTTTTCCTTTCCGTGCGGGCTTCTTCCTCATTGATCAACCCCGAGTTCAGGTCGGCGTCTATACTCATTTGCTTTCCCGGCATGGCATCAAGAGTAAACCGGGCAGCTACTTCGGCAACTCTTTCCGCCCCTTTGGTAATTACAATAAACTGGATAACCACGAGAATTAAGAAGATAATAAAACCGACCACGTAATTCCCGCCAACTACAAAATCACCGAAGGCAAAAATCATTCTCCCCGCATCAGCCTGCCCCAGGATCAGTCGAGTCGTACTCACATTTAAAGCCAGTCGAAACAGGGTTGCAAAAAGTAACAGACTGGGAAAAACTGAAAATTCCAGAGGTTCTCCAGTATAGATACTCACCAAAAGGACCGTCAGGGCAAAAGCAATATTACAGGTTATAAAAATGTCGAGAACAATTGTGGGCAGGGGAATTATAAACATAACCACTACCGTAACCAGGATAAAGGCAAAAAGAATATCGCTATATCTTTGTATCCAGTGGATGGGCATCTCCCTTGCTGAAAGGGCCATCTTCAAACCTCCTACCTAGGAATAATACTTCTGGAGGCGGAAAACAAAAGCAAGAATTTCCGCTACTGCCTGATAAAGTTCGGGGGGAATTTCTTCCCCAACTTCCGTGGAATGATAAAGGGCCTGAGCCAGGGCTTTTTCTTCCATTACTTCCACTTTATTGGCCCTCGCTATTTCAACAATCCTGTGCGCAACTTCCCCGCTTCCCTTGGCAACAACCCGAGGGGCATTCATTTCTTCCCCGTCATAGCGAAGGGCAATCGCCAGGTGGGTGGGGTTGGTTATAACAACGTTTGCTGTTGGAACTTCCTGCATCATTCTCTGCTGAGCCATAAAACGCTGTCTTTCCTTGATCTTGCTCTGGATCTGAGGGTCGCCTTCTGTATCCTTGTGTTCATCCCGGACATCTTTTTTACTCATCCTGATATTTTTTTCATGCTCCCAGCGCTGGTAGGCATAATCGAGAACGCTGATTACCAGGTGGAAAATTGCTATGGTTATCCCGATCTGGAAAATTACCATTCCTACTTCACCTAAAGCATCAGTAATTGCCATATGGGGAAGTTTCAGAAGTACCGGTATGAAATCACGCAGAATGGAGTAAGCAACCCCGATAAACATTGCGGCTTTCAAAATCGCTTTTAATAGTTCAACAACTGCTCGCTTGGAAAAAATTCTCTGCAAACCTTTAATCGGGTTCAGGCGTTCGGGTTTCGGTTTAAGAACCTTGGTCGTAAAGAGGAAACCCACCTGGGTCAGTTCTCCGGCCAGGCCAAAAATTGCTGAAGCTGAAAGCATGGGAATGATGATCAGGGCCGCTACCCGGGCTGCTTCCATGGCCCGCCGGTGGAGATTTGCTTCAGTCAGCTCCAGGGTGACGTCCGCCGTCAGGGAATAATGGAGGAACTGTTGAAAATAACCCAGCCCTATAGGGATGGTTCCCAGGAAGAAAATTAAGAGCAGCAGCAGGCTCAGGGCCATGGTTAACTCCCGACTCTTGGCAACCTGCCCTTCTTCCCGGGCCTTTTTTCTTCGTCTCGGTGTCGCCTTTTCCGTTTTTTCCTGTGTTCCCTGGGACACGGTTTAACCCCCTATCCCCTGGACCAGTTGGTGCAGCTGGCCAAACATAGTTTGAAAAATTTCCCTGAAATAACTGCCGAAGGTTGGTAGTGCAAGAAAGAAAACCATTATCCCCAGGAGAATTTTGGTTGGAATACCAACACTGAACATGTTGATCTGGGGAATTGTCCTGGCCAAAAATCCAAACACAATATCGCTAATAAAAAGGACAGCAATTACCGGAAGAGCCATCATAAAGCTTATATAAAAGAGATTCCCTACCACCCGCATTATAAATTCCCCAGTCATTAAAATTGGGAAAGCCTGCCCAAGAGCGAGGACTTCAAAGCTTTCAAAAATCCCCTTTAAAAGCAAATGGTGACCCTGCAGACTTAAAAACAGCAAAGTAGCGATTATGGTTTTTAGCTGTCCTGCCAATGGGATTTGCTCCCCACTCTGGGGATCCAGGACATTGACCAGGGCAAAACCCATTCGCAGGTCAATAAACTGGCCTGCAAGCTGAACCGTGGAAAAGGTAATGAAAACTATAAACCCAAGCAAAAATCCAGCAAGGACTTCATTTAAAAGGAGCAGACTGAATTCAAGGGGAACAGGTGGTTTAGCGGGCCCGGCCTCACTCACTACCGGAAAAATTAAAAGGGTCAAAAAAAGGAGCAAACCTGCTTTTACCCGGGCTGGGATCTGGACGCTGCCGTAAAAGGGAACAACCAGGAAAAAACCTATTAACCTTGTCATTATCAGACCGAAAGTCAGAACAGGGAGTATCAGTTGATCGTCCATTTGCCATCACCCCGCCAGGTAGTAGGGAATATTGTTATAAAGGGTCTCTACAAAATCTACAAGAACCCGTAAAATCCAGGGACCGAATACAACTATTGATACCAGGACAACAACTATCTTGGGGATAAAAGCCAGGGTTTGCTCCTGGATCTGAGTTGTTGCCTGAAAAATACTGACCAAAAGTCCGGTCAATAAACCCAGGCCCAGTACCGGTGCTGTGACCAGGAGTATTGTTTGTAGCGCTTCCCTTCCCAGAAATATTACCAGTTCATAGCTCACGGTTTTCTCTCCTCTTTAAAAAGTTGTAACAAGTGACCGAATAACAAGGTACCAGCCATCGACAAGAACAAACAACAGGATCTTGAAAGGAAGCGAGATCATTACTGGAGGTAGCATTAGCATTCCCATGGACATCAGGGTGCTTGCTACAATCATATCGATGATAATAAAGGGAATATATAAAAGGAATCCAATCTGGAAAGCAGTTTTCAGCTCGCTGATAATAAAAGCAGGTATTAAGACCAGATTGGGAACCTCTTCCTGGCTGGAAGGCCTTTCTTCCCCGGCGATTTCAATAAAGAGGGCCAGGTCTCTCTCGGATACCTGCTCGAACATGAACTCCCGCAAAGGATCCAGAGCCAGCTGCAGGGCTTCCTCTTCCGCTATTTCCTCGGCCAGGTAAGGCTGGAAAGCTGCTTCGTTTACCTGCCCAAACACAGGGGACATAATAAATAAGGTCAGGAAGAGAGCCAGGCCAACTATAATCTGGTTGGGAGGCATTCTCTGAGTGGCCAGGGCGTTTCTGAGCAGAGAAAGGACAACCACAATCCGGGTAAAAGAAGTAAGCATTATGACAATAGAAGGAGCAAGGGAGAGAACGGTAAGTAATAAAATCAATTGAATTCCCAGGGCCCAGTTGCTGGCCCCTTCTTCCCCTATGGAAATATCAATCGGGGGCAGTTCCATGGGCTGAGCAATAGCATTCCCGCTGGAAATGAAAATGATCAACAGGAAAACCCATATCCAAACCATTTTTTTAATCCTCATAATCAGTCCCCTCCCCGGCCCAGGAGGAAAACTCACCTTTTCCCGCTGCAAAGGTCTTTAACAGGGTTATATCCCCGTCATTTACAGCCAGAAGCAACACTTCACCGTGCATCCTGGCTACAACAAGTTGTTTTTTCATCCCCATGGGGACCCTCTGCTTAATCTGCAGTTCACCAGGGCTTTTATCGGTCAGGCTGTTTTTGCCCAGCAGGAATTTTTCCCCGTACCTGCGGGCCAAAAAAATCAAAGCAACTACTGCTCCCAGGGCAAATAAAACCCGAATCAAATCCCAGATATAGGTGCCAGTTTCCACTCCATTCATGTTTTTCCCCTCCACTCCGGCCTTTCTTAGGGTTCTATGTCCTGAATTCTTTCCAGGGGACTGATGATTTTTTTGATCCGGAAAGCAAAATTCTCTTCAATAACAACAACCTCGCCCTTGGCTATCAGTTTCCCATTTACCAGAAGGTCAACGTCCTCTCCAGCGAGCCGGTCCAGCTCGATTATGGACCCTTTCCCCAGCTCGAGAATTTCCTTAATGGTCTTCCTGGCCCGGCCAAGTCGGACAGTAAGCTGCAGGGGGATGTCGCGGATTAATTCAATGGACCTCTCATCCCCGGTATCCTGCCCAGTTTCTAATTCTTCGAAATCCATTTTTTGGGCTTTAACAGTTCCGGAACTTTTTTCTTCTTGCTCCCCCATTTCAGAAATTTCCATCTTTTTTTCCGGTTGGGCTTCCTTTTCTCTTGAAGGGGCCTTTTCTTTTCCTTCTTTAAGTTCCGCACCTTCAATCAGGGACAACTGCCCCGCAACGAGTTTTTGGACCATATCCTTCAGGAAATCCCTGGGAGCAAGCTGCACAATAGTGCTGTCCACAAGGTCTCCTATGGAAATTCGGAAGGAAATCTGGACTATTTCCTCCTGGCTTTCAAATTTTTCCGAGCGCTCCACCTTGTCCTCAAGGGTAATATATTCAGTAGTCGGGGGAGTTATCTCAATCTCCCGGTTGAAAATCTGGGACATCGAAGTTGAAGCAGAACCGATCATCTGGTTCATTGCTTCGGAAAGAGCACTCAGCTGCATCTCGCCAATTTCCTCGGGCAGGTCCTTCCCCTCTCCCCCCAGCATCAGGTCAGCAATAACAGCAGCATCCCTTTCCTCCACTACCAGCAGGTTAACTCCCTCAAGCCCGGAAAGATATGCAACCTCAACCAGGACCAGGGGTTTTTGATGGTCTTTAATCACCTTGCTCAGGTTGGTCAGGGAAACCAGAGGGGTTGTAATCTGCACCGGTCGATCAAGGATATTGTGTAAAGCTGTTGCAGCAGCCCCCATGGAAATATTACCGACTTCGCCGATTACATCTTTTTCGTCCGGGGTCAGATCTGATTTTTCATTTGCTTCCGTTTCCAGCAGGGCATCAATTTCTTCCTGGGAAAGTATCTCCTTACTCATCTTCCTCTTCCTCCTTTAAAAATTCCGCATCACCGGTAATCCGGATGGCCAGTCGATCCTTGATTTTCCCCGGTTTGCCGGTAAATTTCACCTTGCTTCCCACCTTTACCCGCAGGTCTTTTTCCACTGAAGATCCCAGGAGCAATACATCCCCCTCCTGCAGGTTTAAAAGTTCCTCAACGCTGATTTCAGTCGGAGGAAACTCCGCAGAAACTTCTAAAAAACTGGAAGAAAGGCGTTTTTTAATTCCATCCTGGAACTGAATTTTCTTTTCCTGCATGCTGGAAAACCAGTGCTGAGCAGTCAACCTTCCCACTACAGGTTCCAGCATCAGGTGAGGCATGCAGAAATTAATCAAACCCTCTACCTCATTAACTATTACCTCAAAGGTAACCAGGATGATCATGTCATTGTGGTGGACAATCTGGGTAAATAGCGGGTTCGATTCCAGTTCTTTTAGCTCGGGTTCCATTCCCGAGACTACATTTTGCCAGGCTTCGGGTAATTCCCTTAACATCCAGTTCATCACCTGGCGAAGGGCCATCCCTTCGATGTCTGTAAAAACCCGGCTTTCTAATTGTTTTGCTGAGCCCCATCCCCCAAACAGACGGTCAACTATGGAAAATGCAATGTTGGGGTTAATTTCCAATAAGCACTGTCCCTTGAGGGGTTTTAGTTCTCCAATGCCAATTACCGTGGGAGCGGGAAGAGAACGGGTGAATTCTTCATAGCTCAAAGCTTCCACTGAAGCCACTTTCATATCAACAAAAGTCCGCAGTTGAGCAGATAAAGCAGTGGATACGTAGCGGGCGTAATTTTCATAAATCATCTGCAGGGTCCGGATCTGATCCCGGGCCAGTTTTTTGGGATGACGAAAATTATAGGCTTTAACCTTATCTTTTTCTTCCTCTTTGCCCAGCTCTTCTGGCGATTTTTCCCCTGAAGACAGTTCATTTAAAAGCTGGTCAATTTCCTTCTGGCTTAGAACTTCTGACATTTTCCCACCCCCTTACTGGACCACAAATTCGGTAAAAAATACATTGCGAACCAAATCTTCACCCAGGATATGATTAACCTCTTCTATTATTTCTTCTTTAATATTTGAGGCAGCTGGATCTTCAATTGCTTCCTCCCCTGCCCCCCTGAGGACACTAATAATTGCATCCCTGATCCGGGCCCTGTTTTTTTCCAGTTTCTCCTCGGGGTTACCATTCATCATTTCAAGAGATATTTCAGTCCTGACTATGCGTAAGGATCTCTGATGCTGGACGTTAACAACAAATTCCCCGAGGTGGGCAATTTCTCCGGGCTGATCCGAAGGGTCCTCGGGGCTGGCCTGCAGGAAAAAAAATAAGAAAGCTGTTCCAGCCCCAACAACTAATATAAAAAGGAAACCTAGAACTATTAATAAAATCTTACCCTTCGCCATAAAGCCCCTCCTTTCTCCACAATAAGTCAAATTCTACGCTGCGGCGGATCAGGATGTCCACCCGCCGGTTTAAAGCCCTGTTTTCAGGAGAATCGTTAGGCCGTATTGGCTGATATTCTCCGTACCCTGCAGCAGAAAATTGTTCCGGTGGCAAACCTTTTTCTTCTATCAGATAGCGGATAACATTTGTAGCCCTTGAGGTTGATAATTCCCAGTTGGAAGGAAACTCCGGGGTGCTAATCGGCCAGTCATCGGTATGGCCTTCCACTGTGACCTCGTTTTCAACTGATTCGAAAAAACTGGCAATTTCTCCCAGGATTTCCCGGGCTTCTGGAAGAAGATCGGCCTGGCCAAGCTCAAATAATATCCTCCCGGGAAAACGGATTAAAAGGCCCTCATCGACAAAAGCAACCTCAACCTCGTCTTCTAGTTCTTTTTTTTCAAGATAGGCCATTATTTCCATATACAACTGCTCGAATTCCAGACGAGACCTTTCGATCTGCCCCAGAAGTTCGTCCCTTTGACCAGCCTCAATTAATTGATCCTGGGAGATGGTCCGCCCTCCATCCAGGACTCCCAGCTGCTGCTGAAGTTGGGAGATTATCAGGGAAAATCTTTCCATGTCCAGGGTAGACATTGAATAGAGCAGGACAAAGAAACATAAGAGGAGGGTCATCATATCGCCATAAGTAACCATCCATGCCGGGGAACCCGGTTTTTTGCCCTCCTTGATTCCCTTTTTTCTAGACATTGGAATCAACCACCATTTCCAGATCGTCCTCTTCCTGATTAGCATCTTCTGCGGCAGGTCCAGTGGATAAAAAGGCCTGGAGTTTTTCCTCGACAATCCGGGGGTTTTCTCCCGCCTGAATGGAGAGTATCCCCTCAATCATTACCTCTTTAATCATAATTTCTTCTTCACTTTTCACTTTCAATTTTCCAGCGATGGGCAGGAAAATTAGGTTGGCAAAAAGAGTTCCATACAGTGTGGTAAGGAGGGCTGTGGCTAACCCGCTTCCAATACTTTCCGGATCCTCCAGAGCACTGAGCATGCGGATCAAACCGATGAGGGTCCCGATCATTCCAAAGGCCGGGGAGAAGGTTCCCATGTTGTTGAATATATCCTGTCCCTTGCGGTGTCTTTCTTCAACAAATGTTATTTTTGTTTCCAGGATATTTCTGACCAGCTGGGGGTCTGTCCCATCAACAACAAGCTGAACTCCTTTTTTCAGGAAATCGTTGTCCAGGGTTTCCACCTCTTCTTCGAGGGCCAGAAGCCCTTCCCGGCGGGCTTTTTCAGCAAACCCAACAAGGATTGTTGTGACTTCATCTGTATCGGTCTTTTTGCCCACGAAGGCTACCCCGAGGATTTTGAACACATTGGCTACCTCATTTAGGGTAAAGCTGATCATTGTTGCAGCCAGTGTCCCCCCCAGGACAATCATTACCGAGTTCAGGCTGATGTAAATTATTGCATCGCCTTCCAGCAGAATTGCTCCGGCAACAAGGACTACTCCTATTAACAGCCCGATTAAAGTTGCTAAATCCATTATTGCCACCTCTCCCCGGAATAAATCTCTCTCTTGAATTCGATGGCCTTTTCAATAACCTCATCCACACTTTCCCGGACCAGTATCTTTCTATTGGTTGTCAGGGAAATTACTGTGTCCGGAGTTTTTTCCACAAACTCAATTAAATCGCAGTTAACCACTATCTGGGATCCATCAAAGCGGGTTAGCTTCAGCATAGCAACCGAGCCCTCCCCCTGTTTATTACCGGGCCATATTAGCCAGTTCTTGCAGCATCTGGTCCACGGTTGAAATAATACGGGAATTTACCTGGTAACCCCGCTGGGTAACAATCATGCTGGAGAATTCCTCGGCCAGGTCCACATTACTCATTTCCAGGACAGCAGTCCTCATTTCTCCTCGGCCTCCCGTTCCCGGCTGGCCGACCTGAGAAATTCCTGAATTAACCGATTGGGAGTACATCGTATCTCCGGTTTTAATCAATCCATCGGGGTTATTAAAATTGGCAACTGCCACCTGGCCCAGGTTGCGAGTAACCCCGTTGGTATAGGTTCCAATAACTATTCCATTGTCATCGATGGTAAAAGACTGAAGAGAACCCATTCTGTTTCCATCAAGGTTATTGGCTTCAGCAGAATACTCTCCAGAAAACTGGGTGATTTCTCCAAGGCGAAGTTCGAGTTCTTCAATATCGTTGGCACCATTGGCAAAATTATTCAGTTCGATATTGGATAACAGGTCATCCCCACCATCAACTGTGCTTAACCGCCCTTCTTCAAATACCAGAGGAATATCAGTTCCTCCCTCAATGTCGAATGAGCCGTCATTGGAAAGGGTCAGGTTCCATTCATTGTTAGCGGTTTTTTCAAATTCCAGGATTAATTCATGCCGGGCACCAAATTCGTCATAAATTGAAACCGAAGTCTGGTGAATTACCCCAATTTCTCCGTCCGAGTTCAGGTTCCCGGTAAAATCAATATAACTACTGGGCTGTGCTCCCATTACATCTCCAATGGGGATTCTAATATCCGAGATATTCTGGTCGGTATTGATTGTTCCAGTGGCTCTATCTGCCCGCCAGCCCTGCATCCGCAGGCCATTCCCAGAATTAACCAGGTAACCCTCGCTGTCCATGGAAAGGTTTCCGGCCCGGGTATAGAAATTTTCTTCACCGTCCCTCAGGATGAAAAACCCGTTTCCATCTATTGCAAGGTCAGTGTTCTGACCGGTCGCTTCCAAACTGCCCTGCTGATGATTGGTATCAATGCTTCCAACCTGGACTCCCAGGCCAATCTGCATGGGGTTAATCCCACCTCGCTCACCTGTTGGGCCGGCAGGACCCCGGACCATCTGACTTAACATTTCCTGGAAAGTGGCCCGGTCTTTTTTGTAACCAACGGTGTTTACGTTGGAAATATTGTGGCCTATAACATCCATCCTTGTCTGGTGGGCATTTAATCCGGCAACACCGGAATAAAGTGAACGCATCATTGTTAAATAACCTCCTCTTTATTGGACCCGTTGCTTCAGTCTGTCAGCAACGGCGGCCTCCTCCAATAGAGGTCCAGCCTCAGTCCATAATTATTGCACTATCAATGTTGGTAAAAACATTTTCCCGCATACTGTTTCCATCAATTGCTGTTATAACAGTATGGTTTTTAACACTTACAACATAGGCATTATCACCCATTACAACGAGTGATTCTTTTGCTCCCTTCTCCGCTGCTTTCTGGACTGCCTCATCCAGGCGTTTCAGATCCTGGTTGTTAAGGTCAATGGAACGGTTCATCATTCTTTCTGCAGCGTGCTTGGAAAACTGAATCTCCCTGCCTTTAATCTTTTGTTCCAGGACTTTCTGAAAACTATCTCCCTTTTTTCCCGAGGTCTTTGGATGAGGCTCGGTTTTGAGTGTTGAGAGGGGTTGGATAACCCTACCACCCGGGAGAATTTTATCTGTCATCAACCTCACTCCTTAACGACTTATTCCAACAATGTCCTGCATCGGGTATTCCTTTCCATCTTCCAGGATTACTAAAGGACCGTAATCGGTGAAACTAACTTCCTGGACTACGCCGGTAATTTCTTCACCCTCCCCTGCTTTTATGGCTACTTCTTTGCCGATCAGGGCGCTGGCTTGATAGAGGAAATTGCTCTCCAGGAAGGTGTTCAGGCTTTTATTCATCTGCTGCATCTGTTCTAAGGAGCTGAACTGAGCCATCTGGGCAATAAATTCCTTATCTTCCATTGGGTTCATCGGATCCTGGTAACGGAGCTGGGTGATTAAAATTTTCAAAAAAGCATCCCGATCCAGGTCAATTTCTTCAGTTGTAGTAATGGGGTTATTCTTTAACTGTTTGCTGTTTTCACTCTCCTGGGATTTCTTCATGATATCTGCTGCAGTGGTTTGGCTTGTGGTGTGGATAAACATGTACTCACCTCCTAAACCCGGTAATCAACTTCGTTTTTTCCCAGTATGCTGTAGAGACTCTCCTCTATTGCTTCCTGGTTATCTTCTCCACCGGGATTTCTTTCCGTGAACTCCCCTTCTCTCTGCCCCGAACTCTCGCTTCCCTCACCCTGAACATTTACATCCACATCATCGAAGTTAAAGCCTTCCCGGGAGAGATTGTCGCGAAGAGTGGTCAGGTTGTTTTCCAGGATATCCCGGGCCAGGTGATTTTCCACCTGGAAGTGTGCTCTTAACTGCCCATCTTCCAGAACAACTTTCATCCGCAGTCCCCCCAGGTATTCCGGCCGGAGTTTGATTTCGATGGTTCCCTCTTCTCTGTTCCGCAAAGTTAGCCTGGCCTGGTCTATTATCTGTTGGAATACCTGCGGGGTCCGATTTTGGGGATCAATTGTTCTTGCTGTTTCAATATTGAGAGGAGGTATCTCGGAGCGTTGGTAATTTTGCCAGGACTCGAACTGGAACTCGGTTGAGCGGTCGTTTCCCTGTCCAAAGCTACCTTTCCGGTTCTTACCTTCCTGCTGAAAACCCGAGAAAAGGTCAAAACGGTCCTCTTCTTTACCCCTGGGAAAGATCTGTGGTGAGAACTTATCAACAGATGGGTCGCTGTTGGTTGCTTCCCCGGTTTTTTCCTGGCCTGGAGAGAACTTCTGTATTTTCAGTATCCTGGGTTGAGTTTGTAAAAACTCCCCTTCGGTAAAAGCCGGTCCTTCTCTGATCAAAGGAATTGATTTCTCTCCCTGTTCTGTTACCTGCAGGAAAATATTGGGCTGCGAACTCTTCCCCTTATTAACCTGGACAGCTTCTCTGATTATTGCCTCTTTCTCTTCCAGGACTGGTTTTTTAATTTGTTCTCCCCTGGCAAAAAGGAGCTTTTTTTCGGTATCTTCGGCCCGGTTTTTTAAATTTACACTTTCTTCCGGTTCTTTTCCAGGCAGAGCTTTCTCCTTGTTTTGTTTACCTGGTTCGGTTTTCTCCCCTTTGGTTTCTCCAGCAGCAAGCCCCGAGTTCATCGTCTTCATTTTGGAGAAGGGAACCCTGTCCAACTGGAGAGGACTGCCTATTTTTTCCGAGGGCATACTTCTCTCCAAAATTTCTTTTATTTCCCTGCGGGCTCCATTCAGGTCTTCTTCTTGAGAAATTTTTTTGATTTTTCCTAAAATTTCCTCATTTCCCAGAATGATGTCCCGGAGAGATGGGATTGTTACCACAGGAAGTTCTACCATTTCAAAATCCATTTCTGCAAGGACTTCATCCAGGAAGGCCATTAATGCTTCATTTCCATCCTTCAATGATAGAACTGATTCCAGTTCTGATTCTAACTCCCCATTTTTCTGGAGTTTTTGCAGGAGCTGTGTGAAAGGGGACGCCTCGTTTTTCTGAACTTGAACTTTATCCTCGGGTGTTTGCAGATTTTCTGCCATTCCCAGGAGAAGATTTGTAATTATCGCCTGCATTTAACCACCTCCTTTCTCATAATTTTTTATTTTACTCTGAGAGGATCCTGGTAAGCCGGGCTGACCTTTCGGAATCCATTTCAGCAAGCACTCGGGCTGCAAACCTGTCCTCCCAGCGCAAAACCAGTTCAATAACCAAATCATCAGCCAGTTCGGCCAGAACTGTTGCAGCTTGATCCGGTTTCATCTGGCTGTAAATACTCGCGATCTGGCGGATCCTTTCCTTCCTATCCTCAATTTCTTCCCTGCTTTCTTCCAAACTGGCTTCCAGTTCATCTATTCGCTCCTGGTATCTTTCCACTAAATCCTCCAGGCTGCGGTTAATCCGTTCGAATTCTTCTTTTTCACCTTTGACCCTTTCCAGCTGACCCTGGAGGACGGTAATTTTTTCTTCGAATTCCCTCCGGTCTTCGGCGGCGTGTAAATAGGGCTCAATCCGGGGATGGGTTTCAATGGATTCCTTCACCACGCCGGTTATGCTCAATATCCCGAAAACATCCAAAAGGGTGAGGGTAAGACCGCAGAATACAATAAATATGATTATGATTACCAGGGCTTTTTTCATTTAAAAACTCTCCCCCCGTTTAAGGTGGAATACCTGTTGCCCCATTTCATCGATCTTTTTTTGGTTGACTCTCTCCTGTTCCAGTTTGTGGGCCTGGGCCAGGTTTTCTTTGAGTTTTTCCAAGGTCTTTTCCTCTCTGAGTTTTTCTACCAGTTCCCTGAAACGGTCCCGGGCAATTTTTTCCAGCCGATTTATATCCTCTTTGACCTCATCCATTTCCGAATTGATGAGTCCTACGTAAACCCACTGCATTTCCCGTTCCCTGGGATTAATCCTCTTCTTTTCCTCAACTTCCAGTTCATAAAGGCAGGCTTTTTTGGTTTCCTTTAACCTCTGCAAATCTTCCCTGCGCTTTCGGCAGCCTTCTTTAGCCTGGTGATACCGTTGCTGTAATGCTTCTTTCTCCTGTTCTCTCAAATCCAGGACGGGCTGTAAGCGGAATTTAAAGGAACTCATTTTTTACACCCCCTCCACCAGTTTGCGCAGGCCACTGAAAGCATCTTCATAAGTAGCCTTCTCGTCTAATTCCTGCTGGAGAAAACTCTTGATTCCGTCCATCCGCTCCAGGGCTTTATCCACGTTGGAGTCGCTTCCCCGTTTATAGGCTCCGATGGAAATTAAATCTCGGGCATTATCATAAGCAGATAAAAGACGCCGCAGCTTTCCTGCAGCCTGAAAATCTTCTTGAGAAGTTATTTCCGGCATCAGGCGGCTTACGCTTTGCAGAACATCAACCGGAGGGTAGTGCCCCTCTCCAGCCAGTTTCCTGCTGAGAACTATATGCCCATCAAGTATTCCCCGGACTGTATCGGTAACCGGTTCTTGCAGATCGTCACCCTCAACCAGGACGGAATAAAGGCCGGTAATCGTTCCAACTTCATTGGCTCCGGACCGTTCAAGAAGACCCGGCATAAAGGCAAATACAGAAGGGGGATAGCCCCTGGTTGCCGGGGGTTCCCCGATTGCAAGTCCCACTTCCCTAAGAGCCATAGCCACCCGGGTCAGGGAATCCATTATCAGCAAAACATTTTTGCCCTGATCCCGGAAATATTCTGCTATGGCTGTGGTAACAAGCGCTCCTTTGACCCTGATCAGGGCAGGCTGATCAGATGTGGAAACAACCACTACCGCCCTGCTCAAACCTTCCGGACCCAGGTCCCTTTCAATAAAGTCCCTTACTTCACGCCCCCGCTCCCCAATCAGCCCAATGACTATAATATCTGCTGAAGTGTAGCGGGCACACATTGCCAGAAGGGAGCTCTTCCCGACTCCGCTCCCGGAAAATATTCCCACCCGCTGGCCTCGACCACAGGTTATCAAGCTATCAATTGAACGTATCCCCAATGACAGAGGTTCTTTTATCCTCAACCGGGTCATGGGATCAGGAGGCTGATTATGTACGGGATAGATCACCTCTCCCCTGAAACTACCTTTTCCATCAATGGGCTTCCCGAGCCCGTCAATAACTCTCCCCAGAAGCTCCTTGCCCAAGGGAACACTCATCGCCTGCCCCGTGCCAATTACTTCCGCCCCGGGAGCAAGTCCAGAAAGAGAGCCGAGGGGCATCAACAAAACCCGGTTTTCTCGGAAACCAACTACTTCTGCCAGAAGAGGTTCCGCCCCTCTTCCGCCCCGGATATGACACAACTCACCCAGGTGGGCATTGGGGCCTTCGCTTTCGATGGTCAGCCCAATAACCCGGGTCACCCGGCCATAACCCCTTACCGGGGCCCGTTTTTCCAGATCTTTTGTTAAGGAGCGAAGATCAATTCCTTCCATTTTTTCTCCACCTTTTCTTTAACTCTTCGGAAAGCATTTCCAGCTGTGTTTTTACCCGGCCGTCAATACCTCCGAATTGCGTTTCCACCAGGAAATCCCCATTTCCCAATTCATCTGTGGCTATAATATTAATCCGTTTTAATCCCCCGTTTTCTGAGGTCAGTTTTTCCTCCGCTGACTCCAGGAGAGGATAATCTCTCCGGGAAACCTTTATTATAACTTCCCCCACCTGAGCCAGTTCTTTTAAAATTTCCTGGACCCGGGGAACGATTTTTTCTGGATGTTTTTCCAATTCCTCTCCAATAATTCTCCGGGCAACTTCGATGCTCAGGTCAATTACCTGTTCTGGAAATTCTCCTTCCCATTTCTCCGCCTTTTTAGCAAGCTCGGATACCTTGAAATCAAATTTTTGAAAAATTCCTTTCCAGGCCTCAATTCCCTCTTCTTTTCCCTGTTCGAAGCCTTCTTCATACCCTTTGGTCTGTGCTTCTTTCTGCACCTGCTGCAGAAGGGCTTCTGCTTCTTTTTGCGCTTTTTCTCGGATTTCGGTAGCTTCCTTTTTTGCCTGTTCAACTACTTTTTTTGCTTCCTCTTTGGCTTCTGCTCGGATTTCTTCAGG
>Ga0207421_10001322_pt1 | contig 32111 bp, 30 predicted proteins | sample SodLakKL_010_SED_4_FD_187542 | JGI IMG/M metagenome (GOLD analysis project Ga0207421, IMG submission 187542) | Alkaline sediment microbial communities from Lake Tanatar, Kulunda Steppe, Russia - 8KL_010_SED (SPAdes) (version 2) | ecosystem: Environmental > Aquatic > Non-marine Saline and...
CGTATCCTCCCTTAGTGTGGTTTGGTCGTTACACTCATAGGATACGGACCACCTTTTATTTATTCAAGCGAAGGTCTCACATGTATTGTATATCTACATTCGAACCTTGATTTTTGTGGTCATGGCGTTTTTTTTATGGTGTCCCTATGCTATAATATTCATGATTGACAGCGAAACGGGTGATGCTATGAAACGGATGTGCAAGGGGTACCCCTATATTCTCGGCCTTTTGGTCGGTTTTTTAACTCTCCCTGTGTTCTTGGCCGGTTTCAACCTGCAAGGGGAGGCGTATGTGGCGGGGCGCTTTCTGATGGCCCTGGCGATGCTTTTATGGCCCTTGCTCATTCTGTCTTACATCGTGCTTGCATTTTCCGTCTATAGACGTGATGAAACCCGCAGGAGGCAATGGTATCGAGCCATGTTCCTGCCGCCTGTCGGGGCGATCATCGCCACTATCGCAATCAATGTTCTGGAGACACTGTCTTAGGGGAGGGGTCGAATGAAACGTCTGATGAAGAAATATTTAAAGAGGACGCAGAAACCGCTCTCTCACTATCGCATCTTCAACAAGCAGTCCTCCATCGACAAGCAGATTTATGTCCTGATGGCGCTTTTTCTTGTTATCGCTTTATGGTTCCTGCTTGAGCGTCTGGGTGTCATCGAGACATCATATCTTTCTGAATTCCCCTCCTTCGTCGCTTTGCTTGCCGTTCCAACAGTCGCTTTCCCGCTGCTTTACATCAACTATAAGACAGCGCACAGCGTAGTGCTTGCAGAGGCAGGGTTCGCAAAACAGACTGCATTCAGGAACTACAAGCTATATATGTACAAGGACATTAGCAAGGTCCGTCATACACGCCGCAACGTCCTCAAGATCAAAGTGAAGAAGCAGAAGGTCTCGATTCCTCTGGATGATTACGAGGCGGACCTTGAGTCCCTCCTGAAGATCCTTAAATATGAAGGGCATTTCAAACAGCCCAGAAAACCTTACAAGATATTTTTCGAGGGCGGAGAGGTGGATGTCCAGGAGCTTTCGCCGTCCATGAACCGTACAACCGCAAAACTGATCGAGAAGTTCTATGATGACTATACATTCATGACGCCCGGATATCTCGATGATATCTCCCTCTACAATGCAACCCTCAACCGTGCGCGCTCATTAGATGAAAGGCATATTGTCTTCGAACTCTCCCACGTCGATTTGAAACGCAAGCATCCGGAGAACACCTCGTTCAATGCCAAACAGACGGACGAGGCGATTCTGATATTCCAGGATGTGTCGCATCTCGAGGTGTTCCGATTAAACAAGAGTGCCGATGTGCAATTGCTCGGCACTGGTTTCGAAGGACTTAAGGACACCTTCAAGCGGGGCAACATCTTTGAAGCGGATTTCAAGCCGCTCGGCGACCGTCTCACGCTCGACATCATCATAGAGCAGGGCGTCAAGCGGCAGAGGCTGCGCTTCGGATTCACCGATGCCATCCTCGGATTCAACAAACTTGAAAAGGACGCCTGGTTCGAGAATCAGGCGTGATTTCCAAATACATAGGAGTGATACCATGATTTCCACCAATGATTTCAAGAACAATATGACAATCCAGTACGATGGCCACATCTATCAGATACTGGAGTTCCAGCATGTCAAGCCAGGAAAAGGAAGCGCCTTCGTCCGCAGCAAGCTGCGCAACCTCCGCACCGGAACGATTGTGGAAAAGACCTGGCGTGCAGGTGAAAAGGTCGAGAAGGCGATCATAGACCGTCAGCCCATGCAGTTCATCTATAACGACGGAGACACTTATGTGTTCATGAACAAGGAGACCTTCGAACAGCTCGAGATCGATAAGAGTCAGATAGAGTATGAGACCAACTTCCTCACCGAGAATCTCGATGTCGTCGTGCGCTTCTTCGAAGAGGAGATCCTCGGCGTCGAACTGCCGGAGAAAGTGACCCTCAAGGTCACCGATTCCGTCCCCGGTGTCCGTGGTGATACGGCGACATCAGCGACTAAGGACGCGACCCTCGAGACCGGTTACACGCTCCAGGTCCCCCTCTTCATCAATGAAGGCGACCAGATCGTCGTCAACACCAGCACCGGCAAATACAGCTCCAAAGCGTAGGGAGTGAGATTATTTGGAAAGTTTCCCATTGTTAAGCACTGTCCCACCGTGGAGCATTTTCCTGCTTGTGGTGCTGATCGTCATCTCGAGCTTCTTTTCGATGAGTGAGACGGTGTTCTCCAGTCTGAACCCCATCCGCATAAAGAACTACATCGAAGAAGGCAAGAAGGGCAGCCAGCGAGCCTTTTGGATTCATGAGCGCTTCGACTACGCCCTCACAACCATCCTCGTCGGCAACAACCTCGCCAATGTCGCCCTCGCGACAGTGAGCGCCGGTGTCTTCACGCGCATCTTCGCCGATTCAGAGGTTCTTGTGACGATCTTCAACACTGTCGTGATGACCACGATCATCCTCATTTTCGGAGAGATCATTCCCAAGAGCTTCGCGAAGATGTACTCCAATGAAATCGCCATCCGCATCTCCCGGCCGCTCATGCTGATCATGAAAGTGCTCAAGCCGGTCACTCTTGTATTTTTGAACATCAGGAAGATTTTCCTGAAGAAGGATAATCGCGTCACCATAAGCGTAAGCGAGAACGAGCTCGAGACCATCATCGACACCATGGAGGAAGAGGGCTCCATCGATGAGGAAGAAGCCGAGATGCTTCAGAGCGTGCTCGACCTCGACGAAAAACAGGTCTATGAGATCATGACACCGCGCGTGGACATGGTGGCTGTCGAGGTCAATGAATCCCTCGCCTCCATCCAGAAGAAGTTCTTCGAGAATCAATTCTCCCGACTGCCCGTCTATGACGGCGACAGGGACAACATCGTCGGCATCCTCAATGAGCGCGACTTTTTCACGAATATCATCCAGCGCCTTCCGATCAATGTCAGACGCATCATGAAAGAACCTGTCTTCGTGTCGAAATCGATGCGCGCGGATACGCTCATCGAGACCCTCCAGCGCGAGAACTCGCACCTCGCGATCGTCAGTGATGAATTCGGCGGCACGAGCGGGATCGTGACCATGGAGGACGCTATCGAGGAGCTCGTCGGGGAGATCTATGACGAGCATGATGATATCGATGATGAATTCCTCAAGCAGATCTCCCATCACGAATACGGCGTCAATGCCGATATAGAGCTGGGCGTGCTGTTCAAGGAGCTCAATCTCGGAGATGCGCCCGATAAAGAGGAGAAACCTCTCGGAAGCTGGCTTTTTGAACAGTTCGAGGACCTTCCCGAGGTTGATATGACGCACACCATCCGCCAGACGATGGTCTCTTACGACCATGAAGAGTCGACGCAGGTCTTCGACCTTACCTTTATCATCAAAGAGATCAAGGAACGGCGCATCCGCTATGTGCACCTCGAAGTGACGCCCGTCGAAGTCGAGGAGGATGCGTGATGGATAGAGTCCAGAAATACATTGCGAAAAGCGGCCTCTGTTCGCGCCGCAAGGCGGAAGAGCTGATCAGGGACGGTCGTGTGAGAGTGAACGGCAGGGTGATCACCCTGGGCGACAAGGCGTCGCAGGAGGATGAGATCACTGTCGACGGGGTCCCTATTGAACCGGAGGACTATGTCTATTATCTCTTCTACAAGCCGGAAGGGGTCGTATCGACGACGCATGACGAGAAGGGGAGGAAGCACGTCCTCGACTATGTCAAGAGCGACCGCCGCATCTATCCTGTCGGCCGCCTGGATTATGATACGTCGGGGCTGTTGCTGCTGACGAACGACGGTGACGCGACAGTCGCCCTTACGCATCCTTCCTACGACATTGAAAAAGAGTACGAGGTGACAGTTGAGGGTTTCGTCCGCAGAAAGACCTCCCGCGCCATGGCGCACGGGCCTGTGGTCGATGGCGAGCGCATGAAGCCGGCTAGAATCAGGAATGTGGAGTACATTAAGAAAAGCGGGCGCACCCGCTTGAATATCATTGTGAGCGAGGGGCGTTATCACCATGTGAAACGTCTGTTTGAAGCCTTCAACCATACAGTCAAGCGTCTGAAGCGCGTGCGCATGGGGCCGATCGTACTTGACGGTCTATCCCCCGGTGAATACCGACCCCTCTCTCCGCATGAGAGGAAGAGACTGTTCCAGACGATAAAAGCCGCAAAAGACGCTGCATAAAGCGTTTTCAATCTCAGGAAGCCCTCTTCGGGATGTTCCAGGGCACCGCTACGTTGCGCGGCGCTTTTGCTTTACAACCGTTTACTTGTAAAAACGGATTGAAGCCTTGCGAAAACATGTTACAATACTAAATGCAGTTTAGGACCTCTCTGGACAAAATAAAATGATGAAGAGGGTTGCTCATGCGACGTCTGAATTTGTTTCAAAAGGACCTATGCATTCTTGTGGGATTGTTCATCGCACACACGCTAGTCACCTTTTTGTTTCCGCTCCGGAGCGTAGGAACCATCGATACAGTGACAGTCGAACACGGTTATTACTTCCTGAGTTTCGAGACAGGAGAAGGGGAGGTCTTCACATACTATCCCGTTCTCGTCGTCCTCTACATCGCCGTGCTTTTATTTTTGCTTATACGCAGGCGGGAGTCCTTGACGCTTATCTATGGACTCGGGCTGGTCCTGCTCACTAAATTCACATTCTATACCCAGCTTTCGCAGCTTGAAGGCGCTCAGGAGAACATGCGTATCGAAGGCGTCCTCTCGAAGACAATCTCCGTGGACGGCGCGCCCGCTGTGCAGGATGTGAGCATCTATGTACTCCTGCTGCTGGTGTTCATCAAGGCGGTCATTGTCATCTATCAATATTTCCGCAAGCATTCAGGTACCAAACGCATATATAAGAACGAGGCGACGTATTGAATGTCTCAATGAAAACGCCGATAAATAAAGGCCTGATTCCGATGAAGCCGGAATCAGGCCTTTTCTATGGATATTGCCGTTATAAAGCGCCATTCAGGGGTCACTCTTCAAGAGGTTCATGCTTGATGATATCAAGGAAATGTTCACATAGCTCGGGGTCGAACTGTTTCCCCGAGCACCGTTCGAATTCTTCGATGATCTCCTGCTTGGATTTTGCTTTTCTATAGGGTCTGCCGTTCAACATTACATCATACGCATCGACGATAGCGCCAATTCTCGAGAGCAGCGGGATTTCCTCTCCTTTTAAACCTTTAGGGTAGCCTTTTCCATCCCAGTGTTCATGATGCGCGAGTATGTCTATAGCAACGTGGGCGAAATCTTCGGTGGCCGATGCGATTCTGTAACCAATCTCCGGGTGTTTCTTTATTATATCCCATTCCTCTTCTGTAAGTGGGCCTTCTTTATTCAAGATCTTTTCAGGAATGTTTATCTTGCCGATGTCGTGCAAGGTGATCAACAATTTCAGCCGGTCGAGTTCGGATTCGGACAAGCCGAGCCTTTCCGCAAATTTCAAGGCAAGGACCGACATGCGCTTTGTGTGTTCTTCAGTCTCATGACTCTTTTCACTCAGGATTTTCAAGAAAGAGAGTACTATGGAGTTTTTCTGACTGTGTGTTTCTGTGAGTTTCTGTTTGTACATGTTGTCTTCGGCTTCATGAAGGATGCCATCAACATTCTGCGTTTCATTCCTTCGTATCCCGCATCCTAAAGCAGCGGAAAGCGGGATATCGTTTATTTGCCTTTCATTGATGTTATTCCGGATTCTTTTGCCGATGTCTTCCAACGCATCCTCATCAGTCTCCGGGAATAGAATGACAAATTCATCGCCGCCCCATCTGGCCACAATGTCTTCTTTACGGCAGGTATCCTCTATAATGCGTGCGGTCAGTTTCAGCATCTCGTCTCCGGTTTGATGACCATAAGTATCATTGACCAGCTTGAGGCCATTGAGGTCAAGCATTATGATTCCTATGGAGGGTTTCTTGCTATTGCTATCTAATCGTCTCAACTCGGTTTCGAAGAAGTTCCTGTTGTAAAGTCCGGTCAGGCGGTCATGAAAGCTGGCGAATCTAAGTTCACTTTCCGCAGCCTTTCGACGCGTAATGTCGACAACGTTTATCAGGACGGAGGGTCTTTCATCATAATCGATGTGCGAACAGCTCATCACGCACCATTTTTCCTTATTGTCCAGTCTGATGTCATACGTCTCCTGTTCAGGCGTGCTCGTTTGGAAACCATTGTCAGTGATCAGATGCTCGATTGTCTTGGCGCTTTTTTCATCGAGAAGATCTTTGAAGGACAGATGTTTCAAGTTGATGTTACCGTTGCCGAAGATGTCCATGAAAGCGCCGTTGAAATACACAATCCTACCGTCCTGCAGGATAGAGACGCCGGTGGGACTGTCGTCGAGCACCTTCTTGAAATCATCGAACACTTTCTTGGTTTGTAGAAGATTTGCGATTCTTAATGAGAACTCTTCTTTCCCGACCGGGACATGGATCAGTTCATCGGCTGTTTCAAGGTATTCGTTCGGCAGATTATGCTTTCTATCCGTCAGTAATAGTATGGGAAGATAGCTTGATTCGTGCCGCTCCTTTAATGCCGCCAGCTCTTCTTTCAAGGCGGACGTGTGCTCTTCATCGATGATCACAAGGTCGGTGTCTAGGATATGCTCGTCAAAGTCGACTTTTTCAGGCTGAAACACGGTGTATTGACCGCGGAGGAATCGTTCAATAAGCCCGCTGTTGTTCTTATTTGATATGAGTACTGTGATTTTGTACATGCAGGGGACCTCTTTTCTATCCTGAGCCGTCTTACCTGCGATTATTCATGGTATCATCTTCGCTTGGTCCGAGGATTTCAGGGACACCGCTCAGCACACCCCTTAATTCTGTCAGCGGTCTGCCCACTTTTATGCCTTCAGATGTTATGTCGAATTCCCTGAGTGTCTTCTCGAAATTGCTCAGACGTTTCTTAAGCACGCCGATGGCCTTTAGAATACTTCCTCTTACTTCTATATAGCGTAAGAAGATGATGTTATCAGCAATATAGCTTATGCCATGTTCGGAGACTTTGAACGTCCCGGTTATGTCGTGCACTTCATTGATCAGGATCAGGCTTACGCCCATGCTTTTAAGGTGTTCGGCCAGGATATGTATGTTTCTCAGCATTTCATCTTCCCGGTTCATTTCGTAAATGTCTCTTATGAAGGATAGCTGATAGCCGGAGATGCTGTCGAGTACGATGATGCTCGTGCCTTCATTTTCAGCTTTTTCCCTCACCCTGTTCGCGAACTGGATGGGGGTATATTCTAACGGGTTGATTTTCTCGATTGATAGGTTTCCTTGATCAAACATCTTGTCAATCGGCATGCCGATTCCTCTGCAGCGTGTGATGATAGAATCCTTGGTCTCTTCAAAAGTATAGATCGCTGTGTGTTCCCCTCTCAAGGCGGCTTCATCTGTGAACTGTGCGGCCAGGGTCGATTTTCCGACGCCAGTGGGCCCGCTGATGACGGTGGTCGTCCCCTTTTCCAAACCGTCATGCAGGAGCTTGTCTATTTCGGGGACCCCCGAGGAAATGGTTTCATGGTTTCGTCTTTTTTCCTTTGACAAGTCTTCAGGTGTGATTCTGGGGTATACGGTCATTCCGTCGCTTTTGAGGCTTATGGAATGGACGCCGGATTTGAAGCCTGAGCCTCTGAATTTTTTGACACGGATGCCACGCTCTTCCCCTGTGAATATAAGCTCTATGACTCCGTCGCAGATGAACTGCAGGTCATCGTCCGTCATGGCGGCGCTTGTCTCCGAGGAGAGCACCAGAGTCACGTCGTATCCTGAGAGGAAATCCAGGAGGATCAAGAGTTGTTTGCGGAACTGATAGTTATCCGTGGAGATATACTTGAGCTGCGAGACGCCGTCTAGGTATAACCGGTCAGGCTCTATTTCCTTAATCTTGCTGATAATGCTTTCTATGATGGGAGATGCCTCCACCTCGCTCGAGGCGAACACATTGTAATCCATTTCCTCCATGTCGGTCTCGCTTGGTGTCAAATCCAGAAACTCTACATTTTGTAAATTGAAATTCCTGCTTATGGCGTCTCTTTTAATCTTGTCGATGCTTTCTGAAAAGCTGACGAACAAGGATTTAGATTCATCTTCAGGATGATTACCGAGGAATTGCAGTCCCAGAGTAGTCTTTCCTGTGCCAGGACCACCAGTGATCAGATAACTGTTCTGTTTAATAATACCCCCTCTAAGGATATCATCCAGACCCGCCGTACCGCTCGATATTTTCTGTGCACCATGTTTTTCGCCCACGTGCCATCAACCCTTTCATATAATAAAATAGGGAATTCATCAGAGGTTATTCCCGCTATGTTCCGCAGTGGGAAGTAGTCTTGGAAGAAATATAGTTAAAGCGTCGGTTCATTGATGATCCATGGTTGCTTGAATATGGAAACATGACTGAAAAACCCTTCGGCCATAGCCTTTGCGCTATTTGAAAAGTTCATGGGTGGTTTCCTTTGTCTTGTTCTCGGATTTTTTGATGTAAAATAATTATATGCCTGTTTCGCTTAAATATCAACAGAAATGTGTCTAGACGGCAAGGCTAGTTTAAGAAGCAATAAAAAAAACCCTTTTAGAACAGTATGTGCCGGCTTTCTGCAGTGACTGTCCTAAAGGGGCTTATCGGATGGATCAGTAGGAGGTTCGATTCAGAAGAGCGCCGCGAAGACCAGGCTGATGATCGTCATCAGTTTGATGAGGATATTGATGGAGGGGCCGCTTGTATCCTTGAAGGGGTCGCCGACGGTGTCTCCGGTGACGCTGGCCTTGTGGGCGAAGCCGCCTGCATCTCCATGATGCCCTTCTTCAATGAATTTCTTTGCGTTGTCCCATGCGCCGCCGCTGTTAGCCATGAAGATCGCCATGCTTATACCGCTGGCGAGCGCGCCCGCAAGCAATCCTCCCAGAGCTTCGGGACCGAGGAGGAAACCGATGAGAAGCGGTGCGGCGACGGCGAGCAGTCCGGGGATGACCATCTCCTGGAGCGCGGCCTTGGTGGAGATATCGACACATCGTGCGTAGTCCGGCTTCTGCGTCTTGTCCATGATGCCCGGGATGTCGCGGAACTGCCGCCTGACTTCATCGATCATTTTCGAGGCAGCTCTGCCGACGCTGCTCATGGTGATCGAGCTGAAAAGGAACGGAAGCATGGCGCCGATGAGAATGCCGATGATGACATCGGGTGTCGCGATGTCGATGGCATCGACCCCCGTGGCCTGGACGAATGCGCTGAACAGTGCAAGGGATGTGAGTGCGGCGCTTCCGATGGCGAATCCTTTTCCGATGGCGGCTGTCGTATTGCCGACACTGTCAAGCTTGTCGGTGATCTTGCGGACCTTGTTGTCGAGGTTCGACATTTCAGCGATGCCGCCGGCGTTGTCGGCGATGGGGCCGTAGGCATCGATGGCGATTGTCATGCCCGTCGTTGAAAGCATGCCGACGGCGGCTAGGGCGATGCCGTATAGCCCCGCGATGGCGTTCGAAAGCATGATGACGATGGCGATGAGCAGAATAGGGATCGCCGTGGATTCCATGCCGATCGCTAGACCGCCGATGATGTTCGTCGCATGCCCCGTCTCCGATTGCTTGGCGATGCCCTTGACTTTCTGGTATTCGCTCGAAGTATAGATTTCGGTGATAATCCCTATGACGATGCCCACGAACAAGCCGGCGATAATCGCGACGAGAGGGGCGAAGTTGCTGAAATAGCCGCTGTGGACGTAGAACCAGGTCAGAAAGAGTGCGAAGATCAGGAAAAGTCCTCCGGCGACATATGTACCTTTATTGAGGACCTTGTGCGGGGAATCCGCTTTTTTCGTTCTTATAGTCATGACCCCGAGTATTGAGGCCAGAATCCCCACGCCGGCGAGGAATATCGGGAAAAGCGCCGCTTCAAGCGCCATGCCGTCAATGATCATCGGTGATGCCATTGTCGCGCCGAGCGTCACAGCGGCGATCAGGGAGCCGATGAAGGATTCAAAGAGGTCCGCGCCCATGCCGGCGACGTCGCCGACATTGTCGCCGACGTTGTCAGCGATGACCGCAGGATTGCGGGGGTCGTCCTCGGGGATTTCGGCTTCGATCTTTCCGACCAGATCGGCGCCGACATCAGCGGCTTTTGTATAGATGCCGCCGCCGACACGGCCGAAAAGTGCGATCGAGGAAGCGCCGAGACCGAATCCTGTCAACACCTCGACAAGGTGTGTGATTTCCATGTTCAATAGATATGTGCCGATGAGGTAATACGTGATCAGCCCGGTGAGACCCAGCCCGACAACGGACATGCCCATGACCGCGCCGCCGCTGAAGGCAACGTCCAGAGCCTTGTTCATACCTTCTTTGTCAGCGCTTGTCGCTGTACGCGAGTTGGAAGCGACGGCGCCTCGCATACCGAGATATCCCGCCAATGCGGACAGCACAGCTCCGAAGGCGAATGCGCCGGCGGTGGGGAAGTCGATGGCGAAACCGATAATAAAAAAGAGCACGAAGACAAAGACGCCGAGTATCCTGTATTGGCGCGACATGAATGCCATCGCTCCCTCACGGATATAGCCGGATATCTCTATGACCCGGGGGATGCCTTTTTCTATGCGCTTGATCTTGAGAAACAGCAGCAATGCATACAGCATGGCGATGACGCTGAAGATCAGCGCGATGCTCAATATGCTGTTCATGCTGAAGAGCAGTGGCATGTAATCACCTTCCTATCTACTTGTCTGTCTGGCTTATGAAAAAGTTTATCATATCAATATAACAAAATTGCGTTGTATAAAGTATATCAAAAAGCGTTTTCATTATCAAGAAAGGTTAATATCTGTTAGAATTAATAAATTGTGGATAGTCCTTGAAATATTCGTCGAAATCTCATACAGTAAATAAGGAGAAAGAGACGCGCCCGCGTGTGACAGTGTGGTATAATGAGCCTGAACTGAGTGAAGAGGTGGTCGGATGAAGACGACGCAAATTGCCATCGACGGCCCTGCCGGGGCCGGGAAAAGCACGATCGCCAAATTGGTGGCCAAGCGTTTCGGCTTCACTTATATCGACACCGGTGCCATGTACAGAGCCATTACCTTGAAAGCGATGGAACTCAATGTCGCACTCGATGACGAAGACGCCTTTGTCTTTCTCAACGATACGGCGTTCGACTACGAGGACGGCAGACTCATCATGGACGATGTCGATGTCAGTGAAAAGATACGCTCACGCGAGGTGTCCAACAATGTCTCGCTTGTCTCGTCGCACCGCCTCGTCCGCGAGCGGCTCGTTGAAAGGCAGAGGGAGCTGGCGGAGAACCTTGATGTAGTGATGGACGGCAGGGATATCGGCTATAATGTTCTCCCCGGCGCCGATTATAAGTTCTTTCTCACGGCGGATGTCGTGACACGCGCCTATCGCCGCTTCAAGGAGAACGAGAAGTACGGCATCCACGTCCCCCTCGAGGACATCAAGCAGGAGATCATCGACCGGGATGATTTCGACACCAACCGTGTGTACAGTCCGCTTAAACCGGCAACCGATGCGATTGTCATCGACACGTCTAATATGCAGATTGAAGATGTTGTCGAAACTATAGAAGCCAAAGTAAGAGAGGAAGATACCCGATGAAGAACATTCAAAAGATTGAAGAAGGGCAGAAAATCACAGGCACAGTGTACAAGGTCGACCGCAACGAGGTCATTGTCGATATAGGGTATTCGACGGAAGGGACCATCCAGCTGAGTCACCTGACACGCCTCGATGTTGATTCCGCCGAGGAGCTTATCAGCGAAGGTGACGAGATTGAAGCCATCGTCAGCAAGATCGATGAAGATGATGAATATGTGCTGCTCTCCCGTCTTGAGATAGAACAGGATGAGATGTTCGAGGCGCTGCAGAATAAATTCGAGAATGACGAGACCGTCGAGGTCAAGGTGCTCCAGGAAGTCAAGGGCGGACTGAAATGCCGTTTATATGGTTTCAATGTGTTCATGCCCAAGAGCGAAGTCTCCAACGAATATACGGAGGACTTCAAACCCTATGTAGGCAAGACCCTTCCCGCTAAAATCGTTGAGATAGGCCGTCCCAAAGGCCGTATCACGATTGTCGTCTCCCACAAGGCGATCGAGAAGGAGAAAGAAGAAGCCCGCAAACAGGAAGAGCTCGAGAAGATCAAGGAAGGTGAAGTGCTCGAAGGCACGGTATCGAAACTGATGAGCTATGGTGCATTCATCCGTTTCGAACAGGTCGAAGGCCTCCTGCATATCTCCGAGATCTCCCACCACCGTCTCAAGTACCCCAGCGAGAAGCTTGAAGAGGGCCAGAAGGTCAAAGTCAAGGTCATCGGTGAAGACGGCGACAAGCGCTCCCTATCGATGCGTGCGCTTGAACCCACCCCCTGGGAGCAATTCGCAGAGACACACAGCGAAGGGGACAAAGTCACCGCCAAGGTCGTCAAGAAGATGGACTTCGGAATGATTCTCGAAGTGGCACCGGGTGTCACGGGATTGCTTCACAAGAGCAACTACTCCTGGAACCCCCGCTACAATCTCGCCGGCGATGTGGAAGTCGGCGACACCTTCGAAGTGCAGATTCTCTCCATAGACACTGAAAGCAGGAAAATGCGACTATCGAAGAAACATCTCGAATACAACCCCTGGGAGGATGTCAACGTCGAGATCGGCGAAGAAGTCGCCGGCGAGGTCAAGGAACTCCAACCCCAGGGCGCGCTTGTGGAAGTACAGGGCGTATTCGCTTTCCTCCCCATCTCCGAGATCCAGGAAGAGCATGTGGAGAAAGTGAGCGACGTCCTGAGCGAAGGTGACCTCATCAATGCCATTGTTCTCAAGTTCAACCGCGAGCGCTGGCAGATGGTCATCAGCAAGCAGGCCTACGAGAAGAAGCGCATCGAGGATGAATATAAGAAGCATCTGAAAGGCGACGACAAGGAAAGTGAATCTCAGACACTCGGCGAGCTCTTCGCCGACAAGCTGAAGGATTTCCAGAAATAGAAGAAGGTGAGGCGTCATGCTTCCATCCGTAGCGATTGTGGGCCGACCGAATGTCGGAAAATCCACGCTGTTCAATCGCATCGCCGGGCACCGCATCGCCATTACCGACGAGACGCCCGGTCTCACGCGCGATAGGCTTTATGCGAAAGCGGAATGGCTCACGCGCCCCTTTCATATCATCGACACTGGTGGCATCGACTTCGGCGATGCCCCTTTTATTCATGATGTGAAGGCCCAGGCCGAAATCGCCATCGAGGAAGCCGATGTGATCCTTTTCGTGGTGGATTTCATGACCGGCGTCACGGACCACGACGGCGATGTCGCCAAGATACTCTATAAATCGGATACGCCGGTGTTGCTGGCTGTCAATAAAGTGGACGACCTCGACAAGAAGGATTACCTCTATGAATTCTACGCGCTCGGGCTCGGCGAGCCTTATCCCATCAGCGCCGCGCACGGGCACGGTACCGGCGATTTGCTCGATGAGACCATCGCCCGTCTCCCGGAGGCCGTCCCAGAACCCTATAGCGAGGACACTATAAGACTCTGCTTGACAGGTCGCCCGAACGTGGGCAAGAGCTCCCTCATGAACGCCCTCCTCGGCGAGGAGCGCGTCATTGTGAGTGAGATTCCCGGCACTACGAGGGACGCCGTCGACTCTGTGTTCAGCAAGGACGAACAGGAATTCGTACTGATCGACACAGCCGGTCTCAGAAAGCGCGGCAAGGTCTATGAACGTCCGGAGAAATTCAGCGTGCTCCGTACCATTCAAGCCATTGAACGCAGCGATATCGCCCTCTTCCTTGTCGATGCCGAGGAAGGCATCATCGAACAGGACAAGAAGGTCGCGGGATATGCGCTTGAAGCGGGCAAGGCCGTCATAGTCGTTGTCAATAAATGGGACGCTGTCGAAAAGGACAGCCGGACGATGAACGAATGGGAGAGTCGCATAAGGCATCATTTCAAGTTCCTCCCCGATTCCCCGGTCATTTTTCTTTCGGCATTGACCAAGGCCAGATTGAACACGCTGTTCCCGGTCATCCGCGATGTCTATGACAATTATTCCAAGGAAGTCCCGACCAGTGTGCTCAATGACGTGCTTTCCGACGCGCTTACTGCGAACCCCCCGAAGTCTCACAATGGCGGGGTGTTCAAAGCCTACTACGGCACCCAGACCGACACCAAGCCTCCGACATTCATACTGTTTGTGAACGATGCCGCCTATCTTCATTTCAGTTATGAACGCTATCTGAAGAATCAGATACGTCAGGCCTTCGGATTCAGGGGCGTTCCGGTTAAAATACAGTTAAGGAAGCGTGATTGATATGGCCAGAGTCAGTATCATCGGCGGCGGGTCCTGGGGGCTCGCGCTCTCCAAAGTATTGAACGACAATGACCACGAGGTGCTCGTCTACGATGTGAACGAACGCATCGTGGAGAACATCAATGAAAGGCATCTATGCGAGCAGCTCGATGTCTCCATCCCCGGGGACATCCGCGCGACCCTTTCTATTGAGGAGGCGCTCGCATTCTCGGATACAGTCCTCTTCGTCGTCCCGACCAAGGTTCTGCGGGAAGCGATACATGCCATCCTGCCGCATCTTCATGATGCCAAGCTCTTCATCAATGCCGCGAAAGGCATCGAACCCGGCACGTTCCAGCGCAACTCCGAAATCTTCCGCGAGCTGATTCCCGGAGAGTATTTCAAGGGTTTCGTCGCCTTGAGCGGACCATCGCACGCCGAAGAAGTGATCCGTGGCATGACGACGCTCATCACCAGTGCCAGCGACGATGAGGCGCTGGCCAGGCATGTCCAGTCCCTTTTTCACAATCAACGCTATTTCCGGGTCTATTCCAGCGATGATCTGAAGGGCGTGGAGCTGGGCGGCGCCCTCAAGAACGTCTTCGCCCTCGCCGCGGGCATCGCCAAGGGACAGGGACACGGCGACAATGCCCTAGCGGCCCTGATCACCCGCGGTCTTGTCGAGATGGGCAAGCTCTATACCTCTCTCGGTGCGAAAAAAGATAGCCTCCTGGGCCTTTCGGGCATCGGGGACCTCTTCGTCACCTGTACGTCCGAACATTCCAGGAACTTCCAGGCCGGTCTCAAGATCGGCCGCGGCAGCAATCTGGACGAGACCCTCGACTCCATGACCATGGTTGTCGAAGGCATCCGTACATGCGAAGCGGCCTACACCTTCTCACAAGAGGCCGGCATCGACGCTCCGATCATCCAGGCCATCTATAACGTGGTTTTCAACCGCATCAAGCCCTCCGTGGTCTTCGCGCAATTGCTCGCACGCGAGCAAAAACCCGAGGAAAAGCCTTAAAAAGGCCGAATTTTTCCGGATTTTTTCCATAAAACCCTCTTAAAGCCTTGCAATGCCTCGCGCATCTTGCTATAATGGCCTTAGTTAGAACAAAAGGAGGGAATTGGAACATGAATAAGACCGAACTGGTTGCACGTATCGCAGAATCTTCAGGATTGACAAAGAAGGATGCTGAGGCGGCGCTGAACGCTACACTCAACGCCATCCAGGATTCTCTTGTCAAGGGAGACAAAGTTGTATTGACAGGGTTTGGCACTTTTGAGGTAAGGGAACGCAAGCCGCGCGTCGGCCACAACCCGAGAACCGGCGATTCAATCTCCATCCCTGCTCAGAAGTCGCCCGCGTTCAAGGCCGGTAAAGTCCTCAAAGACGCCGTCCGCTAAGCAATCTATCATTCAAGCTCCATAAAAAAATACCATAGCAATATGGTATTTTTTTTATAATTGTGCTACCTTTTAGGCAGTGGGTGATGCTATGAGCCGAGGCGAATTTTTAGATGAAAACGCATTGGATGCACTGCTCGAAGACGACATTGAGTCCCTCGAGGCCTTCGATGTCTTCGCGCAGGACACGCGCCGACAGAACCTCCTATTCTACGCCGTCCGCCAGAAAGCACGGCGCAGTTTTTTTCATCTGCTCGAGAGGGGGCTGGATGTCAATCAGGGCAATCATTTCGAGGACACCCCGCTGCATACGGCGGCTTCCCTTGGTGAAGCCGAGATGTCCCGCGCCTTGTTGGAAAGCGGCGCGCGCGTCGACACCCGCAACAAGAACGGAGTCACCCCGCTCATGCTGGCCTGCCGGAAAGGTGACCTTCGGACGATTGAAACGCTGATCGATAGCCATGCCGAGATCGCCATCCGCGACAGGAGCGGATGCACAGCGCTCTACTATGCGGTGGAAAGCAAGAAGCCCCCGGCATTGAAGGCGCTTCTGGACCGGGATGCGAATGTGTTCGTCCTCAATGCCGAGAATGAAAGCCTCCATCATGCAGTGGCCCGTCATGGGACACACGCAATGCAGAAGCTGCTTTACACGCACGCACTGACGCCTTATATCGAAAACCTCTACGGACAATCTCCCCTGCATCTTGCGGCACGGGGCAGCGATGATGTCCTTGTCGATTCGCTCCTTTCATACGGTCTTTCGCCGGTGAGCGAGGACCGTTTCGGCGAAAGTCCGCTCACGTATGCCAAAGGACAGGGTGATATAGAAAGCCTGCTTGCCCGCCGTGTGGATGATCAGGTACTTGAAGCTTCCTTCAAGCATCTCCCCATCCATCGTGCCATGCGCAGAGGTCTCCCGGATGAGGCGGAGGCGTACATCCGCATGGGGGAGGATCCGAATATCAGGGACATGTTCGGTAACACCCCGCTCTTCTATGCACTGCTTGAGAAGGATGCCTATATAGTGGACAGGCTGCTCGGCGCCGGCGCCGGTGTGGATGCTATAGACACTTTCGGACATACGGCGCTCTTCTATGCCGTCCTTTTGAAGGACGGCGGCAGCATCCAAGCCTTGAAATCACATGAAAAGGACGCCTTGGATGCGCAGTCTCAAGCGCTTCTCAAGACGTCCGACTCGCGTATTAGAAAATTGTTCAATCAGTAGAGGAGCACCGGAATCATCAGACTGAAGAGATTCCAGACCATATGAAGGCCGATCGCGACATAGATCTGCCTGCCCGAATAGTAGTAGATATAGCTGATGATAAGCCCCAGTAGCATGTAGGGCCCGAGCGCCATGAAGAACGTCGCGCCGAAAGGGCTCTCCACCAGTTCCACGGTCGCGTGCATCAAAGCGAATACAACACTGTTGCCGATGATGGCGACCCCATGATTGAAGCGGCTGTTGATAATACCGTAAAGCCCTTTCCTGAATACAATCTCCTCGGCGATAGGTGCGAAGATGAACGACATGGTGAATATCATGCCGAAATTGTACCATGAGCTCTCGAGGATGCGTTCGATGACCTCCTGATTGGCGGTGCCCGTCTCCCACCCCAGCAGTGTGTAGACAACGCCGAGGGCTAGGTTGGCGAAATACATCATGACGAACCCTATGCCGATGAAGCCCAAGTGATAGAGCGTCTTTCTGGTGAACGCCTTCCAGTCCTTCCTGATGAGCTCACTGCGTCCGATCCAGAGCAGGATGACAGTGAGGATGGCGAACCAGGCCAGATTCACGGCGGCGTCCATCGTCATGGCGAGAGCCTCGTCCTCGGCAAGGCCCGGGTAGAAGAGCACGAGCGCGTCGTAGATCAAAAAGACGACGAACAGCGTGGCGAAATATGCGATGATGTATTTGATGTTCAACAGGTTGCTTTTGCGCATGCGGGTCCCTCCTCACACGGATTATACCACAGTTCCATGGCTTTTAAGAAGGAAAAACGCTATAATTGACAAGGGCGCTGCGTGTGATACTATGTTAGAAAGATAAGCAATAGAAAGTGGTGAGAGCATGGCAAAGAAGACTTTCGCCGTCATCGGTCTTGGCAGATTCGGCATGGCCGTGGTGGAAGAGCTCATCAAGAGCGACCGGGAAGTGCTTGTCATTGACAATAATCAGGATAGAATCACCAAGGTGGCGAAGATCGCCACCCACGCCGTGGTCCTCGACACCTCGGATGAATCGGCGCTCAAGGAGGTCGGCATCCAGAGTATCGACCATGTCATCGTCTCGATCGGCAAGGATATCAAGAACAGCATCCTGACGACCCTGATCCTCAAGGAGCTCGGCGTCAAGAAAGTCACGGTCAAAGTGCAGAACGACTATCATCAGAAAGTCGTCGACCGACTCGGCGCGGACGAGACGGTCCAGCCCGAACAGGAGGCGGGACGTCGTCTGGCCCACCAGGTGCTTTCGGAGAACATCCTGGAGTTCTACGACCTCAGCGACAAGCACAGTTTCATCACCCTCAAGGCGACCCCCAAGCTCATCGAAATGACCGTGGCGAATCTCGACCTGAGAGACCGTTTCCGTCTCAATCTCGTCGCCATCAAGCGCAACGGGGATGTCATCATCCCGAGTCCCGAGAATGTCTTCCAGGAGGGGGACCAGCTGCTCGTCGTCGGTGAGAACCGCGATTTGCAGAAGTTCTCCATATGGTCTGAAAAATAAAAAGCCTTTTTCAAAAGGCTTTTTTTGCAGGAGGTCGGACAATGAAGCACATTGTTCTCGCCACCCAGAACGCCAACAAGATCGATGAAATCGCTCCGCATCTCGAGTATCTGCATTATACGGTCGACACCCTTGCGGATTTCGCGGGGGACGTCGTGATCAAGGAAAAGGGGAGCACGCTTGAAGAGAATGCGCTGCTCAAAGCCCGGGCGCTCCGCACGCATACGAGCGCTATGGTGCTCGCGGACGACTCCGGTCTCGAGGTCGATGCGCTGGGCGGCAAGCCCGGTGTCATGTCGAAACGTTTTTCGAATGAAGGGACGGATGATGCGAACAACCGTCTCCTGCTTGAAAAGATGGCGAACGAGCGCAACCGCCGCGCCACTTTCAAGACGGTGATGGCGCTCATCGAGGAGGACGGCAGTGAACACATTTTCGAAGGCACGCTCCCCGGCTATATCCATACAGCCCTTGAAGGGGAGGAGGGGTTCGGCTACGACCCCCTTTTCATTCCCGTCGGATACTCGAAGACGCTCGCGGCCCTGGGGATGGACGTCAAGAACACCATCTCCCACCGCAGGAAATGCCTGGAGCGCGTATTGCAGTTCCTACGTAAATAGACAAGGAGGCACCCCATGAAACAAGAACTGGAAAACGCCATGAAACAAAACGATAAGGCCAAAGCCGCCGATGTTGCCTTGCAAGCCTTAGAGGGGGGCATGGACCTGGTCGAGCTCTATAGCGGGGTGCTCGCCCCCATGCTCAATGCCATCGACTGCGCGGAGGATGATTTCGAGTGCGTCTGGCTCGAGCATCAGATGACATCCATCACCCGCACCATCGTCGAGATGGGCTATGCCTATGTCCTCAAGCGCCGCCGTGTCCCGGAAGAAAGCAAGCATGTGCTCATCGCCTGCCCGCGTGAGGAATACCATGAACTCGGCGCCATCATGGGCGGACAGTTTCTCGAGCTTGCCGGGTTCAAGACCACCTACATCGGTGCGAACACTCCCCTGGAGACCATCGATGCGGCGCTAAGGACCCTGGAAGTGGACTTTCTCGCCCTTAGTGTCTCCAACGCCTATCATCTGTTCGAAGTGCGGCACATCATCGCCCATATAAGGAATGAGCATCCCCATGTGCGCATCATTGGCGCCGGCCGGGGGTTTGAGAATCATGAAGCCGCCTTCAGATCCTCGATCGCCTATCTCATCACATCGTATGCATCGGTTGAAGAAATGGCGGAAGCGGAGGGACTCGCATGCTCCCATTGAAGATCGCCTTCCGTTTTCTCATCGCTTCCAAGGTCCAGACTGTGCTCATCATCATGGGCATCGCCGTCGGCGTCAGTGTGCAGGTATTCATAGGGTCACTCATCGAAGGGCTTCAGGCCGACCTTATTGACTCGACCATCGGCAATCAACCCCAGATCACTGTGCGCGCTGAAGAGCGAGGCGGTCTCCTCGAGGACGACCCCGACCGTTTCGAAGCGTTGAGCACATTCGACGAGGAGATCGAGACTGTGAACCGTGCCCTGGACGCTTCCGCGACGCTGAACGCTGAAAGCAGCGAGCAGGTGCGGATCCGCGGCTTCGATTTCGATGAAGCGGAGGGCATCTATGGGTTTTCGGAACGCCTTGAAGCTGGCAGGCTCCCCCGGGATGAAGGGGAGGTCGTCCTCGGTTCGGCGCTTCTCGATAATGCCGGTCTTGAGATCGGTGACACCGCGGGGCTCTTTTTTCCTCCGCCACTCAACGAGGATCATGATGTCGAGGTGGTCGGCGTCTTCGATTTGGGTGCGGGCAATGTGAATGAAACCTGGGTCCTCTCGACGCTAAAGTCGGCTAAGATGTTTCTCGGCACTGACGATATCAGCGCGTATGAGATGCAGCTCGCGGATGTGTTCGCCTCTGATGCCGTCGCTCTTTCCATGCGTCAATCATTCCCGGACACTGAAGTGGAGGAATGGCAGTCACAGAATCAGGATCTGCTCGACGGTCTTGAAGGACAGAGCATCTCTAGTCTCATGATTCAAGTGTTCGTGCTCATCAGCGTGGTCCTCGGCATTGCCAGCGTGCTCGCCATCACCGTCCTGCAGAAATCCAGGCAGCTCGGCATCTTGAAAGCCATGGGCATCACCGACCGCCGTGCGAGTTTCATCTTTCTTTCGCAGGGTTTTCTTCTGGGCATCATCGGTGCGATTGCCGGGGTGGGCCTCGGACTTTTCCTCGCATTCAGCTTCTCGAATTTCGTGGTGGATGCGGATGGTGACCCGGTAGTCAATATCGCTATCGATCCCCCCTTCATATTCATCAGCGCCACGGCCGCCATCACAGCGAGCGTCATCGCTTCAATCATCCCCGCCAGACGCAGCGCGCGCCTGAGTATCATCGAGGTGATTCGAAATGGCTGAAGTCATTGCTTTGGAACAGGTCCGCAAGACCTATGGCCGCATAGTGAAGACAGAAGTCCTTCATGGCATCGACCTCTCGTTTGAGGAAGGCACATTCAACGCCATCATCGGCCAAAGCGGCAGTGGCAAGAGCACCCTCTTGAACATTATCGGGACGCTCGATGCGCCGACGAGCGGTCATGTATATATTTCCGGCAGACGCACGGATTCCATGTCCAAACAAGCGTTGGCTTTACTGCGTAATGAAGAGATTGGATTCATCTTCCAGCATCATTATCTTCTCCCGGAATTCACCGCATTCGAGAATATTCTCATGCCGCGGCGCATCCGCGGAAAGATCAATGATGAGGCTTATGATTACGCCGAGGAGCTCTTGCGTTTCGTCGGTCTCGAGCATGTCAGGGATAACAAGGCCACGGAGCTCTCCGGCGGACAGCAGCAACGTGTCGCCATCGCCCGCGCGCTTGTCAACAGGCCCAGGATCATCCTCGCTGACGAGCCGACGGGGTCGCTCGACACGAAGACGACGGATACAATCTATTCGCTTCTGCGCGATCTCAACGCGAACTACGGAACTACGTTCATCGTCATCACGCACGACCGCCGCGTGGCTGAAAAGACGGACCGCATCATTGAATTGACCGACGGCAACGTCGAACTCGACATTACACCGGAATAACGGGGGGGTTCATATGAAAGTGCTCGTACTGAGCGATATACACGGTGACAGGAAACGTTTCAAAGACATCCTGAAACAGCACGAGGATGCCGAACAGGTGCTTAGCCTCGGCGACACGGGGCTCAAGCGCAAACTCCTGCAGAAGCATGACGTCATCGCCATCAAGGGGAACACACCCTTCGACGCCGGCTTCACGTATGAACATGTCATGATACTCCGGGAACGCCGGATCCTGCTCACGCACGGCCACAAATACAAAGTCAAGTCCACCCATCAGAAGCTCTATCAGCGCATGCTGGATGAGGACTGTCATATCGCTATGTACGGCCATACTCACGCAGTAGCCTTTCAGGAGATCGCCGGGCGCTACATCCTCAATCCCGGCTCGGCGGGCGATGCAAGAGGAGAGAATGCATCGGAGAGCTACGCCGTGCTTACATTTGAAAAAGGGGAAGTGACCGCGCAGTGGTATGATGCGGATTCACACGTGGCGTTCAGGAAGGAGATAATGAAGGTATAGCCCTTCATCAGGGGAAAAATTCACAGTCCTTGATAAAAAGGGAAACCTTGCTTTGCCTTTTTATTTACGCTGATTTGTGATAAACTTTTAGTGACACAATGGATGGTGAAACCCTATGAGCAAAGGTCATGAGAAATACTACGAGCGACACGAGCAGCGGCGGAGCGTTCTTGAGAAACTTTATGAAATGGATATTCACGGAACCTTCTATCAAAGCCCCATGGAAGCACCGTTCGCCAATGCTTTGCTTAAGGGCGTCACCGCTAATATCGACGCCATTGACACTATCATCGGCGAGCACCTTTTCGGATACACGCTCAAGCGTCTGAACACCGTTGACCGTGCGATCCTCCGCATCGCCACCTATGAGCTCGAATATACCGGAACGCCGAGCGAGATTATCATCGACGAGGCGCTTGAACTGACCCATGTGTTCTCCGATGAGGGGGACAGGAAACATGTATCCTTCAACAACCGGGTCCTCGAGAACATCAAAAAAACGCTAAGGGAAGCGTGATTGCATGCCGGAAAAACCGCTGAGCGTCTCCGCGCTCACCGACTACATCAAATACAAGTTCGACAACGACAAAAACCTGCGGAACATCCATCTCGAAGGTGAGATATCGAATTTCAAGCGGCACAGGCGCGGTCATTTCTATTTCACCCTGAAGGACAGCGCCGCCTCCATCAGCGCTGTCATGTTCAGAGGGCGCACGCACAGGGTTCCGTTCACGCCCGAGGACGGCATGAACGTCATCGTCCAGGGCAGCGTGAGTGTCTTCAAAGTCGCCGGAAGCTATCAGGTCTATGTCGATGACATGCTGGAGGTCGGGCTCGGCAACCTGTATCGACAATACCTTGAACTGAAGGCGACGCTGGAAAAAGAAGGATATTTCGACAAGGCACGCAAAAGAGCGCTTCCTGAGTTCCCCTCCCAGATTGCCGTACTCACGAGTTCGACCGGCGCGGCGGTCAGGGACATCATCCAGATCATCAGCCGCCGTTATCCGCTTGTCAAAGTGCTCGTCTATCCCACAACTGTGCAGGGGGAACGGGCGAAGGAAGAGATCAAGGCCAACATTGAGCTCGCGGACGCTGACCCTGAGAACGACGTGCTCATCGTCGGCCGCGGCGGCGGCAGCATCGAGGATTTGTGGGCTTTCAATGAGCGCATGGTCGCCGATGCGATCTATCATGCACAGACACCGGTGGTCTCCGCCGTAGGGCACGAGACGGATTTCACCATCGCGGACTTTGTCGCGGACATGCGGGCCCCCACCCCTTCAGGTGCCGCGGAGCTGGTCGTCCCCGACCAGAAGAGTCTGCGCCGCGACATCGAGAGAATGAGGGGGCGTGTCGCCGACAGGCTCTCGGACATTCTCGATGAGAAACGGAAACGGCTTTCGGACCTCGGGAGCCGCTATGTGCTCAAGGACCCGCCACGGATCCTCGAGCCCATGGAACGACGCCTTGAATATCTACAGGACAAGCTGCGCATACTGCATCCTAAAAAGAAGCTCTCCGAACAAAGGCGTCTTCTCGAGGACCATGCACTGAGGCTGAGCCGCGCCTTCAGGCAGCGTCTCACTGAAAAGCGGCACCGTCTCGAGACCAAAGGCGAGCAGCTTAAGTACCTCGACCCGAGACGCCTGATGGAGAGAGGCTATACGCTTGCGAAGAAGCGCGGCGAGATTGTGAAACGCGTGAAGGATCTAAGAACAGGCGACAAGGTGGAGCTGGAATTTTATGACGGCAGCGTTTCTGCCGAAGTAAAAGATAAAAAGGAGAAAAAACATGAAGGATAAGACGTTTGAAGAAGCGCTCAAAGAACTAGAGGAGACAGTCAAGGCCCTGGAAAGCGGTGAACTCCCGCTTGAAGAGGCGGTCAGAAAGTATGAGCACGGCCTCAAGCTCTCAAAGCATGCCCAGTCCCTTCTCGAAAGGGCGGAAAAGGCGCTGACGAAGAAGATGGAAGACGGCGAAGAGAAAGACTTCAGCGTTGAAGAGACCAAAGAACAGGAGTGAGTCTGTGGATCTTAAAAAAATACAGGACCCTCACTTTCTAAAGGATCTGTCGGTTAAGGAATGCGAGGCTCTCAGTGAAGAGATCCGTCGTTTTTTAATCGATACGCTCGCCGATACAGGCGGGCATTTTTCGAGCAACTTAGGGGTCGTCGAGCTCACCATCGCCCTGCATCGTCAATTCGACTCCCCCAAGGACCGCATTGTCTTTGATGTCGGTCACCAGGGCTATGTGCACAAGATTCTGACCGGGCGGGCGGAGTCGTTCACCTCACTGCGCCAGCACGATGGCTTAAGCGGCTTTCTCAAGCGTGATGAGAGTCCTCACGATGTCTTTGAGGCCGGCCACTCCTCGACATCCATTGCGGCGAGTGCGGGCATGTTGTTCGCGAAGCCGCACACGGATATCGGCCACATCGTAACGTTTATCGGCGATGGCGCCCTAGCGAGCGGCATGGCGCTTGAAGCGCTGAATTTCATCGGGCATTATCCCGAGAAGACGCCGATCATCGTCCTTAATGATAACGAGATGAGCATCAGCGAGAACGTCGGCCATCTCGCACGGATGCTGACGAAAGTGAGGATGCGGAGGAGCTATCGTTCCTTGAAACGGCGGACACGCCGTTTTCTCCCGAAATTCCTGCGTGGCTTCACCACCCGTGTCGAACAGCGCATCAAGGGTTTCATCTCCGGCTATACCACATTTGAATCGATGGGTTATGAGTATTTCGGACCGCTTGACGGCCATGATTTCAAGCAGCTTTTCCAGGCGTTCGAGACGGCGAAGAAGACACTGCGACCGACCGTCATCCATGTCCGCACAACCAAGGGTAAGGGCTATGAACCGGCGGAGAATGACAAGACAGGACGCTGGCACGGCGTCCCCCCTTTCGACAAGGAGACGGGGGATTTCAAGAAAAAGACCGCCGAGGACCGCGCCTCCTACAGCGACATCGTCGCGCGCTACATGGAGGAACGCATCAAGGGCGATACACCCTTCTATGTGGTGACCCCGGCGATGATCAGCGGGTCCAAGCTCCAAGGCCTCAAGGACCGTTTCCCCGAACACGTGATCGACACCGGCATCGCCGAGTCGACGAGCGTCACGCTCTCGGGAACCCTCGCTTCCGAGGGGGTCGGGACCTTTCTGACAGTCTATTCAACGTTCCTTCAAAGAGGTTATGACCAGATAATCCATGATGTCGCGAGGATGCGCTCGCCCCTGGTCATAGGGCTTGACCGCGCCGGCGTCGTCGGTGGCGACGGCGAGACGCACCAGGGCATCTACGACATCCCCATGCTGTCGCACATACCTCATGTGACCATCGCCCATCCGAGGGACGGCCGTGAATTGATCCGGCTTTTCAACCGTGCCTTTCATTCCGGCAGGGACCCCTTCGTCATCCGCTACCCCAAGATGGATGTGCCGTTCGACGAGGCGCTGCTCGCCGATGACTCGCCCCTTATCGAGGGGTGGGAGCTCATCCGCGATGGAGCTTCGGCGACGATCATCACCTTCGGCCCCATGCTTGATGAACTTGATGACTTGATCGAGCGGGAGGACCTCGACGTCAGACTGATCAACTCACGTTTCATCAAGCCCCTCGACAAAGAGACCCTGGATGCCGTCCCTCTCGATAAGCCGCTTTTGATCCATGAGGAATCCACGCTCAAGGGCGGCCTCGGAAGCATGATCCTGCAGTATCTCGCCACCCATCGCCGCGTCCCGCCCTTCAGACAGTTCGGCTTCGATGATGCGTTCGTCTCTCAGGGCGCCCGCGATGAAGTGCTGAAGGACTACGGCATCGATGCTCAAAGCGTCATCGATGCGCTGAAGGAGATGCTCGATGAGGCTTGATCTCTACCTCACCGAGCGGAAGAGATTCCGCTCCCGCCATCGCGCGCAGCACGCAATCAAAAAAGGGGTTGTGACAGTGAACGGCGAGACTGTCACCAAGCCCGGCGCCAAGGTCCGGGAGTCGGATGATGTGAAAGTCGTCAAGGAAGCGAATCCTTATGTCTCTTTCGGCGGCATAAAGCTTAAGGAGGCGCTTGATGTCTTCTCCGTCTCGCTTGAGGAAGAAGTGGTGCTCGATGTGGGGAGCTCGACGGGCGGCTTCACCGACTGCGCCCTCAAGAAGGGCGCCGCAAAGGTCTATGCCCTGGACGTCGGTACCGACCAGCTTCTCCCGCTCCTCGCTGCCGATCCCCGTGTCGAACGCCATGAACAGACGCACTTCCTCAAGACGGAGCTGGATCGTTTCAGTGATGCGACGACGGTCTTCATCGACGTGAGCTTCACTTCCAGCATCCCCTTCGTCCAGAGGGCCCTCGCGCTTGAAGCGTCCATCATCGTGCTCATCAAGCCGCAGTTCGAGACGCGCTCCGTCCCTGAAAACGGCGTCATAAGGAACCAGGAGGTCCTAAAAAGAACGCTCGGAGACTATCTCGAGACGCTGCATCCCCATGCAGCGCTCACCGATATCGTTGAAGCGGCTAGAAAAGAAAAAAGAAGCAACCGCGAGTTCTTTCTATACATAGGAAGGGAACGTCACGCTGAACAGCCTGAAACGCTTCTTCGGCGTGCGTTGTCAAAAAAGAGGGAGGCCTAGCATGCTCAGACACCTCTCGGTCAGAAACTTTGCGATCATAGAGAACATAGACGTCTCCTTTGAAGAGGGGATGAATGTGCTCACCGGCGAGACGGGTGCCGGCAAGAGCCTGCTCATCGACGCCATCGGACTCCTGCTCGGCGACCGCGCGGATAAAAGCGCAGTGCGGAGCGGCGAAAAGCATGCCGAGGTGAGCGGCGTCTTTCATCCTCTGAACGATGCGATCAAGGCGGAACTGGAATCCTTGGATATCCCCCATCCGGATGATGAGCTTCTGATCAAGCGGCGCATAAGCGCCAAGAGCGGCAATCTCATCAAAGTGAACGATGAGACTGTCACCCTGCAGACGCTCAAACGCATCACCCCGTACCTTGCGGATATCCATACACAACACGACACCAAGCGGTTGATCAATCCGGACATGTATCTCAGGCTGCTCGATACCTACGATGCGACCATCGGCGACTACAAGGGCGAATATCGTGAGGCCCTTGCCGTCTACAACGAGGCACTAAAAAACTATGAATCCCTCAAACGGGCGCGTGAGGAGACGCTCGAGAAGATGGACCTCTACCGTTTCCAGGCGGAAGAGATCGACTCCCATCAGCTCGAAGAAGGCGAGGAGGATACCATCGAAGCCCGCCTGAAGACACTCAAGAACTTCGATGAGATCTTTCAGTCCGTGAAAGAGGCCCACCGCCTTCTTGATGAGACCGGAGCTCTCGAGAATACGTTCGAGGCTTCGAGGACGCTCGAGGGCCTCGAGGATTACGATAGCGAGTTCTCATCGCTGAAAGAGCGGCTGGAGAGCGCCTATCATGAACTCGATGACATCCGGGGCGTGCTTTTCGACCGACTGAACAGTCTGGATTTCGACCCCGATGAACTCGAGAGGCTCGAGACGCGCCGGTACACACTCGATACGCTCAAGCGGAAATACCATCGGAGCATCGATGAGATCATCGCCTACAATGCGGAGATCAAAAACCGCCTCGAGGACATGGACGACTACGACGAAAAGCTAGAGGCCGCCAAGTCCAGAGCGCAGGAGGCCTTCGAGGCACTGCTTGAAAAGGCCGAGGCGCTCTCAAGCGCCCGTAGGAAGACCGCCAGGAGCATCGAGGAGACCCTGAAGGCGGAGCTTGCGGATCTTGAACTCAGGGAGGCGTCGTTCGAGATCGTCTTCGATGCGCGACCCCCCGAGGATTTCACGGACACTGAAGCATTCTCCGAAGATGGCATCGACCGCGTGGATTTCCATCTCTCCACCAACAAGGGCGAAGACATGAAACCCCTCAGGCAGGTCGCCTCCGGCGGCGAGCTTTCGCGGATCATGCTGGCGCTCAAGGCACTGCTCGTCAGACAGGAGAGTTTGAATCTGATGATTTTTGATGAAATCGACAGCGGTGTCAGCGGCTATGTCGCCGGCCAGGTCGCGAAGAAGATGGCCTCCATCGGCCGAGGTATGCAGGTTCTCGCCATCACGCACCTTCCGCAGGTCGCCGCCCGCGCCTCTACGCACTACAGGATACGTAAGGAGAGCGACAGTGAACGTACGAAGGCGCATGTCGATGCGCTGGACCATGAGAACCGCGTCAGAGAGCTCGCCGAGATGATCTCCTCAGAAGAAATCACGTCCTCGGCGCTCGAAAGCGCCGAAGAACTGCTCAAATAAAAAAAGCGCCTGAGCGCTTTTTTAACCTGTGATGGCGTAATACATGATAAAGACCGTCGTGGCCACGAGGCCTAAAAGAAACGCGACAACCAGGATCATGACGACTACTTTGCCCCATGTCTGTTTCAAGGGGTTGACATATGTGGTTTCCTCTTCCGGTTGCGGTTTTTTCTTCCTGTGTTTGCTTTTTGGCATGATTTCACCTCTCTAAGCAGTATACGCCTACCATTATAAAGTATACGAGACGAAAAGGAAAGTGCCCGATGAAAAAATATCGAATCATCTTCCACGTAGACCTCAACGCATTCTTCGCATCCTGCGAGGCAGCGGAGGACCCATCCCTCAAGGACAAGCCCATCGGCATCGGCCCCTCCAGCGACCGGGGCATCCTGACGACGGCGAACTACGAAGCCCGCCGTTATGGTGTCACGAGCGCCATGCCTGTGAACGAGGCCCGAAAGCGATGCCCGCACCTCAGGGTCCTTCCCGTCAATTTCGACCTTTATGAACGCTACAGCCAGATTTTCTTCGACTATCTCAGCACCTACACCGAAAGGCTTGAACCCGCCTCCATCGATGAAGGCTACCTCGAGATGAGCGAATCGATCGGGGACGAGCATCCCGTCGATGTCGCCAAGCGCATGCAGAACGACCTTCACAAGCAGCATCGGCTTCCCGTGAGCATAGGCATCGCACCGAACATGTTCCTTGCGAAGATGGCCTCCGATATGAAGAAACCGCTCGGCATCACCGTCCTGCGCAAGCGGGACGTGGAAGAGAAGCTCTGGCCGCTGCCGATTGAAGCGTTGCACGGCATCGGCAAGAAGACCGTACCCAACCTCAAGCTGATGGGGATCAAGACGATAGGCGATTTGGCCACTTTCGAGGACAAGGAGAAGCTCAGGGCCTTCCTCGGGAACCAGACTGATTCCTTCCTTCAAAAGGTTCACGGCGAGGATGCGCGTCAGCTCGACCCGGAGCGCAAAGAGAAGCACAAGAGCATCGGCAACTCCAAGACCTTCGACGGATTCCTGCACGAGTATCATGAGATGGTCCAGGCGCTCGAAAGACTGACCGCCCGCGTGAGTGAACGCCTGAAGGGGCATGACCTTGCCGCCTCGACGCTCACCGTGCAGGTGAGATACTCCGATTTCGAGAACCGTTCGAGACAGATCACCCTCGCTCAGCCGACCGATCATTTCTACACGCTCTTTGAAGATGTCGAGCGCCTTTTCGACGAACTCTTTGAAGACCGCCCCGTGCATCTCCTCGGGGTGAGCACCTCCAACCTGACGCCGCGGGCGAGATGGTTCAAGCAGCTCTCGATTTTCGAGGACACCCGTAAGAGAAGGGATGAAGAGACATTGGACAAGGTGCTCGAAAGCATCAACGCGCATTACACGAAGCCTCTGCTTAAAAAAGGGATGGATGGCGACTGATTGTGCATGAGCCCCCCTTGTGATAGAATATACCGTATTAACATGGAGGAGTGTTTCCTATGAAAAAATGGCTATTATCCTTGCTCGTGGTGACTCTCGGCCTTTCTCTCTTCGCTTGTAACGGCGAGGAGGAGGAGGTCGTCACGCCACCGTCTCTCGACCGCATAGAGATTCAAGGCCGCTCGCCGGAAGCGGATGGCGAACTCGACCCCTACACAGTGGAGAAGGGGGAGACCATCCGGGCCGAGATATTCCTTGACAACCCTTCAAATGTCGAGCTCAATCTCGTGCGGATGCATGACAGGAACTTCCGTGCGGCCCGATTCGAAGAGGAGAGTACCCGAGAGCACATCATCATCGAATTCAGCGCCTCTTCCATCCCCGGGGAGACCCTTCACACCCTCGAACACATCGAATACCTCGACGACGGGGTCGAGACCCTCGATTTCGAGGAGGAGCCCGCCTACATCATCAATGTGCTTGAAGAAGCTCCTTCGGTGACGCTCACCAGTGTCACGCCTGATGTCGACGCCATCGATTTCACCGTGTCCATAGACGATACGGACGATGTGCTTGAGACGGGACGCATCGAGCTTCTGCATGAGGACGATATCGAGGCGGAAATGTCGCTTGCGGCCGGCGAGGCGCAGTTCGATTCACTTTTGAGCGACCATGCCTATACACTCCGTATCTTTGGCGATTATGAATTGAATGATGGAGAAGGCATGCGGGAGGATGTCCTTCTCTTCGAGAGCGACACGGTCGAGACATTGGAACAGGAAGCGCCCACCGCGTCCTTTGAAGCAATCACCGTGACGGAGAACAGCGCCGCTTTCTCCGTCGACTTTGTCGATGCCTTCGATGTGAAGGTCGAAAACTCGCTGCGCATAGAGCTTTTCGAAGAGGAGGCGGAGAGCCCTGTCGAGACTCTCACGCTTGATCCGGAGGCGCTTGAGGACCTCGCGTTCGATGAGCTTCTCTATGAGACCGACTACAGCCTGCGCCTTTTCATCGACTATGACCTCCAGGACGGCGAGCCCCCTCGTGAAGACAAACTGCTCGCCCAGGCCTCCTTCGTAACCGAGGCCAAGGACATCCCGGCTATCGACACCACCCTCCAGACCATCACCGAAGACCGCGTCGTCTTCACCATCGACGCCTCCGCGTTGGAAGGCATCGTGACCCCGGGCACCCTGGTGGCGTCCTTTTATGATGATGAGACGGATGAACGTCTTGCGACCTCAGCTTTCAGGAAGGAGTCCGGCCCCATTGAAGTCGACACCTTCACAGCCGACACGCCTGTCCGTATGGAGATCGAGGGTGAGTTCGACCCCGAGGACGGCGGCGGCGAACGGTTCGGCATTCTACACGAAGAGATATTCCGCACGACGGCCAATGCCGCGCCGGACGCATCCGTGAGCGCTGTCGAGACCACGCAGACAACGGTCTCCTTCAATGTCACGACCACCGATACGGACCAGACCTTCATCGAAGACGGACTGACAGCTCATCTGTATGCCTATGACGGCGAGGAGAACGAGCATATTGACTCCAAGTCCATTCCCGCCGGCGGCGGTTCGTTCGTTTTTGAGGATCTTACGGTCTATGCCGATTACAGCTACAGTGTGCTCTTGGAAGGTGCCTACGACCTTCGCGACGGCGAAGGCGTGCGGACCTGGGAGGCGGATGAGGTATTCGTCCGCGCCCGGACAAGCCCGAAGGCGCCGGAAGGGGCCATTCTGGAAATAGAAGAAGAGAAGGAGGCGCTTGTCGTCGGCTACAAGGTCCATGACAACGACGCCACCCTGCTCGAGGACGGCATCACCATCAGCATCGGCGATGCCTCCGAGTCCTTCGATGCATTAGAGGGGACGGCCCGTTTTGAAGGCTTGAAATCCGACAGCGACTACACGGCGAGCCTGGATGTCGCCTATGACCTCGGCGACGGGCTTATCGAGGAGACGCTCTCCCTCGAGGATGCACAGACACTCCCCATGGAGACACCGAGCATCTCCTTCGAGTCTCTTGTTTCAGACCAGGAAACCATCGATTATGCATTGGAGATAGAGGATGAGGATGCGACTGGAACGTTGGAGGCGGTGCGTCTTTTCAAAGACGACTCCCTCATCGCGGAGGAACAGGATGTATCCGGCACATTTGCCGGCCTCTATTCCGACACCGCCTATACAATCGAGGCCACCTACGCCTATGATCTTAACGACGGAGAAGGGGAACGCACCCTGACCGTCGAAGAGATCTTGACCACGGAGGCCAAGGCAGCGCCCGAG
>Ga0207421_10001323_pt1 | contig 32057 bp, 31 predicted proteins | sample SodLakKL_010_SED_4_FD_187542 | JGI IMG/M metagenome (GOLD analysis project Ga0207421, IMG submission 187542) | Alkaline sediment microbial communities from Lake Tanatar, Kulunda Steppe, Russia - 8KL_010_SED (SPAdes) (version 2) | ecosystem: Environmental > Aquatic > Non-marine Saline and...
ACGAACGGATGTAAGCGAGAAAAAGGTAATGCCCCGGCCGGGATTTGAACCCGGGTCACCGGCTCGAAAGGCCGGAATGCTTGGCCGGACTACACCACCGGGGCTCGAAATGTTCGGAGTTGACGTTTTTGAATGGAAATCCGTTCTATTTAGTTTTTCGTTTAATCTATTTTTTCACGTTGCTGTTAAATTGATTCCCCCTCCACAGAAAATCCTCACCCCATTGTTTCCGATATACTATTTCCGTCTTTAACTTCACCAAATCCTTTACCTCTCCATTTACATTTTATCGATTAAACCGTAGACGTTCTGTCTACCTATCTCCACCTTTGGAGAGTAAGTGTTCTCCGGAGAAAATAAACTACAGAAACCTGCCAAAAAGCGGTGAAGGGTTTAATAGGACCAGTGGTTTTACAAAATTAAAGAGTCGGAGGATTCCATAATGAAAGAAGACAATTCAATTCCTATCAAGTTAGACGATCTCACAAAAAGATTTGGAGACTTAACCGCAGTCGATTCGGCGAACTTCAATATTTTTGAAAACGAATTCTTCGGCCTTCTCGGCCCGAACGGGGCCGGCAAAACCACATTGATAAACATGTTGATAGGACTGGCCACACCCTCCTCAGGTACGGCCTACGTCTACGGCAAGGATATAAGAAACGAATACCGTAAGGCGCACTCACATTTAGGGTTCGCACCATCTGAAGAGAATTTCGACCGGGAATACAGCACCTACGAAAACCTGGAATACCATGCAGGATATTTCGGAGTTCCAAAGGAAGAGAGAAAGATAAGGGCCGAAAAGTATCTGAAAATGTTCGATCTCTGGAACAAGAGGAACGATAAAACGTACAAACTATCAACCGGCATGAAGACCAAGTTGCTCTTCGCCCGAGCCCTGATATCCGATCCTGATATATTGATCCTGGACGAGCCGACCTCCGGACTCGACGTCGAAACCAGAAAAAATGTCCATCAGTACCTCATCGATCTGGATAGAACGATCCTGCTCACGACCCACCAGATCAAGGAAGCGGAGAAATTATGCGACCGAGTGGCCATCATGAACGGGGGAAAAATTCTGGCGACCGAACCTCCGGCAAAGCTCAAGGAAAAGGGGGGTACCGATGTCGTAGAGATTCAGCTGAACGAAAGATTGGACGAAATTCCGGAAGCCCTATCGAAGGAAAACTTTCAGACCTATCTGGAGGACGGAGGGTCTAAAATCAAGACCATAGCCCACGATGGGAACAAAGTGGCAGCGAATATTTCTAAAAAACTATTTCGAGACGGGTTGATCATCGAATCGATAGAAATCGAAAAGTCGAGCCTGGAGGACATCTTCCTGAGGCTTACGGAATCGGGTGATGAAAATTGAGGATTGAGATGGAGAAAGACATATCCGGAGACGGGGTATCCCTCGGAAAAACTCCATTCCTCACCCTCCTGAAACGGGAGGTCCTCAGATATATAAAAAATCCGATAGTCACGATCGCACCGCCGATCATAAGTCAGATCCTTTACGTGATCGTATTCGGACTCGTTTTAGGGCCAAGAATCGGGACAGTAGACGGATACACGTACATTAACTTCATGTTTCCAGGTCTAGTCATGATGGCCCTCCTGACGAACTCTTTCATGAACCCGGGCTGGAGCATGTTTGCGGGCCGTCACTTCGGATGGATAGAACCCATCCTCACAAGTCCACTTAGCTACATCCAGATCGGCACCGGTTACATACTGGGAGGAGTCCTGCGGGGACTGTTCGTAGGTACGATTCTAATGGGAGGTGCATTCCTGCTTCCCGGGATCCAAGTCGTGTCTTCCATTCAGTACGTCGCCATCTACCTGATAGTGGTTTCCTTTTTGGCCTCCAGTCTAGGTTGCATCGTCGGGTTGTGGGCTCAAAAGTTCGATCACATCGCACTCGTGATGAACTTCGCGTTATTCCCATTGGTGTTTCTTGGAGGTGTCTTTTACTCGCTCGAAATGATAGAGGGAGTGGGGATACTCGAGACACTGATCAGGATCAATCCGGTCACACATATGATAAACGGACTCAGATACGGAATGATCGGGCTGTCGGATATAAACCTAGCTCCCGGCCTCATATTTCTCCCCGTCCTAGCTCTTGCCTTTTTCGGAATCAGCATACATCTGATCAAGGTCGGATATAATCTTAGAGATTAGCGACCCCTCTGAGGAAGTTTGATGGAGATTAAGATATACGGTGGTCTCTCGTCACCAATATTTTGGTAATAAGCTAAAGTGAACTTAGGGGGAAAAATCCGACCCGCTTATCCCGGGCCTTTGAACTCCTATCGTCAAAGGAAAAGTTTCATCGACCCCTCCCGACATCCCTTTTTAGCTAATCAGCGGTCATTGTTACTTCCCGGAGGACCCACAGTGAAGAAAGCACCATGGAGACAGCTCGAAATTCTTGACGACATGACATCGGATTCAATCCTCAGAGATACCATACTGGAAAGGGGTGAAATCACGACGTTCGATCTGCCGCATATATTACCGATAAAATATTTTCTGAACCCCGAACGGCCCGAATTAAAAGTACAATTTCTCTGGATTGACGGAGATAATTCCTTCGATCCCTATCGAATCTTTCAAATCACGGATAACTATGAAATCGAGACTGAAGCTATCTTGAAAGGAATCCAAATATCTCGGGCTTTCACTTACCATCAAATGTTTTCACTGATCGTAGAGAAGATGTGGAGCGCCGTAAGAGAATCCGGAGCGAAAATCGTGATAGTTACAGGTCTCCCCTCGCTGTTCGCAGAGTCGAAACTCCGGGAGGGGGAAGCTTTGAAACACCTCGACGCGATCCAGGAAAAATTAGAGATATTCCGAAACGAGAACAAGGGTCTCCTTCTGACCGCGAAGCTATGCAACGACCCGGGGAACGTAATTCAATCAAAATTGGAGACAATTTTTGATTTAATTTTAGATGTCGAAAAAAACCGAGTAAGGATACAGAAAGGGGGGGAATCTTTCGACCGCTCCACGTTCAAAATAAATTCCGGCAAACACAAAACCGAAAGAACGAAGGTTTTAGAGAAATTTGACGGGGGGACGATAAGTTGAAGGGTTGGCTATTCGATGTCTATCCCGGCGATGGAGATCAAATTACCGTCTGCGTGAAAACCGTCGACGGGGATATCAAATTTTTTAATGACGATTACAGCCCCGCAATATACGTTTACGGTGGACGAAAGGACTTGAAGACGCTGAAAGCCATACTGGAAGAAGACGAAAACGCCAAAAAGTTGAGCTTCGAAAGGCGAAGAGTCAAACTTGGAGATTCAAACCGTTCTAAAGTTCTCAAAGTTGTATGCAAGATGGATAAAATATTCCACATAGTCCAGAAAATCGAGAAATCAGGCGATTATCATAATTACGAACTTTACAATGTCGACATTCCACAAGCCCAAGATTACCTGCACGAAAACGACCTATTCCCTCTCGAGAAGATAAAAATTTCGGCCTTGCCGAAAATTAAATTCGAACCACTCGAATCCGCAAAGTCCGTAAGATACGACCTCCCTCCGCTAAAGATCGCGAATCTCAGCGTAAAAGCGAAAAGGCTCAGTGGGGAAAAAAGGTTCAGAGGACCGATAGAAAAAATAAACCTCTCCGTCGACGGAAAGGATATCTCAATAGAGGGGGCAAACGAAACGGAGAGAATAATCAAACTAGTAAAGGCGATTCGAAAATCAGATCCCGACATTATCCTTACGGAGGGAGGTGATTCGTGGGACCTTCCCTACCTCGCAAAGAGAGCGAAACTCAACGAGATCTCGAACCGGTTAATTCTGGGGCGGGAACCCCGACCTCTCAGAGAAAGAAGATCAGAAGGAACTTCGTACTTTAGCTACGGAAGGATCTACTACAAACCCCCGCCACACTACCTGAAAGGAAGAATTCACGTTGATGTCCAAAACTCCTTCATCTATCAAAAATGCGGGCTTCAAGGATTGATAGAGCTGTCGAGGATGACGAGGACCCCCCTACAAAAAACTGCCAGAAGCAGCATAGGATCCGCAATGACAAATCTTCAGCTTTACTGGGTTCAAAGAAACGGAATTTTGATACCTTGGAAAAAAAGCGAGACCGAGAATTTTAAAAGTTCCTTAAAGCTCCTCGAAGCCGATAGAGGGGGATTCATCTACGAACCCGGAACCGGTTTTCACAAAGATGTCGGGGAGATAGACTTCGCCTCCTTTTATCCAACACTGATGAAAAAGCATAACCTGAGTCCCGAAACCGTCCTCTGCGACTGTTGTCCGGAATCGAAGGAGAAAGTCCCGGACTTAGGATACAACATCTGCGAGGAAAGAAGGGGATTTATCCCTCAGGTGCTAGACCCCGTGCTCGAGAAACGAAGGAAGTACAAAAAGCTCGCCGCAGAAACGCGGACCGAAGAAGGAGAAGATACTTACAAAAAACGTCAAAAGGCCCTTAAATGGATATTAGTTACCTGTTTCGGTTATTTAGGTTACAGAAACGCTAAGTTTGGAAAAATAGAAGCTCACGAATCCGTAACATCTTTCGCCAGAAAAAATCTACGAAAGGGAGCTAAAATAGCTGAGGAAGAGGGATTTGAGATAATACACGGAATTGTAGATTCTTTATGGGTTAAAAAGCCCAAACTAAATATTTCGGAACTAAATTCGCTCTGCAGAAAAATAAAAAAAGAAACTAAACTTCCTATAAGCCCCGAAGGAAAATATAGATGGATAGTATTTCCCCCGTCAAAAGAAAACATCCGCATCCCCGTCGTGAATCGATATTACGGAGTTTTCGAAACCGGAGAACTGAGAATGAGGGGCATCGCCGCCAGAAGAAGCGATACCCCAAAAGTGCTGGCCGAAGCTCAGAAAGGCGTGATCGGAAAGCTTTCCGAAGCCAATGACAGGGGAGAGTTTGAAGAGAAAATAAGGGAAGCGCTAAAACTGGTCGAGAGCTACGCAAACCGTATCCGGAAAAAAACGATCCGGGCCGAAAAGTTGGCTATAGGAAGGAAGCTATCGCGAGATCCGGGTTCCTACAAAAAAAATGTGAAAAGTGCCATCGCAGCCGAACAACTCGAAGAGGCCGGATTTGAACTTCACGCAGGGCAACGGATAAGGTACGTAGTCACAAACGCGGACGCAAAAAATTCACATCATCGGGTTAGGCCGGTTCAGCTGCTGAAGAGAAAGAAAAAATACGACTCCAGATGGTACGTGGAAAAATTGTTGGAAACCGTAGAGGAAATACTTCTACCCTTCAACTACACCAAGGATAAAATCAAATCGGAAATACTCGAAAAGGGAAAACAGGAAAAGTTAAAACCGTAGATCGTCGATAAGCCAGGTCTAAAGATCGTTAACCTCAGACGATAACACCCGTACAAGATACAAAATAGATGATTCATAAAACCCTCAACCGATTAAGAACTTTTCTTAAAACAAATCTCGAAAACCGGAAAGATCAATATATAGTATTTTTTCACGTAAAATTTCAAATTAATTTATTCTTCATTAAAAATTCTTTAAAGAAGAATATATTCGTATGATCCTTTTTTATCGAATTTTTGGGACTGTGACGAAAAAATCAAACTTTCCGCAATCTTAAAACCTGAGGATGTACAACTTCCTACGGGATTTCACAACATCCGAAAAAAGAGGTATCAAAAATATGAAAAAAATTCAGGCTCGTAATTTGCCGGAGGCCTGGTTTAGGGTAAATAAAGAGATCTTGGAAAATGGAGTGGATTTCCAGGTGGGGAGGGGAAGTGAAGAAACGTTGACGAAGAAAATAGCGGTGGCTTTAGAGGTCACACATCCAGAGGAGAGACCCCTCGTAGATGATAAGGCTCCAGTCTCGGACTTGAACCGATACACCCTCGAAAACCTGTTTACGAAGGACGAGCAGAACTACGACTATACCTATGGAAGCAGATTAAGAAAAGAATACGATCAAATGGAAAGAATAATCGAGAAATTTAAGGAAGAACCGAACGACAGGCAAAATATAATGATCACGAGAAGGCCCGACGATTTGGATATTGAAAATCCACCCTGTCTCACCGTGGTTGACTTGGAAATTTTGGACGAAAAGCTAGTAAATTATTCTTATTGGAGAAGCTGGGACGCCTACGCCGGCCTACCCTCTAACCTAGGCGGACTTCAACTCTTAATGGAATTTATGGCAAAGGAAATAGGGGTAGAAACCGGGAAGATGATCGCATTCTCCAAGAATGTACACCTCTATGAAAGGCAATTCGAATTCGTAGAGGATCTGATCACGGGCGATTCAAACTGGCAAGAAATGATGATGGGATGATCATCCGGTAACCTGTAAAGACAAGACGAAAGTTAAAAACGGTGCCGATAAATATTCACACTTAGATAAAGATGAAATGGCTTCTAATCGAACCTCCCACTCAATCCGACATCCAAGCCAGCCTAGGAGCTATAGGGATCCCTTCCTCGGCCTACTTGGCACCAATTTTGGAAAAGGAGGGGGAGGACGTAAAAATTGAAGATGCTCCAGCTCTAGATCATAACCTGGAAGACGTAAAGAGAGTGATAGAAGATTTCGATCCGGACTGGGTGGGAATATCTGCGATGACTACAGCAATCGGAATCGCCAGCAGAGTCGCGGAGGTCGCGAAAGAGTCCGATCGAAACAGAAAGGTAATAATGGGGGGAGCCCACCCCACCTTAAAACCTAACCAGACTTTGGAAAATAGTTCGGCTGTAGATATCGTCGCAAGGGGGGAGGGGGAGGAAACAATAAGAGATCTAGCATCTTCCAAAAAATTATCGGAAATAAAAGGGATAACTTACCGAGAAAATGGAGATATAATAGAAAATGAGGATAGAGACCCCATAATGGACCTTGATTCACTTCCATTCCCTGCATACCACCTATTGCCAATGGAAAGATATGAATTTGACGGGATCAGATATGCCACGATGATGACCAGCAGGGGATGTCCCTTCAATTGTACATTTTGTGCCTCTTCAAGAATATGTGGGAAAACATGGAGAGGCAAAAGCCCTCAAAGAGTACTAGAACAAATAAAGGTGCTCAGAGAAGACTACAACGTTAAAGAAATAGAAATTTTGGACGATACCTTTGTTTTGGACAGTGAAAGAGCTGGAAAGATATGCGACCTAATAATAGAGGAAGATCTCGATATTACCTGGTCATGTTCCTCACGGGTAGACACGCTCGACAGATCGCTCGCAGAAAAGCTGAAGGAAGCCGGATGCCACACTATTTATATGGGAATCGAATCGGGGGCTCAAGAGGTTCTCGACATCCTGAAAAAGGGCATAACGTTAGAAAAAGCTAAAAAAGCAGTTAATTACGCAAAAGAAGCAGATATAAACGTTTTAGGTTCATTCATTTTAGGTATTCCAGGGGAAACGAGAGAACAGATGGAAAAAACCATCGATTTCGCCAAAGAACTCGGAATAACTCTAGCTCAGTTTACAGTATTTACCCCTTATCCCGGAACTGAAGCGTACGAAAACGCCAAAGAAAACGGCCTATTATTGACGGAGGACTGGTCCGAGTACACCACGCTTAATCCGGTGATAGAACACGGCGAAATGGACCCTGACGAGATAAAGAACATTATGAGGCAGGCATACATCAAGTTCTATCTACGACCCTCATTCCTGTGGAATGCAATTAAAACGGGAAGGCTATGGTCCATTCTAAAGAAGGGTGTAAAAGGCTTTCTCTGAACCGGGACTCCGATGATGAAATCGATCACTAAAAAGCTTAAATATTGTAGACATCACCGTACTTGTTCTTTATATAATCAAGAAAGTTATCGGTGGCTAGCTCCCCACATGTTATCCTCCTTATAAGTTCGTCCGTCGTAAACCTCTTACCATGTCTATGTATCTTCTCGGTAAGCCATCCTCTCACCTCTCCGAACTCGCCATCCCTAATCTTCCTTTCAATACCCTTAAAATCATCTTTCATAACATCGAAAATCTGAGCGGCGAGAACGCTTCCCAATGAGTAAATCGGAAAATATCCGAACATACCGTGCGACCAGTGGACGTCCTGGAGGCATCCCTCTGAATCCTTCTCGGGTCTTACCGCCAAATATTTCTCCATCTTTTCATTCCAAACGCCCGGAATTTCTTCAACTTCGAGATTGCCCCGAAACAGATCATTCTCAATCTCAAACCGCAGTACGATGTGCATATGATAGGTCAGTTCATCGGCCTCAACTCTGATTAAATTACTTTCCTGAACTCGGTTGACGGCGCCATAAAGCTCCTCAGCGGACACGTCAAGCAAAGAGAAACTATCCCTAGCCTTCGGCAGGATATATTCCCAAAAAGGGCGCGATCTGCCTATATGATTTTCCCAAAGTCGAGACTGGGATTCGTGAAAGGTCAATCCCCGTGACTCCCCAAGTGGAGTACCGTACTCTTCCTGTGGCAAACCCAACGTGTAGGAAGCATGACCAAATTCATGAATGGTGCTGAGAAGACTATCCAGAAAGTTATCTCCAAACCTAGTCGTAATTCTTACATCGAATGGCGTGCCGGCAGTAAATGGATGAGGTGCCGTGTCAAGACGGGCGTGATTCCACTCAAACTGGAAATCTTCCAGAATCGAGCGTATAAATCTCTCTTGATCCGTCTCACTATAATCCCTTTCAAATATATCAGAACTGGGAGTATCCCCAAAATCCTTTATCTCCTCCAAAAAGGGAACGAGTCCATCTCTCAATTCCTTCAGAGTTTCCTGAGCGACGTCCAGACTTAGATAAGGTTCGTAATCCTCAAAGAGAACCTGATAAGGTGGAGAATCCGGATCGATATGTTCAGCATATTTCTTCTTCAACTCGACTAAGTCGGTCAAAAGGGGGGCGAAAATGGAAAAGTCGTTCCTATCCTTCGACTCCACCCATTTAGAAAAAGCCTCTGAAGAAGTTTTAGAAATATCTTCGACAAGTTCCGTAGGTAAACGAGTCGCCCGTTTATATTCCCTGCTTATTTCTCTCAAAACCGCACGTTTCTCGTCGGAAAGTTCCTCTTTATCGATGTCTTCTATCAGCTTTCCGACCTCTTCATCGGTTAAAAGATCATGTCTGACAGTAGAAAGAGTCGAAAGTTGTCTGGAGCGAGCTGGAGTTCCCCCCTCCGGCATCATTACTTGCTGATCCCACCTGAGCACTTCCTCTGCTTCCCCAATATTTCGGATCTTCTTTACCCTTCGTATAAGTTCATCGTATATTTTTTCGGAATCTCTACGGTTCGACATCAAGATAGATTCGAAGGTAAAATATTTTATTGTTTTGCAAATTTTTCAAGACCTCCTCGAAAATTAAGAAATCTTCAGAGTTTAATCCGGCCGTACAAAGAATTGACCCGTTACCTCAGAAATATTATCAATTCAGATCGAAGCGCGTAAACTCATCGGTACGAGCACTCCAGTTTGTCGAAAAGACCATAAAAACAGGGAAGAAATCTAAATATATGAAAATTATTACCGAATAGGAATCATTTACATGAGCGTAAACGATATGGAAGAACCGAAACGTCTAACGCCGACATTATTAATAGTCTCTAAACCACGAAATTCTATTCGGATGGCGATAGATTGTACGTAATCGTAGCTGGACTCGGCAGAATAGGGATGAGAGCCATCGAAGTACTCTCCAATAGAGGATATGACGTTGTTGGTATCGATATAGATAAGGAAGTATCCGAGAAGGCGGGGAGAAAAACTGGCGCAGTAGTTATCAATGGCGACGCGACAAACCCTGATGTTCTAATTGAGGCGGGAGTGAATAATGCCGACATCTGTATAGGTTTGATAGGAGAAGAATCGGCGAATCTAGCATTTACCAGCATATCAAGCGCTTTTAACGTTCCAAAGATTCTAGTGAGGATGGAAGATCCCTCCTATAAAAACGCATACTTTCAGAGCGGAGCGGACACTGCTATGAACACTACCGAGTTTTACATGGACTCCCTCGTCATGGAGATTGAACGTCCATCCTTTAAGGAAATCGCAACGCTCGGAGATGGGAAAGCATCCATCGTAATTGTGGAAATCCCGGAAGGATCTCCAGTCAAGGGTAAAAACATAGGAGAGATAATTATGCTCGAAGATTTTCCCGCAAATTGCCTGTTTGCAGGCATTCAGAGAGAGGACAGCTTCATCACTCCCAAAGGCAACCAAGAGATATTGGCAAAAGACAGGGTTTTCCTATCCGGAAACTCCGAATGTCTAAAGGAAGCTGCCAAATGTCTCGGGGTAGAGCCGTAAAAAACTTATCAGACGAAAAGTAAAGCTAAACCTACAATGGATGAAGAGAAAGAGGACAATTTACCGGAATTACCCGAAAGACTGAAAATGAAGATAGAATCACTAGAAAAACCTGATAAGCATAAAGAGGATATAATTCAGGAATTTAATTCAGAAAAACAAAAATTTGAAGAGAATTATACAGAAGAGATTACGAAGAAATATGAGAGAAGGATCGAAGAGGTAGTCATGGATCTAGTTATTCTAAGAAAAAAGCTCCAGGAAGAATCAGAGAAATGATTTTCCAGAATCGGAAAACAGCATGGAAAAATAACCTCCGACAAAGATCTAAACCTCTCCAATAAGGCGATCGGATCACCACAACTACTCATATTGTTCTATGATTAAATCCAGATTTAGAGAAGTTAAAAATACGCTTTACGTTTAGAAATATCGATAGGTAACAGTTCCTCGAATTCACGCCATAAAAAAACTAGCAGTCCTCCTCAGATCCAGGGATAAATTCGATTCGAAGAGCCCTTCAAGTCTTCTCCATTTCCTCCTCCGAAACTATTCCCACCGTTACTCCATTAACTTCTCCACCTGGAAAATCAAAAGCATCTAAAGGACCTATATACTCAGCCGCAAGTGACTTAATCGCTATTACGGGTTTTGACAGTTTATTAACTCCTCTAACGTATTATCTGAATCCGAACCCCTCATATATCCCGTTGATTTTACCGGATCATGGAGAAAATCTATTCCTTTCAAGAATTCTTTTCCGATGGATCTCCAAGGTTTATGAATGGCAATTCCAACGGCCGCTCCGGCTTCCCGTATAATTCCGAGGAGCCCCTCTTTGAGTTCAGGACTCTCATCCGTTATCAAAGGCTGTCCGCTATTCCGTCGGAATCAAACTCGACTACCTCTTGAATTCCTTCTGAAAATCCTCCATCCATATCGAACCGAGAGAATGAATCGAGACTTCAATTTCGCTCCGAGCCTTATTTACCGAGTCACAAGCATTCAAACCTACAAACATTTTAATAATGAAGACCATGCAACCCGCTTCAATTTGCTGACAGCGAGAAAAATCCTTACAATTACGAGTGTCCGATCTAAAAGATCCCTATCAACGACTTTATTAGGATGAATATTTTTCCAAAACTTCTTTTAGTTTATTAAGAGAAAATTCGAAATCTACCACCGGCCATACTTCAAACTCCAAAAAGGGTCCGAATGGAGCATCAGCAATAATTTCATGGATCTCTTCATGCGAATCGACATCAAATAACTCAAAACCTTCTGCCTTTCCTGATAGAACAACTGATTCTAGAAGTTTGCCTTCTTTCATTAAACTTTTACAATATTCTAAATCTTCGGGTAATAAGCTGAGGATTTTTTCATTGTCCGCTGATTTCATTTCCCAATGAACTAGATATTTAATTATATACACCTCCAATTGACTACTTACATACGTTAATTAACTAATAGATACGGGTTACGATGCGAATGTCTGTTTCCCTTCTTTTATCGGATAGACCACCGAATGAGATTTAGAGGATTTTTCGCGAAAGTCCGTTCAAAAGTTTAGAGAGAAATGAACGGGAAATATTAAAAAATCTTGAGAACTAGATTCGAAATTTTCCAAACCGGTATGTTCAGGAAAAAATTAAGGAATATCAAAATAAATCGAAGATCAAGACCTCTCTAATTTCGCCATATATAGTAGTTAATAGAAATAGTCAGTAACAAGTCTTCTGGATGATTTACAGCGTTGAGCGCGAGGGTATCGGAGAGAGTCAGAGGGAGGTATGAGAGAGAGAAGTATCAACGGGAGGGTGGCAAGTCAAGAAGGTTGATGACGAGCGTCGGACGCAAAAATTACCCAGAAGATTTCAAATATGCTTTTTCATTTGCTTCGAAGCGAAGTTAACTCTACACTAAAATTATGAGTGCTAAATAAATGATTATTTTGTTACATCCGTAACAAAAAGTAAGCGGACTCTGATCTTAACGTAGCCTACGTTTCGCATGAGATTGTTGATATTACCATCATGCTCTATTTCGCTGGATCGAGAAACTTTTAAGGGTTTTAATAAGGTGAAGAAAAAGGGGAAAGTTGAGTTTTTTGACTTCTTGGGGGTTTTCAAAAGTAACCGGTTCTGATATCAAACCTACTTGTATTTTTTCATAATCCTCCTTATGACCAAAAAATTAGAGGAACTTCAGACGCAAAAAACGGATCTTACCTTGTAAATTCTTAAGCAAAAAGAGCATTCGTACCGGTGAATTCGAGTTTAATGAACATATCGTAAAAGTTACCCCCTTAGGTAATACCGATCTTAGACATGGGGATAACCTCTTAAATCTCGGTAGATTGGTTCTGCATTTCTATTATTAAAACTAGGACTTTTTGAAAGATTAATAGAAAATTAACAAAACATCAGTTTATTCTTAAGACTGGAAAGGAGGAAAAAAGAAGAAAAGGTTTTTTCCTTTCCACTATTCATAAAAGGAGGACAAAACAAATAGAAAGCAAATCTTTTCATCTTGTACATTTTAGAGAGGATTGGAAACTTGAAAATCTTTACCGGAGATAGGAAGCTGGCAATATGAAAGAGTTTCTTAAAAAACTCAAAAATTGGTTGGAATGGTACCCCACGTTATCAATTCTCCTTACGATAACAATAACTATCATCTTCCTTTCACAACCCCCTGAAGCAGTTTACGAATACGGACTTTTTTGGGGTTTCGTGCCCGAGGAACCCTGGAGGCTCGTGACTTCTCATTTTATCCACATCGAAGAGACTCACTTCTTGATGAACGCCCTCGGGGTGATCATTCTAGGGGGACTTCTCGAGCTTACAGGTGTTAAGAGGAAATACATCCTTCTAGGTATAGGTATGTCCATAATCACTACCAATATAGCAATCCTAGCCGTCCAAATATTCAGACCGAGCATAGTAGGTGGATTCTCAGGGGTAATTTACGGATTCGTAGGAATGTTGGTCTCGATAGTAGGCTGGGGTGGAATAATTGCATTGGGGGCTTGGTTTTTCGGATTCGGGTTCCTTTTTCTCGGAGAAAACATCGCTTGGAGCGCACACATCGGCGGTTTCATTGGAGGTTTAATAGTCGGAAAAATAATAGAGAATAAAACCTAGACAACTATCAAAGTTTTCAACATCTTCTGAAGATTAAAGATTCGATAACTTCAACCTGTCGATTTATATAAGGTGAAGGAAAACGAGACCCTTCGATATATGAATACTCGAAAAATTACGTAATCTTCAACGAAACAGTACGACTACATCGACGGTATAAAAAAGATAGGGGAAAAATAGAAGGAGATTAATCGGCAAAAATTAAATTTCTCCCTGTCACAGTTGACTCTATCTCGCTGCTAAACGAATATCTTCATCACGAACCGTCTTTCTATTGGCATGACCTGCTAATTCAGCTGCTTCACTTCCAATTTCAAGACCTTTTTCTTCTAAAATCTCGGCGAGTTCCTCTGCAGCACTTTCACTAACTCTTTGAGCTCCTGCTTTTCTAATAATCCTATCAACAGCAGCGATTGGTAATTCAGACATATTCTTAACCCTCTTTTACAAAAACAAAAAATTTTAATAAAAATAAAGTTTTCGGTCGTCCAAAGAGTTAATTTTTTGAAAAGTTATCGAAACCGAAAAACAAACCACAGGAAAGAAGACTAATATTCAAATAAATCCATTATTTCTAACAATGAAGACCAGAGAATATATCTATTCGTTAAAGTGGCCTTTTGGATTGGCGCTCCTGCTTTTTTTTGGAACGGTCTTCTTAGGGTGTCTTATGGGGGGGAGGCTGGAATTCATCTGGAACCTATTAGGGGATTATATGGGTGGATTTCCTGAAAACGGCCACTATTTATTCCTAATAATTTTCACAAATAACTCTGCCGTATCCTTTTTAGCCATGATTTTAGGCGTTTTCCTTGGAATATTTCCAATTCTAGTTATAGCCTTAAATGGGATAGTGATCGGGGTCGTTTCCTTAAACTTTATCGAATCCCATGGACTTCAATACCTCCTTCTGGGAACGCTACCCCATGGGGTAATAGAAATACCGGTGTTCCTTTTGAGTGCCGGCATCGGATTAAAGCTAGGATATAAATCCTTTCGGAAAATCGCCTTTAAAGAAGAGGGGATTGTAGAGGAGGTACGGAAAGGAATAAAACTTTTCCTTATTTTTATATTACCGATGATATTCCTGGCCGCCCTCATCGAATCTTTCGTGACCCCTCTACTAATCTGGTAGCTTTTCGAATACTTTTTAGTGAAGAGGAGTGTTATTAATAGATTCAATATAATAAAGTTTTAATTCGTCCTGTAAGACCGAGGAGGTGAGAAAGTGAAATGCAGATTTTCAAAATTTGAGTGTACTTACGAAAAGAATCCGGAAAATATCGAGATATGTAAAGCCTGCGCTTCGATAAAAAGCGCCGAAGTCGAGATGAAAATGATAAATTTACAAAAGATGCAGACACTAGCCACTTTAGCCGCCTCTTTACCGTACGAAGAAAAGGAACTTCAAGAAAAATTAAACGATAGAATCAAGGGGATGTTAAGGGAAAGACTGGAAAAAGATGAATCTAGTTGATATTGCACGTTAAATGGGCAATATCGATCCTAATTATCTTTCCGCATCCAATAAACGACATATTTTTATCTTTAATAGTAAAATCTCCATTAAAGAATTAAAAATACCTTCAAGAACAATTAAAAATTCTAAAACCGTTTACACAGATTCTCCAGATTCTTCAAACTGGATTTTACCGTCCAAAAGATCTTCAATTTTTTCCGGCAGTTCTTCGACCTTCACCCTGACCTGATTCGTCGAATCTCGATCTCGGATCGTAACTGTCGAATCTTCTAGCGTTTGATGATCGATAGTAATACAATAGGGAGTCCCAATTTCATCCGCTCTGGCGTACCTTCGGCCTATGCTTCCTGATTCATCATACTTTGCAAATATCCCCTCATCCCTCATGGTTTGTAAGATCTCTCGACTCTCCTCCGGAAGCCCATCACCGTCAATAAGTGGGAAAACATAAGCTTCTACCGGCGCAAGTTCCCTATTAAACTTGAAGTATTCACCATCGTCCGTCTGGATAAATGAATGTTCCATGACACAATATAGGACACGATCTACACCGAACGAAGGTTCCACTACGTGAGGCAGGATCTTTCTACCTTCTTCCTCCCCCTCTTCCTGATAGTAGACGGTCAAATCTGTCTTCGAGAATTCCGAATGTTGGGAAAGATCATAATCGGTTCTATAGGCAAGTCCCGCAACTTCTACCCATCCGAAATCTTCCGTGAGGACTTCCAAATCCCAGGTCTCCTTCGAATAATGTGCGCGTTCCCCGGACACCTGTTCCCTGAGCCTTATTACATCCTCCGGAATACCAACCGATAGGAGAAACCTCTTTGCAAAGGCCATATGATACGACAGAAGTTCATTTATAATCAAGTCCCTTTCTACGGCATCTTCAGCCGTAACCTCAATATATTCCTCATCCCCTCTCTTCTGAGCTTCGGCCGTCCAAAGCCTCATTGGTTCATCCTTCACCCGCTCAAATTTCGGATGACCGGGATTTTCAGGATCAAAGAAAACCTCGACTTCCGCCATTGAAAATTCCCTCAATCTAATTATCCCCTTCCGGGGAGAAATCTCATTGCGATAACCTCTTCCAATCTGAGCCACGCCGAAAGGCAATTTTCTACGAGCGAGCCTCTGTAACCTATTAAAATCTACAAAAATAGTCTGAGCGGTTTCAGGCCGCAGGTAGGCAGTTCTACCTCCTTTCGGCCCGATCGCAGTACGGAACATAGTATTAAAATCATGTATATTTTCCAACGACCCTCCACATTTAGGACATCCAATGTTATTCTCATTTATCAACTCCTCCATGTCTTCCTTTTCCCAACCCTCAATATCCCTGCCGGTCATCTCCTTTACGAGATCAGTAACCTCGTAAGTTTCCCCGCATTCGGAACATTCGATCATAACGTCCGTGAAATGATCGACGTGTCCACTTGCCTTCAATACCTCTTCAGGGAATATGTTGGGGGAATCGATCTCCAAACAGCCCTCCTTATTAACGTAAAATTGACGCCACTCTTGCAGAATTTTGTCCTTCAAAGACGATCCGAGAGGCCCTAAATCGTAGAACCCGGCGGCCCCCCCATATAACTCGAAAGAAGGCCAGATAAACCCTCGATTTTTAGCTATTTCCATAATATTTTCATATTTTCCGTCCGACATATAATCACCTAACAGGTATCTTCAGTTATCCTCCAAACCCTGAAAAATCCCTATCGTACCTCTTCGACCAAACATGCAAATGGCTCTCCTGAAAATCATTTGTCGTAAGTTCATTTAATTTCATCAATATTCCTTCCTTCATCACAGCGATTCTCGTTTCCATTCACACGGGAACATTTAAAAAAATATCGGGTCTTTTTACATGACTATCTAATTGAGAATATTTAGATATAAAGCATGCACCCTTACTCGGTTAAAGACCTGAAAGGGAAAATTATTCAAAGCGTCGAAAACTCCAGTGAAAATGTATATTTTTAATTATTTTATCGGACCTGGCAAAAGATAAGAAGATAAAGAATAATGAGACTACAAATCTATCGGAAATGAGTCAGTACCGGCAAATCCTAACTCGGTTTCTTTATCTATTTCCAATAATCGGTTAAATTTTGAAAGACGTTCAGATCCTCTTATAGATCCAACTTTTAACTGGCCGGCGTTCAAAGCAACTGCCAAGTCGGAAATCGTAGAGTCGCATGTTTCTCCGGATCTAGCCGATACAACCGGCGATATCTCCGACTCCTTCGCCCTGCGGACGACTTCTATGGTTTGAGTTATCGTTCCAACTTGATTTGGTTTCACCAAAATTGCATTCACAGCATTCTCCTCTATAGCTCTGCCTAGTCGTTCAACATTTGTTGCTAAAAGATCGTCCCCGATTAGCTGGACTTTTTCCCCAACCCTCCTCATGAGTTGAGTCCAACCACACCAGTCGTCTTCGGATAATGGATCTTCTAGTGATACAATCGGGTATTTACGAATAATTCCTTCCAAAAAATCGATCATTTCTTCGGTATCGAGTTCCAAGTCAAGCGTTTCGAGAACGTATGCACCCCTCTCGGAATCATAGAAATGACTCGCCGCTACATCCAAGGCAATCGCGACGCCTTCTCTATCCGGTTCGTAACCGGCTCGATCGATTCCCTCCTCCAGAAGTTCAAAGGCTTCGTCTATTTCTTTGAACGGGAGGCCAAACCCACCCTCTTCGGCTATGAGTGGCAAGTTTCCTCGAGATACGACTATTTCCTTTAGAGCTTTCCTGACGGACCAGACAATTTCGAGACTTTCAAGATAAGTTTCGGCTTCGACCGGAATAATAGAGAAGTCTTGGATTTCTATTCCCCCTTCAGCGTGAAGACCTCCTCCCAGCATCTGGATTGGGGATATAGGAATTTTTCCCGGGCCCTCTATAGATAAATATTCGTAGAGCGGCACGTTTAAGGAAGAAGCTGCCGCTCGTGCTACAGCTCCGGACACCCCCAACACACTGTTGGCACCTAAACTTGATAGGTTGGGGGTCCCATCCTCCTCTAGGAGAAGCCTATCTATCCCCTCCTGATCAGTAGCTTCCCTTCCCTCCAGCAAAGGCGAAATCTTATTCCTTACCGCCTCAATCGCTCCTAAAACCCCCTTTCCGCCGAACCTCTCACGCCCTTTATCCCGAATTTCCAAGGCCTCATGAGTTCCCGTGCTCGCTCCTGCCGGCACAGTAAAGATCCCCCTACTCCCATCGACCTTAACCCTAACTCGAACCGTAGGATTACCTCTAGAATCCAAAACTTCCCATGCATCCAGCTTTTCGATCTCATTCATATTTTACGAGTCCTTTCTCTAACTATCTCTTTAAATCCGTTGACAGTATTCAAATCGTTCTTAAGAACGCATTGACCGATTTCTAAGAGCGTATCTTTCACAGTTCCATCCTCGACATATTCCACCGGGGATTTCCCAACCATTCGCGCAAGCATCAATATCGCTAATTCAGATACGACTTCCTTTTCTATTTCCCAATCCACAATCTTATTATAGCTGTTCCAAAAACGTTCAGCCGTCTCAAAATATTTATCTTGATTCTGAAGGTTAAAGACGGATTTTATGAAAATATGGTTTAGCATGAAAGCAGGATCGAAGGCTGGATCCCCCCAATGAGCTACTTCGAAGTCTAAAAACCACAATTTAATTTCAGGAGATCTCTGGACAAGGACATTTTTTGGGCTATAATCGCCGTGAACAAGTGTTTTGTTCATTGAAAGGGACCTTTCGACTTCGGAAAAGATGAATTCGGAGACTTCAGGGAGCCGATCAGCCGTGGTCTTATGATAGGGATCTATTCTCAGCTGATCGAAGGGCTTTTTGTTTGAAAATTTTTCACGCAGCTCCTTGTCCTTTGAAGTATCTTTATGAACCGTCCCCAATACCTCGCCTGTCAAACCACCAATGCTCTCCTCCACCCTCATGTCGAGTAGCTCTTGTTTCCAAGTTTCAGCTGTTTCAGGTGCACATGAAATAACAATTATATTATTTTCCTCGTCTTCAAAAAGTACCTCCGGAACCGCCGCGAAGTCCAAACCTCTGTTTGAAATTATCTCCCCATACGCTCGAGTAGCCGAGGCTTCGTTATGTACCCGCTTTAAGTCGGCCGGCCAATCGTCCTCAACTCTGAGATTTGAATATGGCTGCTTGACAACGACACATTCCTCCCCCCAGGTTACCTTTATGACACGATTTGATACGCCCCCTCCCAACCACTCGGCTCTCGCCTCGTCTCTATCAAGCTCGAACCCATTACTTCTCAGATAATCGATTGTATTATCCAGCGATAGTTCTATACTCATTCAAGGTCAACCCTTACGCTATAAGTAACGTATCTTTATTTTTTCTTACCATCACACCAATAAGGCTTTCTTTACCAACCTCGAGTGGAACACTATAGATCTCATCCCCCATGCGTACTGACGAAGAACTGTATTAACGAGTACTTTTACGTGGCTTTGCTTCTGCCTATGAACAGGATCATATTAGCTTCAATGTTATCACACCTATCAATATTGCAAACGATAAGCTTGAGAACGTGCCAATTAAATAGTATTCAGCAAATCTCCTTTTACGTAGTTGATTAAAACGTGCCAACGATTTAGCGATAAATACAAAACTTATCGCATTATACGCACTTAAGAAAACAAGAACGGTTACGATAGCCCTTTCGAAAATTCCGATTGTCTTACCCGCATGTTTAATCCCATCACCTTCACTCTTTTCGATTTTCTCTTCATCGGATAAATCAGGAAAAAGAAACAAAACAAGTTCAACGAAAAAAACTCCACCGAATACAGAAATCATAAACCCTAAAAAATAACACAATAACAATTCATCCACGTTCATTAATCAACACCATCAATAGATGAGAGACTCTTGAAGAGGAACTTTCTCGCTTCTTTAATTGACTTAATATGTGCCGAACTCAGGGTTTTACTGACCATAGGACGACTTATGTCAAAATACTCACTAATCTCCTTATGCGTTTTAGATTGATTTTGGAGATAAAACAGTGATATTTCCCTTTCTCTTTGAGTCCATTCTTCCTTGACGGCAGATAAAAGTCTAAGGATCGTGTTAATCATTTCATCCCACTCGGCGTTTCCACTTTTAAAAGAGACTACAGATTTTTCTCCAGTCTTTTTTGATTCCTTTAACGCATCTCTTGCAAAATGGAAAGCCGGCCCGTCCATTTCAGAGACACTTCTTCCAATTTCCGTATCTACAGTACCTATCCCAATACCACCTCTCAACCTATTTGGGAAAAGAATATCTTCTATCCTCTCAAATTCTAAAAAACACTCTAAAGCGTTTTCATAAGCTATTTCGATTTCATCACCCCTTACGATAGAAGGAGTTGAGACAAGGTTTTCTGATTCTCTAGACGTCCTTTCCAATTCTTTTTTCAAGTCTTTCTGAAGTCCCTCCCTATCGTCTATATCCCTGGACTTAACAACATCCGCTATTAAAACGGCTATTTTCCTACTTTCACTCATACAGATCATATTTACGGTTTTTATTTTATTAAAATTGTTACCATATTTAGTTACTATTGAAAAAGTAACCGTTTGTTGTTCCCTCCGGGTAAAACTTCTCGAGATTAAATATGTAACAAAATAACATTACAAAAGTTCTTGTTCGCCTATTAGGTTACATAGATATCGCCAAATTAATCTCTAAAAAAGGATTAAACATTCAAAATCTGTTAAAATGAAATGTTATAAATCATTGCTCAATACCCAATAAACTCACAATTCCTTTCTTTCAAGGGTGTTAACAATAACAAGGAAAGTCTTAGAGGCAAGCAAAACCACACACAAAAACCAAGTCACAATACATAAAGAAGTTAGACAAAGATTTGAACTTGAAAAAGAGAGGACTCTGGTCTTTATGGAAAAGGACGGGGAACTGGTAGTTTTCAAAAGCACTGAGGTTTAGAATTTTGATTAATTATTTGTAATAATCACCAGAAATATGAATAGCTACTTCCGGCCTTAAAGAAAACCATCACATAAATATCCATAAATTTCGCGGATATTTTAGCTGTTTTCAGCTTCCTCGGTTAAGTCCCTCTCAGCTAAGTGAGATTAAGCCTTGAGGAAAAATAATGAAAAATGGAACGTTTTATTGGTGATGCGTTTTCTGAGACTACTCTCCATTTACTCTAGGAACCGGCGTTCTCTGCCGGACCCATATTCCCGGGAGGCCCGATGTTTTCCCGCACATTTTCTGAGATATCCGGTTCATCGGTAAAGATCCTAATGTTTTCCATGCTCATGCCTTTGTCCTTCAGGATGTTCATCACTATTCCCCTCGGCAGGTTTCTTCCTTCGAGAAAGTTTTCAATCTGTTCGAGGGAAATCTCCTCGTTTTCTAAAATCTCCTTGACAATACCCGGCGAGAGACTTCTATCCTCCATAAGTTCCATTAGGTTTTCGGAGGGAATGTCCCTGTTCTCGACGATTTCCTTGAATATTCCGGGCGGCAGTTCCCTCTCTTGCAGTGTTTCGACGACATTTTCAACGGACCGGAGCTTATTCTCCAATTCCTGCTTCAGGAGACCTGGAGGAACTTCGCCCTCTGGGGATGACTGAACTTTATTCTCTACCTCTTCAAGGGCCTTCACCTGGACTTGACTTCTTACCATTGCGCCTTGGACTGATTCTTTAGCCTGTTCCGAGACTCGGTTCTCCACGTTCTCGAGGGTATCCAAGTGACTTTTCAAGGCGTTTCGTGCTCTCTCCAAACCCTCCATGTCCTCGGAATCCTTTATACCTTCAGCCAAGCGTTCCTGAGCCTCGCTCAAAAGATCCTCCTGGTCGCTAGGATCGATCTCATCCGTCGTCTCCTCCAATTCCTGAACCCTCTCCCGTGCTCTGTCCAGCTGCCAGTTCTGACCGCCCGCATAGGTCGCTTCCTTGATCCTCTCGCCGAATCTTTCCACGCCGTAGAGCGGATCCCCAGGATTTTGTTCGGTGATGGAGTCGACGGCCACGGGGGCTCCGATCGCTCCTCCGGCGACGGCTACCACCGCCATAACTGCAGCAGCGGTTGCTACACCTGCCTGTTCTAATCTCAACATTTCACTTTCACCTCCTATATTTTTCTTATTCTTCTAAATCTGAACAAGCCTTTCCTTGACCAATAATTTCCTTTATTTCTTCCAACCGATCGAACAAACCTTATTTTTTTCTTTATCCTTTCGACTGCCTCGGTTAGACTCAATCTCGTGGACCTTATTTAAAGAATCTCCAACAACTCTTTTTGCGGCAGATCCAAATGATCTTATAAAACCAGTATTTACTCGAAGAGCTAAAAATCGACTCAAAACAGTTCACGTCTGGAAATAAACCCTAAATATTTCTTTAAATAGAAAAAAGGAGAAATTCGGGATTATCGAACTAACATCCCTATATCTCTCAAATAAATGGAAAGCACTTGTATAAAATGGACGAAATTCTAGTCTATTTCACTACGGTCCAAAGGGTTTATTCCCATAAGTTTTCGTGGAAAATTAAGTCAAATACAGTCTTATATTCAGACAGTTTTAGCCAATATTTCAACCAATTTCAAAGAATTCGCCCAAAACGTTACAAAAAAGAGCATAATTGAAAATTCCAATTAACTAAAACAGTTCCATTCACCAGGTGTCTAGTCACCATATTTCCATGGATAAGTAAGGATTTTTTGTTAAGGGTGTAACATCCATGTCAGATTTTTCCGGGTTGGAGAGTCTCGACCTCTTGTTTTTATCTGGTTGTTTGTCAACATATGATTTGAGCGGGTTTAGCGCGCATACATCCATTCGCAGTCTCGGCTGCACTGAGGTTTGCGCTAGGAAGATCCCAATCAAAAACGAGCGGTCAAATGTCGCAGTTACACCTGAGGGTTCCCGCCCGATAATTTTGAAAGCTTTGGAGAGTTAGGAGGTGGGAGAGGCGGATTCTGACAAGTGTTTTGAAGATAGAAAATGGCGCCGGGGCTGGGAAACCAACCCAAAATTTGCCCGCAAATATTATTTTAGTTATGGCTTATCTTCATATCGTTGAAAGTTTCGGTTTATGATTCTGACGGCAACTCCAGTATTGTGGTGCCAAGTTCACCAACTTTAACTTTTTCCACTTCTTTCTCCTGGAATTTAACCAATTCTATCGTTCTGAGAAGTTCCATTATCTCCCCAACTCTTTCCTCTGTTAGAGACGTTTTCTCAACTATCTCTTCTAGATCATGCCATTCCTCATCGTCCAAAATGTCCAGAACATCATCTAGAAATTCGAACCCATTCTCGTATTTATCCTCCCTTGACAATATTTTCCACCTCCCCTGTACCTTTTCTCAGAAAAATGTCAAACCTCGCACCACCCAGTTCAGAGTCTCGAACCTTTATTCTCGCATCATTGTGCCGGGCTATCTCCCTAAGCATATAGTACCTAACCCCGCCAGCCCCGGCAGTTCTACAACTTCCTCTTTCGTTCTATCGTCAAAGATGTAAAGACACTTCTCGTTTCTCTCAATACCCAACGACATGAAAGAAGAAAGAGCAGAGAGTTGTTCCTCCTTATTTCTATAGATACAGCAAATATGGGTGCCCAGATCCTGATCTTCCAACCTCGACTTCAAATTTTCGTCTATTCTCAATCCTTCCCCGAGTTCCTTTTCATTCCCCATTCCCCACACCTTCACTATCCAAACTTTTAGGTTTTCTAAGATGGATATCGAGCCTGGCACCGCCCATTTCCGAGTCTTTCACCTCAATGCTTCCCCCATAGTTTTCTGCTATCTCCTTAACTAGATACATTCCAAGCCCAGACCCTCCAGTATCTCCGCTTTTAAACCCTCTCTCGAAAATCTTTTCTTTATCCTCATCTGAAATTCCTCTTCCATCGTCTTCGACTGTTATTACACATTCATTCTCTTTTTCTTGTGAAGTGATTCTGATTTTGTTTCCTCCGGAGTGCTGTATCGAGTTTTCTACAAGGCTGGAGAACAGTTCTTCTAAAAGTGAACCTCCTAGAACTTTACAACCAATTCCCTCACATTCGATTTCTATTCCCTTTTCCTGAGCTTGTGATTCCCTCTCACTGATCACGTTTTTAATCACTGAGCTAAGGCTGATTCCCTCGGCCTCTTCTTCCCTTTTAATATCCCGGAGAGTTCTCACCTTTTCTATCAGATCCATACTGTCTCCGATCCCCTTTCCCGCTTTTCTCACATAGTCCTCTGCTTCTTCAGGCAGATCATAATCTTGCAAGAGTTCAAGATATCCTTGAACAATTTGAGCCTTGTTTCTAACATCATGTCGGAGTAAGGAGTGGAGGAACTCTTCTCTTTCTTCTGCCTCCTTCCGCTCCGAAATATCCCTAGCTTCAGAAAGGGCCCTTTTCTCACCTTCCAGTTCGAAGAGGTGGGAATGGATCTCCACAGGTATTTCGGTACCGTCCTTTGCCTGGTGCGTCATCTCGAAACGAACTTCTCCCTTATCAAACAGTTCGTCCATTACACTTGGAACTTCATCAGATTTTTCAGATGAATCTATATCATTTGGAGTCATTTTCAACAATTCTTCCCTCGAGTACCCGAGCATCTCGCAGGCGACATCGTTGACCTCTATAAACTCTCCCGGCATCCCCTTTTCGTTCAACTCGTGAAGGTAGATCGCATCGTTCGCGTTGTTAAAGATTTCTCGAAACCTTTTCCTCTCTCTTTGAAGTTTTTCTCTCCTTTGCTTTCGGTCGGTGATATCTCTGAAAACTCCCTGTACTAGCGTTCTATCACCTGTTTCGATTAGGTTTGCCTTGATGGCGACATCCTTCAATTTTCCGGATTCGGCGATGACCTGTGTTTCTATAGTTTCTCCCTGATTTTCCTGAAGATGTTTGATGAAACTCTCAGTGAATTCTCCTCCTGACTCTGTAGTGGGATGGAGAGCACTTTGATGTTGCCCGATAATATCTGTTCTGTCACGTTCGATCAAGTCTGCCGCTGCTCTATTACAATCGACAATTATTCCGGTTTCGGCATCGGCCAAGAATATAGGGTCCAAAGCTTCTTCAAACAAATTTCTATACTTTTCCTCGCTCTCTCGAATTTCCTCTTCCAATTCAAGTCGTCTTATTATTTTGCCCAGGCGTTCTGTAATGGCTTCTAAGAGATTTCTCTCCTCTTCGAGGAAGGGACCTTCGTCTGATTCGGGTCTTTCTTCTAAATAGACGACCTCAAGGAAACCCCTGTTCTCCTCTTTCACGAGAATATTGCTTTTCATTTTCCATTCGGACTCATCATAATTGTCCGTTTTGGACTCTTCATCGTCCAAAACTAGTCTGGCACATGTTATATCCGGGTACTGCCACACGGGAGGGATTAACTCCACCAATACTTGGAGTATATTCTTCAGAGAACTTCCCGACTCTTCGACAAGATCTGAAAAATTATAAAACAAGCTTAATTCTTTGACTCTTTCACGAAGTTTATCCTCTGCCCTCTTTCGCTCGGTGATGTCTTCGAACGTTGTATACACCTGATATGGTTCTTCTTCGCCTTCCCGAAACTGGGGCACCGCATTTATGTTGATCCAGACGTAGTCTTCTTTTTCGGGATGGTAAACACCCATAACGACATCTCTCACTTCCTCTCCTGTGCGCAGAGCGACCATGGCCGGGTGTTCCTCTCCGGGGAAAGGACTTCCATCCTCCTTGATTGCTCTCCACTCGGGGTGTCTGGACGTTCGCCCCTTCATCTGATCGACCGACAACCCCAAAATCCTCTCCGCGGCGGGGTTGGCCGAAATAATGTTTCCTTCAGAATCCTGGTAAACTACGCCCTGAGCCATTGTTTCGAAAAGATTCCTGTACTTCCCCTCGCTCTTTTTTAGCTGTTCCTCGACCTTTTTCCTCTCCGTAATATCTCTAATATTGCACTGTACTACTTTTTCTCCACCGGCTTGGTAGGTGTTGCTGACGAACTCGACAAAAGCCTCCTCGCCCTCTTTTGTCTCCAGAGGCATATCTTCGTAACGAATATAACCCTCATTTACTAATTCTTCGAACTTTTCCTTGTTTTCAGCAATGTCTTTGAAAGTTCCGATCTGCCAAAGCTCTTTACCCACAAGTTCTTCCTTCGAATATCCCAGCAATTCTTGAATGGAAGGATTGGCGTCCTTTATCTCACCGGTCTCTGCATCCAGTATAAGCATCCCGTCCTGAGCCGATTCAAACAGTCTTCTGTATCTTACTTCGCTTTCTTTTAGGGCCTTTTCGCCTTTCTTCCGCTCGGTGATGTTTTGAAATGTGCTGTAAACGACTTTTCGCCCTTCCAACTCCAGTATTGTACTGTTTATTTCGATTGGGATCTTGTTTCCGTTCGAGTCGATAACGTGTAAGTCGCCTTCGGACAGGCTGACTTCGCTGGATTTACTCTTGGCTGTTCTCTTGAAAATTTCCCTATAACGTTCGATGTCTTTTTCTGGATGTAGCTTCCATTGTTTCGTCCCGGTTATTTCGCTTCTCGGCATGTCTAGGAGTTCTTCGGCCCCTCGATTTACTTCAATGATCTCGCCTGATTCTGCATCGGTTATGATGATTGCGTCCGGTGAAGATTCGATGATTTTTTTGTATCTCTGTAAGTTATCCTGAAGCTGTTCTCTGGCCTTTTTGTTCTCTGTTATGTCCGTGTAGTGCTCGATCCGACCGCCTTTGTAATATCCTGATTCGATGGGTTTGCTCCAGTGTTCAAGCCACCTTTCCTCTAACCCTCCTTCAGGGTCGGGGAGAACGTGGCATTCGAAATTCTCGACGTATGTGTTATCCTCGTAGGTGGCGATCACTTTTTCTGCAAATCTTTCCGGACGTTCAAAATTGTGTTTAATCTTTTCTTCTATGAGTTTTCTCTTGTTCTTGTCGAGAATGTTTTCCCTCTGTACTCCAAAATATTTTTCCGTGGCTTGGTTTATCCAAACTACTCTAAAATCCGGGTCTAAAATGAAAATAGCCACATCCGAACTGTCAAGAACGTCCTCCGTCAAGGTCCTATATTTGCCTTCACTTTCTTGCAGATTCTTTTCCGACATAAGATGGCGAACCTCTTGAACTATAGCCTGAGCCAAAACACCATACTGCGACTTCGGACTCCCACCCTTCTGCAGGTATCGATCAGCGCCAAGATTCAGAGCTTTGATCGCCACTTCTTCCCGTCCTTTGCCGGTGAAGATGATGAAGGGAATATCGCTGTCTCTATCGTTTCTAACTACCTCTAGAAATTCTAGCCCATCCATCTCGGGCATTTGGTAGTCAGAAACGACGGCATCGAAACCATTTTCCTCCAGCAGGTCTAGGGCCTTTTCAGCAGAAGTGACGGTTTCCACTTCGAGCCCGTCGACTTCCTTCTGGAGAAAGATCTTCGCCTGCTCTAGAATAGCCGTCTCGTCGTCCACAAGCAAAACTTTCAAACTCCCTCCCCCCCCCGGAAACACTGCTGAAATTGTTGAAAAAATCCACCATAACAGCCTCATTAATTATTTAAAACCTCCAACATCCTTATATCCTACCCACCACATGCAGCATTTTAGGAAATTAACCATATTTCAACCGACCAGGCAAAATCCTTTTTCCAAAACCGTTTTTAGAGAACCCTCGAAATTAACTATTTCACCAAACCAATAAGAACTTTTGGTATACCAAATTGGTGGTCGGAAAAGCCGATATTTCCCAATCCTCGGACAACAAACGGTGACACCAAATTGGTATTAAAAGGAGAAGGAAGATTCATAAACAGACCCACAGAAACCGGAGGAAAAACATACGACAAATACTTCATCTACATCCCCACCAACCTAGCAAAAGACAGCTCATTCCCACTAAAAGAAGGAGAAAAAACCCAAATAAAAATAGACCAAGAAAACAACCGCCTCATAATCGAACAAACAGACACCAAAACCTAAACCACACACAAAATCCCAAAATCCTCTAACCATTACACTATAAAATAAAGGTAGAGAACAAACAAAAATACACCCTGTAGAAAAAGGTTGTATACGCATAAAATCCTGTAAAACTAATTCCAAGGCCGTAAAACTTTTTATTTCTCATTCATGACCCTAAAAGACATGATCACTTTCTGATTGAACTCTTCAATGTTTTCAGAGTCTTGAACCGTAAACTCTTAACACTTTCGAGAGATTCCCGGTACTTTTTCCGCTTTTTCTTCGCAGGGGTTATAATCCAAACCTGATCAAAGTGATCAACCCTCTCTTCAACATCTTCCTTGAATTTTTCCAAATCTGACTTCAATCCTGTTTCGCATTCGATTCCAATCTCAGAATTATTTACCAGAGCTGTTAAGTCGGAACCGGCCCTTCCTTTCTCGATCTCACCACCTTGTTCAAGAATCGTGGCCTTTGTCTTTCTAGTCAAAGCTTTGTGGAAGGCGCTCACGCCTTTCTCCTTGGACCAATACATTACAAGCCTGTTTCCCCAACGATCTTCAAGGTCGGCCTTCATCACTGCGCCAGAGGAAGTCAAATCTTTGAGCAAAGCATGACAGTCCACCTTAAGCCTGTTCGCATCCTTATCATACTTATCCTCAAGCTCACGACCCAACTCACTCACATAATAAGCCCGCTCATTCAACAACCTCATCAAATCATTCTCCAAACCCTCCTTATCAACCCTAACCGCTTTATCAGAACTTTCAGCCTCATCCCCAGAACTAGAACCAGAACCGGAAGCCTCCTTTTGCGTCTCACGCTCTTTCTCCCTCGTCTCACGACCCTTATCTGGCGTTTCACGCCTATCTTCTTGCCGTTTCACGGCGGGTTTCACCCCTTTCTTTCGTGAAGTCTCACTCACGGAAGAAGACGGTTTCACCTCATCAGAAACCAACCACTCCGGGAACTTACCACTATAGACCTTAACATCCTCGTTCATACCGTACTGGCGAACATCGACAAAATGGTGAGTGGAAAGCTCACGGACCAAGGACGATAAACCACCATAAATCTGCGAAAGAGATTCAAGATCGCTCTTAGAAGTGGAGCGGAAACAGAACTGAGAATCAAACTGATTCAAAGCCAACTCGGAAATATCCGAACGATTCTGAGTAGAAATAATCAAATTACCTCCGAGACTACGAACCTCCCGAGCCATCACATCCAAAACACCGACCTGGCGGCCGGCCCACTCCTTCAAAACCCGATGAGCCTCATCAGTAAACAAAACAAAATCACGCCTACTGCCCTCCTCAACCTCATTCCAAATCGAGCGCAACAAATACTCGGAAAAGAAATTCTTCTGCTGATCATTCTCCAAACCGCTGAAATCAACAATCAAATCGCTCTCAAAATCCCACGAACTCCAACCAGAACTCTCGGGTAGATTCTTCATTAACAAAACCCTAACATTGCTGATAATGTCTTCCAACGCACCTTCAAGAACAGGATCGTCAATGCTAGCTTTCCGCTCCTTCAAACACTGTAACAGATCGCCCCAGGAATCGCTCGACTCGATGGCCTCAGGCAAAATAGTCATCGCCCTCTGAGCCCGAGCCCCAGTAGATTGCTCCGCAAAAGCAACCTGATAAGCCTTCGTAAAAGAATCCGGATCAGAAAAAGGACTAGGCGGATTCTCCGCAACACTAACCACATCAAAACCCGGCAACTCCAAAGTAGAATCCCACGGCTTGTAAGAAAACGCCAACCGAGCCCTATCATCAAAATAACAACCAAGTAGATAACACCCCAAAGTAGTCTTACCCGTACCGCTCACACCCGTAATCATAACATTCTCATTAGACTTACCCTCAGCCTCAACCAAACCCTCCAAAAACTCACATTTCGGAACATAAGGCCGCCCAACCTCCGTAAATCCCTCATGAGAAAGACTCACCAAATACTCCACATACAGATCCCCCTTCTTGTACTTCCAGACCCACACAGCAAGACCGAGCCACGGAACCGTAGAGAAAACCAAAAGTCCAAAAATCGGACTCAAACCAAACCCCCACTCACCCAACAACTCGACAAACAAACCTCGAAGCACGGCCATAGTCGGCCCAGGAAAGAAAACATAAGAGACAATCGTAATAGGAGCCAGAAGCGAAGTCCACCACCAACGCCTCCTCCTCAAACCAAGATAAACAAAATAGAATGAGAGAGCCAAAAGCCCAGCATAAGCCAATGCCGGAAGAACAAAACCCGTAACAGAATGAGTTGACAAAAACTCAGTTATGCTAGTCATACTTCTCCCTCCCAATCACCTCTTCAATCTGCTCCAACCTCACCAATAGCCAATTAACGCCAACCTCCCCACTCTTATACCGTTTCACAAGATCAAACAATTCACGAAAACCCCTCCTCATCTCGGACCTAATGCATTTCCGTCTCATACCGCGAGTACGGCCCAAAACCAGATCATCAAAAACATCCAAAACTAAAGACCTAAAACGTCTATAGGCCTCCCAAGGGTCCGTCAAAACAAAGAAAAGCAAAATCAGAGGCAGCACAAACCAGTCAGAAATCGAAAGCCAATCAGTCAACACAAAAGGAAACAACAAAGCAAAAAACAAATACAAAACCGCAAAAACTTTCCTCAAAACCTCAAACATCTTCCTCATCCTCCTCAACATTTGCCAAAAAAACATCATCAACCGATCCGTCCGTCTTCAAAATGCTAATTTTCTCACCAATAGAACCCTCAAGCTCCTTCGATTTTTCCGGAGAAAGCTTAATTCTGAACTCTTTACGAACTTCCAAAACAATCTCATTATTATCCCTATCGACCTCTTTCAAACGACCTCTAGCCTCCTCCCAAGAATCAAGCCGAATAGCTCTGCTTTCACTCGTACTTTCACTATTCAAGTAAGAATTCGAAAATATATTAGAAACCATTTTATGACCTAATTCATTATTAAACTAAATTTAGAGTATTATTAAAGGATTTTTAGCTTAAATAGACAAAATAAGGAAGTTTAAGCTTAATAGATAATATTATAGTTCTTTTATGCTTACAAATAGAAGGACTCTAAGCGTAAAAAGCGACAAATCCAGGACATTCAGAGGCAAATAAACATTTTTTGAATTACATTCAGGTCCCCCTCCCCAAAAAACCCATCATAAATACCAAGCTAAAATTATTAATGAAGAAACTTAACGGGGGTACTTCTTGAATGGTTACAAGATGGAAAACGTTAGCAGGCTCAGAAATAAAATCAAGATTATACCTTTCACTAATAGAGAAAAAACTCAATATCACGAAACTGGCAGAAGAATACGATCTTGACGAGGAAAACAAACACTTCACAGGTTATTCCAGAAAACACATCGGAAACAAAGTAAGAGAAATGGATAAAGAAGGAATCCTCAAAAGCCAACCTTATGAAAAAACAAGCAACGAAAGAGGTAGAAAAATAATCAAAAGATACACTTCCGATATAACCGTCTACACCGACTACCTCAACCAAATGGTCGGAATAAAAGAGAAACAACTCCAAACAGTAAAAGAAATCATCAAAGGTTATAGCAAAATCCTAAACAAAATAGGAACCGCCGACATGCCCGACGTTAACGCAATCTGGGACATCTCACTCAGCTGCGCACTGCCAGAATACTTCACAGTTGAATTACCAACCAAAAAGCAAGTCGGAGAGCTATTCTCCCAAGAACTTGAAGAAACAGGAGAATATGATTCAAAAATCCTGTACGAAAAATACCTGCCCATATACAGCAAAGCACTAACCGGACCACTAGTAAACAAACTCTTCCAATACCCACAAAAAGACTTACTATCCGACAAAACAGTCAAAAAAGCAAAAGAAAACAAAAAACACTTCATCCTAGGAATCAGAGCCCTCCCACAAACCTCACCCGACCATTTGCCCTCCAAACTTGCAGAGAAACTCAAGAAAAAAGTCCTAAACAAATAATACTAGAGACAAAAATCCAAAATCACGATAATCAAACTTATTAGTATTTACATACACACATATGCACAGGTGATAAGAGTGCCGAACATGACGATAAGAATCCCCGAAGACCTGAAAAAAGAAATCGACAACCACCCAGAAATAAACTGGAGCGAAGTCGCCCGCCA